>Ga0070741_10018716_pt1 | contig 11173 bp, 9 predicted proteins | sample Coa_R1_4_FD_66440 | JGI IMG/M metagenome (GOLD analysis project Ga0070741, IMG submission 66440) | Surface soil microbial communities from Centralia Pennsylvania, which are recovering from an underground coalmine fire - Coalmine... | ecosystem: Environmental > Terrestrial > Soil > Unclassified ...
AGCGATTCGGTACGGTATGGACCACCAGGAAGCCCGCCGGGCGCAGGACGCGCCGAGCTTCGCGTAGGGCCCGCTCGAGCTGCCAGGCATGGAGGTGCTCGACCACGTCGAGCATCAGGACCCGGTCGACCGAGCGGTCGGGCAGCGGCAAGGCGGTGGCGTCGGCCTGGAGCAGCTCCACCCGCGCGCGGACGGCCGGGGGGGCCAGCTCGAGGGTATCGCTGGTCAGCGCCAGGCAGTCGGGCGAGTAGTCGACCGCGAGCACCCGCGCGCCACGAGCGGCGGCGTGAAAGGCCACCTCGCCGCGCCCGCAGCCCAGGTCGACCACGCGCAGGCCGGGTCGCAGGCGGGCCAGGTGGATAGAGCGGGCGAGGCGCGGACGCAGGCCGGCGCCGCCGGTGCGGCGGAACTCGGCGTAGTCGCCGCCGGTGAAGGCCAGCAGCAGCTCGCGGGAGTACCGCTCGGGAGGCACCGGAGCAGGCTGGAACGCGGGCGACGCCAATCCTCACCTCGACGAAGGGCTCTGGTCGCTGGAGCCATGCTAGACGCTCGAACAAGGGATACGCCCGAGTGCCCCGCGGCGTCAACGTCGGCGATGGCGGCTCACCCAGGGTCAGCCGCCGCGGCGGCGAGCGCGTTGTGCGCGCAGGCGCTCGCTTTTCGCGCCACAAGCAACAGGCTGGGACCCCAGGGCAACCGGTCGCACAGGCGATCCAGCGCGAACAGCAGGCCGAGTGCGCGCGTCACAGGGCGTGCCCGGCCGAGTCTCAGCGCCAGGGTTGGCGGAGCACCGGCGCGGGCGTGTCGGGCGAGCACCGGGCGCTGGATCAGCCGCTCGTAGGCCGCCCCGAACGGGAAGCCCCAGTGGTGCAAGCGCTCGACGCGGAGGCCCGACCGGGTAGCAAGCCGGTCTAGCTCGTCGCGCTCGTAGCGGCGAGCGTGGCCCGCCCAGCGATCCAGCCAGCCGTACCGCCCGCGGCCGGCCGGCACGGTGGCGACGAGCACGCCGCCCGGCCGCAGCACGCGGGCCAGCTCGGCCATTGCTGCCGCGTCGGCGTCCACGTGCTCGAGCACTTCACCACAGACGATCCCATCGAACGCGGCGGAGCCGAACGGCAGCGCGGTCACGTCGCCGCGCGCCACGGCCAGGCGGGCACCGGGCTCCGCCGCGCCGCGGGACCGCAAATAGGCGACGAAGCGCTCGGACTCCTCGACGGCCGCGACCGCGTAGCCTCGGCGGGCCAGCTCCACGGCCAGCGTGCCCCGGCCCGCACCGGCGTCCAGGACGCGGGGGCGCCGAGCGGTCGCGGTCCCGCGGGGGTCGGCGGCCCTGGGCAAGTGCCGGGTGAGGACTCGCGCCACGAGACCGACGCGGTAGAGGTGCCGCGGGCCGATCAGCTCCGGCTCGCTGCCCCACTCCATCGGCCTGGGCAGGCTAGCCGGCCATTCCGCCGTGAGAAGGACAGTGCGTTTCAAGCGTCCGTCGAGGCGGGCATGCTGACTCTCCAGACCGCCGGCGATTGGCGGCACGCACAGCCACCAGAGTGTAGAATCGTCTCCGTGCCAGAGTCCACTCCTTTCAGCCGATCGTGTCTCGTTGGGGCCGCCTGGCGTGCCTCGCGCCGCGCGTTCCTGCGCGGTCTGTCGGGCCTCTTGGTCGGCGGAGGCATCGGCGCCCTGCTGCCGTCGCCGCTCGGTCGAGCGCAGGCGCAGTCGAGCGCCTGGACGCCGCGCCTCGCCGTGCTCGACGGCTACCAGACGGCGCCACCTCACGCGGTCGCTCACGCCTTCAACGCCGTGGGCGCCGTCTGGCCCGATGGCGCGCCCCCACGCGGCCGTGACCTGGAGGTGCGCACCAGCGAGGACGGGACATCCTGGACTCCCTGGCAGCCGCTGCGCACCGAAGGCGCTGGCGGCCGACGGCCGCGCTCCACGCTGCTGTTCGTCCCGGCCAGCCGGCTCGTCCAGTACCGCCTGCCGGCACCGGCGCCGACACCACGCCTGGTCTTCATCGACACCCTCGACGGCCCTACCCTGGCTGATCTCCAGACGCGAGCCGCTCATCCCAGGCTGCTGTCGACCGAGTCGGTGGTGGCGGCCCAGGCGTCGGCACCGCGGCCGGCGATCGTCAGCCGGCCGGAGTGGGGCGCTCAGGAGGCCTGGCGCTGGTGGGTGCCCGAGTACCGCGTGACGCACCACCTGGCCGTACACCACACGGGGGCCAGCACTGGTGCGGCCGACCCGGCGGCGGCCGTGCGCTCCGTTTACCATTACCACGCGGTCGTCCTCGAGTGGGGCGACGTCGGCTACCACTACCTCGTCGATTGGACCGGGACGATCTACGAGGGCCGCTACGGCGGGCCAAACGTCGTCGGCGGGCACATTCGCGGCCACAATCCGGGCGTCGAGGGCATCGCCGCGCTCGGCAATTACGACTACGCCTGGCCGTCCGATAGCCTCGAGCAGGCGCTAGGGTCGCTGGTCGCCTGGCGGGCGGAGATGCTGGGCATCGATCCGCAGGGCAGCAGTCTCCTCGACGGCGACCTGGTGCCCAACGTGCTCGGGCACCGCGACGCGGCGCAGACCGACTGTCCGGGCCGGCGCCTCTATTTCGACCTGGGGGCCGTACGTGCCGACGCCCGCCGGCGGATCGGCTACGTGCCAAAGCTGGCCGTCGAGATCGAGGCTTTTCGAGCCGAGCGGTCCGTCGTGGAGGCGGGCGATCGTCTGGCAATCTCGGTGACCGTGCGCAACCAGGGAACGGTTCCGCTCCTGCCTGCGGCTGGCGGCGGGCCAGCGCCGGCCGGACGCGCGCCGAGCTACGTGGAGAGCGATGGCCCGATCCCCCGGTTGCAGGTACCAGCAGCTACCCTCCTCGTCGGTCTCGGAACCGACGCGGCGATCACGGCGTCGCAGCAGCCAGCCGCGGAGGCGGACGCTCAGCGCGCGCGCGGGCCGGGTGTCGGTGAGGAGGGGCCGGACGCGCCGCGGGATTCGCCACTGCCAGATCCGGCCCCCGGGTATCCTTACCGCTGGTCGCTGCCGCGGCCGGTCGCAGCGGGCGAGAGCGGGACGCTGACGGCTTACTTGCGGCTTCGCCAGTTGGGGAGCCGTCGCTTCGGAGCCGCGGTGTTCCGCGAGGCAGGTGACGTCCTGGCGGAGCAGGCCCCAACCGTTGCCGTCCGGGTGGTGCCGGCGCCGCCGGCGCTGCGGAGCGCGAGCCCTGTCGCCTCCCGCCTGGCCTTTCCCTGGCTCGAGGCCGGGCCGGCACCAGGATCGCGCCGACTGGCCGTCGCGAACGTCGGTGGCGATCCCGCGGACCTGCGCTGGTCGATGGCCGGCGGCGCATCCCCCCCGACGACCTACCGCGCCACGCTGTCCGGCTTTGCCGCCGCGCGCTGGGACGATGCGAACGGAGACGGTACCGTCGCGGCCGGTCCCTGGCCCTCCGCGCGGCCGACCACAGCGGCGGCTGGCCCGCTCTCCCAGCCGGCACGGGACGTGGCTGCCGGGCTGCTCGAAGCAGCCGGGGACCTGGGGGCGGCCGTGCGGCTGCGCCTGCCGCTCGACGACAGCAGCGGCGTGGCCCCATCTGGCCTCGACTACGTTGGCCTGGCCGGCGGCGCGCCGCGCCTGTCGGTGCCGCTGCTCGGCGAGGGCTGGACGACGGAGCTGGCGGTCCAGAATCTCGGCGATGGCCCGACCGCGGCCGAGGTCACCTGGCGCAGTCGGAGCGGCGCGCGCGTCGACCGGCGCCAACTCGGGCCAGGTGCGGCGGCCGTGTTCGCCCTTCCATCCGACGCGCAGAGCGCGAGCGTCGCGAGCAGCACCGGCACGCCGCTGGTCGGCCTGGCCGTCGCCAGCGCGTCGGGCGGTAGGGCGCTGACCTACCCGCTGCCGGCCGCCGCGAGCGCGGGCCTGCTGCTCCTGCCGCTGTTCGGCCAGGCAGACGGCTGGACGAGCACCCTCCAGCTCCTCAATCCCGGCGACGCCCCCGCGCAGGTGGTACTCCGCTGGGGGCCGTACGGTGGCAGCGGCCCGTGGCAGGACGGCGTGACTCTGAGACCCGGCGAGAGCCTGGAGGTGCCGCGCCCCCAGGGACCAGGGCTACCAGGAGGAGCCCTGGGGGCCATGCGCATCGAGGCGAGCGGGCCCGTCGTCGGGCTCGCCGTGTGGCGCCACACGGCGAGCGACGTCTATCTCGCCTCGCCGGCTCTGCTGCCCAGCTCCAGCGACCTGGTCCTCCCGCTCGGCGACCTGGCCGGACTGCCGGACCAGCGGCTCCTCGGCGTCCAGAGCGCGGCGGCCGATTCCGTGCGGGTGGCGCTGCACTACTACGATGCGGATGGGCAGGAGCTGGACCGGGTCGTCGACACGCTGCCGCCGGGCGGCGCGCTGGCCTACCGTCCGCGGCCGGCGGCGAGCGACGCCGCGCAGCTCGTCATTCGGGCTGGAGGCGCCCCGCTGGCCGCGGCGCTGCTCCAGTCGCCCGGTCCCTGAACCGGCGTTCAGGCATCCCGGCTCAGCGGTGCCCGGGCGCGGTCGCCTCGAGGATCGACCGCAGCCGGCGGCCGAGGGGTTCGGGGGTGTAGTGCCGCGCCACCAGCGCCGGGCCAGCCTCGGCCAGGCGCTCGCGCAGCGCGGGGTCGCCGCGCAGGCGGCAGAGGGCCGCCGCCAGGGCCTCCGCCGAGGCGGGAGCGCAGAGCAGCGCCGTCTCGCCGTGACGCAGCGCCTCGCGCGCCGCCGGCGAGTCGCGGGTCACCACGGGTCGCCCCGCCGCAAGAGCCAGGAACACCTTGGCCGGCAGCACGCGGCCTGCCTTCGGCGAAGCCCCGAACGCGCCCAGGCACACGTCGGCGGCGTTGACGTACTGGGCGACGAGCGCGTCCTCGGATAGCCACGCGCGCACGAAGCGAACGTTGCCAAGCCCCAGCCGCGCCGCCCGGTCGCGCACGCGGGCGAAGTCCTGGCCGTCGCCCACCAGCGTGAAGCGCACGTCCGCGAGGGGCGTGAGCCGCCTAGCCGCGCCGAGGACGTAGTCCAACCCGTGCAGGGGGATGTAGGCCCCGAAGTAGAGCACCTCGAAGGTCGGCCGGGCTGGCAGCGGCCGCGGCTGCCGGGGCCAGGCGCCCATCGGGACTACCGCCAGGCGCTCGCTCGGGACGCCAAGCTGGCGAGCGAAGTAGGCGGCGTGAGCGCGCGTATCGACCAGGACCCGGTCGGCACGGCGAGACGCGAGCCGATCGAGGAGGCGAGCGGCGCGCCAGCGCACGGACCCCGCGCGGGCCAGGCCGCGGTCTTCCAGCGTCTCGGCGACCGACAGGAAGGCGTCGAGCACGAGCGGGCGGTCGGCGCCGCGCATCAGGCAGTGGGCGAGGAGCACGTCGAGCTGGCCGGCGTAGCCCACCAGCACGGCGTCGTGCGAGCCCACGGCTCTGTAGCAGCGGGCCAGCTCGCGCCAGGCGGCGGCCAGGCGGACCGCGACGGAAGGAGCTGCGCCGCGAGCGGCAGCCAGCTTATCGGTCGTGTCTACCCAGAGCGGTACGCGGCACTCCACCACCTCCACACCCGCCTGGCGCAGGCCGGCGAGGAGCAGGCCATTGCGCGCGAACGCGGGATCGTAGGTGCCGAAGTAGCAGACGCGCACGTCGTCGCCTAGCGGCTCCCCTGAAGCGCGGCGCTCAGCTCGGCCCCAGCGGGGCGGAGATCGCGATCGAGCCGTTGTGGCTCAGGTAGGTCCACGTCCCCTCGTAGCGACTCAGCATCGGCTTGCCGGCGATGGGGTCCGGCTCCTCGCGCGCGCCGGTCGTCTCTCGACGCAGGAAGTAGTTCGTGGTGGGATCGATCCAGAGGCGGGTCTGGAACTGCCAGCCGGCGTTCCGCGTCTCCGCGCTGCCTTCGTGCTGGATGACCAGGATCCGCGCCGGGCGCCCATCCACCTCGCCCGGGCCCGCGTACGTCACGTTCTTGGTCCCCGGGAACGAGTAGTCCTGCCCAGGCCAGACGACGCTCTCCGTCCAGGGGAACTGCTGCCACTGGCCCTCTTTGCCGACGCGCTTGAAGAACTGGAGGCCGATCTGGACCGTCTCCCCTTCGACCGCTTCCACAGCGCTGCGCCCTTCCATGCGCTCGTACTTGCGATCGGGCGCGACGTACGCGCGCTCCGAGTCGAGCGACAGGAAGAGCTCGCCGTTGCGGTAGGTGCGCGTGACGACGTGCTCGCGGAGCGTCTTGAGCTGCGCCATCGTGCTGCTGGCCGTCGCCAGCGCCATATCGGCAGCGGGCCAGGACGAGACGTCGCGCGCGGGATCGCGACCAGCAGCAAACGGTAAGGCGGGCAAGCCGGGGGCGCAGGCGCCGACGACAACCAGCCACGCGACCAGGAACCAGACGCGGCGCATGATACCTCCGCCGGGCGGTGCCTGCCGGCTCCTCGCGCGACCGCCCGGGCGCGGATTATAGCAGGTCCACGGCGCCCGCTGGCTCGTGTGCCGGCCGTCGAGCGTCAGCGGACGCTGCAGCGGCCGAGCGCGATCTGGTAGGGTCTAGCCCGGCCCGCGCGACGCGAGCATCGCAGCCGGTGGGGGGCGAACTGGTGGAGAGGACCCGGAGCCGCCCGCTCGCCCTGGCCTGGCCGCGCGTGCGCGGCTTGCAGGCCGCCCTGGCCGCGGTGGTGCTCGCCGTAACCATCGCCTACGGCCGCGCCCTGCCGAGCTTTTACACCTCCGACGACCTGGACATGCTGGCCGGCGACGCGAGCGACCTGTTCTCGCCGGCGTCGGGCTTCGGGCGCTTCATGCCGCTGGCGGCTGTCGTCCACCGGGCCGTGGCCATCGGCAGCGGGCTCGATCCGCTGCCCGCCCACGCGCTGCAGCTCGCGCTCCACCTCGCCAGCACCGTGCTCGTCTACGCGATCGTCTGGCGGCTGGTCGACCCGGCCGGCGGCCGTCAGGCGCGCCTCGTCGCCGTGACGACCGCGACCTTGTTCGCCCTGTATCCGCGCCACCACCAGGTCGTGATGTGGTTCGGCGCCGTCTCGATCGGCCTGGCGTCCACCCTCGCGCTGGCCGCCACCCTGGTCTTTCTCCGCGCCTGGCGGTACGGGGACTCGCGGGCCGGCTGGGCCACGGTGGCGCTGTACGCCGCGGCGCTGGTCTCCCACGAGTCGGCCGTGGCGCTCCCGGCGCTGTTGGTCGCCGTGGCGGCTTACGAATGGTCGCAGGGCCGGCAGCCATGCGCGCGCCGAGCGCCGGCCTGGCTGGTCGCGGCGGTGGGCGTCCTGGTGGTGCACCTCGGGCTGCTCGCCTGGGCCTACCGCGTCCGCGCCGCGATCCACCCCGAGAGCGGCTACCGCTTCGTCGGCCTGGGCCCCGACCTGCTCGGCGGGCCGCTGCGCTACGCTGCCACGGGGCTGGTCCCGCCGCCCTGGACCGAGGCGCTGGCGGGTGGCAGCGTCGGCCTGGCCGTCGGCGGACTCGCGCTGCTAGCCGGCGCGCTCTGCGTCTGGCGGGGTGGGGCGCTGGTGCGGCTCGGCCTGGCCTGGGGCGCACTGGCCGCGGCGCCGTTCATCCTCTTCGGCGTGTACGGCGTGACCGACCGCTACTACTACGTGCCGTCCGTGGGGCTGGGCCTCGCGGTAGCGGCAGCCCTCGTGCGCTGGCGGCGGGCTCTGGCAGCGCTGCTGGCGGCCTACGCCCTGGGCAGCCTGGTCCTGCTCGCCCAGGTCGGCGACGAGTGGCGCGCGGCGGGCAACACCACTCGGGCAATCGTGACCGACCTCGCAGCCTGGGCACGCAGCGAGCGGGTGAGCCAGCGAGCGCCCGAGGCCGTGCTGTTCGTGGGGGCGCCGTTCAAGCGCGGCGAGCGCTGGCCGGGCAGCCAGGTCTACGTGTTCTCCACGGGACTGGTCGGCGCGGCGCACCTCGCCACCGGCTGGCGCGAGCTGGAAGTGTCCTACGTCTTCCAGGACGAGTACCCGGCCCTCACCCCGCGCATCACCGAGCTAGGACCGGGCCGCGGCCCTGCTGGCCTCCACCTGTTTTCCCTGGATAGCGGGACGCTCGTTGATCTCACTGACCGCGTGGGCAGCGCGCTTGCCGAGCTGGCGCCCTTGCGCTGGCACGGCGCTTCGCGGACCCCGGTGGACTGGTCCCGCTACACAGCGGCGCCCTGACGGCTGTGCCGTCAGGGCGCCGGAACCGGGCGCAGGCTCGTCTAGCGGCAGCTTAGATTGATCGTGGGTCGGCGGGTCGCGCCCGCGCAGTCGATGTTGACCTGCCGGCCGTCAGGCCCGACCAGGGTACCGACGAACTCCGATCGGTCGCCGACGGTGCGCGTGCTGATGACGCCGCCATAGACGTCCTGGTTGCGCTGGCCAATCCAGGAGTAGTCGAGGGCGGCGCGCACCGTGAGCGACTCGTCGCGCATCGACATGAGCTGGCCGCCACCGCTATTGATGTCGGCGCAGTACAGGTACGAGCCGGCGGTCTGGCAGTAGGCGCGCCCCGACGGGAACAGCACGGCGCTCTCGCGCGCGTAGCCGGCGCCGGTGTAGTAGGCGTTCGGCATGTACCCACCGTAGAGCGCCCAATCGTCCTGCGGAACCGAGCGCCCCTGAGCGTAGGTGGGGCGCGGATAGCCATACGGGTTGCGGCTGTTCTCGAAGCCGGTACCGTAGCCGTAGTAGCCGTAGGCCGGGAACCAGTCCTGTGCTGCGGCGGGGGCCACCAGGCCCAGCGCCAGAGCCAGGCCCACTACCGCGCCGCCAAGCCGCTGTCTCATCGCCTACCTCCGGAGCTGTCGCCCGCATGATGCGCACCGGTGCGCCCCGCCGTCGACTCGCCGTCCTGATTGTACCGCGTCGCTGTGCCGCCTGCGAATTCCGCTGCCGTCCCGGCCGCTATAATCAGCGCGGGGGACAAGATGATCGTGCGCATCGTCGACGTCGTCAAGGTGTTCGAGTCGGGCAAGCGACGGCTGGTCGCCCTCGACGGCATCACTATGGACGTGCGCGACGGCGAGTTCGTCAGTATCGTCGGGCCGTCGGGCTGTGGCAAGAGCACCTTGCTCTCGCTCATCGCCGGGCTGTCGGCGCCGACGTCCGGCACGGTCAGCTTCATCGGCGAGCAGCGCGCGCAGACCCGCACCGCGATGGTCTGGCAGGACTATCGACTGTTGCCCTGGCGCGTGGTAGAGCGCAACGTTGGACTCGGCCCAGAGTTCCGCAAGCGGCCCGACGAGGAGCGCCAGAACATCGTCCAGCGCTTCCTGGGCAAGGTGCGCCTGCAGGGCTTCGAGCAGTTCTTGCCCGGCCAGCTTTCCGGCGGCATGAAGCAGAAGGCCGGCATCGCCCGCGCGCTGGCCAACGACCCGGAAGTCCTGCTGATGGACGAGCCGTTCGCGCACCTCGACGCGCTGAACCGCCGCATGATGCAGCTCGAGCTGCTCGAGCTGTGGGAGCAGACGCGCAAGACCGTCGTGTACGTGACGCACAGCATCGACGAGGCGGTCTTGCTCAGCGACCGCGTGATCGTGATGAGCGCGAGCCCGGGCACGATCCGGGCGTTCGTCGACGTGGACCTACCGCGTCCACGGACGGTCGAGATGATGGCGCGGCCGGAGTACGCGGCCCTCAGCCAGCGCATCTGGCAGACGCTCGAAGGCGAGGTCCGTCGAGCCGGCCGGCGCGAGCGGGACGCTTGACTGGTAACGATTCGGTCTCGGCCGAGCCCTGACGCTTGACCGCGGCGGGAGGCACTGGTAGCCTCGCCGGGCCCGGGGTGCGTCGTAGGGCGCCCCGGAGACGAATCGACGGAGTAGCGATGGCCGCCAACTACTGGATGATCGTCACGTCGCCCGAAAACATCGCCACCACGCGCTCGCTGGGCTTCACCATGCAGGGAATCAAGAGCCGCCACCGCAAGAAGGCCGAGCGCATGCAGCCGGGCGACCGCATGGTGCTCTACGCCACCGGCCGCCAGGCGTTTGCCTTCACCGCGACGATCACCTCGCCGTACTGGGAAGAGCACACGATGGTCTGGGACGGCCGCAAGAAGGGCGAGGACTATCCTTTCCGCGTCCGCATCGAGCCGAACGTCGTGGTCGACGAGGGGGAGTACGTGCCGGCGGTCGACCTGCTGCCGAAGCTCGACTTTCCGCGCAAGTGGCCCGCCGAGCACTGGCACCTCGCCTTCCAGGGCAACGTTCACTCGCTGAGCGAGAGCGACTTCGCGACGATCGAGGCGGCGCTGCGCGCGGCGCAGCCGGCCGCGGCCCCGCGCTGACAGCGTCGTAGAGAGGAGCGACCCATGCGCCAGACGATCCCGTGGCAGGATGCCGTGATCCCCTGCGCGCTGCGCGAGCTGGCGATCGACCCGCGCCGCACCGCGCTGCTGGTGGTCGACATGCAGTGCTACGGCGACACGCCGCGGCCCGTGCTGGGCGCGAACCTGCGCCTGCGCGACGCGTTCCGGGCGCACGACCTCCCCGTGATCTTCCTGCGCGTGGGCTCGTTCCTCCCCGACGCCCGCGACCAGCACGTCAAGCGCCGCCTTAGCTGGCTCCGCCGGCCCGGCGACGCCGAGCCCTACGTCTGCCCCCTCGGCACGCCGGCCTACGAGCTGTGCGAGGAGCTAGCGCCCCTCCCCACCGAGCTGGTGCTCGACAAGAACTCGTCGGGCGCCTTCAACTCGTCTCCGCTCGACCACTACCTGCGCAACCTGGGCGTCGAGAACCTGGTAATCACCGGCGTCTCCACCAACCATTGCGTCGACAGCACGGCCCGCGACGCCGCCGACCGCGGCTACAACGTGATCCTCGTCGACGACGCCTGCAACGACAACGACCCGCTCGCTCACCGCGCGACGATAGACTCCTTCGCGCGACACTTCGGCGTCGTGCGTCGCACCGACGAAGTGCTGGCTCTGCTCGAGCGGCTGCTCGCCCGCGAGCCGGCCGGGGCGCGCTAGATCCGCACGGGACGAGAGCCGAGCAGTCCGGTAGCTTTGCCGGACTGCTCGGCTGTTGTAGCAGCCGAGCAGACAGATGTCTGAAGCCGATCCGGAACCAGGAGCGCTGTACTGGAGAGCGCTCGTGCCGATCTGGGACGCCATCAGCATCTACGACGGGCCAGAGGCATTCCTGGAAGGGTTCAGCCGCGTAAGGATCGAGCTGG
>Ga0070741_10018717_pt1 | contig 11172 bp, 13 predicted proteins | sample Coa_R1_4_FD_66440 | JGI IMG/M metagenome (GOLD analysis project Ga0070741, IMG submission 66440) | Surface soil microbial communities from Centralia Pennsylvania, which are recovering from an underground coalmine fire - Coalmine... | ecosystem: Environmental > Terrestrial > Soil > Unclassified ...
CCGCGAGCGAGCCGACCGCGGCGGTGGCCGCGTAGCGCGTCCCGTGGTCGAGGGCGAGGAAGAGGACGGCCGGTCCCGACGTCCACGGCAGCGCCACGAGCCAACCGCCCGCGCCGGCCCCGAAGCGGCGGCTCGCGAGCGTCGCCGCCCCGGTCAGCCCGGGCGTGGCCCGGGCGTGACCGTGAGCGCGAGCAGGCGGACGGCCATCGTCGGATTACGCGAAGGCGGCCGCCGGCGCCGTCGCCGTCCGCGACACGCCGCGGATGCGCGACCGCGTCTCTGTGCGAGCGGCCTCGTCGTGTGCGGGCTCGCGCTCGGGTCGAGGCTGACCTCCGGCGACGGCGCCGCTCGGCTCCCCCACCGGGGAGCCGCAGAGGAGGAGGCGTCCGCCCCGCACCTCGCTCTCGTCGGAGAGCCGGTGGCGCTCGCTCGCGCCCGGGCGCAGCAGGTGCACGACCTCATGCCCGCGCGCGGTCAGGAGCTCGGCGATGAGGCGGCGGTGGCAGCGCCACCAGAGCGTCTCGGCGCACATGAAGCACGGGCGCTCGGCCTGCAGCGAGCGGGCGAGCGCGGCCTGCACCTCGGGCCGCGCCAGGCGGGCGGCGTAGCTGCGGAACGCGGCCGCGCGCAGGCAGTGGAACGCCTCCTCGCCGGGCTCGCCGCTGCGGCGGCCGCCGAGCTCCGGCTCGTGCCGGTACTCGATGCCCGCGTCCGGCACCGCGCGCTCGAGCGTGGCGCGGCCGAACTGCGGATGGCGGCGCGAGCCGGGGAAGCGGCGCACGTCGACCAGTCGCGTCGCGCCGGCGTCGACGAGCATCCCGATCAGCTCGTCGAGCGGGCGCGCGCCGTGGCCGACGGTGAGGACGAGCATGCGGGAAGCGTAGGCGGCCGCGTCCCGGCCGGGCGGCAGGAATCGTGCCTGTCGCGTCGCACGGTGCCGCCATGGCGCTCGCGACGGCCGCGCACGACATCTTCCCGCTGCCCGTCTCCGTGGGCGAGAAGGTGTTGCGGGCGGTGCTCGTCTACGCGTTCCTGGTCGCGGTGCTGCGGCTCGTGGGCAGGCGCGAGCCGGGACAGCAGAACACGCTCGACCTCGTCGTCCTGCTCCTGATCGCCAACGCGGTGCAGAACGCGGTCATCGGCGCCGACAACTCGTTCTCCGGCGCGATCGTCTCGGTGCTCGTGCTCGTCGCCCTCAACGAGGCGGTGAACCGGGCGAGCGCGTACTCCGACCGCGTCGCCCGGATCGTCGAGGGGAGCGTCTCCATGTTCGCGCGAGACGAGCCGAGGGCGTACCACCCGACCGCGGACGCGCTGTCGCCGGTGCCGGGCCAGGGCGAGAGCGGCGCGGGCGAGTGACGCCGCGGCCATGCGGCGGTACGCTGCCGCTGCCGGGCGCGCATGCGCCCCGGCGGGCGTGTCGCGACGACGAGGAGGGCGAGATGGGCTTCCTGGACAAGGCGAAGGCGGCGGCGGAGCAGGCGGCGCAGAAGGCGAAGGAGGGTGCCGAGATCGCGGCGCAGAAGGCGAAGGAGACGGCCGAGGAGGTGCAGACGAAGCGGGAGCTCGGCCAGGCGTACGGCGAGCTCGGCCGCGCCGCCTTCGAGCTGGTCGAGGCCGGCGAGATCTCGCACGACCGGCTCGCGCCGCTGGCGGCGAAGGTGCGCGAGCTGGAGGCGAAGCTCACCGAGACGCCGCAGGAGGAGACCGCAGGGGCGCCCGTGTGATCGCGGGCACGGTCACGGACGGCGGCTCGGCTCACCCGGCGCTCGACCCGTAGCGAGGCAGGTGGTCTCGAAGCTCTTCACGGGCATGGCCGCCCGCGCGCTCGGCCCGGCTGCGCGCGGCCTGGCGCGCGAGGCGGCCGCGGAGGCGAGGAGGCAGTACGCGGCGCGCGCGGCCGCACGCGCCGCCGAGCCGCCGCCCGCCACCGGCTCTGTCGCGCGGGTCGTCTTCGGCGCCTGGGTCGCGGGCCTCGCCGCCTTCGTACTCGTCGTGCTCAACGTCGACCTGCTCCTGCCGGACGGCGCGGCGGTCTCGGCCTTCCGGCTCGTGGTCGGCGGGTGGCTGGTCGCGCTGGGCGCCGCTCTGGTGGCAGACCGCCTGCCCGTCCGGCGGCTGCTCGCGGATCGGCTCGCCCGCCGGACGCGAGGAGGGCGGCGCCGCTTCGTGGGCGGGGCGCTGTCGCTGCTCGGCGTCGCGTGGGTGGCGACCGGGGTGCTCGAGCTGCTGCGCGGCCTCGACGTCGCCGGGTAGCCGGCCCGGGGCGACTCCGCCGCCGCCGAACCGATCGCGCGTGCCGGCGAATAAGCGGCGATGCCGCGCTTCGCCTCGCGCCTCCGGCCCTATGCGCTCCACCTCTTCCTGCTCCTCTACGCGCCCGCGCTGCTCGCCGCGGACGGCCTCGTCCACCAGCCGCTCGTTCAGCCCGGCCTGGGCGTCCTCACCTTCGCCGTGCTCGCGACCTGCGCCCGCCGCACCGCGAGCCGGGATCGCTTCGACGTCTGGCTGTGCGTGCCGGTGGCGACGCTGTTCGAGGCGCTCGGCTCGCTCGTCTGGGGTGGCTACACGTACCGCCTGGAGAACATCCCGCTCTACGTCCCGCCCGGCCACGCGCTCGTCTTCCTGTTCGGCCTCACGGCTGCGGGGCTGCCGCTCGTCGCCCGGCACGATCGCCGCTTCCGGCTCGCGGTGCTCGGCGCGTGCACGGCGTGGACCGCCGCGGGCGTGACCGTGCTGCCGCTGTGGACGCACCGCCCGGACGTGCAGGGGCTGACCATGTGGCCGCTGTTCGCGTGGTGCGTGCTCCGTTCCGGCCGGGGCAGCCTCTTCGCCGGCATCTGGATCGCGACCGCCACGCTCGACCTGGCCGGAACGTGGGCGGGCGCATGGACGTGGGCGGCCGTCGCCCCGTGGTCGCACCTGCCCTCCGGGAACCCGCCCTCGGCGGTGGCGGCCGGGTACGCGATCATCGACGGCTCGGTGGCGCTGCTCGCGCCCGCCGTCCGCCGCGCGCTCGCACGCGGCCGCGCTGCGATCGCGAGGCGGGTGTCCGCGCCCGCCGGCTACCCCGCGAGCCGCTCCAGCGCCTGCACGTTCGCCGCGGCGAGACGGTTCTTGCCGCCGTGCTTGGCGGCGTAGAGCGCTCGGTCCGCCGCCCGCAGCAGCGCCGAGCTGGTGAGGCCGTCGACGGGGAAGACCGCGACGCCGAAGCTCGCGGTCAGCGGCTGCTCGGCCGACTCGCGCAGCCGCGCGCACAGGCGCTCGACCACCGCGGTCGCCTCCTCGGCGCCGGCCTCGGGCAGGAGCAGCGCGAACTCGTCGCCGCCCACGCGGCCGGCGACGTCCGTCACGCGCTTCTGCTCGCGCAACACGTCGGCGAACCGCTGCAGCACGCGGTCGCCCGCCTCGTGCCCGGACGCGTCGTTGACGAGCTTCAGGTCGTCGCAGTCGGCGAGCACGAGCGCCAGCGTCCGGCTCGTGCGCGTGGCGCGGGCCACCTCCTCGCGCAGACGCTCGTCGAAGCCGCGCCGGTTGAGCAGCCCGCTGAGGCTGTCCGTGATCGCGGCGCGCTGCTCCCGCCGCAGCGCCTGCGCGAGGTCGATCAGCGCCGCGGTGTGCTGCGCGAGCAGCGTCGCCGCCTCCGCCTGCTCCGCGTCGAGCGCGAGCATCCGCGCGGCGCGCCCGACGAGGGTGCCGAGCCGGGTGCCCGCCACGCGCAGCGGCACCCAGACGACGCATCCCGCGTCCGCGTCGTGTGCGGAGAGGCCGATCTCGTGCAGCGGGGCGACGCTGCAGGCGAGCCGGCCGGCGTCGAGCGCGGCCGCGATCGCGGCCAGCTCGGAGCGGTCGAGCGGGCGGCGCTCCGACTCCGGCCGCCGCCAGAACGCCGTCGTCTCCTCGTGGACGCCGTCGCCGAGGATGATCTGGGCGTCGTCGAGCGAGAGCAGGCGCCCGAGCGTGCGGGTGGCGAAGTCGGACAGCTCGGAGACGCTGCGCAGCGAGCTCGCGTGCACGCAGATGCGGGCGAGGCTGGCGAGGTCGAGCCGCGGGTCGGAGGGCATCGCGTCGAGGCGGCGGGTGAGCGCCCGGGCGAGCGGCTCGAGCGCCGCCACGACGCCAGGCGGCAGTCGCACTCCGATCGTCTCGACGTTCAGCACGCCGCGCGCCCGCTTCCCCAGGAGCGGCAGCCCCAGCTCGGAGACGATCGCCGGGACGGCGGCGATGAACTCCGGATCGACCCGCACGTCGGGCAGGAACTGGATCTCCCCGGTGCGCACGGTCCGGCCGAGCACGCCCTGGTCGAGCTCGAAGCCGTCGCGCACCTGGTTGTAGCCGTGCTGCGCTGCGCACCAGAGCCGGCCGTGCTCGAGCGTGTAGACGCTGGCCAGCAGGTGCTCGCCGATCGTCTCGCACAGCCGCGCCAGCGCGCGCACGATCGCCACCTGTGCGTCGGCGATGCGCTCCTGCGCGCGCACCGCCTCGGCCGCGGCGCGCGCGAGCAGCGCCTCCGGCATCTCGCCGTCGCGGACGGGCTGGCCCGGCGCCGCTCCGAGGCGGTGGCGCGGCGTCGCGGGCGCCTTGCCGCGCTCGGGAGCGACCGCCCTCGGCCGGCCCAGCAGCGCCTCGTCCAGCCCGAGGAACGCGTCCAGCACGTTCGGGTCGAACTGGCTGCCGCGCCCCGCCCGCAGGAGCTCGAGCGCCTCGCCGACGTCGAACGCCGCGCGGTAGACCCGGTCGCTCGTGAGCGCGTCGAACACGTCCGCGACCGCCGCGATGCGGCCCTCGAGCGGGATCTCCTCGCCGCGCAGACCCGCCGGGTAGCCGCTGCCGTCCCAGTGCTCGTGGTGGGTGAGCGCGATCGACGCGGCCAGCTCGAGCAGCTCCGAGCCGGAGCCCGAGAGGATCCGGTGGCCGATCTCCGTGTGCCGCTCGATCAGCGCCCGCTCGCGCGCGTCGAGCGGGCCCGGCTCGAGCAGCACCGCGTCGGGAATGCCGATCTTGCCGATGTCGTGCAGCGGGCTCGCGATCCGGATCGCCTCGCAGAACGCCTCGTCGAGCCCGAGCCGGCGGGCGATCAGGTCGCAGTGCAGCGCCACCCGCTCGATGTGGCTCCCGGTGGCGCCGTCCCGGTACTCGGCCGCGGCGGACAGGCGCCGCACCGCCTCCTCCTGCGTACGGCGCAATGCCGCTTCCGACGCGGTCAGGCGCGCCACGGCGCTCAGGAGCTCCTCCTCGGTCCGCCGTCGCTCGCCCAGCTCGCGGCGCAGCTCGGCCGTCAGCTCCGCGCGCTCGAGCGCGAGCGAGGCGAGCTGTGCGAACCGCGACACGAGCTGCTCGTCCCGCTCGCTGAACGGTCGCTGCTCGTCCATGTGCGCGAGGCCGATCACGCCGGCCGGACGCCCGTGCAGCAGCAGCGGCACCGCGAGCACGGTCGCAGGGGTGGAGTCGCGCAGCCGCCGCTGGCGCTCGGGCCAGCGGCGGTAGTCGTTCACGATCGCCGGCCGGCCCGTCCGCCAGACGCGCCCCGCGACGCCCGCCCGCTCGAGCGGCACGCCGCTGCCCGTGAACGGCGCGAACGGCCCCTTGGCGACGCGCGCGACGAGCTACGAGCCGGTCTCGTCGGCCAGGTAGAGGTAGCCGAACGAGCCTTCCACGAGCGAGGAGGCGCCCTCGACGATCGTCTCCAGCACTGCCTCCGGCGCGAGCTCCTCGGAGAGCGCGAGCACGGCCGCGTGCAGCGCGTCGAGCTCCGCGGCGTGCCGCCACCCGTCGTCGGGCCGCCGCCTGCGCGCTGGGCGGATCGCCATGGACGCGTTGTCGGCCCCGGAGCGGCCGAACTTGACCGTCCCCGCCGTCTTGACAGCCCGGAGCCGCGCCCGCACACTCCGTGCACCTGCGGCGGCACCCGGCAGGACGAGGACAAGGGGGACACGATGAGGAAGATCGCGCTCGCGTCGCTGGCCGCGCTCGGGCTCACGCTGGCCGCGGCCGTGCCGGCGCTCGCGCACCACTCCTGGGGCAGCTACCACTGGGCGCGGACGAGCAATCCGTTCACGCTCCGAGTCGGCGACAATGTCTCGTCGCAGTGGGACCCCGTGCTCGACACGACCATCGCCGACTGGACGTCGTCCTCGGTGCTCGACCTCGCGAAGACCGCGGGCGGCTCGACGAACAAGCGCTGCCGTCCCACCTCCGGCCGCGTCGAGGTCTGCAACGGCGCCTACGGCAACAACGGCTGGCTCGGCGTCGCCCAGATCTGGGCCTCGGGCAGCCACATCACGCAGGGCACCGTGAAGCTGAACGACACCTACTTCAACACGTCCACGTACAACACGTCCGCGTGGCGCAACCTCGTCTCCTGCCAGGAGGTCGGCCACACGCTCGGTCTCGACCACCAGGACGAGAGCTTCGACAACCCGAACCTGGGCACGTGCATGGACTACACGAGCAACCCGGGCACGAACCAGCACCCGAATGCGGGCGACTACGACCAGCTGCTCTGCATCTACGACCCCGCGTCGGCGGGCAAGACGCTCACCACGAGCACGCACTCGTGCACGGGCACGGGCCATCTCGACACGACGACGACCGTCGGCTCCGCGGCGGCCGCGCCGGGCGCCCAGGCCGACGTCGCCGACCTGCCGCCCGGTGCTGGCCCCGACCGCTCGACGTACGTGCGCGATCTGGGCGGCGGCATGCGGCTGATCACGCACGTCTTCTGGGCGCGCGGCTGAGCGCCGAGCCTGCGGCCGTGCCTCGCAGAGCCGGGTTAGGCCGGAAGCCCTGACCCGGCTCGCGCGTGCCCCGAAGCCGGGCTCCCACCTACGCCGCCGCGGGACGGCCTTGTGGCTCAGAGCCACAAGGCCGCTGACCCCCGCGCGGGCCGGGCAGCGCCCGGTCCGGGCAGCGCCCGATCCGGGCAGCGCCCGATCCGGTTCGGGCAGCGACCGATCCTGCTCGTCGGCCGCCGGTTCTCCCGGCCGAGAACGCCGCGGCGGGACGGCCTTGTGGCTCAGAGCCACAAGGCGGCTGACCCCCGCGCGGGCCGGGCAGCGCCCGATCCGGGCAGCGCCCGATCCGGTCCCGGGCAGCGCCCCATCCTGCTCGTCGGCCGCCGGTTCCCCGGGCGAGAACGCCGCGGCGGGACGGCCTTGTGGCTCAGAGCCACAAGGCGGCTGACCCCGCGCGATCCGGGCAGCGCCCGATCCGGTCCGGGCAGCGCCCGATCCTGCTCGTCGGCCGCCGGTTCCCCCGGGCGAGAACGCCGCGGCGGGACGGCCTTGTGGCTCAGAGCCACAAGGCCTCGGCAGACGCGCACGCCTCGACCCGCGCCGGCGCGGGCCTGCGGGCGCGTGCTCAGCGCAGCCGGACGAGGTAGGAGGCGCTGCCGCCCGGTCCCTTCACCCGCACGTCGGCGATCCCGGCGCGCGCACGCCACGCGACCACCCGCCCGGCGATCGTGGCCGTAACCCGCCGAGCGCCGATCGTGACGATCGGGCTGCGCGGCACGAAGCCGAGGTGGAGCCGAACGAGGCTGCCCGCCCGAGCGCGCAGGCCGGGCAGGTCGGGTCGGCCGGCTGGCGGCAGCATGTCGACGCAGGCGGTCTTCCAGCAGTAGCTGCCGAACGCCGCCCAGACGGCTCTCGTGCCCGACTCGGCCCACGCCGGCGGCGGCGCCACGGCGACGCCGCTCACCTTCGGCGGCGGCCCTGGAGGCACGGCGAGCACCGCTCCCGCCAGCGCGAGGCTCGCGAGGGCAGTGGCGGCGAGGAGACACGCTGCGCGTCTCATGTACCCCGTACGTTGCCAGGCGCCACGTCCGTCACGCCGGTGGCGCGGGTGCCCTAGGATCGCGTCGTGCACGTGCAGCGCTGGCACGCGGAGCCCGTCGAACAGCTGAGCGCCCGCATCGGGCGGCAGGTGCTGCACACGGACTCGATGACGCTGGCGCGGATCACGCTCGCCAAGGGCGCGCTGGTGCCGACCCATGCGCACGAGAACGAGCAGATCGCGACCGTGCTCGAGGGCCGCCTGCGCTTCCGCGTCGGCGACGAGGAGCTGGTCGTCGCCGCCGGGGAGAGCGTGCCCCTCGCGAGCGGCGTCCCGCACGAGGTGGAGGCGCTCGAGGACTCGGTCGTGCTCGACGTCTTCGCGCCCGTGCGCGAGGACTGGCTGCGCGGCGAGGACGCCTACCTGCGCGGCTGACGCGAGTCGCTACGCGGGCGCGGCCGATACCTCGGCCGACGCGACGCTGACGTTGCCGGACGAGTCCACCGCCTGCACGACGTAGTAGGAGGGCACGCCAGGCGGGGCCGTGCGGTCGACGAACGCGGGCCGGGCGAGGAGGGCCGGCGTCACGGCGACGTACGGGCCGCCCGGCGCCGTGGAGCGCAGCACCTGGTAGCCGGCGAGGTCGGGCTCGAAGCCGTACGTCCAGGCGAGCGACACCGACCTCGGCCCGGGCGCGGCGGTCACGCCGGCCGGCGGCGCCGGCGGCACCCGGTCGTCGAACAGGAACGGCAGCCGGGCCAGCACCGGGACGACCGCGACGTCGCGCACGTCGCTGCTCGGGAAGTCGCCGCTGCCGGGCAGATCGTCCTTGCGGCAGAGCGCGGTTCCGGCCGCGCGCTGCATGCGATCGGCGATCCACTGCAGTGGCGGCACGGGGGAGCCGGCGGCCCGCAGCCTGGCTGCGATCGCGCGGCGGCGGAGCTCGTCGCGCACGAGCGCGCGGGCGACGCCGAGCGTGGCGTGCGCGTCCGCCAGGGCGGCGAGGTAGGCGGCGCGGTCGCCGCCGAAGACGCGGGCGATCGCGGCCCGCTCGACGGCGAGCACCTGCGCGTTCGTGACCGGCGCCGACGAGCGCAGCACGGTGCGCGCGAACAGCGTGTCGAGCGCGGCGTGGCGATCGCCGGTGAGCGCGCTCAGCCGCGTCACGTCCGCGGCCGCGATGCGGTTCTTCGTGAACGCGCAGTAGACGCCCGGGGGCAGTACGAGCTGGCCCTCCGTGAGCGAGACGTTGAACCCCGGGCCGGCCGCGGCAGGCCCGTCGCAGAGCGAGCGGTCGCGCGCCCACAGGTAGACGCAGGCGGCGGCCGGCTTGTCCGCGTCCACGCTCGCCGGCCCGAACGTGCCCCAGCCCCACGACCAGACCGAGCCGACTCTCGTGTCCGCCGCCACCTGCCGGGCCGCGAGCGCCTCCCACTTGACCACGCGCAGCCACGTCTCGCGCGGCTGCAGGCCCTGCCGGCCGCCCGCTCCCTGCCCGCCGCCCGAGTGGAAGCCGAGCGCGAGGCCGACGCGGGCCGGCGGCACGCCCGCGCCGGTGAACAGGGCGACGACGCCGCGCATGCCGAGCCGCAGGCGCCGGTTGCCGAGCAGCGACCCGAGCGAGGCGATCCGCCTCGCGTCGAAGTAGGCCTCGTAGACGATCGAGCCCGCCTGCGCCACCTGCCGCCACCAGCCGGCGGTCTCTCCCGCCACCGTCGGGTTGCCGTTCACGAACAGGGCGGGGTGGGCGCCGTGCGCGGCCAGGCCTTGCATCAGGGCGAGCACGTTGGCGCGGTACTGCGCGTTCGTCGGCGACCACGGCGCCGGCAGCCCCGCGCCGAACAGCTCGTTGAGCCCGATCCACGGGGTCGCGCAGGCGGTCGACGCGGCGGCCCTGGCGTAGAGCGCGTCCGCCGCACCCGCGACCGTGGCCGGGTCGGCTGGGGCGGACGGCGTCCCCACCAGCTGCGCCAGCTTCGACGCGAAGTAGGCGGTCGCCGCTCCCCGCGCGCGGAAGGAGCGCGGCAGCGCCGAGCCGCTGGTGGCGACGACGACACCGGGGCGGGCGAGCACCGTGCGCGTGTCCGGGCGCACCGTACCTTCGCCGTAGTCGATCCAGACCGGGGAGGTGTCGGGCACGCCGCAGGCGTCGAGCGCGCGCGGGGGCGCGGACGACGCCTGCGGCGCCCCGGCGAGGGCGAGGGCGAGCGCGGCCGCCACGACGGCGGCGGTGCAGGCGAGCGCGCGAGCGAGCACGCGGCCACGCTAGCCGCCGGGCGTGAGCGCCTCGTTAAGAGCCTCGCGGGCGGCCGCGCCTCACATCTCGCGGTCGAAGACGACCTCGTAGACGTCGACGCTGGTGCGCCGGCCGCGGACCTCCTCGGGCACCTCCTCGCCCATCTGCTCGAAGCGCGCCTCGGCCGCCTCGAGCTCCTCGCGCGTGTCGAAGAAGGTGATGAACAGCCGCCGCTCGCCCTCGAGCACGAGCGCGCGGCGGACCCCGGCCGGCGGGTTCAGCGTGCCGCTGGCCGTCCGCTCCTCGTTCAGCTGGCGGAGCCGGTCGACGTCGCCGCCCTCGAACGTCGCTACGCGTGCGAACATGCTCACCTCCTGGTCGGGGAGGCAAGCGTCCTGCGCCCGGCTGCGGCTGTCAAGTCTCGGTCCGCTCGTCGCGGCGGACGAGGAGAGGAGCGCCGTAGGGCATCAGCCAGCCAGCGGCCCAGAGGGAGCCGAGGAGCGTGGCTGCCTCGTCGCGCTGGCGCAGCGGCGGCCCGTGCCGGATGCGGGGGACGCGCCACGTCCGCTCCGGTCCCGGCAGGGCAAGCGCAGTCACGCCGATCGCGCCTCTCCTGTCACGGGTCGAGCGTCGCCCCCGGCCGTGCTCGGCGCATCCGCCGCGGGCCGTAGCCCGTCTGCGGCGGACTACGGATGCCCGCCCGCGCCCGGTCGCTGCTAGGCTCGTCAGGGCGGCGTGAGCGACCGAGCCGCGGTTGCGGCGCCGCGCGGCACGGGTAGGGGGAAGGACGTGAGCGGGGGGATCGCAGGTCACGACGAGGGCGCGCCGCGCGAGCACGCGGACACGAGCGGCGTTTCCTGGGCCGAGCGGCCCCGCGAGCGCTCCGCACGCCTGCTCGTCCACCTGACCGAGCCGCGTCTGCTCACCGACCTGCAGGCGTTCCTGATCGGCATGCTGCGCACGCGCGTCGCCGACCGCAACACGCACCTCGAGATCGAGGTGGCGGCCGGGGACGACCCCGTGGCCGAGCAGCGGCGCGCCGAGCGGTTCGCGAAGGCGTGGCAGGCGAACGGCCACGTCAACGTGCGCACCGAGGTCGAGCTCGTCAGCGACGCGGCCTGAGCCGTGGACGGCGGCGGCCGCCGCTGTCGAACGGGGCGTGA
>Ga0070741_10018718_pt1 | contig 11171 bp, 11 predicted proteins | sample Coa_R1_4_FD_66440 | JGI IMG/M metagenome (GOLD analysis project Ga0070741, IMG submission 66440) | Surface soil microbial communities from Centralia Pennsylvania, which are recovering from an underground coalmine fire - Coalmine... | ecosystem: Environmental > Terrestrial > Soil > Unclassified ...
AACAAAAAAGACGCACGCAGGCCAACACAGGTACGCCGAAATCACACGGCACTCCCTGCGCAATGGGCTTACGGCTGCTCCGTGATCTCCCCGGCGAACCAGCTTTTTTGCCACCGTCGCCTGCAAGTCATCTCGCAGGCTTGTCCCCTGCATTGGCGGGACAGGACCACACGGCTTGACCGTACGCAGCTGTGCCGCACGTCTTGCGGCCGATGCGCGTCCATCGCAACCCGCCTCACGTCTGGTGACGAATGGCCATCACGTCCCCCGTGTCGAGGCGGGCTGGCTTCTTTAAATCATAACTTCTGTCTTTCGGAAAGAAGAATATTTTTGTGCGGCGCGCTTGACTCGTCGGGCAAAACAGGCGGCGGGTTTTCGTTTGCCGACGCATTCGATCAAACGCGGCGCGCGACCGCTTCGGACACGCCCGTCCGCCTGTCCCCCAAGAGCGGACATGGTCAGTTCGCCCAGGCATGTCCGAAAAGTGCCCAATAGGCAACATTTCCGTCGCGCAAGTCGTAAAGCTATTCGATCAATTCGTCAGCTATCGTAAGCAGCTTGTCCGGCACCGTTACCCCGAGCGTCTTCGCGGCCTTCAGGTTGACCACCAGTGAGAACTTGTCTGCCTGTTGGATCGGCACGTCGCCCGGCTTCATTCCTTCAAGGATTTTTGCGACCTGCGTGCCGGTGAGCCGAAAGCCATACTCCAGGTCGATGGAATATGACATTAAGCATCCGGCTCGCGCGAATTCGGGGTAGACGCCGCAGATTGGCCTGCCGGACTTTGCAACAGATGCGACAACCTGGGGAATGTGGCCGAAGACGACAAAGCCACCCGCAACATAAAATGCGCTAACCTGATCATGCAGGCCCGCTGAGACGGCATCGTCGAGACCATCCAGACTAAACGTCGGGAGATCATATCTAAAGACCTCAAAACCAAGTTGCGACGAAGCCTCTAGCAATCCTTTATGTTCGAGGTTCGAAAGAAGGCCATTTGCAAAGCCGATCATTCCGAGCCGGGTCAGCTTTGGCATCAGCTCCTTGAAAAGACCGATACGCTTCGTGGTGATAGCTTCTTCCCCACCCACAGCATTTTGGACGTTACCGGTCATCATGCCGCCGGGTCTTGCGTAACTCTCTGCCCAACCGAGCGCGATGACATCAACCGCGACCCCGGTAAAGACCATGGGCATGTTTGGTGCTTGCTGGTGAACTACAATAGCTGCATTGGCGCCGGCTACAAACATCTTCGGACCCAACGCTTCGAGTTCTCTTACAAGTTTTGGCAACCTTGGCATGTCGCCATTGGCGAACCGCGTCGCTAGGGCATAGTGGGTGCCTTCGATAAGACCGGCTTGTCTGAGACCGTCGCGCAGGGCGGCAACTAATTTGACCGCTCTATCCTCCGGCGAGGGTAACAATACCGCGACAAGCGGTAAGTCCGCCGCCTTCTGAGCCAACGCAGGCAGGGGCGACACGATCACAGCGCCGCCAGCCAACTGTATGAACTTGCGTCGATCCATTTCCTCACCCGGCCAGATGGTTCGCCATCAAATCACAGGGATCGACTGACGACCAGCACAGCAGTACCTGAGAATGTCGGCTTGGGGTCAAAGGCCGACTTCCCGGAGTTACTCGCCGAAGTCTGCTTCACCAAGAGCGGACGCGCAAGGCATGTCCGCCACGGGCCATTTTCGGACTTAGCCACCCGCAACCGCGAGGTCCGATTTACCATTCGTCGTCGATCCACTCCCTCGGAGGTCGCGCTCTCGCGCGCGGCGGCTGGACGGTCCGCTCGGGCTTGCGCAAGGTCTGAGTCGGCTGCGTTGGAGGCGGTGAAGCCTTGGACAGGCTCTGCTCGGAAACCCTCGCGAGCACGCGTTTTATCTCTTCTTGGCTCGCCTTGAGCTCCGCTATGTCTTCCAGGCCGTGCTTCAGCGTTGCGACCAGAGCCGCGCTGTTGATCGATGCAGCCGCGCCGCTCGCCAGGAACCCGACACGCGGCAACGGCTTCTGCGCGACGGCTTTCGGCAGGCCGATCGCCGCACCGCCAAGAAGCCCGAGGAATTGCCGCCGCCGCATCGCGCGCCCTCTCGTCGCTCACGCTCCCGTCACGCGCCAGATCACGTCGCCGACATCGTCGGCCACCAGCAGCGACTTGTCAGGCCCGAGCGTGACGCCGACGGGACGGCCGTAGGACTCGCGCTCGTCGGGCGCGAGGAAGCCCGACAGGATGTCGCGCGCGGGACCGGACGGACGGCCGTTCTCGAACGGCACGAACACGACCTTGTAGCCCGACAGCGTCGAGCGATTCCACGAGCCGTGCTGGCCGATCGCCATGCCGTCGGGAAAGCCGGGCAGCGTGCCGGCGGGCATCCAGCACAGGCCGAGCGAAGCGGTGTGGCCGCCGAGCGCATAGTCCGGCGTGATCGCCTTCGCCACCATCGCCGCATCCTGCGGCACGCGATCGTCCACCGTCTGACCCCAGTAGCAGTAAGGCCAGCCGTAGAAACCGCCGTCGCGCACCGAGGTGAGATAATCCGGCGGCGTCTCGTCGCCGAGGCCGTCGCGCTCGTTGACCACGGTCCAGAGCACGCCGGTGTTCGGCTCCCAGGCCATGCCGACCGCGTTGCGCAGGCCGCTCGCAAAGATGCGGCTTGAGCCGCTCGCCAGATCGAGTTCGTAGATCGCCGCGCGGCCCTCCTCGACCTCAAAACCCATCTCGGCGATGTTGGTGAGCGAGCCGACGCCGGCATAGAGCTTCGTGCCGTCGGGACTCGGCAGCAGGCTGCGCGTCCAGTGACCTTGAGGTTTGAACGAGACCAGCTTCTTGCCGGCTGCGTCGATACCGTCGGGCGAATAGGGAAACGCCACCACGCCGTCGGTGTTGCCGACATAGAAGGTATTGCCGATCAGCGCCATGCCGAACGGCTGGCTCAATCCTTCCATGAAGGCGCTGCGATGCTCGGCGACGCCGTCGCCGTCCTTGTCGCGGAACAGCGTGATGCGGTTGGCGGAAACGCCGAGGGCATCGGCGCGCCGCATCGTCGCCTGCATCGCATAATGGAACACGCTGCGCGGCTTGCCCGGGATCTGGTTCGACTCGGCGACCAGCACGTCGCCGTTCGGCAGCACCTCGATCCAGCGCGGATGATCGAGCCCGGTCGCGAACGCGTTGACCTTGAGGCCGGGCGCTGCCGTCGGCAATTGCCCCTCGCTCCAGCCTCGCGCGGACGGCATCTTCAAGGTCGGAATCGCGCCCTGCGATTTCGCGGCGGGAATCGCGGGTGCCGCGCCCCAGGCTGCCACCTCGGGCACGCCCTGCATCTTGCGCACCGTGAGGGCCGCGCCACCGATCACCGCAACGACTCTCGCAAACACGTCGGAAAAGCTCATGGAACCCGATCCCTTGAATGCACCGTGGCGAGCATTCGCATGCCGCCAATGACAGTAGTTTTACGATCTATCGCCGGCGCCGCCGAATCGGCGAGACTCCCTTCAGCGCTTCATCGATGGCGCTTCCTCCCTAAACTTTCTTGCCCGCCGTCACCGGCGGGCTTTCTTTTCGTCGGCCGACGTTGTTCACGCCGCCAGCGCTTTCATCTCCTTGTAGAGATCGGACTTGCCTTCGAAACCGATGCCGGGAAGATCGGGCATCACGATGCGGCCGTTCTCGACACGCACCCCGTCGGGGAACCCGCCATAGGGCTGGAACAGGTCGGGATAGCTCTCATTGCCGCCGAGGCCGAGACCGGCGGCGATGTTCAATGACATCTGGTGGCCGCCGTGCGGGATGCAGCGGCCCGGCGACCAGCCGTGCGTGTGCAGCGCCGCCAGCGTGCGCTGATATTCGCAGAGCCCGTAGGACAGCGCGCAGTCGAATTGCAGCCAGTCGCGATCCGGCCGCATGCCGCCATAGCGGATCAAATTGCGGGCATCCTGATGGCTGAACAGGTTCTCGCCGGTCGCCATCGGCCCGGGATAGAATTCGGCAAGTGCTGCCTGCAGCGCGAAGTCGAGGGGATCGCCGGCCTCCTCGTACCAGAACAGCGGATAGTCGCGCAGCATCTTTGCATAGGTGATCGCGGTCTCCAGTGAGAGGCGGCCGTTGGCGTCGACGGCAAGCTGCGCGTCGTTGCCGATCTCCTTCAACACCGCCTCGATGCGCTCGCGATCTTCTGATATGGGCGCGCCGCCGATCTTCATCTTCACGACGTTGTAGCCGCGGTCGAGATAGCCGCGCATCTCGTCACGCAACATCGAAAGATCCTTGCCGGGATAATAATAGCCGCCGGCGGCATAGACGAACACTTTGGGGTTGGCCGTTCGCTTGTGGCGCTCGGCGAGCAAACGGAACAGCGGCTTGCCTGCGATCTTGGCGACCGCATCCCACACCGCCATGTCGATGGTGCCGACCGCGACCGAGCGCTCGCCATGGCCGCCCGGCTTCTCGTTCGACATCATGGTGGCCCACACCTTGTCAGGATCGAGATTGTCGCCGGCCTCGTTCAACAGCGATTTCGGTTCGGCCTCCATTAAACGCGGCGCAAAGCGCTCGCGGATCAACCCGCCCTGCCCGTAGCGGCCGTTGGAATTGAAGCCGTAGCCGACCACGCGCTTGCCGTCGCGGTGCGCGTCGGTCACGACGGCAACCAGGCTCGTCGTCATCCTGGTGAAGTCGATATAGGCGTTGCGGATCGGCGAGGAGATCGGCTTGGTGACTTCGCAGACGTCGACAATGCGGACGGACATGGGAAACCTTCAACTCTTTGTTTTTCGTCATGGCCGGGCATAGCCGTTCGAAGAATGGCGTCGCTTCCGCTCGCCTATGCCCGGCCATCCACGTCTTGTCTCCAACGAAAGAAAGGCGTGGATGCCCGGGTCAAGCCCGGGCATGACGAGTGTACTACACAGGGCGCGTACGCGGCTTCGCCGTCACTTCTTATCCCGAAAGTACGGCTCGACCGGGCCGTGCACCTTGATCGTCAAGGGATTGCCGTGACGATCCCTCGCATTGCCCGCGGTGACGCGCACCCAGCCCTCGCTGACGCAATACTCCTCGACATTGGTCTTCTCGACGCCCTTGAAGCGGATGCCGACGTCGCGCGCGAGAACCGCCTCGTTGTAGTAGGGACTGCGCGGATCGACACAGAGCCGGTCGGGCAACTGGTCGGTGTTTTCTTCGGTCTTGTCGTTCACAGCAGGGCCTCGATCTCTTTCCTCAATGCTTGCGGCGTCGTGGTCGGCGCATGCCGCGCCACCACCTTGCCGTTACGGTCGACCAGGAATTTGGTGAAATTCCATTTGATCGACGGGCCGAGCAGGCCCGACTTCGCCTTCTTCAGATGGTCGAACAGCGGATGGACGTGAAAGCCGTTGACCTCGATCTTCTCGAACATCGGGAAGGTCACGCTGTATTTGCTTTCGCAGAACGCAGCGATCTGGTTCGCATCGCCCGGCTCCTGCGCGCCGAATTGATTACAGGGAAAGCCGAGCACGGCAAAGCCGCGCGGCGCGAGCTCGCGATGCAGCGCTTCGAGACCTTCGTACTGCGGGGTGAAGCCGCATTTGCTCGCGGTGTTGACGATCAACAGCACCTTGCCGGCGTATTGCCGCAGCGATACGTCCTCGCCGACAAGCGATTTCGCGGTGAAGTCGTAGATATCAGGCATCAGTCTCTCGCTAACTCACCGGATCGATCGGCGAGACCGGCACGCCGCCCGCCTCGATGGCCTCGCCCGCGGCGAGGAGAAGGTCTTCACGGAAGCGTCCCGCGACGACCTGCACGCCGACGGGAACCTTGCCGACCAATCCGGTGGAGACGGTTAGCCCAGGCAGGCCCAGGAAGGGAATAGCGATCTGCGTCAGCTGCGCGTGCCAGACCCGCGCAAAACTCGCATCGTCCTTGCGATCGAGATGATCGGGGAACGGCAATTCGCCGGAGACCGGCATCAGCAGCACCGCGTATTTCTCAAGCCACAGGATCCACTCGCGCGACAGCGTCGCCCGCCGCGTCAGCGCCTTGGAGAAATCGGCCTGGTCGAACGGCGTCACTTTGGCACGGTTGCCGCGCAAGCAGGCGAGCGCGCCGGGATCGTCCTCCTTCTCGGCGGTCGCAAGCTGCGCCTCGTACATGTCGCCGAGCCAGAGTTTTCTGTTCCAGTCCGCAGGCTCCCGCAGCGCCGGCGTGTCCGGAACTTCCTCCACCGTCCAGCCCGCGCGCTTCAGCCGCTCGCCGGCGTCCGCGACCGCAGCTTTCACCTCGGGCACGGGATCGAGCCCGTCCGGGTTGAGACAGAGCGCGGCGCGCTTCGGCATGTCAGGGCCTTCCAGCGGTGCCGGCACCCACCAGGGATCGCGCGGATCGCGCGCCGACATGGCGGCGAGCGAGAGGCGCAAATCCTTGATGGTACGCGCCAGTGGGCCGGACACCGCCTCGATCTGCGCCCCGATGCCGCGCTCGGGCAGGCCGGGGTTGAAGGCGGCGACGCGACCGAGCGTCGGCCGCAAGCCGTGCACGCCGCAGGCATAAGCGGGATAGCGGATCGAGCCCGCGATGTCGGTGCCGTGCGCGACCGCGCCGATGCCGACGGCGACCGCCGCGCCCGCGCCGCCGGACGAGCCGCCCGGCGTGACGGAGGGGTCACGCGGATTTTTGGTGTCGCCGTGGATCAGATTGGTGGTGAACCAGCGATAGGAGAAGGCCGGGCAATTGGTGCGGCCGAGAATGACGGCGCCCGCTTTCCGCAGATTGTCGATGACGGGCGAGTTGGCGGGCGCGATCGCGTCGCGCTGCTGCTTCAGCCCGTTGGTGGTGGCAAAGCCCTTCTGGTCGATGTTGACCTTCACCGTCACGGGCACGCCCGCGAGGATGCCGGCGTCCTCGCCTTTCGCAATCCTGGCATCGACCTCGGCCGCCTGCTTCAACACGTCGTCGGGCCGGTGATCGACCACGGCGTTGATCTTGGGATTGACCGCGTCGAGCCGCGCCAGCGCGTTGGTCGCGGCTTCTTTCGCAGAAACGTTCTTCGATTTGACGAGGGCAGCGAGGTCGGCGGCCGACAGGCGCCAGAGGTCTTGCATGGGGAGCTCCGTGTGTACGGAGGTGCTTTTAGCGTCAGGCGAGGAGCATGGCCAGCGGAGCCACTTCTTCCCCCTCTCCCCGTTCGCACGCGGGGAGAGGTGAAGAACCTCAACGCACCCGTGCGATGTAATAGGCGAGATCGGCGATCTGCGCCGGCGTCACCGCGCCCATCACGTCGGCCATGGTGCCGTCATAGCCGTGGCGACTGTTGTTCTTGTACTCGGTGAGCGTCTTGGCGAGGTAATCCTCGCGCTGGTTGGCGATGCGCGGCACGTTCTCGCCGCCGGAGAAATCGGCCTTGTGGCAGCTGTTGCAGTGATGCTGGCTCGCCGCGGCCTGCGCGCGCTGGACGCGCGCGGCATCGGCGGCGTCGTCCGGCGGCTTCGGTTTGGGCAGGGTCGCGATGAAATCCGAGAAGGTGCGCAGGTCGTCGTCGGTCAGCGGCTTCGCCATTTCATTCATGGGTTCAAACACACGCAGCTTCTCGCGGAACATGAACAGCTGGATCAACGCATATGGCGCGTTCTGGCCGCCGAGCGAGGGCGTGTTCTCGGTCGTCGACTGGCCCTGCTCGCCGTGACAGGCGAAACAGGGGGCGGCTCTTTCCTGAATCGTTTCCGCGCCAAGGGCAGGTCCGGCGAACGAAGCTATCACCAAACCGACGATCCACTTGAGCATAGGAAAATCCCATCCCTTCGTCATGGCCGGGCTTGTCCCGCCTGCGCGGCCGAAGCCGCTTCGGCGAGGCGAAGGCCCGGCCATCCACGTCTTTCCTTCACGAGCTACCAAAAGACGTGGATGCCCGGCACAAGGCCGGGCATGACGAATTTGGCTGGCTTTGTCCTACTGCACCGCGACCTTCTTGCCGTAACTGACGCGATAGACGGCGCCGTTCCAGTCGTCGGAGACCAGGATCGAACCGTCCTTCATCTGCAGCACGTCGACCGGCCGTCCGATGTACTTGTTGTCCTCGAGGAAACCGGTGACCAGGGGCTCCATCGACTTGAACTTGCCGTCCTTGTCGAGATGCACGACGACGACATCGCCGCCGAACTTCTTGCTTCTGTTCCATGAGCCGTGGCGCGCGACGATGATCGCGTTCTTATAGCCCTTCGGGAACATGCTGCCCGTGTAGAAGCGCATGCCGAGCGAAGCGGAATGCGGTCCCATCAGCGCGACGGGCGGCGTGAATTCGCTGCAGGAATGGCCCCAGCCGAATTCGGGATCGGGAAGGTTGCCCTGATAGCAATAGGGCGCGCCGAAATCCTCGCCGACCTTGGTGACGCGGTTGAGTTCGTCCTCCGGCACGTCCTCCGACAGCCAGTCGCGGCCGTTGTCGGTGAAGTAAAGCTGCTTGTTTTCGGGATTCCAGTCGAAACCGACGCTGTTGCGCACGCCGAGCGCGACCACTTCCGCGCCCGAGCCGTCGAGATTGATGCGGCGGATCTGGCCATGATCCTTGTCGTGCAGCACGTTGTTGCCGGGCTGGCCGACCGGCACATAGAGCTTGTTGTCGGGGCCGATGGCGATGAACTTCCAGCCATGCGCCTCGTCCTTCGGCAGATTGTCGTAGATCACCGTGGGCTTCGGCGGGTTGTCGAGGTTGTCTTCGACATGATCGATCTTCGACACTTTCGACAATTCGGCGATGTAGAGCGTGCCCTTGTGGAAAGCGACGCCGTTCGGCCGGTACAGGCCGGAGGCCACCACCTTGACCTCGCGTTTGCCGTCCTTGTTGACGATGGCAGAGACCTTGTCGAGCAGGCGCGAGCCGACGAACACGGTGCCCTTGTCGCCCAGCGCGAGCGAGCGGGCATTGGCGATGCCGGAGGCGTAAACCTCGATGTTGAAGCCGGCCGGCACCTTCAGCTTCGCGGTCGGCAGCTTGTCGGCGGCGGCCGGCAGCGGCGGCGGCGCGACCGGCGCGAGTTTTTGCGCGGCCTCGTTATCGGCGGGGCGGCCGATCAGCGGCGAGCCGGGCGGCAGCGGCGATGCCGCAGGCACAGGCGCCTGCTGAGCGGCGGCGCCGTAGGTGAACGCACCGAGAAATGCGCCGGCAAGCAACAGGCTGCGCGGCGACAGCATTGTCGTCATGAGGTCCTCCCCTAAAATGGCGGCATGATCCTCGCGCAGGCCCGAAGGCCGGGCGGGTCAGCCTTGCCGCGCGCAGTCTCACGCATTTTCATCCCTGCACGCAATCAAAAACGCGCCTCGGGCGCGTCGGCGGCAAAAAATCGGACCGGGGAATAGGACGAGGAGTGCAGAATCATGTCTCACGCCGGAAGCTAGTGCCCACTTTCCGAAGTTCGTGCTGCATCGCCGCGCTACCGTTCACGAACTTCGGAAAGTTATGGGCACTAGCAAATCTATGATTCTAGTGCCGCTTTCGATCTGAAGTCCCTGAACCCTATTTAGCCGCGAATGAGTCAGGGACTTCAGATCGGCGGCACTAGTGCCGCGTGGCGTGCTCGTCCGGCAACTCGACGATGGCCTCGGTGAAGGGAAATTCGAGGACGATCTCGCCGTCATCGTCCATCACCTCGATCACCGCGTCGAGCAGGGTTTGGCTCGCGCCTTCGCTGCGCAGCAGCTCAAGGATCATGGCCCGCGCAATCTCCCAGGCGCGCTCGGGATCGCGCAATTCCTCCCCGTCGGGATCGACGATCAGCTCCTCGCCGATCCTCGTGTTGAAGAAATATCTGGGCATGGCTGATTTCATGGGGCCGCCGGGACGGAAATGGAAGCCGGGCAACACTCACAAGTTCTTTATTCGATGTTTCCCTTTGGCGAGGCTCCGGCCGCCGCCCGGCCGGAGCGGAGCGAGCGGGCGAAGCCCTTGATCCGCTTCCGGTTTGTCGCCTTCTGCGACCTCACGATCCTGCAGTGCAACAAAGCACACTGGAGTTTCATAACAAAAGATTTCGTTGGCGAACTTTTCATCAGAGGATAGTTTAACAACGAGGACGGAGTTCGTCCCAGTTTGCAAGGAGAGCCAAAATGGCCTGGAAAGCACCGAAGATCGTCGAAGTGCCGTGCGGCATGGAAATCAACATGTATGTGAGCGCGACCCGCAAGTAAGCAGCTAGCGACACTTCACGTATCTCGACGCAGGTGGACCTCCTTCCCAGCGTGTCCTGACGAGGGGCATCGGTGGGGCGGTGTCCACCTTCGTGGTATTTGGGCTTCAGTTTTCGCGTTTTCGTTTTCCGGGGACGGATCATGCTTCGCGTCGTCGTCCTGGGCGCAGCCGCCGGCGGCGGCGTACCGCAATGGAATTGCGGTTGCGAGGTGTGCCGGCAAGCGCGCGGCGAGCATCCCGAGCTCCAAAGCACGCAGGCCTCGATTGCCGTGAGCAGTGACGGCGAGCATTGGTTCCTGGTCAACGCCTCCCCCGACCTGCGCCAGCAGCTGATCGCGACCCCGCAGCTTCATCCCAAGAAAGGCGCACTGCGCCATTCGCCGATCGCAGGCGTGATTTTGACGAACGGCGAGATCGATGCGGTCGCGGGGCTGCTGTCGATGCGCGAGGGCTCGCCGTTTGCGATCTACGCACACGAGAAGGTGCTGGCGATCCTGCGCGACAACAGCATCTTTAATGTGCTGAACGAGAAAAGCGTGAAGCGTGTGGCGATCGCGATCGACACCGCTTTCGAGCCTGTTTTACCCAGCGGCAGGCCGTCAGGGCTGGAGATCCTGCCATTCACCGTGCCCGGGAAGGGCGCCTGGTATCTCGAAGGCAAGGCGCATCCCGGCGGCAGCGATGGCGCGGGCGATACGCTCGGCCTGCGCATCCGCGACAAGGCGAGCGATAGATATTTCTATTTCATCGCGGCCTGCGCCGACGTCACCGACGAGCTGAAATCGCGCCTTGCCGGCGCCGCTCTCCTGTTCTTCGACGGCACGGTGTGGCGCGACGACGAGCTGGTGGTGGCCGGGCTCGGCACCAAGACCGGCAAGGGCATGGGTCATATCTCGATGTCGGGCACGCGAGGGGCCATCGAAAGTCTTGCCGGCCTCGATATCGACAGGAAGATATTCCTGCATATCAACAATTCGAATCCGGCGCTGCTGAAGGGCTCGGCCG
>Ga0070741_10018719_pt1 | contig 11170 bp, 10 predicted proteins | sample Coa_R1_4_FD_66440 | JGI IMG/M metagenome (GOLD analysis project Ga0070741, IMG submission 66440) | Surface soil microbial communities from Centralia Pennsylvania, which are recovering from an underground coalmine fire - Coalmine... | ecosystem: Environmental > Terrestrial > Soil > Unclassified ...
CACGGGGGGACCGTGTTCCTGGACGAGATCGGCGACATCCGGCCGGCGCTCCAGGCCAAGCTGCTCAGGGTGCTCCAGGACCAGACCTTCGAGCGCGTGGGCGGGACGCGCGCGATCCGGTCGGACCTCCGGTTCGTGGCGGCGACGAACCGCGACCTCCGGGGGGCGGTGCGGGACGGGCTCTTCCGGCTGGACCTCTACTACCGCCTCGACGTGGTCACGCTCACGCTGCCGCCGCTCCGGGAGCGGGCGGGGGACGTGCCGGCGCTCGCCCAGCACTTCCTGGAGCGGTACCGCCGCGAGCTCAAGCGCGACCTCCGGGGGATCACCCCGGACGCGCTGGCCGCGCTCCGGCGCTACGCCTGGCCGGGGAACGTGCGCGAGCTCGAGAACGTGATCGAGCGGGCGACCGTGCTGGCGGAGGGGCCCGAGATCGGCGTGCGCGACCTCCCGGCGGAGCTGCGCGACGCCGGCCTCGCCGACGGCGTCACGCGAGAGGCCGCGCGGACCTACCACGCGGCGGTGGAGGAGTTCAAGCGCGGGCTGATCGCCTCGACCCTCCGGCGGACCGGCGGCAACCGCACCCGCGCCGCGCGGCTGCTCGGCCTCCAGCGGACCTACCTCGCGCGGCTCATCCGGGACCTCGGGCTGGCCGATCGCCCGGCGGCGCCGGTCCCCGCCGCCGCGCCCGGGCCCCCGGCCGCCGTGGCGCCATGACCGGGGGAGGCTTCCCGGCGGCCGGCCCGGCTCCCGCGGGACGCGGGCCCCCGGGCTCTCGGCTTGACCGCCCGCGGCGCCGGACGCCGGGGCCCCGGCGGTCGCCGCTCTTCGTCGGCCAGCTCGTCGAGGACAACGTCGTGCGGCAGGGCTTCCTCCTGACCCGCGCGACGAGGGTGTGACCCCGCGGCCACGGCGTCTCGGGGCGCCCCCGGTCCCCGGCGAGACCGGTACAATCGACGGGAGGAGGCCGGGGGAGCCCGGCGGTCCGGGATGCCCGGGATGCCCGGGAGGACGGAGGAGCACTCATGGCGGGACGCGAGCCGGTCGAGGCACACACGCGCTTTCGGGAGGCGTTCAACGCGGGCGACCTGCAGGCGCTGATGGCCCTGTACGAGCCCGACGCCGTCTTGATCCCCCAGCCGGGCGCGGAGCCGGTCCGGGGGCTCCAGGCGATCCGCTCGGCCCTGGAAGGCTTTCTCGGGCTGAAGGGCCGGCTCGAGCTGGAGACGACGTACGTCGTCCGGCACGGCGACGTCGCGCTGCTCCGCTCGGCGTGGCGGTTCAGGGGCACGGGGCCGGACGGCCGGCCGGTCGAGATGGCGCACCGCAGCGCGGAGGTGGTGCGGCGCCAGCCTGACGGCAGCTGGCGCTACGTCATCGATCATCCTTTCGGCTCCGACTGAGGGGCCCGGCCGGAGCGATTCGCGAGCCGGTGCGCACGCTCGGGTCCGTCCCGCGGACGGATGCCGCGGGCGCGGGGCCCGCGCCGCCGATCACGACGCCGACGCGGGTGCTCCGGGGCGGGCGCGATCCGGTCCTCCGGGCGGCGTGGATGGACCGCCTGCGGCCCGGCTCTGGCGGCAGGTCTGGGGCGCGGTCATGGACACCGCAGTTCTTCACCGAGCTCGAGGCCTCGATCGCGCCCGGCGCCGGGCACTTCGTGCGGAGGGCGTGGCCGCAGCTCGCGGCGGCCGAGATCCGCGCGTTCTTCGCGCGGATCGGCTACCTCGGGGGCTGAGCCGCGGCGGACGGCGTGAGCCTCTCAAGGCGCCGCCCCGCCTCGCGGCCCCGGAGCGGTCCTCGCGGGGTCGCGAGGCGCCGCCGCCGGCTGGTCGCGCGATCCGATCCGGTGTGAGGGGGCGCTGAGTGGCGGAGTCGAGGTACCAGCCGAGCGCGCGGCGCCGCGGATGGGCGCTGTGCCTGTCGGGCGGCGGGTTCCGCGCCGCCCTCTTCCACCTCGGCGCGCTCCGGCGGCTGAACGAGGTCGGCCTCCTCGCGAGGATGCGCACCATCTCGTCGGTGTCGGGCGGCTCGGTGGCCAGCGGCCTCCTGGCGCGCCTGTGGCCCGAGCTCGCGGGGAGCCGCGACGTCAGCGGCGCCATGTCCGCGTTCGCGGACTACGAGGCGCGGCTCCGGGAGTTCTGCGGGCACGACATCCGGACCGGCCCGCTCCTGGCCGAGCGGCTCGATCCGCGCAACTGGCCGCTCCTGTGGGGCGACGACCACTCCGCGACGGATCTGCTGGCCCACGCCTACCAGGACCGGCTGGTCGGCACGCTCCGCCTCCGCGACCTGGACACGATCCGCGCGGCGGGGGGGCCCGAGTTCGTGTTCAACGCCAGCAACCTCCAGACCGGGGTGGACCTGACGTTCCGTCCGGACGGCATCCACGACTGGAAGCTCGGACGGGCGCCGGCCCCGGATCTCCTGGTCGCGGAGGCCGTCGCAGCCTCCTCGGCGTTCCCGATCGCGTTTCCGCCGCTCGTGCTGAAGCGGGATCCGGTGCTGTTCCGTGACGGCGACCTCGCGGCGCGCGGGGATCCCCGGCTGGCCGAGTTCCGGCGGCGACTCGTCCTGACCGACGGCGGGGTGTACGACAACCTCGGGCTCGAGCCCGCGTGGAAGGACCACGAGGCGGTGCTCTGCTCGGACGGGGGCAAGCCGCTCGGCGCGGACCCGCGCCCCGCCCAGGCGCTGCCGTCGCGACTGCTCCGAGTCCAGGACGTGATCGGCAACCAGGCGCTCGCCGTCCGGAAGCGCTGGCTGATCGCGGCGTACGAGCGGGGCGTCTACGGGGGAGCGTACTGGGGCCTCGGCACGGAGATCGAGGGCTACCGGGTCCGCGGCCCCGGGTACGGGGAGACCGTGCTCGGCGGGCTGGTGCTGGACCGCCTCCGCGCGGTCCGGACCGACTTCGACGCCTTCGGCGAGCAGGAGCAGCTCGTGCTGATGAACCACGGCTGGGCGCTGGCCGATGCGGCGCTCCGGACCTACATGGCCGACGCGCTGCCGGGCGAGCCGCCGCCCGGGACGCCGCCGTCCGCGGATCTGCTGAACGACCCCGCGCGCGCGGCCGAGGCCCTGAAGACCAGCGCCGGCCGGTTCCCGATCGGCCGCACGGGATGAGGCCCGAAGCGGGTCCGCGTGCCTCACCCCTGCGCCGCCTTCCGGCCGAGGGCGGCGACGGGCCGGCGGCGGACGGCGAGCGCGGCCGCCCGCGGCGCGGAGCGGGCTGGACAGAAGGCGGCCGGCGGCGGCAGGCTCTCGGCATCGAGGGGGGAGGGCGGGATGAGCGAACCCGGGTACGACGCGATCGTGATCGGCGGGGGGCACAACGGGCTCGTCGCCGCCCACTACCTGGCGGCGGACGGCCTCTCGGTCCTGGTCCTCGAGCGGCTCGAGCGGATCGGGGGCGGGATCGGCACCGAGGAGCTCTACCCCGGGTTCCACGTCCCGTACTGCGCCTACATCTGCCACATGCTCCACGGCAAGATCATCGACGACCTCGAGCTGCGCCGGCACGGCTTCGACCTCTACCCGGTCGAGCCCTGGAGCTTCCATCCCTTCCCGGACGGCACCCACCTCCTCGGCTGGCAGGACACCCGGAAGTTCACCCGCGAGCTGCGGAAGCTCTCGGAGCGGGACGCCGAGATGTATCCCGACTGGGTGTCCTTCTGGGACCGGGCCTGCGGGATCGTCTACCGCTATTTCCTGACCGACCCGCCGACCTTCGCCCAGGTGGCCGCCGACGTGCGCGGCACCGCCGACGAGGAGGTCTGGGAGACGATGCTCACGGTCCCCATGCGGGACCTGATCGAGCGCTTCTTCGAGGACGAGCGCGTCCGGGCCTACTTCGTCAACGCCCAGGACGCGGGCGATCCGAGCGCCCCCGGGAGCGTCCTCTCGGTCGCCTACATCCGGAGCGGCGTTCTCGGCAAGCCCGAGAACCGCGGCATCCCGAAGGGGGGCATGGGACGCGTCTCGGAGGCGATGGCCCGGGCCGCGCGCGCCAGGGGCGTGGAGATCCGCACCGGCGTCACGGTGGACCGGGTGCTCGTCGAGGATGGCCGGGCCCGCGGCGTCCGGCTCGCCGACGGCCGCGAGCTGCGCGCGCCGCTCGTGATCTCGAACGCCGACCCCAAGCGCACGTACCTCTCCCTGGTCGACTCGAAGCACCTGGACGAGGCGTTCCTGCACCGCGTCCGGCACCTCACGACCCGGGCGAACTGCGTGAAGGCGCTCGTCGCGCTCCGGAGCTTCCCGGACTTCAGCCGCTGGCTCGGGCCCGGGTTCGACCCGCGGCTGGCCGCCTACACGAAGATCTGCCCGTCGGTCGAGTGGTTCCAGGCGAGCTGCGACGCCGCGCGGCTGGGGCGCCTGTCCCGGACGCCGATCATGTACATCCAGTTCCCGTCCGCCTACGATCCGACGCTCGCGCCGCGCGGGATGCACGTCATGTCGAGCTGGTCGCTCTACTATCCGGCGCACCCCGCGGACGGCCCCTGGGACACGGCGAAGAAGAAGGCGCTGGCCGAGCTCCACGTCGAGATCCTGTCGCAGTACGCGCCGAACTTCCGCGAGAGCGTGCTCGACATCACGGTGGAGACCCCGCTCGACATCGAGTCGCGCATCGGGATGACCGACGGCAACATCCGCCACCTCGACGTCACCGCCCAGCAGTTCTTCGCGCGCCGGATGCCGTATCGCTCGCCCATCCCCGGCCTCTACCTCTGCGGCGGCGGGACGCATCCCGGGGGCGAGCTGACGGGGGCGCCCGGCCACAACTGCGCGAAGGCGATCCTCCGGGACCTCGAGGAGACCGTCGTCCGGCGCTGACGGCGTCACCGGCCGCGCGCGACCCGAGGCTCACGCGGACCGGCTGCGCGGCCGGGGGCCCGCCCCCCGGGCGGGGTCCGCCGAGCGACTCCCGGACGGTCAGGACGCGCCCCGCTGCCGCGCGGCGCGCGACGCCCGCGAGCCCGGCCCGCCGGCGCGCCGACGGGCGAGGCGCCGGCCGGCCGGCTCGATGGCGAGGACCAAGCCTGGGCGGGAGCTCCGTGCCGGTGCCGCCGCGCGCGCGATGGCCCCTCCGGGCGGTCCGGCGTCGCCGCGCGCCGATGACGGCTCGCGCCGCGGGCGTGGGCGCGCCGCCCGCGCGGCGCGCGTGGGGCGCCGCTCGCGCCGATTGCGACCCTCGCGCGCGGGGCGCTAGACTCGACGCCGCGCTGGCCGGGAACCCGCGAGGTCGCCGGCCGGGCGGTCGATGCGAGGCCCCCCGAGCCCAGGAGGAACACCGTGAGCTATCCCGAGTGGGAGCAGACCCGGAACGGGATCTTCGCCCGCGCCCGCTACTTCCCGATGATCGAGGTGGACCAGCCGACGTTCATGGGCCGACCGCTGGCCACCTCGGCCGCCGACCTCGTGGGCGCCGACGTCGTGATCATCGGCGCCCCGTACGTCGCCGGGTGGGGGGAGTACGCCGGGGTGCCGAAGACCGACTGGATCGCCGGGCCGAAGCGCGTGCGCCAGCAGTCGATCCGGTACCCGACCGGCTACATCCAGGAGTTCGACCTGGACGTGTTCGAGCATTTGAAGGTCGTGGACTTCGGCGACGCCGCCATCCCGCGGGAGGTGTACGACCGGCCGACCGTGGACAACGTGCTGCGCGCCCAGGCCTCCGTCGAGGAGAAGGTCAACCAGACGCTCGCGGCGGGTGCCATCCCGATCGTGATCGGCCAGAATTCACCCTGCGGCTCCTACGCGATCGCCAAGCCGATCGCCGAGCGCACGCACGGCTCGGTGGGGGTCATCAGCCTCGATACCCACTGGGATGCCGCGCGCATCGACCGCCTGACGCAGGATCCGCGGGTGGCCGGCTCCAACAGCTGGAAGCGGAAGATGTACGAGTCGCACGCGAACATCACGCCCGAGAACCTCGTCGAGATCGGCGAGCGGGGGATGCTCGAGTCCAGGGAGGTCGTCCGCGAGTTCGTCGGCAAGGGTGCCCACTTCTACCCGATGTGGAAGGTCCGAACGGAGCTGGGCGTCGAGGGGCTCTGCCGCGAGCTCCGCCACGCCTACGATCGCACGGAGGCCGTCTACGTCCACTTCGACATGGACGTGATGGGCGGGGCCGGTCCGGCCCCCGGCGACATCCTGGGGGAACTGGCGGAGCCGATCGGGATGACCGACTACGAGGTGATCCGGATCGCGTTCGAGATCGGCCGGCGCGGCTTCACCGGCGTCTCGTTCATCTGCATCCCGCCGGGCTCGGCCGTGATCTACCGGACCGTGGTCTACGTCATCATGTACATGCTGGCGGGGCGCGCCCTCGCGCGCCAGTCCCGGGCGGCGTGAGGCGAGCCGCGGCACTCGACCCCGGGACGGGACGAGAAGGGCCGCATGACCCTCCGCCTTCGCGGGGCCCTCGCTATGCGGCGAGATCGACGAGGGTCGCCGCCAGGACGCGCGTGCAATCGACGATCTGGCTCACCGGCGTCCAGCGGTCCGCGGACGTCTCCTCGTGCTCGCCGGCCGGGCCGTAGAGGCAGCAGGGGATGCCGGCGTTGAACAGGTGGGCGGTGTCGTTCCCCGCGTAGCTCCGCGGCAGGATCGCGCCGATCCGCGGGTCCACGCCCACGATGCGCCGCACGTTGGCGCGGAGCGTCTGGACGAGCGGGTGGTCCGGCGGCATCGTCATCGCCGGCATCACCTCGCGCATGGCCCGGCGCTCCGGCCGCATCGGGAACTCGATCTCGTAGCGGAGCGTGGGGTCGGCGGCGGCGGCGCCGTCCAGGGCCCGGCGCACGTCCTCCAGGACCGACTGCGGGGTCATGCTCTCGGGGAAGCGGACGTCCACGAAGATCGTGCACACGTCGGGGACGAGGTTGGGCCCCCGGATCTCCCACTCGCGGCCGCGCCCGCCCATGATGCTCCCCACCAGCAGGCGCGGCAGCCCGGGCAGGTCGGGGTCCGGCTCCCCCCGGAAGCGGAGCCCCTCGAGGGCGTGGACGACCCGCGTCATCTTGCTGATCGCGTTGACGCCGTGCTCCATGCGCGAGATGTGCGCGGACCGGCCGATGACGTGCACGGCGAACTCGACGACCCCCGTGTGCTTGGTCACGATGTTCCCGGTCCCGTAGGGCTCGGGCACGATCCCGAGGTCCGCGCGGACCCCGCTCCGGAGGAGGTGGACCGTGCCGACGCCGCCCTGGAGCTCTCCCACCACGCACGCCACCAGCACGTCGCCCCGGAGCGGCAGTCTGGCCCGCCTGGCGGCCACGGCGGCCATGACCATCGCGGTCACCCCGCCCTTCATGTTGTAGATGCCGGCGCCGTAGAGGCGGTCCCCCTCGATCGTCGGCGTCCAGGGATCCCGGATCCAGCCGCCCGGGATCGGATCGATGTCGATGTGGCCGTTGAGCATCAGGCTGCGGCCGCCGCCGGCGCCGGGGAGGCGGGCGATCGTCTGGAAGCGGCCCGGGTCGACCTCCTGGAGCCGCGACTCGAGCCCCTCGCGCCGGAAGACGTCGTCGAGGTAGCGCGCGACCGGCGTCTCCTCCGTCGTGTAGCTCGGGATCCGCACCAGTTCCTTCGCGAGGTCGATCACCTCGCCGGGATCGATCGCCTCCAGGATCCGATCCTTCAGTGTCGCCGTCATCGCCGCCGTCCACCTCCCTCCGGACCTGGCATCCGCCGTCGGACGTCGCTGCGAGCGCGAGCGCGCCCTAGCTCGCCCCGCTCACCTCGAGCGTGGCCCCCGAGATGTACCCTGACTCGTCCGCGGCCAGAAAGGCGACCGCCCACGCCACGTCGGCCGGCTGCCCCGGCCGGCCCAGCGGGATCGGGCCGATGAGCGCCCGCCGCTCCGCCTCGCTCAGCTCCGCGAACTGGCGGTGCACGCGGGCGCCGGGCTCCGTGAGCGTGAACCCGGGGACGACCACGTTGACGGTGATGTTCCAGGGGCCGAGGTCCCGGGCGAGCTGGTAGGTCAGGCCCTCCACCCCCGCCTTCGCGGCGCAGTAGGGCAGCCGCGCGCCGACCGTCAGGAGCGGCCCGAAGCTGCCCCGGGCGGCCACGGACGAGAAGTTCACGATCCGGCCGTACCGCTGGGCCTTCATGTGCGGCACCACCGCCCGGCAGCAGAGAAAGGCCCCCTTGAGGTTCACGTCCACGATGCGGTCCCACAGCTCCTCGCTCGTCTCCTCGATGTCGGCCACCCCGACGGTCCCGCTGCCTCCCGCGTTGTTGACGAGGATGTCGACGCGGCCGAACGCCCCCATCGCGGTCTCGACGAGGGCCTGGACCTGGTCGGACGCCGTGACGTCGACCGGCACCGCCAGGTGCCGGTCCGACCCTCCCCCGAGCGTCCGCGCGGCCGCCCGGACCCGGTCGGCCTGGATGTCGGCCAGGAGCACGCGAGCCCCGCGCGCGGCCAGGACGCCGGCGGCCGCGAGGCCGAGACCCTGGGCCGCGCCCGTCACGATCGCATGCCGATTGGCCAGCGCGCCGTTCATCCGATCCCGCCCTTGCGCCGGAGCACCTTGGCCAGGAACTGGGCGGTCCGGTCGCTCCTCGGCGCCTTGAACATCTCCCGCGCCGGCTGCTGCTCGACGATCACCCCCTGGTCCATGAAGATGACGCGATCGGCGACCTCCTCGGCGAACGCCATCTCGTGCGTCACGATCACCATCGTCATCCCGTCCCGCGCCAGATCTTCCATCACGGCCAGCACCTCGCCGACCAGCTCGGGGTCCAGCGCCGAGGTCGGCTCGTCGAAGAGGATGACCGACGGCTCCATCGCGAGGGCCCGCGCGATCGCCACGCGCTGCTGCTGGCCCCCGGAGAGCTGGCCCGGGTACGCGTCCCGCTTGTCCAGGAGGCCGACGCGGCGGAGGAGCGCGAGGGCGCGCTCCTCGGCCGGCCGCCGGCCCTCCCCCTTCACGTAGACCGGGCCCTCGACCAGGTTCTGCAGGACCGTCATGTGCGTCCAGAGGTTGAAGCTCTGGAACACCATGCCGATCTTCGTTCGCCGGCGGTTGATGGTGGCCTCGGCCTCGCGCCGCCGCCGCCCCCCCCGCTCCTCGACGAAGCCCACCGGCTCTCCGTCGATCAGGACCGTCCCCCGCTCCGGCTCTTCCAGGAAGTTGATGCATCGAAGGAGCGTGCTCTTGCCGGAGCCACTGGGACCGATGACACAGACCTTCTCCCCCGGCTGGACGTCCAGATCGATGCCGCGCAGAACGTGCAGGGCGCCGAACCACTTGTGCAGCCCGGCGACCTGGAGGATCGGCGGCCGCGCCGCCGGGTCCGGGCTCACGATTCGCGGCCCTCGATCAACAGGGGCATCCGACCTCGCGCCGGCCGGGGCCCGCCCGCCATCCCCCGCTCGAAGGCGCCCATGGCGACCGCGATCGTGAGCGTGAGGCCCCAGTACAGCGCCGCCACGACGGTGTAGGCCTCGACGGCCGCGAAGGTGCGCCCGAGGACCAGGGCGCTGGCCATCGTGAGCTCGGGAACGGTGATGATCGACAGCACCGACGACTCCTTCACCAGGCCGATGAACTGGTTCGTCAGGGACGGGATGAGATAGCTCATCATCTGCGGCCGGACGATCCGTCGCATCGTCAGCAGGTGGGACATGCCGACGGCCCGGGCGGCCTCGACCTGGCCGCGGGCCACCGAGAGCACCGCGCCCCGGATGGACTCCGCGAAGGCCGCCGCTCCGTAGAGGGCCAGCGCGATGACGCCGGCGGTCGTCGCGGGGAGCCGGATGTGGTACCGGGGCAGCAGGAAGTAGATGAGGAAGGCCTGGACCAGGAACGGCGTGTCGCGGATGACTTCGACGTAGACGGAGGCGGGCCACCGGAGCCAGCGGCGGCGGGACAGCCGCGCGAGCGCGATGCCCGCGCCCAGGAGGAGGCCGAGGGCGAGCGCGAGGGCGCAGCACAGGATCGTGACCCCCAGGCCGCGCAGGAAGAGCGGCCACGTCTCAGCGATGACCGACGGGTCGAACCGCATGCCGGGGGCCGTCCCTCATGTCCGGTAGACCGCGGCCCGGTGCTCGAGCCACCGAGCCGCCCCGCCGAGGGCGAAGCACATGACGAAGTACAGCGCGCCGGCGGCAAGCCAGAGCTCGACGGGCCGGAACGTGGCGGCGATGATCTGCTGTGCCGTCCGGGTCAGCTCGACGACCGCGATCACGGAGAGGAGGGCGGAGGCCTTGAGCAGGCTGGTGAACTCGACCGTGAGGGGCGGCAGGACCAGCGCGATCGCCTGGGGCAGCAGGACGTGTCGCCACATGAGCGCGCGGGACATGCCGACCGAGCGCGCCGCGTCCACCTGACCGCGCGGGATCATGCTGAGCCCCCCGCGCAGGATCTCCGTGACGTAGGCCCCGCTGTTGAGACTCAGGGCGACGACGCCGGCCGCGAAGCGCGGGATGTCGAACCCGAGGCCGGGCAGGACGTAGTACACGATGAGGATCTGGATGAAGAGGGGCGTGCCGCGCATCACGCTCATGTACACCTGGCACGCCCACTCGACGGGGCGCACGCGCGCCTGCCGGAGCACCGTCAGCGCGACCCCGACGACGATGCCGAGCACGATGGCCAGGAGTGACGTCTCCAGGGTCACCAGCGCCCCCCGGAGGAGCAGGGGCAGTGCCTGGACCGCGTAGCGGAGCTCGAGGTTCACGGCGGCCCGGCGGCCCACCCCCGCCCGACCAGCCCGCCGGTGCCGGCGGCCCGGCGCCTGGCCCGGCCCGGGCCCGCCGGGCCGGGGCCGCGGGGACGCCGGGTCACGATCCGGCGCCCGGCCTGGCCGTCGGCGATCACTTCGCGCCGGGCGGCAGGTACCCCGTCGTCGGGATCTCCATCGTGTAGCCGAACCACTTCTGCTGCAGCCGCTTGAGCTCCCCGCTGTCCCGGAGCTTCCGGATCTCGGCGTTGAGCGCGTCGCGGAGGTCGGTGTCCTCCGGCCGGGTGACCCAGCCCTCGAAGAACGGCTCGCCGATCGTCCCGACCAGCTCGAAGGTGTTCGGCGACGTGCGCATCGCGCCGAGGAGCGGCGGCACGCTGTCGACCATCACGTCGACCTGCTGGTTCGCCAGCGCGACCGCGATGTCGGGGGAGCTCTGGAAGTTCTTGATCTCGGCGGCGCCCTTGCCGCT
>Ga0070741_10018720_pt1 | contig 11170 bp, 4 predicted proteins | sample Coa_R1_4_FD_66440 | JGI IMG/M metagenome (GOLD analysis project Ga0070741, IMG submission 66440) | Surface soil microbial communities from Centralia Pennsylvania, which are recovering from an underground coalmine fire - Coalmine... | ecosystem: Environmental > Terrestrial > Soil > Unclassified ...
GGGCCATAGGGATGCCCGAGCACCGCCACGAACAGGCGAGTTGGGTCCTTCGGATCCACGGCGATCTGGGGGATCTGCTGTCCATCGCGCAGCCCGAGGTGCTTCCAGGTCGCGCCCGCGTCCGAGGATCTGTAGACCCCGTCGCCGGTGGAGAGATCCGGCCGCTGCAGTCCTTCCCCGCTGCCCACGTAGATCACCGAGGGATTCGAGGGAGCGACGGCGATGGCGCCGATGCTGCCGGTCGGCTGGCCGTCGAAGATCGGCTTCCAGGTCCGGCCGTAGTCGTCCGAGCGGAACACGCCGCCGTTCACCGCGCCGATGTAGAAGAGGCCGGCCTTCTGGGTGACGCCCGTCGCGGCCTTGGTCCGGCCGCCGCGCATAGGCCCCACCTCGCGCCAGCGCAGGTCCGAAAAGAGCGAGGCGGCGAGCATCAGGGCGAGGATCATCGGGACGCCCCGGAACGGCTCACCAGCGTGCGCAGCAGGAGATCGCGATCGGTGTCGATCCCGGTTCCGAAGCGCGACCAGATCTCGCGCGCGAAGGCCTGGTCGCCTTGCGCGATCGCGCCCAGCATCCCCGCCGCGACCGCGTAGTTCCGGGACTGCGGACTGAGCACGGTCTCCGTCGAGAGCAGCTTTCGCGCCGCGCTCTCCATCCCGGCGCCGTCGCGCCACCCGACCGCCCGGAGCAGCGTCAGCCACTGGCGCTCGGCGGGCGAGAACGAGGCCGCGCAGGGCCCCGTCCCGAGCTTGCGGAAGATGGCGTCGACCTCCTGGATGCTGAGGTCGGGAATGACGTGCTGCAGGACCCGCACCAGGCTGGGAAAGGGCGCCGGACCGCACGTCCGCACCCAGCGGGAGACGGCCACCGCGTCGTCGTTCAGCTCATCGGCGGCGATCAGGCGCTGCTGCGCGGCATCGGTGGCCCCGAGCAGGACGTCGAACAGGTACATTGATTCCATCGCGGGACGCGTGGCCGCGAACGTCGCCGCGCCCGTGATCTCCGTCGTCCCCGTCGGCCGGGGCACGACGCCGGTCAGCAGCTCCATCGCCGGAAACGGCCTCTTCTGGAACACGGTCAGCTCGCGCGCGGTCGAACGGAGGAAGAAGGTCCGGGCAGCGTTCTGATCGAGCACCGGCCGGTAGTCGGAGTTCATCGGCGTGTCGAAGCTCGTGCTCAGCCCCTCCCACGACTTGCGCGTCCCCACCTGGCGGAGCTCGAGGTCCTGCATCCCGCGCACGCCGATGTGCACCAGCGCCTGCGCGATCTCCTGGTTGAGCAGGACGCCCGGATCGAGCGCCGGCATCGCCCCGCCGTTCTTCGCGATCACCAGCAGGTCGTAGCTGGTGCTCGCGTACACCACGTAGTCGGAGAAGTTCGCCTCCAGCGCCTTGAGGACGGAGACGACCAGCGGGGTGTCAATCTCGTAGAGCTGCAGCCACTGCGCGAACACCCCACCCTCCGCGAGGTGGCGGCGTACGAGCCGGTAGAACTCGTCGGAGAAGAGACCGGCCACGCCGCTCACCCAAGGGTTCGACGGCTCGGAGAGGATCAGGTCGTACTTCTCGCGCTGCCCGGAGAAGTACGTCTTCGCGTCGTCGATCACCACGTGCGACCGCGGATCCGTGAAGGCGCGCTCGTTGCGGGGGCGGAAGCTCGCGGCCCCCTGCACCATCTGCGGCTCGATCTCGACGGTATCGACGCGGGCGAGCGCGGGATTGCCGAGCAGCGTGTGGGTGGTGAGGCCCGCGCCGAATCCGATACAGGCGACCCGCCGCGCCTCGGGATGCAGCGCCATCGGCAGCGCGCCGAGCAGGATCATCGTCGGCTCGTCGACCGAGGGACCGCGGGCAGGATCCATCACCACCCCCGCATCGCTCTTCCCGTTGGTGTGGATCTCGACCATCGCGATCTCCGGGTGCGAGATCACGTCGACGGTGGCCGTCTTGCCGTCGCGGTGGAAGAGGATCTCGTCCTGTCCCGGGCGGAGCATCTCGCCGCGCCGGTAGACGCCCGAGGCCATCCGCAAGGGATCGAGCTGGGCGAAGAGGAGGAACCCCGCCACCACCGCCGCTCCCGCCGCCGTCCACGCCAGCGGAACGCGGCGGCCGCTGAACCCCGCGGCAGCGGTAAAGAGCAGCGCGGCGCCGAGGGCGATGTCCAGTGCGGAGCCGAGCACGAGCAATCCCTTGAGGCCCAGCACCGGGAGCCCGAAGTGGACGGCGAGGAAGACGCCGGCGATGGCGCCGATCGTGTTCGCGGAGTACACGGACCCGATGCTCGACTCGCCGTACCCGCGCCGGATCAGATGGAAGGTGACCAGCGGGAGCGTGGTCCCGGCGCAGAACGTGGCTGGCAGCATCACCGCGAGCGCGATGCCGTTGCTGGAGAGCACGAACCAGGGGAACCCTTTCTCGGTGTGCGGCAGGGTGCGGACCAGCCAGCTCATCACCTCGAACGTCTTCGCGTAGAGCGGCAGCGTGCAGAGCGCGAAGAATCCCATCGCCAGCTGCAGCCAGGCGAGCGTGCGCACCGGCGCGGCGAGTCGATCGATCCTTCGCTGGATCCAGAGGCCGCCGGCGGCGAGACCGAAGATGAAGGCGCTGAGCATCAGCTCGAACGAGTGCGTCGAGGCGCCGAGGACCAGGCTGAGCATGCGCATCCACGCCACCTCGTAGATGAACGAGGAGGCGCCGGTGACCAGCGCGACGCCGAGGAAGAAGAACAGCGCCTTGCGTTCCTGGCCGGCCGCAGGCAGGGACGAAGGCGCCGCCGTGGGCGTGGACGGGCCGCGGGCGAGGAGGAACACCGCCAGCGCGACGGCGAGATTGATGGCCCCGGCGATCCGGATGGTGCCGGGGAGGCCGACCGCGCGGATCAGCACGAATCCGCTGACCAGGACGCCCGCCGCAGCGCCCAGGCTGTTGGTGAAATAGAGCATCGAGAGAGAGCGCCCCGGGCGATCGGGGTATCTACGGAGGATGCCGGCGGTCAGCAGCGGGAAGGTCATCCCGAGAAGGACGCACTGCGGCAGGATCAGCGCGACCGACAGCACCCACTTGAACCCGGCGAAATGCGGCAGCACCGCGTCGTGCGCCCAGCCGGTTGCGAGGACGAACACCTCGTGGAAGACGAGCGCCAGCGCGGCCACCGCTGCCTCCGTCGCGGCATAGCCGAACATGAGGTTTCGCCATCTTCCGGACCAGCGCGCGGCGAGCCAGGAACCGATCGCCATCCCTCCCATGAAGATCGCCAGCACCAGCGTCTGCGCGTACGCCGCGTGCCCGAGGAACAGCTTCAGGTAGTGCGTCCAGATCGACTCGTAGATCAGGCCGGCGAAGCCCGAGGCGGCGAACAGCGCGAAGAAGATCGCCCGCCCGGCGCCCGCAGGGCGTTCCGCGGGCTCCGGAACCGCGGCAAGCGCGGGCGCTGCCGCCGCAGCGGCCAGCCTGCGGGCACGTCGGTTCTTCGGCATCGGCGCACCCTACTATGGCGGGTTTCCCCGAGGCGATCGGGATTTACGCAGGAGCGCGGGAGAGGCTGCACCCGAGGAACCGTTCGCCCGGAAACGGGAACGTCCCCGGGTCGCCGGACCCGGTATCGACTTTCGCCCTTTTTCTGGCCCGGCCGGGTTGCAGACTTGAGCCGGAGAGGAGCATTGTCAGCATGCAAGGGGCAGGCAGAACCAGCGAACCGGAGGCCTTGATGTCGGCAAGAATCGCCGCGCTGTTGGTCATCATCGTTGCGGGTTGCGCGGGTCCGCAGAGGAAGGCACAGCTCGATTCCATGTCGCGGTCGGAGACGGGCCTCTTCGTAGGCCACTCGACGGCAGGGGAGGTAGTGCTCGCTGCAAACCATTATGACGCGATGACGGGCCTGGCGACGACGGACGAGGACCTGGGACTGAACGCGCGCAGGAACGGCGACGGACAGATGCTCTGCGCCCGCGAGGTCCCGACCGGGACGCACCTGGCGCAGTGGACCTGCCGTTACGAACAGGACATCCGCGACTCGAGGCAGGCGGCGCGCGATTTCCTCGACCAGCCGCATCTTTCGTACGCAGGCTCCGGAACCTTGCCGACCCTCACCACCGGCCGCGGGCCCAGCGGAGGCGGCAGGGGTACCCTGGCGCCCTGACCTTCGTCATCTCCGTGTGAGGCCGCGCTGGTACAGGTCCAGGGCGGCCTCCATCTCGGACACCATCCTCGGTTCGGCGTTCGGAGGCACGAGCGCCAGCGCCTTCCGCTCCGCATCGACTGCCTCCTCGAACCGTCCGGCGGACGCAAACGCCGCGGCGAGGATCTCCAGGACCCCGCGGTCCTTCCAATCCGTCAGCCCCGCCGCGCGACGCGCCAGCGCCACGGCTTCCTCAGGCCGGCGAGAGGCCGGGTTCGGATGGGTCGCGAGCAGCATCGCCGCGAACGCCATCGGCGGCGGCCAGCGGGGGAGGATCTCCATGGCCGCCCTGAACTGCGCGAGCGCTTCGTCGTGCCGCGAGGCCATCGCCAGGCACTGCCCGAGATCGGCGTGGGCCTCCGCGTCGCCGGGAGCGATGCGCACCGCCTCCAGGTAGTGCTGGATCGCCTGGTACGGGTCGCCGATCTCACGCAGCAGCCTGGCCAGATCGCGGTGCCCCGTCGCGGACTCGGGATTGAGCTGCAGCGCCTTCCGGAACTCGACCACGGCGTCTCGCACCTGGCCCTGCATCGCCCAGGAGCGTCCGAGCTGGAGATGCGCCGGGACGCTCTCGGGCCACGCCTCCGCCGCGCCGCGGTAGAGCCAGAACGCGCGGCTCGGCTCGCCTTGCTCCTCGGCCTGGACTCCCATCGAGAGCAGCGAGGCCGCCACCCAGGAGCGGATCACGCCCCCGGGCACCGCGTCGTCCGCCGCCTTTTCGAGCAGGGCCGCCACGTCCTTCTGCGGAGCCGCGCGGCCGTTCAGGTCCAGCGCCGAGAGCAGAGTCGCGAGCGACCGCATCCGGGTCTGCAGGGTCCCCGGATCGGCGCCGGTCACCCGCGTCCCCCGCAGCGCCCCCTCACGCACCGAAGCCAGGGCGGCGGCGTTCGCGCCCAGGCGCCGCGCCGCCGGTGTCGCCAGCTCCTTCGGCGAATAGAACTCCAGGACGGGGCGCTCTTGCGAGTTCAGCGTCTCTTCCTGCCCGAGCCAGGCGGCCGCCGAGGCGCGATCCGCGACCAGCAGGCTCACCACCTCCGTGGCGTCCCGCCAGCCGTACCGGCGCAAGTCGGCCACCGCGGGTGCGTCGAGCTCGCGCTGCAAGGCGGGAAGATCGAACGTCAGCGGCTCCTCCATCCCCACCAGGAAGGCGGAGTCGTGGGCGAGGAAGAGGTACGCGTGGGGAAAGACCGCCATGAACGTGCGGACGATGATGCGCAGGTCCGCGGCGACCTCTTCCAGCGGCATCCACTGGATCATCAGGCCGCGCGGAGCGAGGTGGCGCCGCGCGCTCTCGTAGTACTCGCTGGCGTAGAACAGCGCGTTCCCGGCCTGGCCGAGCCGCGACTTGCCGTCGGAGATGATCGCGTCGTACCGCGACGGGCTCCGCCGCAGGAAGCTGATCCCGTCGTCCTCGATCACCTTGACCCTTCTGTCATGGAGCACGTCGAAGCTGTACGCCGAGAACTTCTTCGCTCCCTCGATCACCGAGGGCGAGAGCTCGACGCACTCCACCGCCTCGACGCCCGGGTGGCGGGCCACTTCGCCGGCGAGGATGCCGGTGCCGAGGCCGATGGAGAGGACGTGCGCCGGCGGGTCGCCGGGGCGGAGCAGGAAGGGAAAGTGAGCGAGCACCTGCTGCTTGTTGTCGATCCCGGCGCTGCTCTGCCCGATGCGGATGCCGTCCACCAGCATCACCAGCTGGCGTCCGTCGGTGGCGCGCTGGAGCACCTTCACCGTGGAGACCAGGCCCTCCTGGTAGAAGCGCACCGGATCGGCAGGCCCCTCCTCGATGCTGACGAACGGCCGCGGCTGCCAGAAGACGAGGATGCCGGCCCAGAGCGCCGCGGCGGCGACGGCGGGGACAGTCCTGCGCCAGAGGCGGCGGTCGCGGAAGGCCGGAAGGAACGCCCACGCCGCGCTCGCCACCGAGGCGGCGCTGACCAGGACCACTCCGCGCTGCATGCCCGCGGCGGGAAGGAGCACGAACACGGCCAGCAGGGCGCCGGCGATGTTGCCCGCAGTGAGCGCGGCATAGACCGAGCCCAGCTCGCCTCCGAGCGCGCGCAGGCGGCGCACGCCGATGGCTCCGGCGAGCGGGAAGACCATCCCGATCAGCGTGGTCGGGACCAGCATGATCAGGAACGCCACCCCGAATCGCCCGAGGCCGAGGGCCATCCAGCGCCCCTCGAGCTCGAACATCCACTGCTGCGCGCGCGCCACCAGAAGATTCATCAGCGGGACCGTCGCCAGCGTGGAGACGGCGATGCCGGCCTGCACCCAGCCGAACGCGCGCCGAGGGTCTGCGAGCCGGGCCGCGAAGAGCCGCACCAGCGCGCTCCCCAAGGCGATCCCGACCAGGAACGCCGAGAGCATGGTGACGAACGCGTGCGTGGAGCTTCCCACGACGAGCACGAGCACTCGCGTCCAGAGGACTTCCAGGGCCAGCGTGACCACTCCGGAGAGGCCGACGGCCACGAGAAGGCCCTTGTCGACCGGACCGCCGTGCGCGGGGCTCTCCGGCGCCGGTGCGGCCTCCGGCGCGCCGCGCGCCGCGAGAGCCAGCGCCACGAACCCGACGGCGAGGTTGGTAGCCACCGCCACCCAGAGCGTGCGATGCACGCCGAGGTCCCGGATGAGGAAGAATCCCGCGAGCAGGCTTCCCCCGACGGCCCCCGCGGTGTTCAGCGCGTAGAGCGCGCCGAGATCGCGGCCGACGCTGCCGAGGCCACCGACGAACACCCGGGTGATCGCCGGCAACGTGGCGCCCATCAGGAACGTCGGCGGCAGCACCACCAGCGAGGCGAGGAGGAGGCGGATGAGAAGCAGCAGCGGCGAACCGGGCGCGAGACGGACGGCGGCGGCGTCGTGGAGCGGCCCGAGGAAGCGCAGGAGCAGCGCTCCGACGACGGCGCTGGCGCCGACGGCCAGCTCGAGGAGGCCGTAGAACCGCAGGGGATCGGGCTCCCGGTCCGCGCGGCGCCCCAGCAGCCAGGCCCCGAGGGCGAGGCCGGCGAGATACGTCGCCAGCACGGCGGCGACGGCGTACGCCGTCACCCCGAACACTTCCTTCAGGAGCCGCGACCAGACCACCTCGTAGATCAGGCCGGCGGCGCCGGAGACGACGAAGAGCGCCTGGACCGAGCGCAGCCGGACTTCCTTCCGCATCGCCCGACTCTACTTCGAACGGAGCGCGCCGCGGCAGGAGGAAAAGCAGGAGGGCCGGGACCTTGCGGCCCCGGCCCTCCAGGTCGAACCCCGTCCTCAATCTAGAACTTGTGCTCCACACGGCCGTAGAAGTACCGGCCGATGAAGTCGTAGTTCGGATCGGCGTAGCTGAGGAACGAGTCATAGAGGCGCGGAGGAGCCTGGTCGAACAGGTTCCGCACGCCGAGCGCCAGGGTGGTGGCGCCGATCGGCGAGGCCAGCCGGTAGGCCAGCAACACGTCGACCGTCACCTGCGGCGACACCCGGTGCGACGGATACGGCTCGTTGCCCGGTCCGATGGGCGCGGAGTCGTCCGGCCGCGACTGCTGGTAGCAGAAGCCCGGGCCGGTGTTCGAGCCGGCCACGACGCCACCGGCCGGCGAGCACTCGGTCAAGGGTCCGATGAAGTGCGCGACGGCGCCCGCCGAGAAGCCGGCGAGGCTGTAGTTCACCCCGGCGTTGAACTTCACGCGCGGGTTGAAGTTCGTCGAGCCCGAGGCGATGACCGTTCCCTGGCCGTCGTAGTTGCCGGCGCCGTGGATCACCAAACCCGTCGGATCCGTGTAGTCGTACGTCAACAGATAGGTGCTGTTGAAGCGGAACACGAACCGGCCGATGTCGGTGGGCAGCGAGTACTGCGCCGCCAGGTCGATGCCGTTGGTCAGCAGCGCGCCGACGTTGGTGTTGGTATCGATCACGCGGTTCACCGCGCCGGTGGGACCGTCGCGGCTGACGAGCGAGCAGAACGCGGTGTCCTGCGTGACGCCCGCCGCCCCGTAGCACTTGTTGAGGATGAGCTGCGTGCCGTAGGCGCTGATCAGGTTCGACATCGAGATGGTGTAGAAGTCCGCGGTCATCGTCAGGCCCCGCACCACCTGCGGCTCGAAGACGATGCCGACCGTGCCGATCTTCGCCTTCTCGGGCTGCAGCGCCGGGTTGCCGCCCACCACCGAGTTGATCTGCGCGACGGTGACTCCGTTGTTGCCCACGTTCGGTCCGCCGGCTCCTCCCGGTGCGGCGTTGCAGCGTGCCGCCAGCGCCGCATCCCCGTGCGTGTTGGCGCAGGGATCGTTCGACGACTCGAAGAAGCCGCCGGTCTGGCCGAGGAAGAGCTCGAGGATGTTGGGAGCGCGGAAGGCCGTCGAGTACGTGCCGCGGACGGTCACGTCCCGCACCGGGCTCCACCGGGCGCCGAGCTTGTACGTCCAGTCGGACCCGAAGGTGTTGTACTTGAACGCGCGCGCCGCAGCCGAAACCTCGATCTCCTCGGCGAACGGAACGTGGCTGATCAGGGGCACCACCAACTCGCCGTAACCTTCGTTCACGTAGAATCCGCCGCGGGTATCCGACGGTCCGGGCGAGCCGGTGTCGCTGTCCCACCCTGCCGCGAGGATCGGCTGGTTGACGAAGGTGCCGTACTCGTTGCGGTGCTCGAACCCGATGGCGAGCGCGGCCGGCCGGTCAGACGCCACCTTGAAGAGCTCGCCGCTGAGGTTCGCCGCCGCGACGAACAGCTGGTTCACGCCCGTGTTCGTTCCGGTGTACGCCCCGAGTTGCGCCGCCATCGCCTGATCGATGGTCCCCGGCGCGCCGAACAGGTTGATCGGCGTGCAGTTGTCGATCACGCTCTTCGGCGTACCGCAGTGCGCTCCGGTGGAATCGATGAACCCCGGCCCGAGGCCCGGGCCGGTCTTCTGGGTATTGAGGAAGCCGGTGTTGGTGAACGTGCCGTAGGTGCGGCCGTAGTTGATCGACGCATCCCAGAACCAGCCGGTGGCCGGACCCGCGAACTCGCCGAGGGTGCCGTCGATGCCGGTGACGATCCGCAGGGTGTCGACGTCGAAGCCGCCGCCGCGGCCCGAGATGTCCGTCAGGCGCCGCTGGACGCTGGTCAGGGTCTGACCGAACGGGTTGTAGGGGTTCGAGGCCGACACGGCCAGATCAGGGTTGCCGGTGGTGACGAACGGCTCCGGCGCCACCAGGTACGTCGACTGCCGCTGCACGTACGAGGCCTGGAAGTACGCGCGGGCGAAGTCGGCCATCCGGTACTCGCCGTTTCCGAAGAGCGAGATGCGGGTGGACGGCGTCACCAGGTAGTTGACCGCCTGGTAGTTGTAGAAGTCGAGGTTCGCGTCGCGGAGCCGCCAGCCGTCGACGTACGTCGCGCCGGCCTTGCTCTGCGTCGGGTCGTAGATGAAGTTCAGCCCCTTGCCCGGACCGGCCGCGGCGAGCTGCGGCGCGAAGGCCGCCGCCATGTCCGCGCACAGCTTGGTCGTGCAGGTGGCGGCGCGCGGGTCGAGGCCGTTGACCCGGACCTTCGGCAGCGTGCCGCTTCCGCTCAGGCCCTCTTGCTTGGCGGTGAAATCCCAGCTCAGCGCATTCGCCGCCCAGTCGCGCGCGGAGGCGAAGAAGTGATGCTGGTCGAAGTAGCCGGCGCCGAACATGAAGCTGCCCTTGTCGCTCTGCGATCCGGCGAGGACGTTGAGGTCGTAGACGTTCGCGTCGCCGTGGCCCGACACGCCGCTGTAGCCGTTGAGCTCGACGCCGTCCATCCGCTTGCGTGTGATGATGTTCACCACGCCGGCGATCGCGTCCGAGCCGTACACGGCCGAGCCGCCGTCCTTGAGGATCTCGATGCGCTCCACCGCCGCGGTGGGGATCGAGTTCAGGTCGACTGCGGTGCCCGCGCCGACGCCGCCGAGGACGAAGCGCTTGCCGTCGACCAGCACCAGGGTGCGCTGGGCGCCGAGGTTGCGCAGGTTGATCTGCGTTTCGCCGTCGCCGCCGTTGTTGACGTTGGTGTTCAGCGCGCCGCCCTGCTCGGGCTGCTGCTGGAGGAACTCACCGATCGTCGCCACGGCGCTGGAGGTGATCTGCTCGCGGCTGATCACCGTCACCGGCGCCGGAGTGGTCAGGTCCTTGCGGCGGACGCGAGAGCCGGTGACCACGATCTCTTCCTGCGCGGTCTTGCGGCCCGTGTCAGGTCCAGGAGTCGCATCCTGGGTTGCGTTGGCCGGCGGCGGTGCCGCCACCGGATTGGCCTGGCCCGTCTGGGCCGGCGGCGTCTGATTCTGCGTCTGGTCTGCCGGCGGTGTCTGCCCCATCGCCGCGCCGGTCAGCGCGACGGATGCCAAGGCTACCAGCCGAAGTACCTTGTACTTCCATTGCATGTTCAGCTCCTGTTGTTGTGTACCAGTTTCTCCGGGGTGAAACGGGACCTGGCTCTCCTCGGACACGCATCGGCGCGGACGGCGACTTCGATAACCGCGCTTTCGCTGTGCCCCTTGGTAAAACCGCGGCGAGACTGCACGATCGCCTTGTTGTCGTCAAGCAGGGCAAATTATCGCCTGGCTGGAAGCCGGCCGGGACCGCTTCCGGCAAGCGGGAGCGGCGCTGCCCTGCGACCGCGCCGGCCGCGCGCGACGCGCAGCGGCAATGGTTCCGGGAGCTCGAGGGAAAGCGGCGGTGGCGACGCCGATGCGCGCTCTGAACAGTGCAGATCCAGAGGCCTCTCCGGCCGTTGACAATGGGAGGGGGGTCGTTTAAGTCTCCACGCCTTTTCCTCGACGCAGCGGCAAGGGAAACGATGTTCGACACCATTACCAGTCCAAAGGCGCAGAGGCGGTCGGGCGCCTCGCTGGCGATCTCCATCGTGCTGCACGGCGCGGTGGTCGGGGCCGCGTTCCTCTTCGCGTACGCGCGGGCGCACATGCCGAAGCAGACCGAGGCCCCGGTCTCGGTCACTTTCCGGCCGCCTCCGCCGCCGCCTCCTCCGCCGCCGCCGCCGCCC
>Ga0070741_10018721_pt1 | contig 11170 bp, 9 predicted proteins | sample Coa_R1_4_FD_66440 | JGI IMG/M metagenome (GOLD analysis project Ga0070741, IMG submission 66440) | Surface soil microbial communities from Centralia Pennsylvania, which are recovering from an underground coalmine fire - Coalmine... | ecosystem: Environmental > Terrestrial > Soil > Unclassified ...
CGATCGCACGCTGCAGGATCAGGACGTCCACACGCTCGACGTCGCGAAGCGACTCCTCGACTACGGCTTCTACGCGCCGACGATCTACTTCCCGCTGGTGGTGAAGGGCGCGCTCATGGTCGAGCCGACCGAGACCGAGAGCAAGGAGACGCTCGACGAGTTCGCCGCGGCGATGCTCGCGATCGCGGACGAGGCGCGGACCGACCCGACGATGGTCCGCGAGGCGCCGCATCGGACGCGCGTCGCACGTCTCGACGAGACCCGTGCGGCGCGGCGGCCGGTGCTCCGATGGCGCCCGAAGAGCGCGGATTCTGCTTGAGTTTCGTTGACTTCGCACCGACCGGCCGGTACCCTGCGCGCCGCGTGTCGGTCCTCAACACGAAAGTCCTGGTCCTCAACCGATCGTACCTTCCGGTGCACATCACGGTGGTGCGTCGGGCGCTGTCGCTGCTCTACCAGGGACTCGCACGCGCCGTGGACGAGCAGTACCGGACGTTCGACTTCGACAGCTGGTCGACGCTCGCGGCGGACGAGGACCGGATCGGGCTCGTCGACCGGGCCATCCGGGTCCCGCGCGTGATCCTGCTCCAGGGGTACGATCGCATCCCGCGTCGCTACGTGCGGTTCAGCCGCTTCAACATCTACTCGCGCGACCAGAACCGCTGTCAGTACTGCGGGAGGCAGTTTCCTCGTGCGGAGCTGAACCTCGATCACGTCGTGCCGCGCTCGAAGGGCGGCACGTCGATCTGGGAGAACGTCGTGTGCTCGTGCCACCGGTGCAACCGGTTGAAGGGCGGCCGCACACCGGCCGAGGCGGGCATGCGACTCATCCGGCAGCCCCGGCGTCCGCAATGGACGCCGTTCATGACGGAGACGTACAGCCTCCGTCGCTACAAGGAGTGGATGCCCTTCCTGAGCGCGGTGGATGCGGCATACTGGAACACGGAGCTGGTGGCGGAGTAGCGCTCAGGGGCGACGGCCCCGGGTGTGACGGGCCGCGGGAAGCGGCCACGAGGGGACCCGGATGCGGATCAAGCAGATCGAGCTCTGCGGCTTCAAGTCGTTCATGGAGCGGACCGTGCTCGAGCTGCCGCCCGGCGTGACGGCGGTCGTCGGGCCGAATGGCTGCGGGAAGTCGAACATCGTCGACGCGATCCGGTGGGTGCTCGGCGAGCAGAGCCCGCGGCACCTCCGCGGCGCCGCGATGGAAGACGTCATCTTCAACGGCAACGCCGACAACGGACCGCTCGGCATGGCCGAGGTCTCGCTGCTACTCGAGCGTGACGAGGCGGAGCTCGCGGCGGCGAGCGACCCGGCGGTCGACGGCGAGGAGCGAGCCGACGGCTTGCCACCCGAGCTCGCGAACCTGAGCGAGATCGTCGTCAGCCGCCGGTACTTTCGCTCTGGCGAGTCGGAGTACGCGATCAACCGGGCACCGTGCCGGCTGAAGGACATCACCGAGCTCTTCCTCGGCACCGGCGTCGGCGCGAAGGCCTACGCGATCATCGAGCAGGGGCGCGTCGATCAGCTCGTCAACGCCAAGCCGGAAGAGCTGCGGCTGTTCCTGGAGGAGGCGGCCGGCACGACGCGCTTCCGGAGCCGGCGCGTCGCCGCCGAGCGCAAGATGGAGCGGACGCGGGAGAACCTGCTGCGAGTGCAGGACATCCTCCGCGAGCTCGAGCGCCAGATGGCCTCGCTCGAGCGCCAGGCGCGTCGCGCCGAGGAGTACCATCGCATCAAGGACGAGCTCCGCGACCTCGATCTCACCGTGATGGCGGCGCGCCGCCGCGACTGGGCGGCGGAGCTCGTCGCGCTCGAGGAGCGGCTCGCGGTGCTGCAGCGCGAGGAAGGCGTTTTGCAGGAGGAAATCCGCCGCTCGCGTGGAGCGAGCAGCGAGGCGCATGCGAGCCGGCTCGCGAACGCCGACCGTCTTCGGGCTGTCGAGGAGGAGATCACCGGCCAGCGCCTGACGGCAGCGGAAGCGCAGGCGCGCGCGACGAGCGCCACGAGTCGGGCGCAGGATCTCGCGCGGCGTGCGGCCGACGCGTCCGCGGAAGTCGACCGACTCGCGGCCCGTCTGACCGAGCTCACCGCGGAGGCGGGGCTGCGTGCCGGCGAGGCCGACCGGCTCGGTCGGGAGCTACCGACGGCCGAGGAGGAGCTCGCCGCCGCGGAGGCCCGCTTCGCGGAGCTCACCGCCGCCGGCGCCCCGCTCGAACGCGAGGTCGAGGAGGCGAAGGACGTCCTCGTCGGTGCGCTCGCCGAGGAGGTCCGGATCCGGAACCTCGCCGAAGCTCTTCGCCAGCGTCGCGAGGACCTCGACGGCCGTCGGCGGAAGCTCGACGACGAGCAGCGCCTGCTCGGCGAGCGCCTCCATGCGAACGCGCAGGCGAGCGAGGCGGCGAGGGCGACGATCGCGCGTGTCGAAGCCGAGCATGCGCGGGTCACCGCGGACCGCGCGGGCCTGTCCGACACCGAGCGCCAGCAGCAATCCGAGGAGATGGTCCACCTCGGGACGGTCGATCGGCTCCGCACGGAAGCGACGCAGCTCCGCTCGCGCGCCGATTCTCTGCGCGAGCTGCAGGCGCGGTACGAGGGCTGCGCCCGGGGCGTGGCGAGTCTCGTCGCGCGCGACGAAGACGCGACGCTGCTGGCGAGTATCCTCCGGGTGCCCGCAGACCTGGAGCGCGCCGTCGCGGCGGCGTTGGGAGGTCGGCTGTCGCAGGTCATCGTTCCCGACACGCCGGCGGCGCTCCGTGCCGTCAGGTGGCTCGCCGAGGCGGCGGGGGGCAGCGCCACCGTCGTGCCGCGGGATCCCGAGCGCCGCGCCGCGGTCATCGTCCCGCCCGGACAGCGACTGGTCGATCACATCGAGGTCGATCCGCACCACTGGGCGCTCGTCGAGGCGTTGCTGGGACAGGTCCTCCTCGCCGACGACCTCGATGCCGCGCTCGCGATATGGCGGAGCGCGAGCCACCCGGTGACCGTCGTCACGCGGAACGGCGAAGCGATCGATGGACTCGGCGCGGTCACGGGCGGCAGCGAGCCACCGCTCGAAGAGACGCTCCTCGCCCGGGAGCGCGAGCTCCGCGAGCTCGAGTCGGCGTACGCGGCGAGCGCGAAGCGCGTCGAGGAGGCGGAAGCCGCACTCGCGGGCGTGCGGGCCCGTTTGCAGGAAACCGCGACCGCCGTTCGCGCGGCGGACGAGCGCCTACTGGCGCTCCGTGTCGAGACGGTCGCCGCAGAAAAGGACCGCGAACGGCTCGAAGCGGAGCGCGAGCGGATCGCGGCCGAGCTGTCGGCGGGCGCCCTCGAAGCGGGCGGACTCGCCGGCGAGGACGGCGAGGTCGCCGACGAGCTCGCGGCGCTCGACGCGCGCCGCATCACCGCGGGGCAAGAGGTCGTCGAGCACCGCGCCCGTCTCGCCGAGCGGCAGGCCGCGGTCGCGCGTTGGCGTGAGCGTCATGTGGCCGTCGAGCAGGAGCGGACGACCGCCGCGGTGCGCGTCGCGGCGATCGGCGAGCGGCTGCGCGCCGAACGGGTCGAGGCGACGCGCTCCGCGGCCGCAGTCGCGGAGCTCGAGGAACGAGTCGCCACGACGCGACAGCAGGCGGGCAACGCGGCCGCGGGCGCGGCGGCCGCCGAGCACGAAGCGGTCGCCGCCACGGCGGCGCGGGAGACAGCCGAGGCTCGCGCCGCCGAGCTCGGAACGGAGCGCGAACGCCTCGTCGCGGCGATCGCGGAGGCCGAGGCGGTCCTCTCCGCGGACGACGCCGCCGAGCAGGACGCCCGCACGCGACTCGAGAGCGCTCGCGAAGAACGCGCGCGCGTCGAGGTTTCCCTCGCGGAGCGCCGGCTCGCGCTCGAGCACCTGGCCTCACAGATCGCCGAGCGGTACGGGCTCGGGATCGAGGCGCTCGACGACGTCACGATCGCCTCCGACGGCCAGGACGAGGAGCGGGCCGCACGCGCGGAGGCGTTGCGCGCGCGGCTCGTACGGCTCGGCGACGTGAACCCGGCGGCGATCGGCGAGCTGGAGGAGCTTCGCGCTCGCCACGAGTTCCTGGTCGCTCAACGGACGGACCTCGAGGGCTCGCTCGACGACCTCCGGCGAACGATCGCGAAGCTCATCCGAACGTCCCGCCAGCGATTCGAGGAGACGTTCGCCGCCGCGAACGACCGTCTGAGCGAGCTCTTCCCGAAGCTCTTCCCGGGCGGCAAGGCGCGTCTGGAGCTCAGCGAGCCGGAGGAGGGGGGCGAGCCCGGCGTCGAGATCGTCGTCCAGCCCGCGGGGAAGAAGCTCCAGTCGTTGAACCTCCTCTCCGGCGGCGAGAAGGCGCTCACCGCGGTGGCGCTCATCCTGGCGCTCTTCCTGATCCGGCCGACGCCATTCTGTCTGCTCGACGAGGTCGACGCCCCGCTCGACGAGGCGAACCTCGGCCGCTTCAATCAGCTCATCCGCGAGATGGCCACCGCCTCCCAGTTCGTCCTCATCACACACAACCGACGCACGATGGAGGCGGCCGACACGCTCTACGGCATCACGATGGAGCAGCCCGGCGTTTCGAAGGTGGTGTCGGTCCGCCTGCGGGCGGCCGCGTAGCGACCTCGCCGCGCGCCGATGTCGCCGTCGTGGCCGGAAGTCCTCGTCGCGGCGGCGATCGTCGTCTGCCTCCTGATCGGGATCGCGATCGCGCTCCGCCGTCAGCGGCGCGTGCCCGCAGCGCTCCCGTCGACGTCGGCGCCGTCGGCCGCGGACCGCCTCCGGCGCGGGCTCCGTGCGACGCGCGAGCGCCTGGCGGCGCCGCTCGACGCGGCGCTCGCGCGCGGTAAGGACGACGGTGGTCTCGCCGGTCTCGAGGAGGTCCTGGTCGCCGCGGACGTCGGCGTACGGATCGCGGCCGACCTCGTCGCGCACGTCCGCACCCGCGCCGAGCCTCGTCGGGAAGGCGAAGCGTTGCACCGGGCGCTGCGCGACGAAGTGCGGGCGCTGCTCGACGCGCCGGCGCCCCCGGAACCGTCGGATCGACCATGGGTCGTGCTCGTGACCGGCGTGAACGGCGTCGGGAAGACGACGACGATCGGAAAGCTCGCCGCGCTGCATCGGAGCGCCGGTCGTCGCGTGGTGGTCGTCGCCGCCGACACGTTTCGCGCGGCGGCGATCGAGCAGCTGGCGGTGTGGGCGGAGCGTGCGGGGGCGGAGCTGGTACGACAGGAACAGGGTGCCAGCCCCGCCGCGGTCGTCTTCGACGGGCTTCGTGCCGCGCGAGCGCGAGACGCCGACGTCGTCCTCGTCGACACCGCGGGAAGGCTTCACACGCGGACGAACCTGATGGAGGAGCTGAAGAAAGTGCACCGCGTCGTCGGTCGCGAGATGCCCGGCGCGCCGCACGAAGTCCTCCTCGTGCTCGATGCGACGACGGGACAGAACGCGATCGCGCAGGCCCGGACGTTCACCGAGGCGATCGGCGTGACCGGCGTCGTGCTGACGAAGCTCGACGGCACCGCGCGTGGCGGCGTCGCGATCGCGGTGCGGCGCGAGCTCGGCGTGCCGATCCGGTACGTCGGCGTCGGGGAGGAGATCGACGACCTGCGCCCGTTCGACGCGGACGAATTCGTCGACGCGCTCCTCGGCACGACGTCGCCGATCGCGCGTGCGCATGCGGAATCCGCTTGACAGTCGCTTCGCACGCACACTAGACAATCGTCGTTCCGCAACGCATCGCTGGTCATGAGCGGGGAGATCACGGAAGAGGCGCTCCAAGCGCGGGTGCAGCTCGTCCTCGCGCGTCATCAGGAGGTCGAGGGGGAGCGAGAAGCGCTCGCGGCTCGGCTCGCCGGTCTCGAGCTCGCGTACGAAAATCTGCTCGAGCGGGTCCAGCGTTACGAGCGGGAACGGGCGGAGATCAGGGCGCGGCTCGAACGCCTTCTCGCGAGCATGCCCGCCGTTGGTTCCGCCTCGCCGTAAGTCGGGTCCGGTCCGGCCGGCCCTCCCGGGCCGTGGCGCGCGCGTTGCACATCGATGGCGACTTGCATACAGTGCGCCGCGATTACGCTCACTTGACCTTGACGTCGGGGCTGGAATCGGGCTCCGCGCCCTGAAGGAGTCTACCGAACACGAAGGCATGCTGACTGAGCTCTCACACGAGCTCGCCGACGCGCAGGACGACGGGTGGTGGAGCGGGTCGGGGAACCCCTTGATGCAGCTGGCAAACACCCACGAGGATTTCGCAGAGCTGACTCCGCCGGGACGAGGCGAACGGCGCCCGCCCGGCTTTGCCGCACGCCGTTAGGTGCCGATCCTCCCGGCCGGTCGAACGACCGGTGTCCCCTCTCGCGTCGGTTGCTGCAGCGCGCAGCGATGGGGGAAACGTACGAGCACGACAAGCGCCTCCTGAGGCGCCGGATGCGCGCGGCGCGCGCCAGCCTCGCCGCGGTCGATGTCGAGCGATTCTCCGCGGCCGTCTGTGCCTCGGTCCTCGCGATGCGGGCATTCGCGACGGCGGCACACGTCGTCGTGTATGCGCCGATGGACAAGGAGATCGACCCGGGCACCGTCGCGCTTCGGGCCCGGGCCGCCGGGAAGCCGGTGTACTACCCGGCCCCGACCGGTGACCTCGAGTTCCTCGGGGGAAGCTCTCCAGCCGAGGATCGACGCCTTTCGGCACCGACCGCGAGCCTACTAATTCTGGTCCCCGGACTGGCCTTCGACCGTGAGGGCGTGCGGCTCGGCCGCGGCGTCGGGTGGTACGATCGGGTCCTCGGTCGCCATCCCGACGCCATCCGCATCGGGCTCGCCTACGACTTCCAGGTCGTTCCGGCGCTCCCGCGAGAGACGTGGGACGTTCCGATGCATGCCATCGTGACCGAGGCGCAGGTCCTGGGCGATCCGTTCCAGGTGCCCGCGCCCATGGAGGAGAATCGATCATGACGCTCACCACGATCGGCCTGATCGTGCTGGCGGGGGCGCTCGGCGCGTTCGCGGTCTGGCTCGTCGACCGCATGCGTCGCGAGCGCGTCGCGCAGCTCGAGACCGGCGCCCATGCGACCGCAACGCGGATCCTCGAAGAAGCCCGGAAGGAAGCCGAAGCGATCCGGAAGGAGGCCCAGGGGCAGGCGAAGGATCTGCTCGCGCAGGCGAAGACCGAGTGGGAACGCGAGGCGCTCGAGAAGCGACAGGAGCTGGTCGCGGTCGAGCGTCGGGTCACGCAGAAGGAGGACAGCATCGACCGGAAGCTCGAGCTCTTCACGCAGCGCGAGACCGAGCTGACGAAGCGAGAGGACGCGCTGCGACAGCGCGACCGGGCGCTGGAGGAGCGGCAAGCCGAATACGATCGAATGCTGAACTCCGTTCGCGAGAAGCTCGAACAGGTCGCGGGCATGACGCGCGACGAGGCGCGGAAGACACTCGTCGATCAGATGGTGGACGAGGCTCGGCACGACGCGGCCCGCCACATCCGGCAGATCGAGAGCGAGGCGCGGGAGGAGTCGGACCGCCGCGCGAAGAAGATCGTGTCGATCGCCATCGAGCGGCTGGCGGGCGAGTTCGTCGCCGAGCGCACGGTCTCCGTCGTGCCGCTTCCGAGCGACGACATGAAGGGACGGATCATCGGTCGCGAGGGACGGAACATCCGTGCGATCGAGGCCGCGACGGGCGTCGACCTGATCATCGACGATACGCCCGAGGTCGTCGTCGTGTCGTGTCACAACCCGATCCGACGCGAGCTGGCGCGGTTGGCGCTCGAACGCCTCGTCTCCGACGGCCGCATCCATCCCGGACGGATCGAAGAGGTCGTGCGCAAGGCGGAGCAAGAGCTCGACGAGGCGATCCGCGAGGCCGGCCAAAGGGCGATCCTCGAAGTCGGCGTCCACGGCGTCCACCCGGAGCTCGTGAAGCTCGTCGGGATGCTCAAGTACCGCTACAGCTACGCCCAGAACGTCCTGATGCACTCGATCGAGGCGGCATTCATCGCGGGCGCGATGGCGGCGGAGCTGGGGCTCAACGAGAAGCAGGCGCGTCGCGCGGCGTTGCTCCACGACATCGGCAAGGCCCTCACGCACGAGGTGGAGGGCTCCCACGCGATCATCGGAGGCGAGATCGCGCGGAAGTACGGCGAATCGGCGAAGATCGTGAATGCGATCGCCGCGCACCACGAGGAGGTGAAGGCAGAGACGATCCTCGCGCCGCTGGTCGATGCCGCCGACGCGCTGTCCGGGGCGCGGCCGGGCGCGCGGCGCGAGGTGCTCGAGAGCTACGTGAAACGCCTCGAGGACCTCGAGCGGATCAGCAACTCCTTCCGGGGCGTCGAGAAGTCGTTCGCCGTGCAGGCGGGGCGCGAGATCCGCATCATCGTCGATCCCGGGACGGTTCCCGACGATCAGGCGCTCGTGCTGGCCCGCGACGTCGCACGCAAGATCGAGCAGGAGATGACGTACCCGGGCCAGATCAAGGTCACGGTGATCCGCGAGACGCGAGCGAGCGACCTGGCCCGCTGAACGCATGCGCATCCTCTTCCTCGGCGACGTCGTCGGCCGCCCGGGCCGTCGCGCGGTCGGCACCGTCCTCCGGCAGCTGATCGGCCGAGCGAACATCGACTTCGTGATCGCGAATTGCGAGAACGCGTCGGGCGGGAAGGGGATCGATCCCGACGGCGCGGAGGAGCTGCACGATGCCGGGGTCGACGTGCTCACATCGGGCAACCACGTGTGGCAGATCCCGGCGATCGTGGGCTACATGCGCGAGAGCCGCCGACTCCTCCGCCCCGTCAATTTTCCCCCCGGCGTGCCGGGGAGCGGGTGGGTGGTGCACACCAACGGGCGCTCATCGACCCCGGTCGGGGTCGTGAACGTCATCGGGCGGGTCTTCATGGGATCCGCCGACTGCCCGTTCCGGGCCGCCGAGGTTGCGATCGCATCCGTGCGCCAGGATGCCGCCGTGATCGTGCTGGACATGCACGCGGAGGCGACGTCGGAGAAGGTGGCGATGGGACGTTTCCTCGACGGCAAGGTGTCCGCGGTCGTCGGAAGCCACACACACGTTCAAACGGCGGACGAACGGGTCCTCCCCGGCGGTACCGCCTACATCACGGACGCCGGGATGTGCGGCCCGGAGAATTCCGTTCTCGGCGTGAAGACGGAGCAGGTCGTGCGGCGCTTCCTCACCCAAATGCCGACGCGCTTCGAGGTTGCCGGCGGTCCGGTCGTCGTCCACGGTGCGATCGTGGACGTCGATCCCGAGACGGGTCGCGCGGCAGGGATCGAGCGCGTGCGCGAGCTCGTCGCGGCGTGACGCCCGAGCAGCAGTTCGAGCTCCTCGCATGCGGGACGGTCAAGATCGTTCCCGAGGACGAGCTTCTGGCGCGACTGCGCACCGCGCGGCCGCTCCGGGTGAAGCTCGGCGTCGACCCGACGGCACCGGACATCCACCTCGGTCACACCGTGCCGCTCTTCAAGCTGCGGCAATTCCAGGAGCTCGGACACCAGGTCGTGCTTATCATCGGCGACTTCACGGCGCTGATCGGAGATCCGAGCGGACGCTCCGCGACGCGACCGGCACTCGACTCCGCCGCCGTCGAGGCGCACGCGCGCACCTACGCTGAGCAGGTCTTCAAGGTCCTCGATCCCGCGCGCACCGAGGTGCACCGGAACAGCGAATGGCTCGCTGCGATGACCCTCAAGGATGTCATTGCGCTGGCCGCGAAGATGACGGTGGCGCGGATGCTCGAGCGGGATGACTTCCGCCAGCGGTACGCGGCCGGAGTGTCCATCGGATTGCACGAGTTCCTCTACCCGCTCTTGCAGGGATACGACTCCGTGGCCGTCGGGGCGGACGTCGAGATCGGGGGGACGGATCAGACCTTCAACCTGCTCGTCGGTCGCGATTTACAGCACGATGCCGGGCAACCCGGGCAGGTGGCGGTCGTGCTCCCGCTCCTCGAGGGCACCGACGGCGTGCAGAAGATGTCGAAGAGCCTCGGCAATCATATCGGGATAGCGGAGCCGCCCGAGGAGATCTACGGCAAGGTCATGTCACTCAGTGATGCGTCGATGCTCCGGTACTACGACGTGCTGAGCACGGTCGCGGAGGCGGACCGGCAGGCGATTCGCGACGGGACGGTCCATCCCATGGCGGCGAAGAAGGCGCTCGCGAGCGAGCTCGTGGGGCGGTTCCATGGCACCGCCGCCGCGGCCGATGCGGCGCGATTCTTCGAGGAACGGTTTCAAAAGCGCTCGGCCCATCGACCGAAGCTGGTTCGCCTGGAGGGTGCCGATGACATCTGGATCTGCCAGCTCATCAAGGACGTCGGATTCGCACCCTCGACGAGCGAGGCTCGCCGCCTGGTCGCTCAGGGGGCCGTCCGGGTCGACGGCCGTCCCGTGGATGTCGACTTTCGTTTCCGGCGCGGCCGGGACCGGCTCCTCGAGGTGGGGCGCCGGCGCATCGCCGAGGTCACGTGGGCCGCAGGGTGAATTTTCTGTCGCGGTTCGCTTGACAGTCTGCCGAGGCTCGCCTATATAAGCCTGTCTGCCCGCAGTAGTACCTGGTCTTTGAAAACTAAATAGTAGCGCTCCTTTTTCACACTACCGAGTGCGGAAAAGGTCCCGAGCGCAGTGACAGCAGGACAACGCAGTTCGTGTCCTGGCCGGGTTCGACGAATGCCTTTCGTGGTTCGTGCGCTTTCACACGTCCGGTGGGAAAGCGTCTCCAGTTCAACTGGAGAGTTTGATCCTGGCTCAGAACGAACGCTGGCGGCGTGCCTAACACATGCAAGTCGCGCGAGAAAAGGGGGGCAACTCCCTGAGTAAAGCGGCGAACGGGTGAGTAACACGTAGGTAACCTACCCTCGAGCCTGGGATAACCTACCGAAAGGTGGGCTAATACCGGATATGACCACGGGAATTTCGGTTTTTGCGGTGAAAGGTGGCCTCTGCTTGCAAGCTACCACTCAAGGATGGGCCTGCGCGCCATTAGCTAGTTGGTGGGGTAACGGCCCACCAAGGCATTGATGGCTAGCTGGTCTGAGAGGATGGCCAGCCACACTGGGACTGAAACACGGCCCAGACTCCTACGGGAGGCAGCAGTGGGGGATATTGCGCAATGGGCGAAAGCCTGACGCAGCGACGCCGCGTGGGTGATGAAGGCCTTCGGGTCGTAAAGCCCTGTCGAGGG
>Ga0070741_10018722_pt1 | contig 11170 bp, 9 predicted proteins | sample Coa_R1_4_FD_66440 | JGI IMG/M metagenome (GOLD analysis project Ga0070741, IMG submission 66440) | Surface soil microbial communities from Centralia Pennsylvania, which are recovering from an underground coalmine fire - Coalmine... | ecosystem: Environmental > Terrestrial > Soil > Unclassified ...
GTCGGCGACGATCCGTATGGCGCGGTGAAACCGATGACCGTTCTCCCCGCCATTCGCGTTTCCGACAACGCTCCCCCGCCCGCTGCAACTGCCGACAGCACTGCGCCGCCGACGCCCAATCCCGCCGCTTCGCCGGAGGAAACGCAGGTGCGTCGCGCCGAGCCGGTGCGCGCTCTCGACCAGCCGGCCGAGGACGCGACGATCAAGGTCGAGCCGCCGCCGCCGATTCAGTTTTAAATCGGCGCGAGCTGAATACGGCTGAACGCAACGCCCAGTTCGCGACGGTCCGGTTCGCATCCGCGCATTGTTCGCGGCAACGAAAACGTGATGTGCACATGCGGACCGCGCAACGCCTCCGCCGGCACAAACGCCTCCACAATCGACATCGAGTTTTCGGCGCTAAATGTCGTCGTTAACGGGCGACCGTTGATGTCGATCCTCAGTCCGGACAAAATCGCGGGATCCATCGCGTGCTCGACATGGCAGCGCAATGTCGAGTCGCTCGCGCCCTCCGCGCGCAAGACCAGCGATGCCTGTTCGCGCGCCATCCAGCAAAACCAGCCGTTCCCATTTTTCTCCCGCTCGTGCCAGCCGTGGCCATGAACCGGCTGGTCAAACGTGAAATCCGACGCCGCCGGTAATGCGCCGATGCGATATTCGAGCGGCCTGCTTTTCGCCTCGGCGAGACGCCGCTCGAAAATTTCCACCGCATGCGCATAGAGCTGCAGATCGATTTGATTCCAGCGCGTCAGCAGCTCGATGGCGCGCGGCTCGATCTCCTCCGCGCGCGGCTTTCGTTGCGTGGCGTTGTAGTGAAACACCGGCCCGAGCTGCGGCCAGCCGAGCCGATGCGAAAGCAGCTCCAGCGAATCGTCGAGCCGCTCCGTCAGTCCGGGCACGTCGCACGATTCCAGATTACGCTTTGCCTCGGCGAGACTGTCGCCATCGAGTGACTCGCGCGGCGTGGAAAGGAGATGCCGCGTCTGCACATTCGCGAGGTGCCTTTGCGACAGCTCCGGTTCGCGCTCGAGAAAATCGAGCAGCGGCATTTGCTGCGCGAGTTCGGTAAAACGCCGACGCTCCGCGAAATCCCGCGGCGATAGTTCGAGCTCGAGCTGAGCGAAGCGCGCTTCGTCGTGCTCGCGGAAAAAGTAAAACGCCGAGAGAGCGCGCCGCACCGGATCGCGCAGCAGCGTGAAAATTACCGGCCTTTCCCGAAACCGCGCCAAGGCGCCGAAATCGAGATGGCCGGTCACGAGATCGAAACGCCCAAAATCCTCGCCAGCGGCCATGACCGAATGCGCCTGCAACAGAATCCGGCCGACAGAAAACCGATTAATGAGCAGACCACGCACGGAAACGCCGCCGGTTTTGCGGATGTGCACAAACAGCAGGGGCCGTGACATGCGGGAAATCTAGGAGTCCGGCAAAGCGCGGTCGATTCTTTCGCGTAAGGGAAACAACCCTATGACGCGTTTCACATTCCGGCGGCTATTTATACAGAGCCGACGATCAGTTCGTGATCGTGACCGGCGTGCCGAGCGAGACGTTGCGGAAGAATGCCTCGGCCATGAAGCCGGGCATGCGGATGCAACCGTGCGATGCCGGGTAGCCGGGCAGAAAACCTTCGTGCATTCCGGTGCCGCCGACGATGCGCATGAAGTAGGGCATCTTCGCTCCATCGTATTTTGCGCCGGGCGGTTTCGGGTCCTTTTCGGTATCGATGTCTTTTTTGATCACGTTGCCATAGGCATCGACGTAATCGCCGAAGCGCGACGAGACATGGTCTTTGTCTTTCTGGATGATTTTGAAATTGCCCGTGGGCGTGTTGAAGCCTTCGCGTCCGGTGGAGATGATCGATACGCCTGCGAGCTCTCCGCCTTTGTAAAAATACGCGCGCTGCTCGCTCAGGCGGATGATGATTTTCGAGCTGCCCGTCATGCCGTCGCCGTCCCAGTAGGAGACGTTATCGTAGTTCGCGTGGTTTTGCGTGTAGGTGCTGCCACCGACGCCCAAGTATTCGGTCATGCGGTCGTAGCGTGAATCGGTCGCGCAACTGGCGAGGAGAACAACCGGTAAAAGTGCGAGTAGTTTGCGCATGACGGGAGGCGCGAAATAAAGCGTGTGCTGTATTTTACGTCAAGGCGATTGACAAACAGCCGTTGCTTCCGCGCAACGTGGATGCTATAGAAAGCGCCTCTTTTCCCGCGAATGCCTACCTACGAATACCATTGCGAAAAGTGTAAGAAAAACTTCGAGCTGTTTCAGTCGATGAAAGACGCGCCGCTGACAACGTGCCCGCGCGAGCTTTGCCGGCAGAAGACGTGGGGCAAAGGCAAAGTGAAACGCCAGCTCGGAACCGGCGCGGGGCTGATCTTTAAAGGCTCCGGTTTTTACATTACCGACTACCGCAGCGAAGGCTACAAACAGGCAGCGAAGAAAGAAACGTCCGGCGGCGAAAGCAAGCCCGCCGAATCGAAACCGGCTCCGACCGAAAAAACCAAGCCCGCAAAATCTCCCAAACCAAAAGAATAACCAATGGCCACGCTCATCTGCAAACAGTGCAACTACGAGAACGAGGGGGAGCGAATCTATTGCCACAATTGCGGCTCGAAGCTCGATCGAAGCGTGCTGCCGGTGGAGAAGTCGAAGCCGGAGGAATCGGTCGAGGCCACGCGCAAACGCGTGAAACGGCTGATCAAGCCGGACAGCGGATTTTTCGCCGGCGGAGGAAAGAAACTCGTCAGCGCGATTTTGTGGGCGCTCCTCGTCGCCGCGGTGATCGAGGCGGTGCGTCCTCCGCAACATGTGCCGACGGTTTTAAAGAAAGAAGATTTCCTCGATGTGCCGCAGCTTTCGCTCGCACTCGAGGATGCGACGCGGCTGCCAGTTTCCCGCGCGTTTTCGATCGCCGAGGATGACATCAACAAATATCTCGCCTACACGATAAAGGCGCACGCCGGCGGAATCTTCAGCGACATGGTGAAGTTCGACCGGTCGTTCGTGCATCTCGATAAAGGCGTCTGCTGGATTACTTCGCAGCAATCGCTCTTCGGCTACGCGCTTTACGCAACCGCCGGCTATCAGCTCGCGATCGAAAACAACAAACTCGCCGCAAAAACCGTCGGCGGAAACATCGGCCGCCTGCCGATCCATCCACTCATCATGCAATACAGTGACGTGCTGTTTCAGCGGCTTTGGGACGCGCTCACGCGTGAGCGAAAACTGCTCGACCAGATGAAATCGGTCGACGTCGATGACGGTAAAATTACGTTTACGACGCGTGGCTCGCCTCCGCGGTGATTTAAAAAATGCGCCGTTCCCCCCTCGCCCTTCTCGTTCTGCTCGTCTGCGCGACACCCGCGCTCGCGCTCGACATGCTGCACAAAAGCGTCAGCTTTTCGCGGCAATTCATCGTCTACTGCGATAACGCAAACGCGCGTGCACAGATCGCGAGTTTCGCCGATGAAACCAAAAAGAATGTGCTCGGCCTGCTCGATCAGCCGGACAAATGGAAGCTGCCGGTCGTCATCACCGTCAAACCCGCCGAGGCCGCAAATCCATCCGACACGCCGTGCAACGTGCAGATTTGCGCGACGGAAGAAGGCGCGAAAATCGCAATCGACGTCACGCTCGGCGACGATCCGCGCGAGATTCGTTTTGAGCATCAGCTCGTGCGCGCGGTTTTGCTCGATCTGGCTTATCGCGATCATCCGCCCGATGCCGGCTCCAGCTACGCCGAGCCCCCCGCGTGGTTGATCGAGGGAGCAGTGGAAATTTCCCACCGGCGTGAATCCGGGCCGGATACGGAGGTGTTTAAAACTTTGCTCGACAGCGAGCATCTGCCGCGACTCGCCGATTTTCTCGCGCAAAACGCCGCGTCACTCGAAGGCTCATCGCTGCAACTTTACGACGCGTGTGCGATGAGTCTCGTGCAGTTGCTCGTTGATTTGCCCGATGGCCGCGCGTCGCTGCTCGATTTGCTGCGGCATTTGCAGCGCAACAACGACGACCATCTCGGCGCGCTGATCCAGCGTTTCCCCATTCTCGGCGCGACGACGCAGAGCGTGGAAAAATGGTGGACGCTAAGCATCGCGCGACTCGCGGCGGCGAATCGCTACGAAGGTTTCTCATTGCAGGAATCCGAGCAACGCCTCGCGCCGTTGCTGACGTTTGACATTCCAATCGATAAAAGCGGGGCGACGAAAAAATTCACGATTGATGAATTCAACGAGTATCGAAAACTGCCCGCGAGCCGCTCCGCTTTAACACAAGTCAGCGCAAACCTGCTCGCGCTCGGCACACAATCGAGTCCACTGTTTCGCCCGGTGATTTTGGATTATCAAAAAATCTCCTCCGATCTCGCGCACGGAAAATTGCATCGCATCGGCGAACGCCTCGCCGCAGCCGCACAATATCGCGAACTCGTGCTCTCGCGCATGGATCAAATCGCGGATTACCTGAACTGGTTCGAGGCGACGCAGCTCACGACAAAGAGCGATTCATTCGACGACTACATGAAAACCGCAAAGTCGCTCGCGAATGAAAAAACGGATCGCGAGGATCCGATCACGCGTTACATGGACGTCGTCCAGCAGCAAACCGAATAACTAAGCCTGGCCGACGCCTTCGCCCGCTTCGATTTTCGCCATGCAGTTCGGGCAGATGCCGTGCGAAAAATCAGTGCCGGTCTCAGTGTGGATGTATTCCTCGATCTGGTGCCAGTAATCCTTGTCGTCGCGAACGCTTTTGCAATACATGCAAATCGGCAGCAGGCCTTTTAATTTTTTCACATCCGCGAGCGCGGTTTCGAGGTCCTGCACCTTCTTCGCGAGCGTCCGTTCCAGCGCAACAACGCGCTGACCGACTGTTAAACGTGCGCGAAGCTCGTCCGGATCGAACGGCTTGATCACGTAATCATCAGCGCCCGCTTGCAAACCTGCGGCTATTTCTTCCTTCTGGCTTTTCGCGGTGAGTAACACGAGGTAAACATACGGCCGTCCCGTCTGCTGGCGCACGCGCGTGCAAACTTCGAGCCCGTCCATCTTCGGCATCATCCAATCGATGATCGCGAGCGGAGGCGCATCGTCGCTTTCGAGAATCGCCGTCGCGGCTTCGCCATCCTCGGCGGTCACGACATTGAATCCCCAGTTCATCAGGTTCCGTTCGAGAAGATGCCGTGATACGTAGTGATCTTCGGCGATTAACACGCGGTTTGCGTCCGAGGTCATGCGAGAAAAAAATGCACCGTTTTCGTTGTAATCGCAAGCTTCGCCATTTTCGAGGGTGCGCGTGCGGGGAAATTTTTTCGCGGTGTTTTTACGCTTTGCTAATTGCGCCGATTGGTTTTTGTTGCTCGCGTCATCAATGAAAGTTTCCGACCTGCGCGGCATTCTCCAATACGTCCCACGCTTCCGCGAAAAAATCTTCGTCGTCGCGATTGATGGCGACATCGTCGCGTCGGAAAATTTTGCGAACATCCTGCTCGACCTCGCGGTGCTGCGTTCGCTGAGCATCAAGGTCGTTCTCGTTCACGGTGCGAGCCATCAAATCGATCAACTCGCGCGCGAACGTAATGTCACGCCGAGCAATTCCGACGGCACCGGCATCACCGACGAGCCGACGCTGCGCATTTCGATCGAAGCAGCGACTAATGTGATGAACGACATCATGCAAGGGCTCACGTCGGTCGATTTGCGCGCGGTTTACGCGAACTCCATCATTGCGCATCCGGCGGGCATTCTCGGCGGCGTCGATTATTTGTGGACCGGTCGCGTGGAAAAAGTGGACACGAAATCGCTGCACCTTTTTTTGAACGAAGGAATCATCCCCATCATTCCGCCAATCGGCTTTGACGGCGAAGGCAAAACGTTTCGCGTTAATTCCGACAGCATCGCCGTCGAAGTCGCCGAGGCGATGCGCGCGATGAAAATCATCTTCTTGTCGTCGCAGGATGGATTGGTCGCCGGCGGTGAAGTCGTGCGCCAGCTCTCGATTTCCGAGACGGAGGATATTTTAAAAAAGCGCAAAACAAAGTCCGCAGCGGATGTCGTCGAGGCGAAGCTCGTGTCGAAGCTCGAAGCCGCCGCACGCGCGTGCCGGCAGGGCGTTCCGCGCGTTCACTTGCTCAACGGTCAGACCGACGAAGCGCTGCTGACCGAGGTGTTCAGCCACACCGGCATCGGCACGATGATTTACTCGAACGAATATCAACAGATTCGCCGTGTGTTTAAAAAAGATGTTCGCTCCGTCATGGCGCTCATCAGGCAATCGGTCGAAGGCGAGGAACTCATCCGCCGCACACGCGCCGATATTTTGCAGCATATCGAGGACTATTGGGTGCTCGAGGTTGACCGTAATCTTGTCGGCTGCGTCGCGCTGCACGCGTTTCCTGACGAGCGCAAAGCCGAGCTCGCGTGCCTTTATGTGAACAAGAGCCACAGTGACCAAGGCTACGGCCGCAAGCTGATGAGCTTTGCCGAAACGCTCGCCGCGGAAAAAGGAGCGAAAGAAATCTTCGCGCTCTCGACGCAAGCGTTTGCTTATTTTCAGCAAAAAGGCGGCTTCATCGAAGCCACGCCCGATGTGCTCCCGCCCGCGCGCCGCGATAAATACGAATCGAGCGGTCGCAATTCCAAAATCCTCATCAAACCCGTAGCTCCCGCGCTGGCAACCGAAGCGTTGCGCGCCGGCTAATTTTTAAATGAGTCCCTGGCTCATCGACGGCATCGTCATCGCCGCTTATTTCGTCGTCGTCATTTCGATCGGCCTCTACAAAGGTCGCGGCGATCGAACGATGGAAGGATTCGCCATCGGCGACCGCAATATTCCGTGGTGGGCCGTGCTCGCATCGCTGCTCGCTGCGGAAATCAGCGCGGCCACTTTCCTCGGCTCGCCCGGCGAAGGTTACGGGCTGCGAAATTTCACCTATCTGCAACTCGCGATCGGCACGATTCTCGGCCGCATCATCGTCAGCTATGTTTTCATCAAGCCGTATTACGACTATCGCGTCGTCTCGATTTACCAATATCTGCTCGTGCGCTTTGGCGTCGGCACACGCAATGCCGCGAGCGCGGTTTTTTTGATCACGCGCGCGCTCGCGAGCGGCACACGGCTTTATGTCGCGGCGATTATTTTGCTGCTCGGTTTTGAAATGTTCTTCGGCGTGAAACCGACGGCGACGCAGGAGCTCGCGATTTATGTCGGCTCGCTTACGGCAGTCACCGTCTTAACGGCGATCTACACGGCGCTCGGCGGCATCAAGGCCGTTGTTTGGACCGATCTGATCCAAGCGTCGATCATGTTTGGCTCAATGGGTTTCGCGATTTGGTTTTTGCTCCATCAAATCGGTGGCTGGTCGCATGCGCAGATGCTGCTCACACAACCGCGCGATCTTGCCGTCTTCGACAGCGGCCTCACGCCCGGCGTCGGGCTTTGGCAGAACGTTAAACATGTGCTGGAGACCGAATACACGCTGTGGGCCGCGTTTTTCGCGTCGACGTTTACCACGATGGCCACGCACGGGACCGACCAGGACATGGTGCAGCGGATGTTGACGGCGAAAGATCATCATCGCAGCCGGCTCGCGCTCATCTCGAGCGGGCTGATGGACATTCCGATCAACTTCACGTTTTTGCTTATCGGCATTTTGCTCTGGGTTTTTTACCAGACACATCCCGACCCAAATTTGCCGGAGAAAAATCCACACGTGTTTGCTTATTATATTTTGCATGCACTGCCGATCGGCGTGCGCGGATTGCTCGTTGCCGGCCTTTTCGCCACGGCAATGGGTTCGCTCAGCACCGCACTCAACGCGCTCGCGACGAGTTTCACTGAGGACTGGTATCAGCCCTATATCCGGCCAAACGCGACAGCCAGCGAAGTGCTGAAAGCTGCGCGCTGGGGCACCGTTTTTTTTGCAGTCATCCTGATCCTTATCGGCTCGGGCACTGCTTGGATTGTCATCAGCGATCCGCACGCGCGCATCATCCCGATTGTGCTCGGCGTTTTCGGTTACACTTACGGCTCGCTCCTCGGCGTATTCCTGTGCGGAATGCTCACACAATCGCGCGGCAACAATCGCGGCAACTTGATCGCGATGATTTCAGGTTTTTTGGTCGTTGCGGTTTTGAGCGGTTTGTTAAATACGACGTTAACTTCCGTTGGCCTGCCGGTGCTCAAATTCTCGTGGCTTCCGGAAATCGAGTTTCCGTGGCGAATTCCTTTCGGCACCGTCGTGACATTCGCGATCGCTGCACTTTTTCGCACACCGGAATCGCAGATCGAAGCTGCGCGCGAGCACGTCCGAAGAGCGGCTTGATTGCTTGATTCGCGAGCCGCATTTCGCGCGAAGCGGCATCGTTTCAAGCGTCACAGGCGTCAAGAAATTTGTGTGAAGAAAATGAAATAAAGTTGTAACGCAATCGCCATTTTTCCTTGCCGGAGAATTCCCCCAAAACTACTCTCGCCGAGCTCCGGGCGAGCAAAGCAGGAGCATGTGAATAAGTTGTGAATAAACCCGAGAAACTCGCGCAATTTTGTAGAACAAGCCATTTGAGGGGGCTCATCAGCGAACGCGTCGCTGCGATGCCCGTAAAATCAATGTTCCACAACGATGAACATTGCAAGCTTCTGTTTTCAAGCAGATTGCGCGAACAGGTTCTCCCCGTGTCGAGCTCCGCTCGAACTTGTTTTTCTCCTTCGGAACCGTTCCGCAACCTGACATTTCACATCAACGAAACCGCGTTCGGGGCTCGTGAACGCCATTTAAAAACGTAGTGGATAAGTCACTTATGGAAAAGAATCTCTCGCTCATCTGGAAGAGCATCGCGGAAGTGATTGCGGCACAGGCCGGCAATGACACATTTCAGCGATGGTTCCACGCGATTGAACTCGTGCAGGCGGACGAAACGGAACTCATGCTGCGAGTGCCGAACAACATTTACCAACTCTGGATCGAGTCGAATTACATGCCGCTCGTGCAGTCCGCAATCGCCGGTGTGCTCGGCGCGCCGCGCGTGGTTAAATTTGCCATCGCGAATGAATCCGAGCACGCGATGGCGCCGAAGCCAGCGACGGCTCCTGCGACGAAGAAAAACGGACATCCCGCGAACGGCAACGGTGAACGTGAGGGAACGGGTGATGCTTCCATTTCCGGTTGCAGCCCGATGATCCACGGAATGAATCCGCGCAATACTTTTGAATCGTTCGTCGTCGGCGCAAACAACCAATTCGCGCACGCCGCGGCGCTCGCCGTCGCGCAATCGCCGTCCCGCACTTACAACCCGCTTTTCATTCACGGCGGCGTCGGTCTCGGCAAAACGCACCTCATGCACGCGATCGGTCAGCACATCGTCGGCCGCGGCAAAAACGTGAAGGTCGTCTATATTTCGAGCGAAAGATTTACGAACGATTTCATCGACGCGATTCAAAACAGCACGCTCGTCAAATTCCGCAAACGTTACCGTCAGGCGGACGTGCTGTTGATCGATGACATCCAGTTCTTTGCCGGCAAGGAACGCTCGCAGGAAGAGTTCTTTCATACTTTTAACACTTTGCACGATGGTCACAAACAGATCGTCCTTTCGAGCGATCGTCCACCGACGGAAATCGCGAATCTCGAGCAACGGCTCGTCTCGCGTTTCGAGTGGGGTTTGACGGCGGAATTGCAGCCGCCTGATGTCGAGACCCGCGTCGCGATTTTGCGGAAAAAAGCAGAGTCGCTGCACATCAAGCTCGACAATCATCTGTTCGAATTTCTCGCGCAGCGCATTCGCACAAACGTGCGCCGCCTCGAAGGCGCGTTGATGCGCGTCGCGTCGTTCGCGTCGCTCAGCGGCAAATCGCTGAACGAAGAAGCGATTGAACATTTGTTAAAAGATATCCTGCAGGAGGAAGCGAAGCGCTCGATCACGATCGACCAAATCCAGCGGCGCGTCGCCGAGCATTACGACGTGCGTCTCGCGGACATGACGAGCAAGCGTCGTCCCGCGAACATCGCGTTTCCGCGACAGGTCGCGATGTATCTCGCACGCGAACTGACGAAAGCCTCGCTCAGTGAAATCGGCGAGGCATTTGGCGGACGCGACCACGGCACCGTGTTGCACGCGCACCGGCTCGTTCGCGAAAAAATCAAGAGCGAGGAAAAAGTGCGCCAGACTGTTTCGTTCCTCGACAGTCAACTGCATCGTTGATGCGCGAATTTGTCGCGCGTTTATCCAACAATTCTTTGACATGCTTTGTGGAATTTAGATTATCCACAAACACATCCCGCCATTCGCGCTCATGAAATTTAGCGTCAGCAAAGAAAAACTCCTCGAAGGTCTGCAAACTGTGCAAAACGTCGTCAGCACCCGCACGACGCTGCCCATCCTCTCGAACGTTTTGCTGCAAGCAGCCGACGGCCAGCTCCGCCTCACCACGACTGACCTCGACGTCGGCGTGCGCGGCAGCATCGAAGCGCAAATCGAAAAGGCCGGCGGAACCACGTTGCCCGCGCGGCGTCTGTTTACCATCGTTCGCGAGCTTCCAGCTTCCGATATTCAAATCGACATCGACTCGAAAAATGTCGCGTCGATTCGCAGCGGACCGAGCTTTTTCAAAATCCTTGGCTTGCCCGAGGAGGAATTTCCACCGCTGCCGAAATTCGAAAACGCGAAGACATTCACGATTCGCCAGAAAGATTTGCGCGATGGCTTGAAGAAAACGAGCTATGCGATTTCGACCGACGAAACGCGTTACGTGCTCAACGGAATTTTGTGTTCGTTCAAGGACAACAAACTGACGCTCGTGGCGACCGACGGGCGCCGTCTCGCGCTCGTCGATATCGAGCTTGAATTTCCACGCAGCCAGGAAGTCGACATCATCATTCCAACAAAAGCGGTGACCGAGCTCTCGCGCCTGCTGGGCGATGAAGGCGACATGAAAATGACGGTCGGCGAAAATCAGATCGCGTTCGATGTGAACGGCACACTGCTCGTGTCGAAATTGATCGAGGGCAATTACCCGAATTACCGCCAGGTTATTCCGGCGGAAACAAAGGAACGCGTCACACTCGAGCGCGAAACATTTCTCAGCAGCGTCCATCGCGTTTCATTGCTCTCGAGCGAAAAGTCGAATTCTGTTAAACTGATATTTTCGAAAAACAACATCGACATCACCGCTAACACGC
>Ga0070741_10018723_pt1 | contig 11170 bp, 9 predicted proteins | sample Coa_R1_4_FD_66440 | JGI IMG/M metagenome (GOLD analysis project Ga0070741, IMG submission 66440) | Surface soil microbial communities from Centralia Pennsylvania, which are recovering from an underground coalmine fire - Coalmine... | ecosystem: Environmental > Terrestrial > Soil > Unclassified ...
AAATTAAAAGATCAGTTACATGCATCATTGCAAGAAAATGATATATTAAAAGCTGAAATTCAAGAATTAAAAGCGGAAAATACAACGCTCGCAGAACATAATGCACAACTCACGGTTCAATTGAAAGCTATAGAAAGCTCAATGCTCTTAGAATCTGATCATGTTAATGAACTTAAAGAAGAACGGTCTGTAACACGATCAGCTTTGGATGATTTGATAAAAAGTATTGATTCAATTGTTGAAAATGAAAATCAATGATAATGAATGAAAAAAAGGTCCATAAAGTACAAATTTTTGAAGAGTATTATACTTTGTTGAGTGATGACACTGAGTCTTTCGTCCTCAAGATTGCTGAATTAGTTGACATGACCATGAAAGAAATCAGTCGTCAAACAATGATTACGGATTCTAAAAAAATAGCTGTTTTATCTGCTTTACGCATTGCAGATCAGTTATTAAATTATGAACGTAATTATATGCACGATCAACAAAAGAGAATAGCTCTTGAACATTATATTGATCAAGAACTGTCAATGTTGAGTTTACAATAAATATAACTCGGCTATTGATAAGTTTTCGTTACCCCTTTTCTGTGTATTTTATCTATGCAAGCATAGTATTTCTGCATTTACTGTTTAATACGTAGGAATAATCATGATAAATATGTTAATGACACTTATTGGTGTTGCTTGTATAGTAATAATCATCACCGGTTTTCTTTTGTTATTTGCTCGAAAAAAAATAGCTGAGTCATCACTGTTATTTCAAGAAGCAAAAGAACAAATTAAAAATGTCAAAAGAGATGTAGAAATTGAAAAACGGGATGCTCTTGTTAAATTAAAAGACGAGATGTATCACAAACGAAAAGAGTTTGAGCTTGAATTAAAACGAGAGCGTTTGGATATTGATAGATTACAAGGGAAATTACTCAGCAAATCGGAATCATTAGAAAAAAGAGAAATTCAATTAAACGATTTACGAGCAGAGCTGCAGCAGAAAGAACGTGCATTATCGCGGACAGAAGATATTGTACGTGCCAATGAGGTAAAAGTAAAAGCTCTTCATACTGAACTCATCACAAAATTAGAATATATCAGCGGCATTTCTAAAGAAGAAGCAAAAAACGTATTGTTTGAACTTATAGACGCAGAAGTGCGCTTAGCAACACAAAAGTTGGTACAAAAAGTTGAAGACGACGCTCGTCAGATGGCAAAAGAACGCTCCACAAACATTGTTGTTACTGCAATGCAGCGATATACTGCAGATTTAATTGCTCCTCATTTGTCAGGCATTGTGCATTTACCAAATGAGGAAATGAAAGGACGCATAATCGGTAAAGAAGGCAGAAATATAAAAGCTCTGGAAATGGCAACCGGAATGGAATTCATTATTGGCGAATCTTCCGATATTACCGTATCAGGATTTAATCCCATTCGCAGAGAGATTGCGGTGCGTACGTTAGAAAAACTTATTAATGATGGAAGAATTAATCCGACGCGCATAGAAGAAACCGTTGCGCAATGTGAAAAAGAAATAGAAGAGATTGTCCAAGAATACGGGAAAAATGCCGTTTTAGAGTTTAATCTCCAAGGCATTCACCCGGAAATTATCACCTTATTAGGAAAATTACATTTTAGAACCAGTTATTCTCAAAACGTACTCGTGCATTCAAAAGAAGTTGGTATATTTTCCCGTATGATTGCAGAAGAATTAGGTCTTGACGGTCATTTGGCTTTGCGAGCGGGATTGCTCCATGATATAGGAAAAGCAGTGACCGCCGAAGTAGAAGGCCCGCATGCCTCTATTGGTGCCGATATTGCAAAACGTTGCGGCGAAAATGCCATTGTTGTCAATGCAATTGCAGCGCATCATGAAGAAGTTCCCTTTTCTTCCATATATGCCATTATTATCGTAATTGCAGATACCATATCAGCAGCTCGACCAGGAGCACGCAGAGAGACCTTATCAGCATATATTAAACGTCTAGAAAAGCTTGAAGAGCTAGCGCTCGCATTCGATGGTGTTAAAAAAGTGTATGCGGTACAAGCTGGACGAGAAATACGCGTCATTGTTGAAGAAGATACCCTCAATGATGAACAAGCAAACCTTTTAGCGCATAACTTAGCTCGTAAAATAGAACAAGAAATGAGTTTTCCAGGGCAAATTAAAGTAAATGTTATTCGTGAAAAACGTGCTATAGAATACGCAAGGTAAAAAATGGAATCAATTCGTGTTCTTTTAATGGGAGATGTTGTCGGTGCTGCTGGTTGCGCTATGGTTCAAAAACATCTTGATAAAATTAAACAGCAGTATAATATAGATGCAGTTATTTTAAACGGAGAAAATTGTGCGCGCGGTAAGGGCATTACGCCAAAAAACGTGCGTTTTTTCCGACACAATGGTGTTGATGTCGTAACTTCAGGCAATCATATTTGGAAGCACAAAGAAATTTACTCCTATCTTAAAGAACACACGGACTTGTTACGTCCTGCAAATTTCCCTTCCGTTGCTCCGGGTGTTGGAGTAACCACCTTTTTGGTCGGACAACACAGAGTTGGTGTTATTAATCTGCAAGGACGTATTTTTATGCGTGAATTGTCTGATTGCCCATTCAGAACAGCCGATTCTATTTTGACCTATTTACAAGACAAGACAAATATTATTTTTGTTGATTTTCATGCCGAAGCCACCTCAGAAAAGATGGCTTTGGCCTTTTTTCTGGATGGCAGGGTCAGTGGCGTTGTAGGAACCCATACGCATGTACAAACTGCTGATGAGCGTATTTTACCTGGCGGTACGGGGTATATTACCGATTTGGGTATGGCAGGATCATTCAATTCCATGCTTGGCATGAAAAAAGAAGGTATTATCGATACTTTTTTAACGACATTACCAACAAAATTTGTTCCTGATTTCTCTCTTCCGCTTGTGTTGAGTGGAGTATGGATGGAAGTTGATACCCAAACAGGAAAAACTGTTAAGATTCAACGCGTTATGATTTTAGATGAAGAATTGTCCGTCAGCGGCCATGAAGATGAATAAAAAGAATGCGCTACGCGTGTATCAAAAGCTATAATTTATGGATTTCCTTATTAAATATCTCTATATACGGATGGACATTAATGCTCTCATTATTGCTCGCCTGTTCAAGTAATGCATTACTCAATGTAGCTATATGGGTTGCAACCATAGCTTGCCTATTTTCTTCCGGAAGTAACACTGATTTTTCAAACATTTTTTGAGTAATTTCTAAAGCTTTTTTGGTATATTCATTGTTTGATTCATTACTTGCCGGCTTGTTTGTAGCTATTTGTTGCATTAATTGTCGCCACTGCACTTTAAGGCTTTCTAAGTCTTTTTTGGCATTATCTTTTTCTATGAGTTGTTTTTCAACGATATCTTTTTTTTCTTGTTCTTCTTGTTGTGCTCTTAATTGAGCTCGTTTCTCTCGCTCAACTAATTCTTGTTGTTGTTTTTTACGCTCTTCTATTTCTCGCCGCTGTATTTCTGCTTTCTCTTCTTCTAATTGAGCTACGTATTGTTTTAAAGACGGGATAATGGATTTGTCAATAATAGTGGTATAACAGGCAACAGGCATTTTGGTATGCGCTTTGAGCGCCTCTTGCAATGCAATGGTAATTGATTCTACGTTCATAATATTGAATTTTATTAGTACTTTTAACGAACTTTCCACTTTTTTAATCCATTTCCACAATTCATCTTTTGGTTTGTCCTGTTGTGTATCCCATACCTTATTTATATCAAATGACAGCATTTTATCTTGAAAATTATGATACGCCGTTTTAATTAACGTTTTGTCGTCAAGTTTAAACTTAGCAATCATTGTTTCAAGGAGATTATCTTGTTCTTTACGTATATCATGCAATGTTTTTTCGGCAGCGCTCGGCTCTTTTCCAAATATGGCGTTCATGACCGAAGAAACAATACCTTTTTTTGACTCTTCTTTTTCTGCTGCCACTTTTTGAGCAGCTGCCATTTGTATCTTTTTTGCCAACAAATCTTGGTTTTCTTTTGTTTTACGTAAAGCTTCCTGTTCTGTGATGCGAGACTGCTGTTGAGGCAATCCTATTTCAGGGGTTGTGGTAGTTGTTGTTGTCGTAACGGTTATTGTTTGCGCGGCAGGTTGCGCTGAAGAACCTGTGCTTTGGATAGGTTGTTCTGCTTGTTGCGGTTTTTGATTTTGTTGTTGTGCTGTTTGTGCGAAAGCGGAAAATATGTCTTTTTTCGGTGGTTCTGTTGGAATTTGTGGTTTTTGATACATTGTTGATAACATTTCTTGATCTTGTTCGTATTCAGGCATAGAAAAGAAAGGTAATTCTTCGGTAGTTGCAATCGGTTGAACAAGCGCGTCAAGTTTATTATTAAATAAAGAGACATACAAAGATTTAACCGGAGGGATATTTTCAGAGCGCTCTTGAACTGCTTGAGCAAAATCACTTTTTAAGGTATTTATTTTATCTGTTTGTTCAGTGGTATCAGTAATAGATTCAGCTATATTGGTAGCAATTGTTATTGCTTCATTAATAATTTCTTTCACTTCTGTTTCGTCCGTTCCTTCTGTTTTTATATTATGTAAAGTTTCTTGCCATCGGGACTCTTGTTTCTGTTTTTGTTTTTCAGCTGCTTTGTCTTGACCTGTATCTGTTGTTTCGCCTTCTTCTTTGGTACCCTCTATCCCCTCAATAGTAGCTTCCGTCGGCGCTGAAAAAAGAGGCTCTTGATTTGGCTCTGAGATTAATTTTTTTGATGATGAATCATTGTTTTCCATTGCGGCGTTATTTTTCGCCTCTGGCGTTAAATTTTTAACTATTTCATCTATTTTATTCTTAAAATTGTCTATTATGCTAAACGCGCCTTCGAGATTTGATGATTTTTCAACATTAGTAAACTTGTCTTTTATGGTATTTAAAAAAGAGCTTTTTAACTCATCGGCAAGGGAAATGTCTTTTTTTAACACCGCTTCTGCTAAAGTTACTGCTTCACTTTGCCATGCAGTTTCAATGGTATTGGCTGACTCATCCCAATGTGCGCCTTTTGGAGTAAGAGATTCCACATGCTTTTTCCATAAACCCATTTCATCTTTTTCTATTTCAGCTGAAGCTGCCGGAACATTTTCTTGAATGTTTTGGGCATTTTGTTCTGGGATTGCCACTGTTGCCGCTTGCGTCGTTTGCTCAGGCGCTATTTGAGTTGTTGTTGGTAGGACAACATCAGTTGTATTACCAAGATCTGTTTGGCTTGCCGCTTCTTGTGTATAGCAATGACATGAACTTACAAGAAAGCCGTAAAAAATAATTATTTTTAGAAGATTCATATGATTCTCTTTCTGAGTTTTTACATTCAGAGATATATAATCATATTTACTATCACATAATTTTAGTTCATAAAGCAATAAGAAGGTAATTACATTTTTTTTAGTACATATGTAACGCTAAAACCCTGCTTATTGATGATAAAGGATAAACCCACCAAAATAATTGGCTTGTTATATATAATATATGCTTCATAATACTTTGTATTAATAATTTGCTCTAATGCCTCTTCTGGTTTTTTATTAACTTTTAATTCAAAAACATAAATATAATCATCACGAATAATCACCGTATCAATACGTCCTTTGTTAGTCAGTTGTTCAGAACGGGTTTCAAGCATTAAAAGATTCATTAAAAAATGGAACAATGAATGATAATAACTTTCTTTATTAATACGCAATGAGTAAGGGATATTTGCAAAAAGACTGGTGAGTACAACGCAAAAGCGATCAATATCATATGTATCAAGTGTTTTGATTAACTGATGAGCAGCCGAGTTGACATCCAAAGCAGATGTATACGAAAGTGATGCCACAATATACTCAACAAATGAATCTTTGATCTCATAATTTGGATAATCCAATGTCATTCTGTCGGTATTGGTATCATAATCAGCTATAGTAAGATAACCAGCTTGAAATAATAAAGGAATCAGTGGAATATTATTCAACTCAAAGCTTTCTACGTGACGCAAGCTTACTTTTTCGGTTGGAACTTCTTCCAGTTTTATGTATTGCTGCTTGATCAAATGTATTAAAAATGTCGGGGTTCCTGATTTAAACCAATAGTTTGCAAATTTTTGCTGTTCAAGATAATAGAGAACTGAAAATGGATTGTAGACTGTTATTTCTGACTCTGAAAAACGATATCCGTTATACCACAACCGCATCTTTTCTAGAATATCACCAACAGAACTGTTCTTTTTAAGAGCAATAGCTTGAATATAATCACTAAAACAATTAACTATTTCCTCTTGAGTATAGCCCAGTAATTGAGCGCTATGTTCATTTAACGATATATCTCGAAGATTATTCATGCCAGAAAAAATAGATGTTTTGGCAAATTTAGTAACTCCCGTAATAAAAAGAGCTCGAATATGCACATCCAATGATTTGATTACTTCATAAAAACTGGCAATTACTTTTTTAATGTTTTCTGCTTTTTCAAGGTCTGTAATAGCATCTAAAATAGGTTTATCGTACTCATCTACCAAGATGACGACCTTATTCGTACGTGCTAATTGACTTACAAGAAGTGATAGCTTTGTATATAGCGTTGGAGCAGATTCGATAGAAATGGAGTAATCTTGCGCAATGCTTTGCAATCTCCATAATAAATTTGCTTCAAGATCATCAATAGAATTTCCTTTGATCTCGGCAAAATCAATATGTATTACGGGATATTGCGCCCATTCATAATCACTGGAATCTATCCATAATCCCTTAAATAATGCACGATTACCTAAAAAAAGTTCTTTTAAGGTGGAAATCAATAGCGATTTTCCAAAACGGCGTGGCCGTGATAAAAAATAAAGGCGTTTTCCTGCGGAAAACAGATTATAGATATGCCTCGTTTTATCAATGTAAAGATAATTGCCTGTCATCATAGTGGAAAACGAACTGACATCAGTTGGGAGATATTTCATCATAAATACCTAATAAAATTATTAAAGCTCTCTTTGATAAGGTAGCACAATCAGTTGCTTATGTTAAAATAAAATTGTATAGTCAAACAAAAAACAAAAAGGAGCTTGTCATGTATCATTATCTCATGGGCTTAATTATTTTATTGTTCTATATGCCCATAAACGCTATGGATAGTTCTGGTTTTTTTGATGAAAGAGAACTTGTCGATCAAAGAGCTCAAGAAAATCAGGGGTATTTTGAAGGGCAAATGTATATTGATGGGCCCATCGCGTATGGTCCTGAAAAATATTATAGTTATCTTTCTAAACAATGTGGAATACAAGCACATCTTTATGAACCATTAATTCAGGTGAGCGTTCTTATTAATGATAAAGATAAACAAGGCAATAAAACTCAAACTCTTTGGACTCACAAAAGAACCCCTTATGAATCATTGCAGCAATATTTATCGGCTACACGATCAGGACCAGAAAAATACCCAAAACTACCGCGTATCATCCGTAATTTTGAAGAAAAACGTTATAAACGTAGACATAATACTGATGTTATTCCTGAAAGAGACGCATATGAAATGAGGGAAAAATATTTTCCAAGTTATCTTCCTCTTAACTTGGTGATTGCCGCTGCACAAAGAATAAATAAAAATATTACATCAGAATTTCATCTTTCTTTAGGGGTATATAAACACATCGTTTATCTACAATGTATAAATAATCCAGAGTTACAAAGTGATGGAATCAACGTATGTTTTTTGACAGTTGCTAAGCCATTTAAAGATCTTTTAGCTTCAAAGATACAAGATTTTATCAAAGCACCGCGCTATTTTAAATGGCAACATGAATCTTGGGGAAAGACTGCTTATTATTCACCGATTCGGGAATTAATGAATAATGGATTCATTCAAGAACAGCAGCTGCCTGAACACCTTACGCGCATGTGTCATGAGAATGGTGTATTATGTTCAAGGTATTGCAGCGGCGATAAAAATACATATGAACATGGGGAAAAAGGGAAAGAAGTGTTAGAACAATTAAAACTCCTGTTAGAACAATTAAAACCAAAAAAAGAAACCTGCGGATATGTAACTCACTTCAAATACGACCGCTAATAAAGCAATAAAAACAGAAAAGAGAGGCCTTTTTCTAAGAGGCCTCTCTTTTCTGTTTTTATTGCTTTATTTTTTTGCCGCATGCTTCATTGCGCGTGAATGCCTGCTGCGAGATGCTGATTTTTTAGATCTAGAAGAGGTGCGGGAAGAAGCTGATTTACGAGCAGTAGATTTTGATTTTGCTCTTTTTGTGCTTCTTTTTGCTTTAGAAGTAGCATGTTTCTTTGCAGGACGACGACGAGAGGTTGCTTTTTTAGCAGTAGCTTTACGAGCCGTAGTTTTACGACGAGAAGAGCTTGCTTTACGCGCAGGTTTACGTTTTGCAGGATGAGCTATACTGTTTAACGCTTCCCCTATTGTCGCCATTATGCCTTTAGCTTTAGCTGTTTTTCTTCTTGATGTTACACGGCTTTTCGTTGCTTTTCTTGCGGTAGACTTTCTTGCAGTAGATTTTCTTGCTGTTGTTTTGCGAGCTGACGTAGCTCTTTTTGCTGGTTTGCGTTTAGCGGTAGTCTTTCTTGCTGTTTTTGCTTTTGCTTTTTTGATAGCCATATGAAGGCTCCTTTTTTATATGTTTTTGTAACCATTATTCCATTCAATTACAATTGTACAAAAAACATTTTAAAAAAATCAACAAAATGTTAAATATTTGAAAAATAAAACAAAAGCATACAAAAAAAGAGACGATATTTTTTCGTATCGCCTCTTTTTTTTGATGATATATTATATACTGGAATTACTCATTCTTAGCTTTATTTTGCATTTTATTCTGTTCATTTAATTCAGAAAGTTTTGGTGTCATTGGTGAAGGCACTGGTTGTGGTGCCGGTTTTTTTGACACGACCACTTTTTTTACCGATTTTGGTCTCACAGCAGAACGGGTACTTTTAGTTTTGGGACGTTTTGCTGTTACTTTTGCGCGTGCCGGTTTTGCAGCTACTTTTTTACGGATAGAACGTGCAGGCGATTTTTTTGCAGCAGCTCGTTTTTTGGGAGCAGCAGCTTTGCGGACAACTTTTTTATGTTTTTTAGGCGCAGCTTTTTTATGAGTTTTTTTAGTTGCTTTGGCAACTTTTTTTACCGTACGTCTTTTGGGAGCAGCAGCTTTTTTCTTTTTAGTCACTCGTTTTGCAGCAACGCTGCGAGTTTTTTTTGGTTTGGCAGCAGAAGAAGCTTTGCGAGCTCTTTTTGGTTTTTTAGCTGTAACTTTTTTTACCGCAGCTTTTGATTTTTTTATCGCCATAACGTCACCCCTTTTTTTTTGATATAGGTACTTTATTTTCATCAATCACAATTGTATAAAAAGTTATTTTTTAAAAGCAAGAAAAGTACCCCGTTTTTTACTTTACCCGTTTTACCTTAATGGTGATATGCTGTGGTTGGCATTGTAACAAAAGGCTTTCTCCCTGCGCGGCTATAGCGCAATTGTAGGGCAAATTGTATTTTTTATAGAATGCATGAACAACTGCTTGGTAAATGTCTCCTTCTGGGCCGGACAATAATTTTGCATGTTTCCCGTGATTTAAGATAAGAATGTATGCATTGGTATGTCCTGATTCTTTTAATTTATTGTAAAAAGCAACGGTAGTGGTATAAGGAACTGTTGTATCTTCTTTAGAACAAACCAATAAAATAGGCATATCCTGCGGTATATTTTCAATTGCGCTTGCAGGACTTACGCCAAACCGAGTGTACCGTTTAAAAATCATTTCTGCCATTGTGTGAGCATATGATAAGGGAATCCACGTGAGATTATTCTTGTGGAGCATATAAGAAAGAACATCTGAAAAAATATAATACGGTGATTCTAAAATAATTGCCTTAACGTGTTGTTTTATGTCGTGAGTGCCGGCAAATATGCCAATATTAGATGCTCCTCGTGATAACCCAAATAAAATAATATTGCAATTATTCCAGCGCTCGTACGACCATTTTATTGTTTTATTGTAGGCAGAATACAAGCGTGTAATTTCATTTTTTTGGCCAAAACTTGTTTCTTGACGCTTAACGCGTAATATGCCTTCTGTTGCATCAGGATAGTTAAATGATACAAAAGAGCAGGAAAAGAGATGACGATCATTATAATACTTAATATTGTTATACGTATATGATTGTGCATACCAAAACGCTTGCTTGTAGGTATCTGCAATGCCGTGTGAAAAAAGAACCGTGCAGCATCTATCGGTGCTGACGGACTTAGCATGTACTACGGTGAATACTGCTAAGCTAAAGCACAGTAAAAAGCTATATATAACAGACGCTTTTTGGGTGATCATAACGCACACTCTCCTTTTAAAAATAAGTTTAATGCAATAATTATACTTACTACCCCTGTTACTACTCCTGATATGAAAATAAGTGCATAGAGTGGATATTTTTCCCTATCGTATTGTGAGTTTTTTTTCAGAGAAGTCTTAGTAGAAAATTTTTTTTCAGTAATCTTAGTATAGCTTTTAGGAGTGTTGACAATAGGGTCTTGATCGGCGGTTTTAAGTGCTTGAGTCTTGTCATTCTTTTCGACTACTTGGCAATCATTCCTCTTACTATTTTCCTGCTGAGTACTAGTTAGTTGATCAGATTTTTCAGTAACCGCAGTGCCGCTTTCGGTGTTGGTGGTCATTGAGAGATCAGCTGTTTCAAATTTTTCAGTAACCGCAGTGCCGCTTTCGGTGTTGTTGGTGATGGACGGATCAGCGGTTTCAAGTTTTTCAGTAACCGCAGTGCCGTTTTCGGTGTTGTTGGTAATTGAGAGATCAGCTGTTTCAAATTTTTCAGTAACCGCAGTGCCACTTTCGGTGTTGGTGATGGACGGATCAGCGGTTTCAAGTTTTTCAGTAACCGCAGTGCCACTTCCGGTGTTGTTGGTCATTGAGAGATCAGCGGTTTTAAACTTTGTGAACTGATCAGAATTTTTAATTACTATATTAAAGTGCTTATTAAAATTGTCATCTAACCGCTTGAAATGATGATGCAACTGCTGGCTAGTTAGCCTTGGAGTTCGACTTAATTCTCCCGATCTTTTTTTCATCCATGACCCTAAATCATTGAATGAATTGCATGTGCAACGTTCGTAATTTCTTTCT
>Ga0070741_10018724_pt1 | contig 11168 bp, 12 predicted proteins | sample Coa_R1_4_FD_66440 | JGI IMG/M metagenome (GOLD analysis project Ga0070741, IMG submission 66440) | Surface soil microbial communities from Centralia Pennsylvania, which are recovering from an underground coalmine fire - Coalmine... | ecosystem: Environmental > Terrestrial > Soil > Unclassified ...
TGGAGCTCGTCGGCGGCCTCGCGCCGTTCCACGTCCAGCCACGGCTCGCCGGCCGCGTCCTGGCTGGCCGGCTCCCGCGCTTCGGCCCCCTCCTCGAGCGCGAGCTCGAGCGAGTCGACCGGCCGTCCGCGCCGGCGCAAGCCGTCGAGGCAGACGTTGGTTGTCAATCGGTAGAGCCAGGTCGTCAGCTTCGTTTCGAAGCGGTAGGTGTGGAGCGACCGCAGCAGCTTGACGAACGCCTCCTGCGTCATATCGGCGGCGTCGGCCCGGTTGCGCATGATGCCCAGCGCGATGCTGTAAACGTAGCTTTGCTGGCTCTCGACCAGTGCCACGAGCGCGTCGGCGTCGCCCGCCTGCGCCCGCCGGACGATCTCGACGCTCGGCTCCGCCATCAGCTGAGGATAGGACGCACGCCCGGCCGCGAATGTTGCGCCCCGTCGGACGCAACAATCCGCCACCGCGCTGCGTCCCAGTTGCGAGGAGACCAGAGCACATGCGCACCGAGGTTCCACCCGGCGCCCCACCCGGCGCCCCGCCGCGCCGCCTATCCCGCAGCCGCCGCGAGCGGTTGTTCGCCGGCGTCGCCGGTGGCATCGCCGAGTACTTCGACCTCGATCCGGTCGTGGTTCGGCTGCTGTGGGTCGCGGCCGCGGTCCTGACGTACGGGCTGGCGATCCCAGCCTACGTCGTGATGATGCTGGTCATGCCGAAGGAGGACGCGATGCCGATCGGCTCGACTGAACCACCGACCTGGCAGCCGCCGGGCTACGTCGACGCCGACCGGACGCGGCGCCGCCAGCAGTCGGCCGGGATCGTGCTCATCGCGCTCGGTCTGCTGTTTTTGGCCGCCCAGTCCGGCCTGCTCTGGTGGATCAGCTTCCGCTACCTCTGGCCGCTGATCCTGATCGCGGTCGGCGTCGGCATCCTGCTCCGCCACGGCACCTGGCGGCGGTGATGGCTGCGCGCCTGGGGCGGCGGTCGCGACCCGGCAGCGCGGCGCTCCCGCTGCTGCTCATCCTCGCCGGCGTCGTGCTGCTGCTGCGCAACGTCGGCGTCCTGCCGCCGACCTGGTCGTCGCTCGGGCAGTTCTGGCCGCTCGCGCTCGTGGTGCTCGGAGTGGACCTCGTCGTCGGCGGCCGCGTTGGCTGGCCGGTCCAGCTCGCGACCGCCGCGGCGGTGCTCGTGCTGGGGCTCGGCGTCATGCTCGGGATTCAAGTCACACGCTCGGTCGCGTCGGGCGCCCCGCCGGCGCCGACGACGAGCGTCGACCAGCCGCTCGAGGGCGCGACCCAGGCGGCAGTCCACGTCGAGTTCGGCGCCGGTACGTTTACGGTTGGGGCGCTGGCCGACCCCGGCGAGCGCCTGGCGGTCGCCGCGTTGGAGGACGGCGGCAATGCGCGGATCGGCTCGCGCTACCGCGTCGAGCGCGGCGTGGGCGACCTGAAGCTGAGCGTGGCCGGCGAGGGCGGTGGGTGGATGCCGCGGTTCCTCAGCACCGGCCCACCCTCGGCCGCTATGGACCTGCGGCTGAACCCCAACGTGCCGCTGGCGCTCGACGCCAAGCTCGGCGCGGCCGACAGCCGGCTCGACCTCTCGGCGCTCAAGCTGTCGCGGCTCGACCTCCAGACCGGCGCCAGCAGCGTCTGGGTGCGCCTCCCCGAGGCGGCCGGGCAGACGAGCGGACGCATCCAGGTGGGCGCCGCGACGGCGACGATCGAGGTCCCGGCCGGCGTGGCGGCGCAGATCGACTACCAGGGCGGGGTGAGCAACCTCGACGTGGACCAGGCGCGGTTCCCGCTGATCGGCGAGGGTACACGGGGCGGTCAGGCGACGCCGGCGCTCCGGACGAGCCCGCCCGCACCCGGCAAGCCGGGACCGCCCGCGCCGCCGAAGCCGCCCGCGCCGTTCCTGGGCGGATCGCGCCTCTACCGCTCGCCCGACTACGACACGGCCGTGAACAAGATCGACCTGGTCGTCGAGTCGGGCGCTAGCTCGGTTACGATCCGCTAGCCAGGCGCCGGCGGCGCGCCTGGCTGAGCCAGACGCCGACCAGCACCAGCACGGTCCCGACCGCCAGCCCGACGGTCAGCGGGTCGCCCAGGAACCACCAGGCCATCAGCACGCTGATCGGGGTGGAGAGGTACTGGATCGGTGCCGCGCGCGCCGCCGAGACGTACTTGAGCGCCCAGAACCACAGGCCGAAATTCACCGCGGTGCAGAACACGCCGAGGTAGGCGAGGATCCACACCGCCCAGCCGGGCGCGGCGAGCATCTCGCCGACACCCCCCTGCGCCGCGACGATCGCGCCGAGCATCGGCACGGCGAAGCCGGCCGCCATCGCCGTGCTGCCCATGGGATCGCCCCGCCGGGCGGTGCGCTGCCCCCAGAGCTGCGAGCCGGCGATCAGCAGGGCCGTCAGCAGCGCCAGCCCGACGCCGCGCAGGTCGACGCCACCGGCCAGGACGACCCTGGGGTCGTTGCCGCCCACGACGGCCGCGATGCCCACGAGGGCGATCGCGGCCCCGAGCAGCGCGCGCAGGCCGCCGTCGCCGAGCGCGGTCAGCGCGAGGATGAGCGGGAAGGTCGAGACGAGCACCGCCTGGAGCGACGCCGATATGTACTGGAGGGACATCAACGACGTCAGGCCGGAGCCGCAGAAGCTCAGGAACCCCTGGACGAGCAGGTCGCCTGGACGGCGGAGCGCGCTTCGGAGTGGCCCGGCTCCCGCGACGAGCAGGCAGAACCCGCTGAGGACGACGAACGCGGAGGTCGTCCGGACAAGCGATTGCTGGGCCGGCGGCACGACCGCGACGACCGCCTTCGAGGCGACCGGCAGCGAGCCCCAGAAGAAGGTCGCGACGAGCATCGCGACGTAGGCGCGGGTCGTGTGGTGCCTGTCCTTGGTGGGTTGCCGGCGGCATCCTAGACGGTCGGCCAGCGCGTGTCACTCCGAGCTGACGGCGAAGGAACCCCGACCGTGCGGTCGCCCCTCGGCGCCGGCGCGCCGCGTGGACGGCCCGGGATGGCTCGTCGCCGTGCTCGCGACGACAGGCGGTGGTGCTTGCCTGGTGGCGGACGCGGCGCTACGTCGACCCGGGGTGCTCCAGCAAGTAGCCGAGTCCGCGGCGGTTGACGAGGCGCGGTGCCTGCGGGTTGCTCTTGAGGACACGCGCGAGCCGGTGCAGCGCGAGCCGAACCGCCGAGTAGTCGCGGTCGGTTTCGCCGCGGCCAAGCGCGCGCGCCAGCTCCGTCCACGGCACCGGCCGACCACCGCCGGCCGCGAGCGCCGCCACCAGGAGGGTCTGCCTCTTGGTCAGGCCCGCCACGCGCGGCGCTCGGGCGCCACCGCGCCGGGTACTGGTGAGGTGGGCGTCGAGGAGCGCGTAGCCGGTCCGGCGGTCGTACACGAGGAAGCGCGGCCGCTGGGGGTCCGGCTCGATCTTCTTCCGTAGCCGCGCGATGCGCGCCCGTAGGGCGCCCGTCGTCGTGGGCGACGTGACCCGCTCGATCGCGGCGGCGAGCTGCTCGATGCCAGCTGGGCGCCCTCGGCGGCGCGCCAGCGCCTCGAGCAGCCGGAGCTCGGCCGGACTAAGCGGGACCGAGCGCCCCGCCACCCGCGCCTCAGCCAGCGTGCCGTCGATCTCCACGGCCGACAGCGTAGGGTGAGGGGCGCCCACACGGTCGGCGGATGTGAGAAGAACGTGAGAAATCGGCGGCTTGCCCGCCGCCGGTGCCTCGGACGTATCATCACCAGTTCATGCGACGGCGGTTCAGCGGCGATCCCTTCGAGATCCTGGGCGTGGAGCGGGGCGCCGACGTGCGCGAGATACGGGCCGCCTACCGCCGGTTGGCCAAGCAGTACCACCCGGATGTGAACGCCTCGCCCGACGCGGCCGGGCGGATGGCGCGGATCAACTGGGCCTACGGCGTCGCGCTGGAGCACGCGAGGCACGAGGGCCCACGGGTGTACCGCGGCGCCAGCCACCGGACCGGCAGCCGCTTCACGCGCACGCGCTGGTTCGTTCGCCACCGCCCGCCGCCCCAGGGCGGCCGGCTCGTCGTGGAGACGAAGTCGGTGCGGCTCCATGGCCAGGCCGGCCAGAACGCGAACGTCGAGGGCATCGTGCTGGTGCGCAACGACGGGGTCGGCCCGCTCGAGGGCGAGGCGCGTGCGAACCCCGCCTTCGTCATCGTGCGGCCGAAGCAGTTCACGCTCGGCCCGCGCGAGTCACAGATGTTCCGGGTGTCGGTGCCGAACCGCTACTGCCGAGAGACGCCGACCGAGGTCTCGCTGCACTTCGACTCGAACGGTGGCGCGGCTGGTGTGGAGATCGGCGTGCCGGCCGCCGGCGAGGTGCTCCTCGCGCTCGAGCCGGCGATGGTGGACTTCGGCGACGTCGTGCCTGGTGAGCTGAAGGAGGCGCGGCTGCGGCTGAGCTTCCGCGGCGAGGGACTGCCCAAGTTCGAGGTCGAAACGGATCAGCCCTGGCTCCAGGTACGCCCGCTGAGCCTGCCGCGGCGGACCCAGTATTACCGCCTGACCGCGCGCGCACCCGACGCGCCTGGCCCGCTGAGCGGCGAGGTCCTCGCCAGAGCTGATGGGGCGGCGATCTCGACGCTAGTGACGATGCGCGTGGTGGAGCCGGGCGAAGAGGCTACAGAAGCTCGGCCAGGATCTCGATTCCCGGCCGGATGAGCTGCGCGTCGACGCCGCCGAGGCCCATCACCAGGCCCGGCTGCGGGGCGGTCAAGTAGTACGTCGAGAGCGGGGAGACGGCGACTTCCCGCTCGGCCGCCTTCGTGCACAGCGCGACGTCGTCGACGCCGGGCGGCAGCCGCACCGCGACGTGCCCGCCGGTCTCGCACGGGCCCACGCGCGCGCGGTCGCCGAAGATGCGGTCGATCGCCCGGAACAGCGCGTCGCGCCGGTCGCGGTACAGGCGCCGCAGCCGGTGGACGTGGCGCTCGAGCTCGCCCTCTTCGATGAAGCGCGCCAGCACGGCCGCCTCGTGCCACGGCGGCTGTCGGTCATGGGCGAAGCGGAGGCGGCGGAACGGTTCGACCAGCCCCGGGGGAAGAACGACGAAGCCGAGCCGCAGCGACGGGAAGAGCGCCTTCGAGAGGGTGCCGACGTAGGCGACGTGCGAGCCCCCGTCCAGCCCTTGCAGCGACTCGAGTCGGTGCCCCTCGAGGTGCAGCTCGCCGTCGTAGTCGTCCTCGACGATCAGCGCGTCGCGCTCGCGCGCCCAGGCGAGCAACGCCAGCCGCCGGTCGATCGGCAGCGTCACGCCGAGCGGGTACTGGTGCGAGGGTGTGACGTGGACGATCCTGGCGTCCGGCGGCAACGACCCGACGCGCAGCCCCTGGCCGTCGACCGGCACCGGCGCCAGCCGCGCCCCTTCGACCCGGAACGAGAGCTGCGCTCGCCTGTAGCCCGGGTCCTCGACCGCGACGACGTCCCCGGGGTCGACGACGAGGCGCGCCAACAGCGAGACCGCCTGCTGGGCGCCGCTCGTGATCGCGATCTGGTCCGGCGTGCACCGGACCGCCCGGCCGCGGGCCACCCAGCCGGCGACGGCGCGGCGCAGAGCGAGCGGGCCGAACGGGTCGCCGTACCAGAGGTCGCCGGCACCGGCCTCGTTCCAGAGCGCCGCCGAGAGCCGCCGCCATCGCGCCCAGGCGATCTGCTCCCAGGCGCCGACCCCGGGCCGGAAGTCGTAGCGCGGCTTGTTCGCCTCCGTCCGCGTGACCTCGCCCGCCGGCACGAGCTCGGCGAGCCGTTCGCCCCAGCGCGAGAGGCGCGGCGGTGCCGTCTGAGTGGCCGCGCCGTCGGGTGCGCCGCCCTCCGTGAACGAGATCGCGACGAACGTGCCAGCGCCCTGGCGGGCCTGGGCGTAGCCCTCGGCGAGGAGCTGGTCGTAGACGTCGACGACCGTGAGCCGCGCGACCGAAAGCTCGGCGGCGAGCTGGCGCGTGGGGGGCAGGCGATCGCCGCGGCGGAGGCGCCCGGCGACGATCGCCTCGCGGAGCTGGAAGTAAAGCTGGTCGCGCAGCGGCACGGCCGAGTGGCGCTCCAGCCGCAGCAGCAGATCTGACCGGGCCACCGGCCCCGTCCCTAACAGGATGTGGTGCGCCTTCGGGTAGGGCGCACCCCGGGTCGAGCGTTCATTGGTCTGGTCGATGGTACCCGCGCTGGACCTGTCGGCAAACCATTTCCGCGTCTAGATTCGGGCTATGCCACGAGAGCTGACCACCCTCCCCATCAACCACGTCCGCCGCCAGGACCGCGCCGTCACAGACGACGACTGGATCAAGTGCCTGCTGCGCCGTGCGCCGGTCGGCGTGCTCGGAACGGTTCACGCCGGGCAGCCGTTCGTCAACTCGAACCTGTTCGTGTACGACGAGCCCGCCAACGCGATCTACTTCCACACCCACCGGACCGGTCGCACCCGCGCCAACGTCGAGGACGACGGGCGCGTCTGCTTCACCGTCTTCGAGATGGGGCGGCTGCTGCCGGCGCCGACCGCCTTGGACTTCTCGGTCGAGTACGCGAGCGCGGTGGTCTTCGGCCGGGCCGAGGTTGTCGAGGAGACAGAGGCGACGCGCTGTCTTCAGATGCTGCTCGACAAATACGCACCGCACCTGCGGCCGGGGCGCGACTACCGCGCGCGCGTGCCGGAGGAGCTGAGGCTCACCTCGGTCTACCGGGTCGCGATCGACTCGTGGAGCGGGAAGCGCAAGCAGGTCGCGCCCGATTTTCCTGGCGCGTTCCGTTACGGCGAGGTGTAGATCGTGTACGTACCGGAGCACTTCCGCGAGTCGGACCCCGCGGCGCTGCACGCGTTCATGCGGGAGCACAGCTTCGCCACGCTCGTCTCGACGGGGCCCGACGGCCCGTTCGCGACGCACCTACCGCTGCTGCTCGACGGCGACCAGGGCCCGCGCGGCACGCTGCTCGGCCACCTGGCGCGCGCCAACCCGCACGCCGCGCTGTTGGCGGCGGGAGGGCCGACGCTGGCGATCTTCCACGGCCCGCACGCCTACGTAACGCCGCAGTGGTACGCGACGCTGATGGCGGTGCCGACCTGGAACTACGCGGTCGTGCACGTTTACGGCCGCCCGCGCGTCGTCGACGACATCGCGCTGCGCGCGATCCTCGATCGGACGGTCGCGACCTACGAGGCAGCGTTCGCCTACCAGTGGCGCCCGCCGAGGGGCGACTTCGTCGAGACGCTGATGCGCAACGTGGTCGGCTTCGCCATCGAGATCGACCGTCTGGAGGGCAAGCTGAAGCTGAGCCAGAACCGTTCGAAGGACGATCGGGCGGGCGTCGTGAGGGGCCTGCGCGAGCATGGCGAGGAGCGCGGCGTCGCGGTCGCGGAGCTGATGGAGCGGACCCGGTAAACTGCGGGGCGTGGAGATGCGTCCTCTCGGCAAGACGGGTCTGATGGTGTCCGCGCTCGGCTTCGGCTGCGGCGCGGTCGGCGGCTTGATGACGAAGGGACAACCCGCCGAGCAGCGGCGCGCGGTCGAGCGCGCGCTCGCGGCCGGCATCACTTATTTCGACACAGCCCGATCGTACGGCGACGGCCGCTCCGAAGAGAACGTCGGCCGCGTGCTGCGCGAGCTCGGCGCTTGGGACCGCGTGGTCGTCGGCACGAAGTTCCGGGTGGAGCCGCACGAAGTGGCCGACGCGGCCGGTGCGATCCGGCGTTCGCTCGAGGGCAGCCTGAGGCGGCTCGGCCGTGAGTGGATCCATCTCTTCCAGCTCCACAACCGGGTCGTCGACCGCCCGAGCGAGGGTGGGCTGACGGCGGACCAGGTGCTCGGGCCGGTGGTCGACGGCCTCGCGCGCTGCCGCGACGACGGCCTCATCCGGCACTTCGGCATCACGGCGATGGGGGACACCGCGGCGGTCACACGGGTGGTCGAATCATCCCGCATCGCGACCGCGCAGGTCTACTTCAACGCCGCCAACCCGAGCGCGGGCTGGGCCGGCCGCGTCGGCCGAGGCGGGCAGGACTTCGACGGCCTGATCGACCGGGCGCGGGCAGGCGGCGTGGGCGTCATCAACATCCGGCCGCTCGCGGCCGGCGCGCTGAGCGCCACGGCCGAGCGCCATCCGAACGCGAGCGGCATCGGCGGCGCGGCGATGGCCGGTACCAGCTTCGAGGCCGACCTCGCCATCGCCCAGGCGCTCGCCGACCTCGCCGGCGAGCTCGGCCACGAGGGTCCGGTCGAGACCGCCCTCCGCTTCGTCCTCGCGAAGGACGGCGTCTCGACGGTTATCGTGGGCTACTCGGACACTGTTCAGCTCGAGCAGGCGATCCGCTACGCCGAGCGCGGTCCGCTGCCACCCGACGAGGTCGAGCGGCTCTTAGCTCTTCCGGCCCTCGGGTAGCCCCCGCACCAGGGTCAGCTCGAAGTCGATCGCGACGTTCGGGTTGTAGTTGTAGACCTGGACGACGTGGCGGCCCCGGTTGCGGGTGATGATGTTCGCCGAAACGTTGGGGCGCAGGCTTGGCTGCGCGCCGCCGGTCGCCTGGAGCGAGCCACCGGGACCGAACACCAGGAAACCGGCCCGCTGCAACACCGTCCCTGAATCGGGCGTCACCTGTAGGTTGATCGTGTAGACCGACTCGTCGCCCGGGTAATCGAACTCGAAGTTGGCGAAGCTGCCGGCCGGCGAGGCGGCGAGATGGCCGATCAGCGGACAGGCGAGGTCCGGGTTGAACGTGTCGAACAGCACCTGACCGCCTGGCTCGAAGTAGGCGTGAAGCATGTAGCGCTGCTCCCCGCCGCCTGCGTCGCCCATGCCGGCCGGCTCGGCCACGAGCGGCGCGCTCTGGCCGAAGAGGCTCGGCGGCGGGCTGACCGAGGCGCTGGCCTCCCACTCGACGCCGACCACGCGGCGGCTCCCGTCGAGCAAGAGGATCGGCGGCGAGCTCGGATCCCAGCGTCCGCCCATCTGGTCGTTCCGGAGCTGCGCGTTGGTCGCGTGGAAGCCCATCGCGCCCGCCTCGGGCGGGTAGCCCAGGTCGGCGGCCGTGTCGCAGTGCTGCTCGACCTCGTAGCCGCGGGCGCGCACCTGCGCCTCGCTCAGCCCTTCGTACAGCGCGCGCATCCTCGTGAATGCGGGCGACTCTGCGACCGGCGACGCGGCGGCTGCCGCGGTGGGCACGAGCCCGGACAGCGCGAGGCAGAGCGCGGCGGGGAGGTGGATGGCATGGGGGACACGCATGCGCCTTCTTCTCCGGCCGGATGATCGTCGCGGATCATACCAACCCGGCGCGCAGGCGCCAGTTGTGGGTCCAGGTGCGGATGCGGTGGAGATCGGCCTCGGCCAGCGGAACGCCCGGCCGACCGAGCTTCGGGCTCAGGTCGCGCAGCATCACAGCGCCGGCCCACGCGAAGAACGGCGCCATCGCGCGCGGAGGGCCGGCGATGGCGGCGTAGCCGCGGCGCCAGGCCAGCTCCAGGAGCCGACGGAGCGCCGCGACCCCCGGGCCGAGCAAGCCGGGCGGCGGCGGCGCGAGCCGGATGATCGCGATCGTCCTCGCCAGGTCGGCGCGCGGATCGCCGACCCGCGCGTTGACCCAGTCGATCACGCCGGTCACGCCGCGGCCGTCGGTCAGCACGTTCAACGGGTGGTAGTCGAGGTGGAGCAGGCGATCGGGCCCGGCGATCGCCTGGAGAAGATCGTGGAGTGCGGTCTGCTCCGGCCCCGCCCACTCGATCCACGGCCGCGAGTCTGTGCGCAGTGGCTCAGGAACCGGGATCCGGTGGATCCTGGCCTGGGTGGCGCCGGAGGCGAGTCCGAGCTGCCACACCCGCCACGGACGGGCGGCCACCTCGTCGGCGAGCGTCTGGCCGGGGCACCATCCGATCAGGACGACGGGCCGATCGCCCCAGGTGCCCTCGGCCTCGACGCGCGGCACGGGCAGGCCGGCCGCGGCCGCGGTGCGCATCGCCAGCGCCTCGTAGGCGGCCGCCGCGCGCTGCTCCGCCCGGAACAGGCGCAGTGCGTAGGCCGCGCCGTCGAGCTCGACGCGCCAGATCGTGGTGTCCCAGCCGCCTCTGACGGGCTCCACCCTCGCCGCCCGGCCGCGGCCCAGGGCGGCGAGGAGCGAATGGGGATCCAGGGTCGTCCCCACTCCCTCTGGGACGGGGGCGGGGTTAGGGCGGCGCGGGGCGCGGCTCAACCCGACCCCGCCTGGACGCCCTCACCGGCCCGGGGCCTTCCCTGCCCCAAGGGGAGGACGATTCAGCGCCCCGAGCCGGCGTCGCCACGCCGGTTCAGGCGCTCGCGGTACTTCGCCAGCGCGCCGTCGAGCGCGCGGTCCAGATCGACGTTGGTCGCGTTGGCCAGGCATGCCAGGGAGAAGAGGGTGTCGCCCAGCTCGTCGGCCCAGCTCGGCGGCGGGTCGAAAGGCCGGTCGCCGTAATCGCTGCCTTTCAGGACCTCCTTCGCCACCTCGCCCACCTCGGATACGAGGTCGAGGACGCGCGCCTCGGCGCTCGCGCGCATCCCGGCCGCGTCCACGAAATCGGCGACCTTCCGCTGGTGCGGCGGCAGCGCCTCGTACGGCATCGGCTCGAGCAGCTCGAGCAGGCCCGGCGGGTAGGTAGGGACAGGACTGGCGCGCAGCTCCTCCAGGCTCCGCCACGCCGCCCGCTTGCCGTCGTCGCGGACCGTCACCTCGCCCCGCTCGTACAGCGAGCGGTCGACGAACTCGCCGTCGTAGACCAGCACGACTTCGTGGCCGGGCTTGCCGGCGTACGTGAAGACGTTCTCGAGCGTCCCGAGGTAGTGCACGTTCACCACCTCGGCGTCCAGCTCCTCGCGCATCTCCCGCGCGATCGTCTGGGCGCCGTGCTCACCGAACTCGACGCCGCCGCCGATCGGCCGGTAGAACCACGCGTCCCTGACCGGGTCGCGCTGCTCGCCGACCAGGATCCGGTCGCCGTCGCGGAAGACGCACAACGCGATCACCCGCACGCTCGCCATGCGGCCCCGATTCTAGGTGGTATGCTCGGCCGACCCCCGACCGCCCAGGAGCGCCCGTGAAGATCGCCGCCGTCCGCTGCTTCCAAGCCTCAGGCCCGGCCGACCTCGAGCCGAGCGAGGAGCGCCAGCTCCAGATGCTCGACGTCTACCCTGAGATGGC
>Ga0070741_10018725_pt1 | contig 11168 bp, 10 predicted proteins | sample Coa_R1_4_FD_66440 | JGI IMG/M metagenome (GOLD analysis project Ga0070741, IMG submission 66440) | Surface soil microbial communities from Centralia Pennsylvania, which are recovering from an underground coalmine fire - Coalmine... | ecosystem: Environmental > Terrestrial > Soil > Unclassified ...
CTGTGGGACAGCCAGCACAAACCGCAAGGTGTCTGGGCGCCGCTCGTGGACAAGGTACACCCGGACATCCCGGTCACGTCGCCGAAGACGCCGCTCGTCGTCAAACAAGGCGGCGTCGAAGTGATTACGCTGTCAGCGAAACTGGATCCGAACGACGCCGAGCGTTTGTCGCTGGCCTCGCAAGGCGGCGCGTTTCTCGGGATCCGGGTGGCGACGATGAACTCGGATGGGAATTTGTATCTGCTCGAGCACGCGGTCGCGAAGCTGACGCTCGACGACACGGGTCACATCACCGGCGCCAACCCGGCGATTCATCAAACGCTCAGCGGTTTCGCGGACGTCCAGGGTGCGCCGCCCGGCGACATGCTGCAGTCGAACAAGAAGACGCCGTTCGTCTGGGCCGGCCAGCACTGGGCCGGTCAGTAGCGCGCTACTTCTCGCGCTGTTTCTTCGCGGCCTCGCGCTCCTCGTACCGATGGCCCGCCAGCATGTCGGGAATCGAGAGGTTCGCTTCGTGGCAGGCGTACTCGTAAATCAACTCGTCCTTGTGCCGGAGCGGGATCATCGCCGTCCACGGCTTCGTCCACATCGTCGGATCGTCGACGGTGAATTCGTAGTTCAAGACGTCCGCAGACACCCGCGTCAGCCGCTCGGTCAGGTGCAGTTTCTCGTGCGCGCCCATGAACTCGCTTTTCGGCGAGAAGTTCGTCGTGTCGATGACGAGCGTGTCGCCGTCCCAGTGTCCGCGTGAGTCGCCGTTCCACGATCGCACCCGCGCGTCGGCGTGCGGACGGCCATCCATCGGGATGATCCGGGCATCGTGCGCCATCTCGTTCATGATCATCACGTAGGCCGGCGTCTGCACGATCTGCAGGTAGCTGTTGTAGCCGGCCTGCAGCCGCGGGAGGCCGAAGTTCACGCACCGTTCGCCGAGCGGAAACACTTCGGGATCTTCGAAGGCGTGCTCGCGACGATGCGCGATGTCCGCGGCCCGACGCTTCTGTCCCTCCGGGTTCGGTGGCGGCAGACGCCCATCTGCTGGATCGGTGATGAGCGATGTCCGTCGATCGTGCCAGTCGCGATCGACGACCCAGAACTGGTTGTAGTTGCCGGTTGCCGGATCGTAGGAACCGGGCTTCTCGATGCCCGCGAGGATCGCGTTGATGAAGCCGTCGCCGAACTGCGCGTCGCCGTCGTTCTCTTTGATCTTCGCGGCGACCTGCTGCAGTTGCGCGATCTCGACGTCGGTCAGCGTCGTCTTTCCTTCCCACTGCTTCGGCCGCTGCAACGGCGTGACGGTGTTATTCGCCCACACGCCCTGAAAATCCGGATGGCCGTCCGGCGTCCGCGCCGGTTTCCACGCTTCTTCCGCGGTCATCGAAGCGACCGCCACCGCGACACCACACGCGATCATCAAAACGCGCATCGCAGCCTCCAGCCTCCAGCCTCTAGCCTCTAGCCTCTAGCCTCTACGCCTGATACATCGCCACGCCGCCGACGACCGTCCGCACGATCTGAATATCCTTGATCTTGTTCGGATCCACGGTGTGCGGGTCGTCCGCGAGCACGACAAAGTCGGCGAGCTTGCCTGGCGTGATTGATCCCTTGAGCTTCTCTTCGTATGAAGCAAACGCTCCGTTGTACGTGTTGATGCGAATCGCCTCGTCGACGGTGACGCGCTGGTTCAGACCCCACGTCGTGTCGTCCCAGCCTTTGCGCGTCACCATGCCCTGGATCCCCATCAGCGGCGCGAACGGGCCGGGGCTGAAGTCGGAGCCGGCGCATACTGGCACGCCCGCATCGAGGAACGAGCGAAACGCGAGCGATCGCTTCAACAATTCCTCGCCGTAGAACTTGAACTTGTCGGTGTTGTAGTAGGTGTACGTCGTGAAGCAGGCGGGGATCGTACCGGTCGCCTTGATCCGACGGAGCAGGTCGTCGTTGATCAACGTGCAGTGCGTAATCTTCGGTCGTGAATCGGCGCGCGGGAAATTCTTCTGCGCGCGTTCGACCGCCGTCAGCACGCTGTCGATCGCGACGTCGCCGTTTGCGTGACAGTTCACCTGGATGCCGGCGCGGTGGACGCGTTCGATCCAGGCGTTCAACTCGTCCTGCGTCTCGGTCACGTTGCCCTTGTATCCATTCATCCCCGGATACGGCACGCTCAGCGCCATCGTCCGCTCCGAGAACGAGCCGTCGACCGTGTGCTCGGACGTGGCGCCGAGCTTGATCCATTCGTCGCCAAAGCCGGTCTTGATGCCGCTCGTGATCATCCCTTCGAGCACGCGCCCCTGGACCTCGTAGCTGACGCGATGTTTCAAATCCCCGCGGGCACGGATGTCCTGGAGCGCGGCGAGATCGCCCCCTTCGTGGTGCACGCTGGTCAGCCCGTAGCGCACGAACATCTTCGAGATGTGCGCGGCGCCGTCCCGGTTGCGCTGCTCCACCTGCTGCGAGGTGAACGTCTCGCGCTTGCCGACGCTGTTGAATGCGCCGCGGGCGCGATCGGTGACGCGGCCGTTCAGGTCGCCGAGCTCGTCGCGCTCGAATGTGCCGCCCGCCGGATTCTTCGTTTCCTTGTTGACGCCGGCGAGCTCCAGCGCCTTGCTGTTGTAGAACGACGTGTGGCCACCGCGGTGATGGACCACGACCGGATGATCCTTCGAGACCTCGTCGAGATCGTGGACGTTGAGCAGCCGGTTGTCCTTCACTTTCGTGTCGTCGAAGAAGTAGCCCTCGACCCACGTGCCGGGCGGCGTTTCTTTCGCACGCGCACGAAGTTTGTCGACGATGCTCCGGATCGTGACGAACTCGACTTCGTAGGGGTTGCCGACGAGCACGTCGTACAGCAGCGTCGTGCCAGGCGCGTGGTTGTGGCAGTCCACGAACCCCGGCACGACCGTCATCCCCTTCGCATCGAACGACGTCGTGCTCTTGCCGATCAGGCCGCGGATGTCGTTCGTCGATCCGATCGCCACAAATCGGCCGTTCTTGATCGCAAACGCTTCCGCACGCGGCGCCTGGGCGTCCATCGTGTAGACCTTCGCGTTGAAGACCACGAGGTCCGCGTCATGGGCATCGACGGTCTGCGCGAGCGGTGCTTGTCCCGCCGACGCCGGGCTCGCGAAGGCGGAGACGACGCCCGCTCCAGCCAATCCCAAAAACTCCCTGCGGTTGCGGCGATCATCCTTGGTCATGGCCGGTATGATAGTTCCACACGGAGGCGGTATGTCGAGCCAGATGCGCACGGTTGCGGTAGCCCTGGTGGCGACGTGCGTGGTTGCAATCGGACTCACGCGGGACGTCGTCGGCCAAGGCCGCGGACGGGGACAGGTCGCGTTGCCGGACGGCCCGGGCAAGGATGCGGTCCAGACGCAGTGCACGAAGTGCCATGCGCTCGGCCTGATCGCAAATTCCGGCGGCTACACGAAGCCGGACTGGGAACAGCTGATCGGCACGATGGTATCGCTGCCCGCCGGCGAAAAATCTGATATCAGCGAGTACCTCGCCAAGAACTTTCCGGAACAGCCGCGTCCCAAGCCCGTGATCCTCCCCGGCGCCGTGAAGGTGAACATCCGCGAATGGAATGCGCCGTCGCTCGGTTCACGACCGCACGATCCCGAACCAGGTCCTGACGGATCGATCTGGTGGACGGGAATGTTCGCGAACGTGATCGGCCGAGTCAACCCGAAGACCGGTGACATCAAGGAATACAAACTGAAGACGGCGGGCTCCGGCCCGCACGGCCTCGAACTCGATCGCGACGGCAATGTCTGGTTCACCGCGAATCAAGCGGCGTACATCGGCAAGCTCGATCCGAAGACCGGCGACGTCGTGGAATACAAGATGCCCGAAGGCGTCCGCGATCCGCACACGCCGCTGATCCGCGCCGACGGCATGGTGTTCTTCACGGCGCAGAATTCGAACGTCGTCGGCCGCATCAATCCGAAGAGCGGCGAGATCAAAGTGGCGAAGACGCCAACGGACCGCGCGAACCCGTACGGGATGGTGTTCACGACGAAGGGCGTCCCGTTCGTGTGCGACTTCGGCACGAACAAGATCATCGAGATCAATCCCGACACGCTCGCGATCAAGGAATATCCGCTGCCGAACGCCGACAGCCGTCCCCGACGGATCGCCATCAGCCCGGACGACATCATCTGGTATGCCGACTACTCGCGCGGCTATCTCGGACGGCTCGATCCGAAAACAGGTCAGGTGACGGAGTGGCCGTCGCCAAGCGGGCCGAAGTCGCAGCCCTACGGCATCACCTATCTGAACGGCGCGATCTGGTACGTGGAATCCGCGATCAAACCAAACGTGCTGGTGCGTTTCGACATCAAGACGCAGAAATTTCAGTCGTGGATCATCCCCGGCGGCGGTGGCGTCGTTCGCAACATCAAGGCGACCGACGACGGGAAGTCGATCGTGATGGCGGAAAGCGGCGTCAATAAGATCGCGCTCGTGGAGATCGGATCGTAGCGCGACGGCTTTCAGGGCGAGCGTTATCGCGGCAGGTAGTGCAGCAGCTTCAGGATGTCGGAGAAGACGCCCATCGCCGTGACGTCGGCGCCGGCGCCAGGCCCCTGCACCACCAGCGGAGTGCGCGAATAACGTTTCGTCGTGAACGCGATGACGTTGTCGCTGCCCTTCGCCGACGCGACTGGATGAGTCTTCGCAAACTCTTTCAGTCCCGCCCGGGCGCGGCCGTCCTCGAGTGTCCCCACGTACCGCAGCACGTTGCCGCGCGACGCCGCCTCCGCAAAGCGGTTGGCCATCTGACGGTCGTAGCGTGCGTACGCCGACAGGAACCGATCCGAGTACGCACCGCGGCTCAGCGGCTTCGGTACGAGGCTGTCCACTTCGACATCGCGCAAGTCCATCTTGTGACCCGTCATGCGCGCGAGAATCAGCAACTTGCGCGCCACATCGTTGCCGGACAAATCTTCGCGTGGATCGGGCTCGGTAAATCCGCTTCGATGCGCTTCGGCGACGAGCGCGCTGAACGGCGCGGATCCATCGAAGTTGTTGAACAAGTAGCTCAACGTTCCGGACAGGATGCCGTCGATCCGCACGATGTCGTCGCCGCTCGCAATCAAATCGCGCAGCGTCGACACGATCGGCAGCCCGGCGCCGACGTTCGCTTCGAACAGGAAATGTTTCTTTCGTGACGCGAGGAGCGACATCAACGCCGTGTACTGCTTCCACGGCAGCGCGTTGGCCCACTTGTTCGGCGTCACGATGTGGAGATTCGCCTCGATGAACGACGCGTAGGCGTCGACGACGGCGGGGCCGACGGTGCAATCGACGAGCGCGGCGTTCGTCAGGTCCATGTCGGCGACGCGCCGGGCGAGTTCGGCGGCATGCATGCGATCGCCGGATCCGCGGAGCGTCTCGCTCCACCGGCCGAGATTGACGCCGTTCGCGTCGACAACCATCCGCGTGCTGTTCGCGACCGCGACCACCGTGACGTCGAATCCGCGCGACAACAGATAGTCGCGCTGCTGGTGAAGCTGACGCAGAACCGCGCTGCCGACGTTGCCGACGCCGACGAACACCAGCGCCAGCCTGGTGCGCATCTCGAAGAACGCCTGGTGGATGGCATTGAGCGCCCGCCCCTGCTGCGGTCCGTCGATGACGCACGAGATGTTCCGCTCGCTCGCGCCCTGCGCAATCGCGCTGATGTTGATGTTCTGGCGGCCCAGCGAATCGAAGACCTTTCCGGCGATGCCGGGCCGGCCGATCATCCCTTCGCCGACGACCGCAAGGATCGCCTGATCGTCTTTGCGGTCGACGGTCAGCAGATCGCCGGCCATCTCGAGCCGAAATTCCTGCTCGATGAGGTGAATGGCGCGCGCCGCATCGACACTGCGGATGCCGAAACAAATCGTGTGCTCGGACGAAGCCTGTGAAATCAAGACGACGTTGACGCCGCGCGACGCGAGCGCGCGGAACAACCGCTCCGCGACCCCGGGCACGCCGACCATCCCCGGTCCGCGCAACGTCAACAACGACAGATCGCCGACCGCCGTAATCCCGGTCGCCGGACGGCCGCTGTTGTCCGCCTGCGTGCCGATGACCGTACCGGGCGCGCTCGGATTGAACGTGTTCTTGATCAGGATCGGGATCTTCCTCGCAACCGCGGGCGCGATCGACGCGGCGTGCAGCACCTTCGCGCCGAAGTACGAGAGCTCCATCGCCTCTTCGTAGGTCATCCGCGGGAGCACGAACGCCGAGGGGACGATGCGCGGGTCGGCGCTGAGCACGCCGTCGACGTCAGTCCAGATCTCGATCGCCGACGCCTTGATTGCCGCGCCAACGATCGCCGCGCTGTAATCCGATCCGTTCCTGCCAATCGTCGTCGTCTGGCCGTCTTCGGTCGCGCCGATGAAACCGGTGACGACTGGAATCACACGGCCGTGGTACTCGCGGTCGATTCGCGCGAACACGCGACGCGCCCGCGGGTTGGTGCGGGTGAAATCGACGTTCGCGTCGGTAAACCGATCGTCGGTCACGAGGAACTCGCGCGCATCGACGAACGCCGCCGGGTAGCGCGCGTTGATGTGCGCCGCAACGATGACCGCCGACAAGCGTTCGCCGAAGCTGGCGGTCATGTCCAAGGCGCGCAACGGGCAGTGCCGCAGCAGATGAATGCCCTGGAGCGTGCTCGACAACTCCTCGAGCAGCGCATCGACGGCGGCGCGCGTTCGCGCGCTCGTGCGCATGCCGCGAGGCGGCGAGGCTGGGACGAGCGACGCCACCGCCGTCCGATGGCGCCGCGCGATCTCGTCGAACGTCTTCCGAAACGAGGCATCCGACCGCTCCGCCTGCCGAGCCGCCTCGAGCAACTGATTCGTGACGCCCTGAAACGCGGACACGACCACGGTCACCGGCTCGCGCTTCCGTGCGGCGAGGACGATTTCGGCGACGCCGCGCACCGCAGACGGTGTCTTCAGCGACGATCCGCCAAACTTGAGCACGTTCATGAAGGTGCTCAATGATAAGTCAGCCGCCTGATGTCATCGGCGGCGCGTGAACGTCAGCGGCGCCGACTGCTGGTTCTCGGTGAACGTGCCGGCCAGCGAGCCGTCGGCCGTCAACGATCCGGTCCATGTGGCGCCGATCGCGGCGGACGTCAGCGTCACCGTGGCGCCGTCGCGCGCGATCACGAGCGGGATCGTCAGGCCGCCTTCGTCGACGCTGATCAGCGTGGCGATCGCGCCGCCGCCGTCGTTCGCGAGCGTCAACTCGAGATGCTGGCCCGCCAACGAACCGCTCCATCGCCCTTCGAGGTCTGCCGCGACCGGCGCGCTGCGCGGCGCCGGGGCGATCGTCGCATCGCCGGTCCGCTTCAGCGCGAACGGCGCCGTCATGTCCGCGGTGCTGTAGTCGCCCGACAGCGTGCCGTCGGCGTTCAGCGTGGCCGTCATCAGTTGATCGCTGCGCGCGCTGAGGGTCACGTTGTGTCCGTCGAGCACGATCTTGATGAGCGGCAGGCCGGTCAGGTGCTGCGATGGGACGGTGATCGTCCCGATCAACTCACCCCTGCCGTCCTTCGCGACGTCGATCTGAAACGCGACGTCCATGTTGCGGGCCGCAAGCGATCCCTCCCAATGACCGGTGATCGCCGCCGGCGACTGTGCGCGAACCACGGCTGAACACACCACGAGCGAGGCGACAAGAAATCTGCGCATGACGAGCTCCTCTCTTAGAGATCGAGTTGGACGAAATTCAGCAATGCCGCATAGAACAGCGACGCCGATATGGCAATGGTGACGAGCAGGCCGCCCCACGGCAGCGCTCCCGACCGGAAGTACGTTTCGGCGCGCATCACGGCGAACACGCCGTAACCGCCCATCTGCCGGACGACCGTTTCGACGACCCCGATGCCGATCGCGACGAGGCACGTGACGAGCGCCGGCCGCCACATGTCGTGGAACGTCGTCGACATCAGTACGGCGAAGCTGTAGAACACGACGCCGGCGAGAAACATGCACGACGCGTGCACCAGCGCCGTCGTCAGCGAATACGATTCGCCGACCGCGGGCGACAGCAGCCAGATCAGCAGCGACGGAACCACTGCCAGGACGAGCAGTTCGATCATGCAGGCGCCCGCGCGGATGCCCAGGAGCTGCTTCCGCGACGCCGGCAACGCCGCGGTGAACAGCGCCCCTTTCGATCCCGACACCAGGAGGCCGCCGCTGCCGAGCAGCACGGCGAACAGCGTCCACGTTTGCGTGAAGTTCTGGCGCACCCACTGCCACCAGATGAAGCCGCGATAGTCACGCTGCGTCTGGATCGCTTCGTCGATCGCACGGCCGACAATACCGGTGCCGTGCGGCAGCGTATCCGCGAGCGGTAAGAGACGTGCGGTCGTGGGATATTCGAAAACGTTTCCGCACGCCAGGACGACGAGGATCGCGAGGCCGATCAGAAACGGCCAGCGCGTATCGAGCCAAGCTTTGTACCAGAGCATGTTCATGCCTCCGCGTTCACGCTTTCGAGAAAGATGTCCTTCAACGTCACCGGAGCGACGTCGATGGCGACCGGGTTCAGCGCGCGGGCCTCGGCCACGACGGCATCGGCATCGGCGCTCGTGAGAATGGTCAGCACGCGCCCCTCGCGGCGGACGCGCTTGACGGCGGCGGTGCGGAACGCCGGCGTCGGCGCCGCACCGTCGAATACAACCTGGATCCGCCGGAACTGCGCGCGCAGATCGTCGAGCGCGCCGGCGACGGCCATGCGCCCGCGGTCGATGATGCCGACGTGATCCGCGATCTGATCGACTTCCGACAACTGGTGAGACGCGAAGAAGATCGTCAGCGGCTCGGTTGCCACGTGACGGACGAGCACCTGCAGCACCTCTTCGGCGGCCGCGGGATCGAGCCCCGACGTCGGCTCGTCGAGGATGAGCAGCTCGGCGCCGCGGCACAGCGCGAGGAGCAACGCGAGCTTCGTCCGTGCGCCGCGTGACAGTTGCTTGACCGATTGCGCGGGGCGCAGATCGAACGTCTGCCGGTACTGCTGCGCGAGATCCGCGCGCCATGTCGGAAAGAACGACGCCGTGAAGCGTGCGATCTCGTCGACTGTCATCGAGTCGATCAGATCCTTGTCTTCGGAGACGAACGCCGCCCGTTGACGGATCGCCACGCTCGCCTGCGGGTTGGTGGCATCGAGGCCGAACACGCGCGCGATACCACCGGTCGGCTTCACCATCCCGAGCAGCGTCTTGATCGTCGTCGTCTTGCCGGCGCCGTTCTTCCCGAGGAAGCCGTAGATCGATCCGCTGGGCACCTGCAGCGTCAGCCCGCGCAGCGCCTCGGTCGACGCGTCGTAGGCCTTCGAGAGGTCCGCCGTTTCGATAACGACAGGGTCACTCACGGTGATCTCCTTTGCCGCGCAGTTCCGCTTCGAACAGGCGGCGAATTTCTTCGTCGGTCAGCCCCTGGCCGCGCAGCTTCTCGACCGCGGTCGCGACGACCGGCTGTGCGGTGCGGAGCTTGTCGGTCACTTTCTTCGCGCGCGCGTTGTTGGCGACGAAGGCGCCCGCGCCGTGCCGCAGTTCGATGACCCCCTCGTGCTCGAGTTCGCGATAGGCCTTCGCGACCGTGTTCGGATTGATCACGAGCTCCTCGGCGAGCGGCCGGATCCCGGGCAACTGGTCCCCTCCGCGTAAGGCGCCAGTTTCGATGGCGTGCTTCACCTGCTCCATCAGCTGGAGGTAAATGGGCACGCCCAACGAGGGATTCGGACGGAAGATCATACAGTCACTGTGCTAGTGAACTAGCACAGTGACACTCTTGCCGAACTTGCCGGCCGTTGTCAAGCGTGAAAATTCGAGGGGCGACGGATTTTCCGCGTCCGCTTCCTGTCAGATCGGCAGAAACCCTCGAAAATCAAGGCTTTCCGATGTGGCCGGACGCTTGCACTACCGTGCAGCGAGCATGGAGACCTGCCCTGTCCGCAGCCGCGTGCTGGTGGTCGACGATGATCGCCTGATGCGCTGGTCGCTGCACGAGACGCTTGCGGGCCATGGATGTCAGGTGCTCGAGGCGTCTGACGCGCGCGCCGCCTTCCAGGCGATCGCCGATTCGACAATCGAACCGGACGTCGTGCTGTGGGACGTCCATCTGCCGGACTCGCACGACCTCGAGCTGCTCTCGACAATCCACGAACACTCCCCCGTTCCCAAGATCGTCGTCATGTCGTCGTTCATGAACGCCGACATCGATCGCGAAGCGCGGGCACGCGGCGCGTTCGACGTGCTCACCAAGCCGTTCGAGATCGAGGCGGTCATGGACGTCATCGCTCGCGCCTCGCACTAGAAGTACGCGATGATTCGGAGGAGTTGACCTCCAATCCGATACACATCTTCCAGGACCTCTACGCGAAAGCGGCGCAGGTGCTCGACGAACCGGACGCGATGGTGCTGTCGACGGTCGGCGCCGACGGCCAGCCGTCCGGCCGCTTCGTGCTGCTGAAGGCGGTCGACGACCGCGGCTTCGTGTTCTACACCAATCTCGGCAGCCGGAAAGCGCGACAACTGACCGCGCACGCGCAGGCGGCGCTCACCTTTTATTGGCCGCCACTCGGCAAACAGGTGCGTATCGAAGGCGTCGTCGAGCCGGTCAGCGCCGACGAGGCCGATGCGTACTTTGCGAGCCGGCCCCGCGACTCGCAAATCGGCGCGTGGGCGTCGAAGCAGAGCACGCAGATGACGGCACGCACCGATCTCGATGCGCGCATCCTCGACGTCTCGGCACGGTTCGAAGGCGTCGCCGTTCCCCGGCCGCCGTTCTGGTCGGGCTATCGCCTCGTCCCGCGGATGATCGAGTTCTGGACGCGCGACCGCGCACGCCTCCACCTGCGCGAGCACTACGAACGCACCAACGACGGCTGGTCGCGATCACTGCTGTATCCCTGACCGGCGTTCGATTTGCACGTCTCCCGGCGCGGGGAGGCATACATGAAAAAAGCGATCGTGACGACGGTGCTATCGGTTTGCGTCGCGAGCTCGGCGTTTGCGGCGCTCTCAAAGGACGAGGCGAAGCGGCTCAATGAAGCGGGGACGATTCTGACGGAACTGCGCAATTCCCCCGACAAGGGAATCCCGGACGACATCTGGAATCGCGCGCAGTGTGTCATCGTGATCCCGTCGGTCAAGAAAG
>Ga0070741_10018726_pt1 | contig 11167 bp, 8 predicted proteins | sample Coa_R1_4_FD_66440 | JGI IMG/M metagenome (GOLD analysis project Ga0070741, IMG submission 66440) | Surface soil microbial communities from Centralia Pennsylvania, which are recovering from an underground coalmine fire - Coalmine... | ecosystem: Environmental > Terrestrial > Soil > Unclassified ...
GAGCGGACCGTGAGTAGGGCACCTGGTTTGAGCGTTCGCCTCAAACTCACCCTCAGCTATGCCGGGTTCCTGGTGCTCGCGGGTGCCTTGCTGCTCGCCCTGTGGATGATCCTCCTGAGATTTTTTCCCGACGCTCCGATCGTCATGGCCACGAGATCGGGCATCGGCGGGGCGCTGCTTCCAGGCCGCTCCAAAACGCAGCGAGCCTTCGGCGAAGCGGCAGCCGCAATGCTGGCATTCTTGCTGATGTTCGGCCTCCTGGGCGGATGGATCCTGGCCGGCCGCATGCTCGCCCCGCTGACCCGCATCACCGACGCCACGCGCACAGCCGCGACCGGATCGCTCTCCCACCGCATCCGGCTACCGGGCCGTAGAGATGAGTTCCGCGAACTCGCCGACGCCTTTGACACCATGCTCGCGCGGCTGGAAGCGCACGTCGCCGAGCAGCAGAGGTTCGCGGCCAACGCTTCCCACGAATTGCGCACTCCACTGGCGATCACGCAGGCGCTTCTCGACGTGGCCCGCAAAGATCCGAACCGCGACAGCGGCGTGCTCGACGAACGCCTCCGCGTCGTCAATGCACGGGCGATCGACCTCACCGAAGCGCTGCTCCTGCTCAGCCGCGCCGACCAGCGATCCTTCAGCCGGGAACGTGTCGACCTGTCTCTTATCGCGGAAGAAGCCACGGAAACACTTCTCCCTCTCGCGGAGAAGCAGGGCGTCACCATCGAGACCTCCGGCGACATCGCCCCAACCGTGGGCTCACACGCGCTCTTGCTGCAGATGATCACGAACCTCGTGCACAACGCCATCGTGCACAACCTCCCTGGACAGGGCACGGTGCAGGTCAAGACCGTCGCCGTCCGCCCCCAATCGGTGATGCTCGCGGTCGAGAACACCGGCGACAACGTCCCTCCGCAGCTGGTCGCGACACTCACCGAACCGTTCCAGCGCGGCGCCAGGCGCGTATCCGGCGACCATGCGGGTGTCGGCCTCGGCCTGGCAATCGTCAAAAGCATCGCCCAAGCGCACGACGGAACCCTCATGCTCACCCCGAGGGACGCCGGGGGGCTTCGCGTCACGGTGCAACTACCCGCCGCGTCAACGCACACGGGCAGGTGACGACCAGCCTGTGTCTGGAGTGCAGTGTGCGACTACCGGGATAGGCGCGCCCCGGAGTCTCGTCAAACAACGTGGACGATCGCCCCTTCGTGGTGGATCGACCCTCGTGGACAGGGGTCCCGTTACCACGAAGGGAAAATCCGCCACGTTAACCGACGCGGATCGAGCCTGCCGCTGACCCACCGGGCGACCAGCAACCCGGGCAAGCGGCCCGCGGCCTGTTCAATCGCCGCTCGGTCGGCCGGCTGGAATCATGATCGCATGAACATCCGATGGGAAAATCGAAGTAGGTGTCTGGGTAAGGCTCGTCTTTGAGTGTGTAATGCCACCATTCGCATTCGTATGAGCTGAAACCGCAAGTCTCCATGATGGAACAAAGATACTGCCGGTTTCGCATTTCAACCTGTGTGATTCCTTTAGCTCCATGATGTGAGATCGAATCCATCAAGTCATGGTCACCGCCCATGGGGGCGAGTTCACCGGTGGCCAAATGATAGAGCGTCAAGTCAACAGTGCTGCCCCGGCTGTGGCCAGACTTAGCGGCCACGTATCCTTTGCCGAACATTCCGGCTCTGTCAATGTTCGGATAGTGCCTTAGCTTCGTCCGGCCGTCCTCCGGCTGCTTTGACCAGCGCAGAAAGTGGTCTACGGCACGTTGCGGGCGATAACCGTCCCATAGGAGCAAGCCAAAGCCGACGGATGCGGCATGCTCTCGCGCTCTTTCCAAGGCCGCGCACAAAGCCCTCGTGCCGACAATCCGGTTTACCAGATATCCGTCCACCGGCTTGCCGGTGAAGTTATCCCATGTGGCGTACTTGGCATCCCATCGGACTCCGGGTACGGCCTCGTCGACAAAGACAAAGTCATCTTTCATCGGTTCTTCCTGTCAGTGACAACGACACCATCCGGTCGATCACCTCCGCAAGCGGCAAACCCGCGGCTGCCATCATTCTCGGATAACGGCTGTATGAGGTCATTCCGGGTAGCGTGTTGATCTCATTAAGGACTACTTCCCCATCTTCCTTGAGGAACATGTCCACACGCGATAGACCCCGGCAACCCAGGGCGCGATAGATGATCTTCGCCGTCTCCTGAACGAGCGAGCGTGACTCCGCCGGAATGTCGGCGGGCACGATGAATGTCGAGTTCTCGGAACCGCGTTCAGGCGCACGCTCCTGATGGATTCTGAAGAAGCCATGGGATAGGGAAATTCGATCCAGCTCGCCGGCGATCAAATCGAGATCGTTCCCCAATATCGCACACCCGACCTCGCTGCCGACGACCGCCTCTTCGATCAGCACTTTCGAGTCATACTGTCTTGCGGTTTCTACCGCGCTCGGCAGTTCTTCTTCTCGAGATACCTTACTAACGCCGAAGGATGACCCCGAACGGGCCGGCTTTACGAAGACGGGATAGGTAAGCTGGCTGGTATCAATACTCTCGTTCGCCCTGACAATCCAGAAGTTCGGCGTAGCGACTCCCGCGCTTCTAGCGACCATGTAAGCAAGAGACTTGTCCATGCACAGCGCAGAACTTTGGATATCGCAGCCTACGTAGGGGATACCGGAGAGCTCCAGCAGACCCTGTATCGCACCATCCTCGCCGAGCTTGCCGTGCAGCGCGGACAGTACGACGTCCAAGCGGATCGTTTCGTATCGTCCCTGCTCCACAACTAGCAATCCGTGGACGCTCCGGTCCGGCGACAGCACAGCCGGGCGGCAACTGCCGTTCGCCCAGTTTGCGTCAGGGCTGTCACAGAGTCGCCAAGCGCCGCCTTTCGTAATCCCTATGTAGAATGGTTCGTACTTTTCGGTATCGAGGTTTCTTGCGAGTTCCTGCGCGGATTTGATGGAGACGGGATGTTCCTCGGAACAGCCCCCGAATATGATGCCGACCTTCAGCCTACCCATGCTGATTTGTCCTCTCAAATTTCAGGCAGTTCGTAATGGAGTTTTCAACCATGTCGTTCAGGGCGTGGTCTGTGTAGTAGGCCGTGTGCGGGCTAATAAGCACATTCGGCAACTCCTGCAGCCGCAGCAACGGCTTGCTTTCGATGGGCTTGTTTCTGCAGTCCGCATAGAATATTCCTTCCTCTCCTTCGAGGACATCCAGCGCCGCGCCGCCCAGCCTGCAATTTTCCAATGCTTGAATAAGGGCCTCGCTATCAATAAGTGAACCGCGTCCGGTATTGATAATGAATGCGCCGTGCTTCAGTTGCTCGAGACGTTGACGATTGAGGAGATGGTACGTATCTGCCGTGAGAGGCGTATGGAGGGTTATAATATCGCTCAGCCTCAGCAGTTCACCGAGAGGAACGTAATCGGCCGCGGTCTTGGGATGGCTGTCAAAGGCCAGTATGCGGCAGCCGAAACCCCGCAGTCGGGCTATGACTCCTGCGCCGATCCGCCCTGTTCCTATCACTCCGATGGTCAGGTCACGCAGCTCTTTCCCACGCAAATAATTTAGCCTGTAGTCATGGATATCCGTACGGCGGATGGTCGATTTTGCATTCCGTATGGCCATCAGCATCAGCATCAGTGTGTAGTCGGCCACGCTATCGGGAGAATACGTGACGTTTTCAACGAGAATGCCGATGCTCTTTGCGTATTCGACGTCGACGTGATTGTATCCAATGCTTCTTGTGGAAATATATGCCACGCCGACGCGGCTGAGCGCGCGAAGAGTAGAATTCGTGATTCGAGTTTTATGACTGACACTGATGCATCGATTTCCGGATGCCAGTTCAATATTCTCTTCAGAGACGGCTGCCGCTGTGATAGCTGGCAACACGCCAAGGCGAGACGCTGTCTCCCGGAACGCAGCGGCCTCGTCCTGACCGCATCCATAAATCGTGATTCTGATTGTCGGGATGGCCGAGGACGCCAGCGATCGGGTGTGGCGATCCGCTGTTCGTGCTGGCTCGCTGAAGGTCATGCTGCCAGTCAAGGCAGCGCGGTGTTGCCGGCACGTATGTGATTTTGGATATGCCGTCGATATGTAATGCCATCACTCGCCCGCGCCTCGGTCAGGCCGCCGTCGGCGCCCGATGCTACCGACCAGTAGCATTTCGTCGGCGTATGGAAAACCGCATACGTGCCGGCAACGCCACGCTGTCTTGACTCAAGGCATGTCCGACAGCGAACCGACCCGCGTCAACAGCTATCTCGCCAGCGTGCTCCCGCCCGCCGGCCCCCGCGCCGCCTCGGCATGATTCCGCTCAGCCTCGGCGAGATCGCCGCGGTCGTCGGCGGGACGGTCCAGGTTGTCGGCGGGACGGTCCAGGGCGACGGAGGCGACGTGATGGTGACCGCGCCGGCGGTGCTTGACGGCCGACAGGCCGAGCCGGGCGGCCTTTTCGTCGCCTTCGCCGGCGAGCACGTCGACGGCCACGACTACGCTGGCCAGGCAGGCCGGGCCGGCGCGGTGGCCGTGCTCGGCTCCCGGCCCACGTCGCTGCCCACGGTCGCCGTGACCGATGCCCGGGCCGCGCTGCAGGCGCTCGCCGCCCACGTGGTGGGCCGGTTGCGCGATGGGCTGATCGTCGTCGGGGTGACTGGTTCTCAGGGCAAGACCGGGACCAAGGACCTGCTAGCGGCCGTGCTTTCGAAGGCCGCGCCGACAATCGCCACGGTCGGCTCGCTCAACAATGAGCTCGGCGTGCCGCTCACCATGCTGCGCGCCGGCGCGGCCACCCGCCTCCTCGTCCTTGAGATGGGAGCCCGCCACGTCGGAGACATCGCCGAGCTCACCGGCCTGGTGGCGCCCGACATCGCCGTCGTCCTCAATGTCGGCCAGGCCCACCTGGGCGAGTTCGGGTCGCGCGGGGCAATCGCCAAGGCCAAGGGCGAGCTGGTGCAAGGGCTGGCGCCAGGCGGCACCGCGATCCTCAACGCCGACGATCCCCGCGTGGTCGCTATGCGCTCGCTGACCGACTGTCCGGTGCTGACCTTCGGCCTGGCAACGCACGCCGACGTGCGGGTGCTCGACCTGAAGCTGGACCGGCTCGGCCGGCCATCCTTCAGGCTGCGGACCGCCGACGCCTCGGTTCCCGTCACGCTGCCGTTCGTTGGCGCACACCAGGCGCTCAACGCGTCGGCTGCCGCGACGGCGGGGCTGGCGGCCGGCGTATCCCTCGACGTGGCCGCGGCGGCGCTGGCCGGCGCCACGCTGTCGAAGTGGCGCATGGAGCTGCGCGACCTCGCCGGCGGCGCGACGTTGCTCAACGACTCCTACAACGCCAGCCCCGACTCGACCCGCGCCGCCCTGGACGCGCTGGCGGCGATCGAAGGCGGGCGCCGCATCGCCGTTCTCGGCGAGATGCGCGAGCTCGGCGACGCCAGCCAAGCCGAGCACCGCGCCGTCGGGAAGTACGCCGCCTCCCGGGCCGACGTGGTGGTCGCGGTCGGTAAGTCCGCTTGGCCGATCGCCGACGGCGCGGGTGAGCGGGCGGTGGTGCTGCCGGGCAACGAGGCGGCCGTCGACTGGCTTCGCGACCATCTCGCCGCCGGTGATGTGGTGCTCGTCAAGGCCTCTCGCGGGGCGCGCCTCGACGAGGTGGCCGCCGCGCTCGTGTCGTCTGGCGAGGCGCCGGCCGCCGGGAATGTGAAGGAGCGCCATGGCATCGGCAGGGGAGCCTGCCCGTGACTATGCCAGCAGGGTGTTCAGTTCGCGTTGCCGAGCCCGACGACGCGGGACCGGTGACCGCGCTGCTGGCAGAGCTGGGGTATCCCGATAACCGGACAGAGGAAGTCCGGCAGCGCCTTGCGATGTGGGGACGCGAGGCAGCGTGCCGTGCTCTGGTCGCCGAATGCCAGGGGCAGGTGGTGGGGATCATCGCCGTGGCGGCTATTCCGTATCTGGAACGCGAAGGGTGCCGGGGGCGCATCGTGGCGCTCGTGGTGTCCGCCGAGTGCCGCGGGCAGGGTATCGGCAGTGGGCTTGTCGGCGCCGCCGAGAAGGCAGCTGGCGAGCTTGACTGCACCACCATGGAGGTCACCAGCTCACGCAGTCGCACGCAATCCCATCCCTTCTACCGCAACCTCGGCTATGAAGACGGGAATGGCCGCAGCGCACGCTACCTCAAAGACCTCGGAGGTTAGCCGGCGGCTCCGCCGCTCGCTCCGCACGGACATCGCAGCCGTTGAACTTTCGAATGGCGCCCGGGCCGGATGAATCACGAGGCCGCGGCACCGCTCAGGCTGCCGGTTAGCCTGCGCTGGAGCTGAGCGGTATCGGGGTGATCCAGCCCCTCGTACAGGCGCAGTGCCCGCTCCCAGGCGCGGCGGGCAGAGCCGTGCTTTCCGGCCGCGTCGTAGACGTCGCCGAGGCGGATCAGCGTGATGGCCTCGTTGTAGCTGTCATGGATCTGTGTGAAGAAGTCGGCGGCCTTGCTGCAACACGCGATGGCTTCGGCATGCTCGGCGCGGCAGTGATGGATGTAGCCGAGCGTGTCCCATGCCGCCGCCTGGCCTTGCCGGTCCGCGGCCTGCTGGAACAGGACAAGCGCTTGACGGCTGTGCAGCAGCGCGTCGGCGTAGTTGCCCTGCTGGGCCTGGGACCATCCGATGTTGCTCAGGGCGACCGCTTCTCCGGCGTGATGTCCCGCGGAGCGGTACAGCTTGATGGCTTGCTGAGCGTGGTCGAGCGCCTTTTCGTCCGCATGCTGGCAGTCGTACAGGTAGCCGAAGCCCAGGTGAACCAGGGCACGTTGGACGTCGTCGCCGAGCAAGCGGAACAGGTCGGCAGCGGTTTTCAGCTCGGCATGCGCCTGGTCGTAATCCTCGAGATGCGCCAGGGCGTAGCCGAGCTGCTGATGGGCGTGGGCCTGCCCGCTGGTGTCGCCGACGTGCTCCGCCGCGGTCAGGGCGACCCGTGCCGCGTGAGTCCAGTCTCGCCAGTGGCCGCTCCACTCGAAGTAGGTGCCGATGCTGAAAGCCAGCTGCCAGGCATGGGTGCCGAAGCCCGCGCTGGCCGCGTATTCGATGCTGCCGAGCAGGACCTGGTACTCGGCCTGTAGCCAGGCGGTCGCCTGCGGCTCACCCGCGAACCGTTCGGCGGTCACCCCGGGCTGCGCGCTGGTCAGCGTGACCTCATTCCACGGCCCGTACAGCAGCCGGGCCGCTTCCTGGGCGCTGTGCAGGTAGTGGTCGAGCATGCGGTGCACGGCGGCGTGCTGGTCCTGGCCGGTGCACAGGGTGCGTGCCTGTTCGGCGGCGTAGACGCGCAGCAGGTCGTGGGAGGTGAGCCGGCCCGGCATGTGCTCGGTGAGCAGGCTGGCGCGGACGAGTTCGCCGAGTCCGGGCCGGGTCCGTTCCAGGGGCTTGCCGGCCATGCTGGCCGCGGCCGCCACGGTAAGGTCCGGACCGGGATGCAGGCCGAGGAGCCGGTACAGGCCTGCGGCTTGCGGCGTCAGCGCGCTCGTGGACCAGGAGAAGACCGCGCGCAGGTCCGTGCTGTCGTCGCCGGCGGTGAGCGTGTCGAGCGTGTCGGTGGAGTCGTCGAGCTGTCCGGCCAGGACCGACAGCGGCGTGGCGGTCACCTCGGCGTGGGCGGCCACAATGGCCAGCGCGAGCGGCAGGCCCGCGCACCGGGTGATGACCTGTTCGGCCGCTGCCTGCTCGGCCGCCACCCGGCTCGCGCCCAGGCGTCGATCGAGCAGGTCACGTGATTGTCCGGGAGTGAGCAGCTCTAGCGTCAGCGGCAGTGCCCCGTGCATCGCGACCAGGGGCGTCAGCAGCGTGCGGCTGGTCACCACCGTCGCGCACCCGGACGAACCCGGCAGCAGCGGCCGGACCTGCTCGGCATCACGGGCGTTGTCCAGCACCACCAGGACGCGCTTGGTGGCCAGGACACTGCGGTACAGCCCCAGCTGGGCGTCCAAGCCCCGCGGGATGCGGTGCGCGTGCACGCCGAGTGCGTCAAGGAAGCCGCGCAGTACCTCGCCCGGATCCAGCGGCGCGCGGGCCGGGTCGAATCCGCGCAGATCAACGTACAGCTGCCCGTCCGGGAACCGGTCCGCGACCCGATGCGCCCAGCACACCGCCAGCGCCGTCTTACCCACTCCGGGAGGCCCGGATATCGTCGCCATCGGCGCCCTGGTTGTCCCGGGCAGGATCACATCGAGACCGTCCAGCTCCGCGTCGCGCCCGGCGAACGCGGGCACCGCCGAAGGCAGCTGTGCCGGAACCGGCGTGACAGGAACCGGCGTCTCCGAGAGCGTGACCACGGCCTGCGGCGCATCGGTCACCATGGGCGCGTCCAAGGACGGATCCTGCTGGAGGATTGCCGTTTCCAGATCGCGTAGCGACTGGCTCGGGTCGATGCCCAGTTGCTCACCGAGGGTCTGCCGCAGCCGGCGGTAAACGGCAAGCGCATCGCCCTGCCGCCCGCTGCGATACAGCGCCCGCATCAACTGGGCGTGGATAGGCTCATCCAACGGGTACTCGGCCGCCATCTCCTCCAGGCCGGGCACCACCTGCACATGTTCGCCGGCCGCCAGCCTGGCATCGGCCAGAGCGCGCTTGACCTGCAGGTACAGGGAGTCCAGGCGTCTGGCCTGATCCTCAAGGCCGGGGAGGTCGGATAGGTCCGCCAGAGCCTCGCCGCGCCACAACGCCAGCGCGTCCGCCAGTTGCCGGGCGCCGTGGACCGGATCGCCTGATTTCGTGCCTTGCCGAAGGAGCCGCTCCGCGACCTGCACGTCGGTGCTCTCGGCTCCGAGGTCGTAGACATAACCAGGTGGATGCGCACGGATCGCGGCCTTGTCTTCCAGGACACCGCGCAGGTAGGAGACGTGGGCCTGAAGCGAGTTCGTCGCGTTCGGCGGCGCTGCCTCGCCCCACACCACATCCACCAGACGGGCGACGCTGACCACCTCGCGGTCGTGCAGCGCGAGCGTGGCCAGCACCGCTTTCCGCCGTGCACCGCTGACTACCCGCGGCTCCCCGTCCGTGACGACATCCACCGGCCCCAGCAACCGTACTCGCACGAGAACTCCACCCCGTTAATCCCCACTTCCTACTATTAACGGACCGGAGCCGGGCACGGTTCAAGTTGATTTCACTGGTCGATACTGAACATCGCCTCGGGCACCCCGGCGATCTCGACCTGGCGCCAGATCGAGCGCCACTGCGGGAGTTCGTGATAGCGCCGTAGCGCGGCGAGACCGCCCAGCCAGCCGGTCCAGCCGGCATATGGCGGGTTCGCGGGGTCGAATCCGCTCTGTACCACGGTGAGCCGGGTTTTGCCTTCCGAGCCCGCCAGCTCCCAGCTGTCGGTCATGCCGTCGGCGAACCGCAGCGTAGCCTTGCGGCCAGGCTCGAAGTCGACGAACTTGGCGCCGCCTGGGTCCAGCTCGAACCCGCCCATCGCGAAGCGACCGCCCACATAGGGCTCGATGTCTACGTTGGCGCCAAACCACCGGCAGAACTGCTCCGGCTGGGTCATCGAGTCGAACACCGCCTCCGGTGCGGCGTCGATCAGGACCGAAGCATGCAATTCACTCGACGTGAAGTCGCACTTCGGCGTCAGCTCACGGCCAGCCAGATAGTCCGCCAGGTTGGCGATCGCCAGCGACCAGAACGTCTGAAGCGCTCCACGGGCTCCGGCCGCGTCGGCCAGTACCTCCGCGAAACTCGGCAGGTCGCTCTGGCTCAGCGTCACCAGCGTGCCGCCTTCGTCCTCGGCCAGCTCGAACTGCACCGTGGACTCGACACCGTCGACGGTCCAGGCGAACCGGATCGTGCGCTCGTCCACATGCAGCACGCGCTGGTGCGGTTCAGCGCCATCCGGTGTGAAGCGGCCCCAGAACTCGTACGTGCCGGGCAGGTCGACGGCGGCGTGCTCGGCCAGCCACACCCGCAGCGCGGCCGGGTCGGTCAGCGCCTCGTACACAACCTTCGGTGCGGCCGGAACGACGGCGCGCAAGCGCAGGTCAGGCTCGGTCATCGGGATCTCCCTTCGGGTAACAGGCGACGGCCAAGCGGAACGCGTCGCCCTCGGCACCGCCGTAGCGGCTGAACAGGTACTGCAGCGTCTGCTGCAGCTCGTCGAGGAACGCCTTGCGCTGCTCCGGGCGGACCCGGATGTCTCCGGACACGCCGATCGAGGGCAGGTCCGGCCGGGTGAGATCAAGCGCGGCGACGTCCGCCTGGACGTCCTCCATCAGGTCGACCAGGTAACCCAGGCTGAGCCGGTCGCGGGTCTGGCGCAGCCCGATCCGGCCCACCAGACCCGGGGACAGCCAGTAGGACCGGCCGGCCGCCTGGTAGATCCCCTCGTGGATCCCGCGCACCCGGCGCTCGGCCACCTGGCGCACCAGGCCGGCCTCCAGCAGCCGCCGCACGTGGTAGTAGACCCGCTGCGGGGTCTGGTCGAGCCCGGCCGCCACCTCGGTGCACGAGCTGGGCTCGGCGAGCCGCCGCAGCACTTCGATCCGCTGCGGCTTGAGCAAGGCCTCGGCCTGCTCGATCTGGTCAAGGTATACGACGTCCCTCATGGCAAAAACCAGTCTTTACGTAAAATAATTTTTTGTCAATAGCCCGCGCCCAGAGGGTCCGGCGTGCAGGGGGCTCGGCTGCATGTGCTGGCTGCCCGCAGTGCCCCGTTTTGTTCCAGCGCGCCGCTGCCGTTCGGCGGTCTACGCGGGCTCGGCGTGGCGCTCGAAAATTATTGCGGACACTTACCCCCCCAATCCGGGGGGGTAGGTGTCCGCAATAATCTGGCGGACCCGCGGGCCCGCCCGAAATATGGGTAGATGTCCAGTTCGTGGGGTGGGCGGTCGAGCCCTGACCTGGCGGGGAGGGTGCGTTTCAGTGCCGCATCAGCCAGGTTTCAGTGGCCGGGGGCACAGTTAGCGCAATTCGGGAGAAACGCGTCGGGGCGGGCCCGCGCGACTGCGCAGGGCGGGACTTATAGGGGCGGGGACCATGTACAGGTATAGCGGCAGTGCGGTCAGGCGGCGGAACGGGCAGCGGTTCGTCAACGCGGCCGGCCGTAACCGGCGGCCGGCCGGCACCATGACGGCCGGCACCGTAGCGGCCGGCAC
>Ga0070741_10018727_pt1 | contig 11167 bp, 9 predicted proteins | sample Coa_R1_4_FD_66440 | JGI IMG/M metagenome (GOLD analysis project Ga0070741, IMG submission 66440) | Surface soil microbial communities from Centralia Pennsylvania, which are recovering from an underground coalmine fire - Coalmine... | ecosystem: Environmental > Terrestrial > Soil > Unclassified ...
CACCCTTTCCTACAAGAGTGGTGATGAGTTCCAGGCCATGGCGCGCGGGCGCAGTCTGCAGCCGGCGGTGTTTCTCGACAGCACTGGCCGGACTTATGCCTTGCCGGCGCACTCGCTGCCGAGCGCGCGAGGTCAGGGCGAGCCCCTCTCGAGCCGCCTCAATCCGCCCGATGGCGCGAAGTTCGCCGGGGTCATCATGGGTGAGGCGGAGGATCTGTGGCTCCTGGCGAGCGATGCGGGGTATGGGTTCACCGTCCGCCTGAAAGAGCTCATCACCGATCGCAAGGCCGGCAAGACTGTCTTGAACGTGCCGGAGAATTCACTGGCGCTGCCGCCCGCGCTCGTGCCGTCGCCGGAGTCGCTCGTGGTGGCCATCAGTAGCGAGGGCAAGCTGCTGGCTTTCCCGGTGAGCGAGGTGCCGGAAATGCCTCGTGGCAAGGGCAACAAGCTCTACGACATCCCCGGAAAGAAGGCCGCCGCGCGCGAGGAGCTGCTGACCGCCGTCGCGGTGGTGCCTCCCAAGGCGAATCTGCTCATCTTCGCGGGCGAGGGTAAGCCCAAGACGCTCGAGTGGAGCGACCTCAAGTCCTATCGCGGCGAGAGGGCCCAGCGCGGCTCGGTTCTGCCGCGTGGGTGGCCGCGTAAGGTGACGCGGTTGGACGTGGAGATTCCGGCCAAAGCCGAGTAGGGCCAGCGGTACGGCGCGTCGTCGGGGTCACCACCCCGGCCGCCGTGATGCGGGTCGCTTGGTTTTATATCCCACAAGGTGCATCCTTGTGGGATATATACCTGCACCAATTGTTGCTGTGTGGCTACCGCGACGTTTTTTGCAGCTCTTCCACGTCTCGTGTCTTCAGCAGAACGGACTCAGGTTCTTCCACAGGGGCGGAGAGGTATTTCACGCGCAGCAACTGCTCGATGCTCGAACGGTTCTTGCGGAACGCCTCGACACGTCCTTCTTTGTCCAAGTTGTTGGCGCCGAAGTAGTCATCGAGCGCTTCCCTGCTGACGCAGCATTGGACGGGACTACCGGAGGATTCCCCGGTGAAGACGACCATGTCACGATCCCAGTCATATCGGGCAGGGGGGTTGTTGAAAGTCAAATCGATGCCGGGAAGGACGGAGCGGGGGCGGCCGAGAACCTTCAACGTCAGATCGCGAGGACGTGGTTTGAGTTGACTCATTCCCCCGAGCAGATATTTACGCCACTTCGGCCCACGCTCATACGCTTCCTCCCAGGCGAGCCGCAGCTCGGCCGGGCGCTTTTGCGTGAGAGCTTCCAGTAGGGTCCCCGCTTGGCTCAGGTCTTTGTCTTTTTTCGCAATCCCGGGCGGGCGGTGGAGAGCGACGATCAGCTTGTGGACTGCATAACGCTCTGGAGCCGGGACATGAACGTAAATCCCCGGGCCGTGCAGCACTACAGCCGGAGTGGGTTCGTAAATCAGGAAATCAAGAAAGCGCAAGGCTTGAGCATCGGTTTTGAGAGCGGGCAGTCGTTGCGGGTCGTCTGTCTCGGGCCCTTCATTCGGGGTCAGGAAGTCCACGCGCAGACCACCCTTGGCTTGATAACTCACTGAGCGGCGGCAATCTGCTGTGTGTGGTATCTCGCGAAAGGTTTTGTCGACGCTACGCAGCACTTCGAGCATCGGGGGCGTCTGATCGCCCATCGCTACGGAAACACTCGTGAACTGAGCGATATCGAGGTCGTTGGTTTGCAGCAGGGCGCCGGGGAGCCGCAAACCAAGACTGGCGGAATAGCTCTGATAGGCAACTGTGCCGATAAGAACGCTGCGGAGCCGAAACACACCGGCCCGTGCGAGCGCTGCGATGAGTTCGCCGATTTCCGGAAGGGGCGAAGGTAGGCCGAACGATCTGATCAAAGTAGACACCAGGCTGCGCCGCTCGCGTTCGTCGTCCACCAAGCGCTTATGCTGGGCGATGCGTTCCAGTAGCTCAGGCGTTTCCGGTCCTGCGTATCGCTGAACCCGGCCCTCGGCGGTTGCTACCTGGAAGTACCAGTATCGGCGCCCGCGGATGGTCTTGGCCGCAAAGTTGCCCTCCTCCGGGAACGAATCGCTGAAGGCGACCGCTGCGGAACGTTCTAGTAGCTCCGCGTATGTCGTCTGGACCACCAGTGAAGGAGCAGCCATGGGCGAGCACCTCGATTATACTCAATTCGCAAAACGAGTATAAATCACGTTATACTCAACATGCAAACTGAGTATAAAATCCCGCTGGGAAGCTTTTCAGCATACTTTTCGGCTCGTCTGCGGGCCTTTCTTATGAGAGAGGCGGGCGCGGTCGGGCTTCGACGAAAATAGTGCGGCGCGGGTGGAGGGGCGGCGGGGCCGCTCCTACGATCGTGCGGATACGAAGGGCACCATGAGCTTCACCGGACAACGCTATGACTTCCGCGACCAGGCGGGCGACTACGCTCGGCTGGCGGAGGAGCTTGCCGGGCTCTTGAGCGGCGAGAGTGACCTCGTCGCGAACGCCGCGAATACGGCGGCGCTGATCTTCGATGCCTTGCCCGATCTGAACTGGGCCGGGTTCTATTTCCTGAAACAGGGCGAGTTGGTGGTGGGGCCTTTCCAGGGGAAGCCCGCGTGCGTGCGGATCGCGCTCGGCAAGGGCGTGTGTGGAACGGCAGCGGTTGAGCGCAAGACGGTCGTCGTGCCGGATGTGAACGCTTTCCCTGGGCATATCGCCTGCGATTCGGCTTCCCGCTCGGAAATCGTGGTTCCGCTCATCACCGGCGGAGAGTTGCTGGGCGTGTTGGATATCGATAGCCCGCGGCTCGCCCGCTTCAATGATGGCGACGCCCGCGGCCTGCAGCGGCTCGCGGCCGTGTTTGTGGATAGCGTTCGCCGCAAGGGATAGAAATGACCCAGAGTACCTCCAACGCTGCCGCCGGAAACATCGCCGCGGCAAGGGCCTCCAACGCCCCGGGCGACCCGACGGCCGGTCGGCAGCCAAGCGCGAGCCCAGGAGTGGTCCACGCTGCCCAATCGACGGCTGCCGCGCCGAGTGCGGCGGGCGGACGAACGACGGCGGGTGCGCTGCCAACGGCAGCGGCTGGTCCAAAGGCGGCTGCGTCAACAACGGCTGCGCCAGCGGCGGTCGGGCCAACGACGGCTGGGCCAACGTCAGCTGGTCCAATGGCGGCCGGGCCAACGGCGGCTGCGCCAGCGGCAGCGGCGCCAACGACGGCTCCGACGGGCGCGGCCGGCGGACGCGCGCGGCTCTCGGCGCGAGGCCTGTTGGCTGCGATCGGCTCGTTTCTCATCTGGGGCGCTTTCCCCCTCTACCTGAAGCCTCTGCATGAGGTGCCCGCGCTGCAGATCATCGCGCATCGCGTCGCGTGGGCCTGCGTGCTCGTGCTGATCTGGCTCGGCCTGCGCGGCGAGTTGGGACAGCTTCGCAAGGCGCTGACGACGCCGGCGATCCTCGGCAGGCTGTCAGCCTCTGCGCTGTTGATCAGTATCAACTGGCTCGGATACGTCTGGGGTGTCGGTCACGGACACGTCCTGGAGACGAGCCTCGGCTATTTCATCAACCCGCTGGCCAACGTGCTGTTGGGAGTCATCGTCCTGCGCGAGCGGTTGAATCCGGCGCAGTGGACGTCAGTGGCCATTGCAACCGCCGCGGTGGTGTACCTGGCGGTGGCCACGGGCTCGCCGCCATGGATCGCGCTGACGCTGGCCGCAAGCTTCTCGACGTATGGACTCATCCGGAAGGTGGTCAGTGTCGAGGCACTACAGGGTCTGGCGGTCGAGACGTTGGTGCTGATGCCGCTCGCGGTAGGTTATCTGTTGTGGTGCGAGGCGAATGGCACGGGCGCGTTAGGCCATTCGGGTACGCTCGTCGATGCGTTACTCGTCGGCTGCGGTCCCATAACGGCCGTGCCGCTCTTCCTGTTTGCGTTCGGCGCGCGCCTCATTCCGTATTCGACGGTGGGTCTGTTGTTGTATATCGCGCCCAGCCTGCAACTGCTGTGCGGAATCTTCATCTATCACGAGCCCTTCGCTGGCCCGCGCGCTCTGGGATTCGTGCTGATCTGGCTCGCGCTGGTGATCTACGCCGGCGACGGCCTCTGGCGTGCGCGGCAGACGGCCGAATAGATGGGTGGGTTCGGGCTTGATGGCGCTCGGCCGGCGCGATAGCGGTCGAGTGGGCGCGATGGCGGTTGGTCGCGCGACGAGCGTTTAATGGCCGGCGCGACGTCGTGCGTCACGCCGGCCGGCCGACCAAGGTGACTATTGCTTCGCGCGCGAGACGTACTCGCCCGTGCGAGTATCGATGCGAAGGATCTCGCCTTCGTTGATGAACAGCGGCACGCGGACGACCGCGCCGGTTTCGAGCTTGGCCGGCTTCTGGCCACCCGTGGCGGTATCACCCCGTAGGCCCGGGTCGGTCTCGACAACTTTCAGGTCGATGTGAGCGGGCGGGGTGACCACCAGCGGCTCGCCATTCCACAGCGTCACGATGCAGACGATGCCGTCCTTGAGCCATTGTGCGTTGTCGCCCACGGCGGGCTTGCCCGCCGTGTACTGCTCAAAGTTCTCGGGAACCATGAAATGCCAGAAGTCCCCTTCCTGGTAGAGGTATTGCATTTCCATATCGACGACGTCCGCCGCCTCGAGCGACTCGCCGGAGCGAAAGGTGCGCTCGATGGTGCGCCCGGTCTTGAGATTGCGAACCTTGATCCGGTTGAACGCTTGGCCCTTGCCGGGCTTGACGAACTCGTTGTCGATCACGGAGTAAGGCTCGTTCTCGAGCAGAAGCTTCATGCCCGAGCGAATCTCGCTGGTGGTGTAACTGGCCATTTCTTTCTCGCGGCTGGGACTGCAGAATGCGCCGCCCATAAAAGGGCCGCGTATGATAACGGCATCGTCCCACACCCGCCAGCACGAACCAAATGTCCAGCCAGCGCGCTGGCAGACGGAAATGGCCGAGGCCATTACCACGCCTGAAGCCCTCGTCGCGGCTCTGGGGCTGGATCAAAACCTTCTCGACCCCGCGCGCGCGGCAGCCGTAGGCTTTCGGCTGCGGGTTCCTCGTTCCTATGTCGCCCGCATGCGGCCCGGTGATCCGACCGACCCTCTCTTGCGGCAAATACTTCCGGTAAGGCACGAGCTCGAGCACGCCGAGGAGTACGTCTCGGATCCGCTGGGCGAGCACGCCGCGCTACGTGCGCCCGGACTGCTTCAGAAATACAAGGGCCGGGCACTGATGATCACGACCTCTGCCTGTGCCGTTCACTGCCGCTACTGCTTCCGCCGCGAATTTCCCTACTCGGAACAGACCGGCGAGGCTCTGACCGAGCGGCCAGCGACGCCCGGGACCCGTTGGAGTGCAGCGCTGGCAGAGATCGCCGGCGACAGCTCCCTCGAGGAAGTGATTCTAAGTGGGGGAGACCCTCTGTCCCTGGGCGATGCGCGACTGAGGAGCCTCACGGACGCCTTGGCCGAGATCCCGCACATCCGGCGTTTGCGCGTGCACACTCGACAACCCATCGTACTGCCCGCGCGAGTGGATGACGGGCTGGTCGGATGGCTGAAGTCGATACGCCTGCCGATGGTGTTCGTACTCCATGCAAATCATCCGAACGAGATCGACGCGAGCGTGCGTTCGGCTTGCGAAACACTCCGCGCCAACGGGGTTACGCTGCTCAACCAGTCCGTATTGCTGCGCAGTGTGAATGACGACGTTAACGTCCTCGCGGAGCTCTCGCGGCGGCTATTCGATATCGGCGTCCTGCCTTACTACCTGCACGTGCTGGACCGGGTCCGTGGCGCCGCGCATTTTGCGATTTCGGATCTGGAGGCCCGCGCCCTTGTCGGTGAGCTGGCTTCCAGGCTTTCGGGCTACCTGGTCCCACGGCTGGTTCGCGAGATCTATGGCGCTCCGGCCAAAGTGACCCTCTCCCCGCAATTCCCCGGCTCCAACTGAGATACGGCGCAAGCAGGATCACCCGCCGCGGGTGCTAGAATCCTCCCTTCCGCAACCTCTTCCGGAGTCCGTTTTTGACCGAGCAGAACGCGGTTCCCTTGATCGTCGTGAGCTCCGCCCGAGATCCGGTGGAGGCGATCAACAGCATTCTGCGACGAGCGGGGCATCCGGTTCATTGCACGTGGATCGCGAGCGTACGGGATCTCAGCGAGGCCATCACCAAGGTCACTCCCGAGCTGTTGATTCACGCCGGCCCGAACGACGAGCTGCAGTCGATCATCAACATCAGGGACCAGACCGCGGCCAATTTGCCGGTCATCGGCTTGACGGATACGGTGGATGAAGGCCGCATCGCTACAGCCATGTTGGTCGGTGCCCGCGACGTGGTTACCCTCGGCAATCCGCTACGGTTGCAAGCGGTGCTGGTGCGTGAGCTACGCGCTTACCGCCTGGAGCGCGCGCTCAATACGACACTCAAGTCCGCGCACGACGCCCGTAGCCAACTCGAGAGTGTGCTGGCGCGCTCCAATGATGCGATCGTGCAGATCCAGGAAGGCATTGTCGTCGACGCCAACCCGGCCTGGATCGAGCTGTTCGGAGTAGCGGATGGGCTGTTGGGCCAGCCCGTCATGGACCTGTTCGACGAATCGACGCAGCCCGCGCTGCGCGGTGCGCTGGCCGCCTGTTTGCAAGGCCGCTGGAGTGATCACACGCTCAAGGTGAACGCCGTCCTGGGCAATGGTACGCACCTGCCGGTCGAAGTTGTGCTGGCGCTCGGCGAGCACGAGGGCGAGCCTTCCATCCGACTGGTCCTCCCGTCGAAACAGCGGGATGACACGAAGCTCGCGCAGGATCTTTCGAATATGGTGCGCTCCGATGCCACCACTGGGCTGCTGCATCGGAGGGATCTGATCGAGGCGCTGAACGCGCGGATCGGAAGTGCTTCGCCGGGGGGTATGCGCTGCATCGCGCTGGTGAAGCTCGACAAGTTCTCGACGATCGAGCGCGACGTTGGAGTCGTTGCGAGCGAGGAGGTGCTGGCCGAGTTCGCCAAGGTATTGAAGGAATCGCTCCACTCGAAGGAAGTCGTCGGACGTTTCGGCGGAGTGCGCTTCCTGGCGCTGCTCGAGCGAGGCAACGAGCACGATATCGAGGCCTGGGGCGAGCAACTCATCGCGCGAGTGCAAAAACACCTCATCCGGGTCAAGGACAAGACCGTGTCGCTGACCTGCAGCGTGGGTCTGTCGGTCGTCCCGCCGGGCAACGCGCAACTGGATGCCGTGATCGCCGATGCGATCGAGGCCTGTCGCAAGAGCGCCGGTCGCGGGGGTAACCAGACAGTCACCTCCGACCGGGCCGACAATGACAACCGCGTGCAGTCGTACGACAAAGTCTGGGTGAAGCACATCAAAGCGGCGCTCATGGAGAACCGCTTCCGGCTCGTACAGCAGCCCGTCGCGAGTCTGCAGGGCGATGATCCGGTAATGTTCGACGTGTTGGTTCGCATGATCGATCCGCAGGGCAAGGAGGTGTTGCCTTCGGAGTTCATGGCCGCCGCCGAGCGCAACGATCTGTTGAAGAATATCGACCGTTGGGTCGTGGGCGCGTCGCTCTCGTTCGCCGCGCAACGCAGGCCCGGCTGTCTGTTCGTCCGCCTGTCGAAAGACACCGCCAAGGACGGATCCTTCCTGGACTGGCTCGAGAATCACGTCCGCTCCAGCCGCGCGGAGCCGCAGCGCCTGTGTTTCCAGGTTACTGAGGACGTAGCGGCCAGCTACATCACTCAAGTCAAAGCGCTCGCCACGGCATTGCGACAGCGGGGCTTCCGGTTCGCGCTGGACGCCTTCGGCTCGGGCCGGGACAGCCAGGGATTGCTGGATGCGGTGCCGCTCGATTTCGTGAAGATCGACGGCGCGATTGTGCAGGGTCTCACCGGCGATCCGCTGCTGCAGCAGCGGGTACGCACCCTCGTGGAGGCGGCGACCAAGCGCCTCATTCAGACCATCGGCGAGCGCGTTGAGGACGCCAACACCATGGCGGTGTTGTGGCAGGTGGGCGTGCAGTACATCCAGGGATACTTCGTCAACGAGCCCGAACAGGTCGTGTTGCGCGCCGACGGCGGACGGTGATCCGTCGTTGCGGGGCGCGCAACGCGCGCCCGCTCGGGGAGCCACGCGCTCGATGTGAGTAGGGCCTGCTATACCCTCAGGCACGCTCGATCGGAAATGGCAGTACCTCGTCTATCGTGTTAGCGCCTGTGGCCAGCATCAGCGTGCGATCGAATCCCAACGCCACACCGCAGCAGTCCGGGAACCCCGATTCGAGCGCGGCCAACAACAACTCATCGGCCGTGAACGCGGGCAGGTTGTTGCGGCGCCGCTCGGCGAGGTCCTGCTCGAAGCGGGCACGCTGCTCCGCGGCTGAGGCCAACTCGTCGAAGCCGTTCGCCAGCTCGATACCTTCACAATAAAGCTCGAAGCGCAGCGCAGCACGCGAGTCGTGCGGGTCGAGCCGCGCAAGGGCGGCCTGGCTCGCGGGATAGCCGTGAACGAAAGTCAGGGCGTTGATGCCGAGCCGCGGGCCGACGACCGAGCCCATGAGGAATTCGAGGAGCTCGTCGCGCTGGGGCGCGGCGACTTTTGCGGCCCTCGATGCGATCTCGTCGGACTCGCTGGGCGTGCCGGTGGAAAGTCCAGGCGCTCGCGGACCGGCGTCGTTGGGCATTCCCCCGGCGGGGACGCGAGGCAATGGCGTGCCCTCCGCGTAACCGTATTGGTGCGCCGCCTGACGTAGCTCATCCAGACTGGCGGTGAAGGGATCCAACTGCAGCTCGCGCAGAAAAGCTTCACGGTAGGTGACGCGCTCGCTAGCTCGGCCCGTTGCAACCGGGCCGAGCAGGACGCGCACCAGCGTGTCGAGCTCGCTCATCAGGTCATCCAACGTGAAGCCAATCCGATACCACTCGATGAGTGTGAACTCCGCGTTGTGCAGCCGCCCGCGCTCAAACCCGCGAACGACGTGGCAGATCTGATAGATGTCACCGCTACCTGCAGCAAGCAGGCGTTTCATCGCATATTCAGGCGACGTGTGCAGGAAGTATCGGCGCACGGATTGCGCTTCGGACCCCTGTGGGGTGGGCGCCGGCGCTTCGAGGTCGACGCGCGCGGAGTGGATATGCACGTCGGTTACCGCGGCGTTCACCACCATCGGCGTATCGACTTCGAGCACTCCTCCGTCGGCGAAGAACCGTCGCGCACGTGTGAGTAGCAGGGCTCGTTGCTCCAGCATGGCGCGGCTGGCGGTTGGCCGCCAAAGGGTGGCCGGGGTGTCCTTGCGCGGCCCCCTGGGGCTGGTCACTTCAGCCTCGCCAGCATGCGCCCGACCTCGATGGTGGTGCCCGGAGTGAACTTCGGGAACCATTCGAGTGTGTCCGGGGGCAGTAGTAGTATGACGGTCGATCCCATGTTGAATCGACCCATCTCGGCCCCCTTGTTGAGTCTCAGGGGGGCGCGGCTCGTGTCCAGCGGCAAATCAACTCGGTGGCGCGGGCTGCGTGGAGTGATGTCCCCATGCCACACGGTTGCGATGCTTCCGACGAAGAGGGCGCCGACCTGTACCATCGCAAAGGCGGCGGGCGGTCTCGGTGGGCTCGTCTGGGCCCACCGTTCTTGACCGACCGTTCTTTCTTCTTCGAACACGCACACTACGCGCTCGTTCTTCGCAAACAGTCCAGGTACCGCCTGTGCCGTAACGGCGTTCACACTGAACAACTTCCCGGGAATGAACCAGGCGGCCCGCAGCGTGCCCGCGAGCGGCATATGGATTCGATGATAGTTGTAGGGCGCGAGGTAAAGCGTTGCGAACGCACCGCCCGCGAAGCGCTGCGTCCACTCTGGGGCGCCGTCCAGCAGTGCTTCCAGCGTATAGTCGTGTCCCTTCGCCTGGAGGAGTCTCGAGCCGTCGAGCCGGCCGATCTGGCTGATCGTGCCATCCACTGGCGAGATCAGCACGCTCGGGTCGAGATCGATGGGACGCGCGCCAGAGCGAAGCGCTCGCGTGAAAAATGCGTTGAAGGTCGGGTACTGCAGCGGGTTGGGTTGAGCCGCCTCGCTCATGTTCGGGCGGAAGCCGCGCACGAAACTCCTGATCAACAGGTTCTTGATGGGTCGCAACCGAATGCGCGTGAGGCGCAGCACGCAACGCGAGAGGAAATGTTGCGGCAGTACGTGCTGCAGAGCCACGAACAATCTGTCGCGTAGCGACGGGGCAGGGGTCACGCTCATGGCGCTCGCGCTGTCAGGATTTGCCGAGGTAGGGGGCTGCACGATCCAGATCTTCCGCGAGCTTGGGTGTTTCGAAAGGCGGGGTGAAGATACCGGCGACCTGCCCCCGGTCATTGAGCAGAAACACGACGGCCGAATGATCCATCGTATAGTCCCCGCCCGGCAGCTCGACCTTGTTCACCGCGACGCCAAACTGGCGGGCCAGCTTGCTGATCGCCTGTGGGTCGCCCGTGAGACCGATGAAATCAGGATCAAACGCATGCACATACTGGCCGACCCTGCTGGCCGTATCGCGCTCGGGGTCGACCGTCACGAACACCACGCGCAACCCCGGCAGCCCCGACTGCTTTTTGATTTGCGCCAGCTTTGCCAGAGTGGTCGGACACACATCGGGGCAGTGTGTGAAGCCAAAGAAGACGAGCGCCGGCTTGCCTTGCAGGTCATGTAGCGAGAAAGGCCTCTCCAGATTGTCGGTCAGGTGAAAGTCGGCAATGGTTTTGGGCTGTGGCAGCCAGGTGCCGCTTGCAAGCGTGGGTCCCGAGCTGTCAAGTTCGCGGGCCAGCCAGAAGCCGGCGAGCGCGGCGCACAGCGCCGCCACGCCGAGGATCCACCAGGTATTTCGAGTCGTCATGAGTGAATTATTCCACAGGGCAGGGGAGGCCAGACGGCGCCCCGCGCCGGTTTCGGTGCGAATGCTGATTGAGCGCGGTGCTCGCCGCCTGCAGCGTGCCGGCGTTTTTTTCGGCCACGGGACCGACAACGCCTTCGACGAATCCGCGGCACTCGTGTTCCACGCGCTCGGTCTTTCGCATCATGCGGGGCCGAAGGTCTACACGAAGCGAGTGGGTGTCGGAGCGCAGCGCGAGGTTCGGGAGCTGATCACACTGCGCATCGAAACGCGAGTGCCGGCGGTCTATCTCATCGGCGAAACC
>Ga0070741_10018728_pt1 | contig 11167 bp, 10 predicted proteins | sample Coa_R1_4_FD_66440 | JGI IMG/M metagenome (GOLD analysis project Ga0070741, IMG submission 66440) | Surface soil microbial communities from Centralia Pennsylvania, which are recovering from an underground coalmine fire - Coalmine... | ecosystem: Environmental > Terrestrial > Soil > Unclassified ...
TTGGCAGCCAGGATGTCAGCGGCACGATCCCACCAGTACATGACGAAATCGGCAGATTCATTCATGTGCTTGTGCGCGGCCCATAAGGCTTCGGTGCAGGCGTCCCCGAGACGTGCGCGAATATCCTTGCCGCCAATAAACGGCGGATTCCCGACAATGAATTCCGCCGTCGGCCATGGGGGCCGTTTCGGATTGGGATACGCTTCCTTGCCGTCGACGATTTGTGGTACCGGATAGCCGTCCCAGGTCAGCACTGCATTCCTAACCTCGATGTTTTTGAATTTTTGTAAGACCGGCTCCTCAGGCTTGCCGCTCTTAGTTCGAAAATGCCATTGATGGTACCCGATCCAGAGGACCAGTTCTGCAATTGCAGCGGCGCGAGGGTTTACTTCGAGTCCCAAGAAAAGGTGCGGATCGACAGTGTGTTTCCCAAGCCCCCGCAGGGCTTCCTGCCCACCGAGATCGAGCAGCGCCTCTAGCACTTCGCCTTCCACGCGCTTCATCAGCTCCATCGCCACGTAGAGGAAATTGCCGGTGCCGCAGGCGGGGTCGAGCACGCGTGCCTCGCACAGTCTGTCGTGAAAAGCTTTCACCTCGTCGGCTGCACCGTCCTTGTCGCCCGCCGCGCGCTTCGTCTCTGCCGCCGCCTGCACGTTGCGCCAGTCCTCCCGCAGCGGCTCGATGATGGTAGCGATGACGAGCCGTTCGACGTAAGCGCGCGGGGTGTAATGCGCGCCGAGACGCTTACGTTCATCAGGATCGAGCGCCTGTTCCAAGAGCGTGCCGAAGATTGCTGGCTCTACCTCGCGCCAGTTCTTGTCGGCCGCTTCGGCCAGTTCGCCGATTTCCTCGCGCCCGAGCGGCAGTACCTTCGCCTCGGCAAAGAGGTTGCCGTTGAAACGTAACACCTTGTGGCGGATCGAGGCGGCGAAGGCGCCGTCGTTCATCGACTTCCACAGGTCGGTGAGGAGAGGGGCAAACTTGTCCGGGTGCTGGCGGCATTCGGCGAGCAATTCGCGGAAGCAGTTTTCCGGCAGCAGCTTCACGTCCTCGGCAAACATCGTGAACAGGCAGCGCATGAGAAAATGCGCGACTTCTTCCGCAGGATATTTCTTCGCCTCTAGCGCCTTCGAGACGGCAGCAAGCCGCTCCGCAATCTCGCGTGTGACCCTGGCCGCGGTGCGCGTCGGATCAAGTGAAAGCGGTTCCTCCCAGATAAGCTTCAGGCGATCGCGGACGTCGTTCTTACGCAGGTCCTCCAGAAAGATGCGGAAACCCTGCCGATCGGGAAATTGCGTGTAGTTCTTCCCTTGTCCGGAAAAGTCGGCATAGACCTCGATACAGTGACCGACATCGCAGACGAGGATGAATGGCGGCCAGCCATGAGAGGTAGGCAAGGCCCGTGCGTACTCCTCTGCCTGGCGCTTGGCATTGAGCATCAGCACGTCCCAGGCGCGTCGGGCGCCGTGCTTACCGCGCTCTGCGTCGTTAACGTCGCCTGCCGGAAACAGATCGTTCTGGCCTGCGATCTCCTTCGACTTACCCTTCCATCGACTCTGCTTTGCCTCCAGTACGAAGGAATTGCGCTTGTAGAGATCAATGCGGCCGACCGACTCGCCTTCGTCGCGATGACGCCGCACCGCGCGCTCGAATACGTAGTCATTGAATTCGTGTGAGGCGTTGGCGACGTCAGGGTGCTGCAGCCCGAGCACGTCGCAGAGTTCAGTGAGAAACAACGCGTAGTTGGCGCGTTCCTGTCCACCCTCGTGGCCTTGCCACCGGGCGATAAATTTCTCGATCGAATCGGGATGGGCTGAGGCGGGCATTGATAGTCAAAATTACCCGCAGAAAAGGCAAAGGCAAACTAGGAAAATAATCCTTGACACCGTTCCGCTCCTGCCGTAACAGGGGCGCATGGTCCCGCTCTCCGATTCAATCAAACCCTGTGCCTATCGCCCGCCGAGCGAGGAAAAAATCGCCCGCGCGCGCATGATGTACGTCGAAGGCTTCACCGTTTCGCGCATCCTCGCCTACTGCGACATGTCGCTCGGCACGCTCTATTATTGGCTGGATGGCGGGCCGCGTGAAGCCAACGGCCGGGCCTTGCCGCCGATCCCGCGGCGGCGCCAGGTTCTCGGCAAGCGGCGGCGGACGCTGAAGGCCGATCCGGTTTCGCTCGCCGCGCGGCTGTGGCGCACCTGCGAGCGGCAGGCGCGCGACACCGAGAACCGGCTCAAATCGCTCGACGGCCCGCCGGACGAGCGCGACATTCGCATGCTCGCGCTGCTGGTGCGCTCCTTGCGCGATCTCATGCGGCTCGAGATCGCACGCGGCAGCACGCGCGAGGAGGCGGACGAGGACGCCCTCGAAGATGTGGACGCGCTGCGCGCGGAGCTGTCGCGCCGGCTCGAAGCGATGCGGCTCTCCGCGCTCGGCCGCCGCGAGGAGGGGACTTAAGAATCTTTGCGCGGGATTCCCGCCCTCGCGGGACTGAGCGGACGTTAGCGTGCGGGACGAGCGGAGCCCGCTACACCTCGAACCTCACGCCCTGCGCGAGCGGCAACGCCGTGCCGTAATTGATGGTGTTGGTCGCGCGGCGCATATAGGCCTTCCAGGAATCCGATCCCGCCTCGCGGCCGCCGCCGGTTTCCTTCTCGCCGCCGAACGCGCCGCCGATCTCGGCGCCCGAGGGGCCGATATTGATGTTGGCGATGCCGCAATCGGAGCCCTTCGCCGAGACGAACAGCTCCGCCTCGCGCATGTCGAGCGTGAAGATGGACGAGGCGAGGCCGGCCGAAACCGCGTTCTGCATCGCGATCGCGTCGTCGAGCTTGCCGTAGCGCATGACGTAAAGGATCGGCGCAAAGGTTTCGCGCAACACCGGGCCGTCGTGCTTGCGCATTTCGCACAAAGCGGGACGCACGTAATACGCGTTCGCGTTGTTGGTTTCGTAGCGCTCGCCGCCGGTGATTGTGCCGCCCGCCTCGCGCGCTTCGGAAAGCGCCGCCTGCATGCCCTCGAACGCGGCGCGGTCGATCAGCGGGCCGATCAGCGTGCCCTCGATGCGCGGGTCGCCGATCGTCACCGAGCCATAGACATTCTTCAGGCGCGGCACGAAGGCGTCGTAGATTTTTTCCTGCACGAAGAGGCGCCGCAGCGTGGTGCAGCGCTGCCCCGCCGTGCCCATCGCGGCGAAGGCGATACCGCGAAGGCTCAGATCGAGATCGGCGGAAGGGCAAACGATCGCGGCATTGTTGCCGCCGAGTTCGAGGATCGCGCGCGCGAAGCGCTGCGCGAGGCGGGGCGCGACCGCGCGGCCCATGCGGGTCGAGCCGGTCGCGCTGACCAAGGCGACGCGCGGATCGTCGATGAGGATTTCGCCGGCGTCGCGCCCGCCGATGAGGACTTCGGAAAGGCCTTCCGGCGCGCCGCCGAAACGCTTCATCGCACGCATGAGGATCGCCTGCGTCGCGAGCGCGGTGAGCGGCGTCTTCTCCGAGGGCTTCCACACCACCGGATCGCCGCAGACGAACGCGAGCGCGGCGTTCCACGCCCACACCGCGACCGGAAAGTTGAACGCCGAGATCACCCCGCAGACGCCGAGCGGATGCCAGGTTTCCATCATGCGGTGTTCGGGCCGCTCGGTCGCGATCGTCAGCCCGTGCAGCTGCCGCGACAGGCCGACGGCAAAGTCGCAGATGTCGATCATCTCCTGCACTTCGCCCAGGCCCTCGGAGACGATTTTTCCGGCTTCGAGCGTGACCAGGCGGCCGAGATCTGCTTTCGCCGCGCGCAATTCTTCCGCGAACAGGCGCACGAGCTCGCCGCGCCGCGGGGCGGGGACGCTGCGCCAGGTTTCGAAGGCTTTGGCGGCGCGGCCGATCGCGGCTTTTGCGTCGGCCGGGCTCGCCGGCTTCAGATGCATGACGATTTCGCCGGTGATCGGCGAGCGCGCGTCGAGGCCTGCGCTCGCAAACGCGCTTTCGTCGACGCCGAGGCGCTTGAGAATGGCGAGCGCGTCCGCACGCAAAGATGTCGCATCGTCTTTCATGATGAGGCACCTTACGCGAGCAACGCGCGTTTCTCCAGATCGCGCCGCGGGGCGCTGTCGGGCGCGCTCCGCGCATAGCGCCTGCGCGTTTGGCGAGGTTGGCCGGACCGCGCGCGCGGTATAGGCATTGGGCCGTTGGAATTAGCCCCATGTCCCTGAAGCCTCCGAAAGCCGTCGCCAAGCAGGACGACGGCCGCGGCGCCGCCGCGAAATCGCAAAAGAGCAAGTCCGCCGAACGGACCTTCTCGCACGCCGAGGTGCGCGGAATTTTCATCGGCATCATGCTCGCGATGTTTCTCGGCGCGCTCGACCAGACCATCGTCGCGACCGCGCTGCCGACCATCGGGCGCGCGTTCAACGACGTGGAGAACCTTTCCTGGGTGGTGACCGCCTATCTCCTGACCTCGACCGCGGTCACGCCGCTCTACGGCAAGCTCGCCGATATTCACGGGCGCCGGACCACCATGGTCGCGGGCGTCGTCATTTTCGTCCTGGGTTCGGTCGCCTGCGCGCTGGCGCCGGACATGACCGCGCTCATTCTCGCGCGCGGCCTGCAAGGGCTCGGCGGCGGCGGATTGATGGCGCTCGCGCAGACCATCGTCGCCGACGTCGTGACCCCGCGCGAGCGCGGCCGCTATCAGGGTTATTTCGGAACGGTGTTCGCGACCGCCTCGGTGAGCGGGCCGGTGCTGGGCGGGTTCCTCGCGCAGCATCTCGACTGGTCGCTGATTTTCTGGATCAACCTTCCGCTCGGCGCGGCGGCTTTGGTCATGGTGATCCGCTCGCTGCGTGAATTGCCGAGGGTCGAGCGCAAGCACAGGCTCGATTTCCTCGGGGCGGTGCTGATGATGTCGGCTGCGATCGCGCTTCTGCTCGCGCTGACGTGGGGTGGAACGCGCTTTCACTGGCTGTCGCCGCAGATCGGCGGTTTGACGCTGCTCTCGCTGGTTCTGTGGACGCTGTTCGTCGTGCGCGTCGTGTACGCGCAAGAACCCTTCCTGCCGGTAAGCATCCTGCAAAATCCGGTGGTGCGCTGCGCGACGCTCGCGGGCGGATGCTGCATGGGCACGCTCGTCGGCCTCACCATTTTTGTGCCGCTGTATTTCGAGGTGGTGCACCATCTCTCGGCGAGTGAATCGGGGCTCGCCCTTATCCCGCTGATGGGCTCGGTCGTATGCGCGGCGACAATCACCGGGCGCGCGATGGTGCATGTCGACAATTACAAGCGCATGCCGCTTGCCGGCCTGACCTGCTCGATCGTGTCGCTGCTGATCCTCTCCGCCTGGCCGAACCAGCTGCCGATTCCCGTCGTCGTGATCTTGCTGGCCGCGACCGGGTCGGGCATCGGCAGCCTCTTTCCGATTTCGACCGTCGGCACGCAAAACGCCGTCGCACGCACGCAGATGGGCATCGCAACCGGCATGCTGAATTTCTTCCGCGCGCTCAGCTCGGCGCTGATCGTCGCGCTGTTCGGCGCGATCGTGCTCGGGGGCATCGGCGGCGGGACCGGCGTTTCGGTGGACGTGCTGGCGCGCACAGCGTCCGGCGCCGACCTCGCCTCGGTCTTCCGCTTCGTCTTTCTGGCCGGGGCACTCGTGGTCGGCTTCGGCCTCGCCTTCACGATCGCCATGGAGCAGAAGCCGCTGCGCGGGCCGGCGGCGAAGGAAAAGACCACGCCGGATGCGCCCGGCACCCCGGTGACGCCGGCCGAATGACCTAGAACTTGCGCAGCGCGGCAAGCCCGCCCGCCAGCGCGCTTTGCAGCAGGATCACGTCGGTCGAATAGGCGATGCAGCGGAAACCCTTGTCGTAGAAATCGCGCGCCGAGGTTTCGTCGGCGGCGAGATAGGCCGCCGTCTTGCCGTGCTTCTTGCAGGCCGCCGCGATCGCCGCGACCGCCGAAGTGAAACGCGGATCGCCGAACTGCGCGGGGATTCCGAGAAAGCTCGTCAGGTCGAAATGGCCGAGCCAGACGATGTCGACGCCATCCGTTCCGGCGATCGCATCGACATTCTCGATACCCTTCGGCGTCTCCGCCATGCAGATGACGAGCGTGCGCTCGTTGGCGCGTCTCTGCTTTTCGGCGACCGGCATCGACGAATAGTCGTCATGCGGCGTCACGTTGAAGGCCGAGCCGCGCCGGCCGGCGGGCGGGTAGCGCGTGCAGGAGACGATGTGCCGCGCGACCTCGGCGCTTTCCACCATCGGCACCATGATGCCCATCGCGCCGACATCGAGCGCGCGGGCGATGAAGTGATAGTCAGGCCCCGGCACGCGCACGAGCGGCACGAGATCGAGCCCGCGGCAGAGCAGAACCTGCGCCTTGATCGTCTCGAACGAAGCGCCGCTGTGCTCCATGTCGTAGAGAATGAAATCCGCTCCGGCCGCCTTGCAGATCGCGGGATAAGCCGGCGTCAGGAATTCGAAACCCATGGTGCCGAACGCGCTCTCGCCTTTGGCGAGCCGGGTTTTCAGAGGGTTGGGGAGCATGACACCTCGATCGATTGTTATGTGCATTCGTCATGGCCGGGCTTGTCCCGGCTATCTCGCTTAGGCGGGCAGAGTGCGTCCCTAAGCGGGATGCCTGCGACAAGCGCGGGCATGACTTTTAAAGCATCGCGTAAGTCGCCAGCTTCTCCTTGAATTTTGGATCATTCGCAATCTCGCGATTGACCACCGTCTTCGGCAGCGTGCCGCTACGGATCGCGAGCACGGCGTCGATGCAGGATGCGCCGATGCCGGCGTAACATTGATCGGTGTGGCACAGCGCGTGCGGGGCAAGGATGACGTTGTCGAGTTTAAGGATCGGATCGTCCGCCGAAGGCGGTTCGGGATCGAACACGTCGAGGCCCGCGCCCGCGATGCGCTTTTCTTTCAAAGCCGCGGTCAATGCCTTCTGATCGACGATCGGCCCGCGCGCCGTGTTGATAAGGAAAGCCGTAGGCTTCATCAGCGCGATGCGCCGCGCGTCGACGAGATGATGCGTCTTGTCGCTCAACGGCACATGAAGGGAGATGAAATCGCTGACGCGGAAGACTTCGTCGAGATCGACGAGGCGCACGCCGAGTTCGCGAGCGAGTGCCGGGTCGGCGTAAGGATCGTGCGCGACGATATTCATGTCGAACGGCTTCGCCATGCGGATCGTCTCGGCGCCGATATTGCCGATCCCGACAAGACCGAGCGTGCGGCCGACAAGCCCCACGCCCATGAATTCCGACTTGCGCGCGAAACCCGCCGGGCCCATGCGTGAAAGGCGATCCTTCTCGAACATGCGGCCGGTGAGCGCCAGAAGGAATGCCATCACCGAAACGGCGACCGGCCGGCGCACGCCGTCCGGCGTGATCGCGAGCGCGATACCGTGCTGCGTGCAGGCCGGGACATCGACCGTGTCGTAGCCGACGCCGAAACGCGCCACCAGCGAAAGCCTTTGGCTGTTGTGGGCACTCGCGGTGTCGAAACGCGCGCCGAGCAGCATCAAGGCGTCAAGATCGGCGACTTCGCCCGGCGCAATGATCTTTCCGTTCTTCAGCCGCACGAGCTCGATCTTCTTGTCGGCTTCGAACCGCGACATGTCGACGACCGGATAGGTCGGCGAACCGTCCGGTTTGGTGAATCCGCTTTCCAGTCCGACGCGAAAACCTGGCATGGCATCCCCGGCACGATGAGCGGGCGCATTCTGCGCGAGAGCGGCACCGGCACGCTAGGCCTTGCAATCCGTCCGCTCTTGGGACAATGCGCGCGCCTTTTGTGCCGCCGCGGCACAGAATTCCTGGCACCGCCCTTGCAATTTCAGGCGCAAGCCGGAAATGCCGGCAGGGATGGTAACCATGTCGAACAGGGAACAGCCACTGGTGTTAACCGCAATCGCGGCGCGGATCAGGAAGCGCTTCGCGAGCCGCCGCGCCATTGCGGTGATGCTTGCATTTGCCGCGCTGGAAGTCGGCAGCCTCATTCTCGCCTGGAGCGCGTTCGCGGGCAGCGCCAGCGGCGTGCGCAACACGGTCTGCGTCGGCGCCTACACGTCGGCGGCCTGCTCGACCAACTGGCGTTACCGTGACGATTTCGAGGTCACGCCGTCGCGCCTGAAGGTCGACGAGCAGGAAGAAGCGCGTGCGCAGGAGCGCGACCGCAAATGGATGGCGCGCTGCCGCCCGATCCAGCGGCAGGATGAGCTTGGCGTGACCCGCTATTACTATGCCGCGCCGGGCTGCGAATACGGCCGCATCGAAGACTAGACAAAGCGGATCGGCACGCCCGCGACGGCCGGAATAGCCATCATCGCGACGATTCCGATGCCGAGGGCGATCAATCGCGCCGGCATGGTGAGCAGGCTGCCGGGCGCGGCCTGAGCGACAAGGTGCGCGCCGATGTCGAATATCAGCAATGCAATCAGAATCCAGAAAAACGGCTTGATCCAGAAATCCTGGATTTGCGGCGCGAGCACGAGGCCCGTCCCCGCTGCGAGCCCCACGGCCGCCATGTAGGCGAAAAGCAACTGGTTGATGCGCGTCATCGGCCGATATTTCCACGCGCGAGCCTACCGAAAAAATGCCCGGCCGCGAGGGCCGGGCAGGTCGCAAAGAGAACGCCAGAAACGAGGCGACACTAGCTGAAATCATATAGTCATACAAATACAGGAGATTGATAGGAAATAAATCTGCTGCGGGCTATTCCATTAAACAGTTGTGTTAATTGATAAAAATGATGTTTTCCACAGGCCCGGCGGCGCGGTCGAATAAAAATAGGAAAATCATCCTTGACAGCGTGACGCTGGTCGGGTAGGGTCCGCTCACACTCCACAATTGCGCTTCGAGAGCCGCGTGCGGCTCTGTTCATCTTCAAGGACAGTCGATGCCTATGGCGTGCACAGCGGGGTCTCCCGTGCCGCCAAAGTGCTGCAGCGCGTACTCGGGTTGCCGGTCACAGGAATCGTCGGCGACGGCGATATTGCCGCGACTCGAAAGCATTTTACCGCGGACCTGATTGCGCGGGTCTGCGACGAGCGGCTCGCTTTTCTGAAATCTCTCAAAACCTGGCCTTTCATTTTTTGTCGCTCGTCCTTTCGAAAAGGCAGCCCGGGTATTCAGCGCCGGCAGGGCGTAACGCTTGGCGTCGTCCTCTCGGCCCGCTACATGAGGCGGGACCGCAGAGGGGCAATGAGAATGAATATTCGCGACGCCGTCGCCAGCCGTTTTTCCTGCCGCGCTTTTCTTCCCACGCCCGTTCCCCAATCGATCGTTCGCGAGATTCTCGAATTGTCGGCGCGCGCGCCCTCCGGCTCCAATTTGCAGCCGTGGCTGGTACATGCGCTCACCGGCGAGCCGCTCATGCGGCTCAAGAAGCAACTGGAGCCGCGCTACGGCGAATTGCCGCGCGGCGACGGGCCGGGCTACGAGGTTTTCCCCGCAAAACTCCACGAGCCATATCGCACGCGCCGCTTCGATGTCGGATTGCAGCTCTACGAGTCGCTTGGCATCGCCTACGAAGATCGCGATGCACGGCTGCGGCAGTATGCGCGCAATCTCGTTTTCTTCGACGCGCCGGTTGCGCTTTTCTTCGTGATCGAGCGTACGCTCCATCCTGCGCAATGGGCCGATCTCGGCATGTTTGTGCAGACGGTGATGCTGGTGGCGCGCGGCTACGATCTGCACACCTGCGCGCAGCAAGCCTGGGTGCCATGGTCGAAGACAGTCGAGCAATTCCTCGAGCTGCCACCGGCGCAGATGCTGTTCTGCGGCATGGCGCTCGGCCAGGCGAACGAATCGGCGCCGGAAAACGCGTGGCGCTCGCCGCGCGAACCGATCGAAAAATGGGCGACTTTTTCCGGCTTCTAGCGCCATCGGCCTGCCGTTACTACATTCGCCACGATTCGCTGCAACTCATTCGGCGCCGGGAGAGGGCATGAGGACGTTGTGCATTTTCGCCGCGGCGGGCGCACTGGCCTGTGTGCCTCGGGCTGCGTCGGCCAACGAGCACCTTGTTTGCCTCACCAAGGAACAACGGCGCGGGGAATTGGCGTCGAAACACGTCGTTTCACTTGGCACTGCGCTTCGTGCCGCGCACGGTCGGCGAAGCGAATTGATCGATGCGAAGCTCTGCCGCGGGACAAACGGGCTTTTCTACCTGCTGACACTGCTGCCGCGCGATGGCAAAGTGCGGCGTGCGACCGTCGATGCCGGGACCGGAAAGCTCGCCGAAGGCCGCTGAAGGGAGTTTTCACCGTTGCGTCTCCTCGTGATCGAGGACGATCCCGATCTCAACCGCCAGCTCGCGACGGCGCTGACCGATGCCGGTTACGTCGTCGATCGCGCGTTCGACGGGGAAGAGGGGCATTATCTCGGCGAAACCGAACCGTATGACGCCGTGATCCTCGATATCGGCTTGCCGAAGATGGACGGCATTTCGGTGCTGGAATCCTGGCGCCGCGCCGGCCGGACCATGCCCGTGCTGATGCTAACCGCGCGCGACCGCTGGAGCGACAAGGTGCAGGGCTTCGACGCCGGAGCCGACGACTACGTTCCAAAGCCCTTTGTGCTCGAGGAAGTGCTGGCGCGCGTGCGCGCCTTGCTGCGCCGCTCGGTCGGTCACGCCAAGAGCGAATTCGTCTGCGGCAATGTGCGGCTCGATTCCCGCACCGGCCGCGTGACCGTCGACGGCAACCCGGTCAAGCTGACCAGCCACGAATACCGCCTCTTGTCGTATTTGATGCACCATACCGGCCGCGTTGTGTCGCGTACCGAGCTGGTCGAGCATCTCTACGATCAGGATTTCGACCGCGACAGCAATACGATCGAAGTTTTTGTCGGTCGGATCCGGAAAAAGCTCGGGGTCGATTGCATCCAGACCGTGCGAGGTCTCGGCTACTTGTTGACGCCGCCCGAAGACGCCCGCTGAAACATGCGCGCAAATTCCTTGGCGCTTCGGCTGTTTATTTCCGCGACCGTGTGGACCGTGGTGACGCTGATCGTCACGGGCTTCGTCCTGTCCTCTCTCTATCGCCAGGCAGTGGAGCGATCGTTCGACCGCAGATTGGGCGTGTATCTGCGCACGCTCGTAGCCGATGTCGCCTCTCCGGACGACGCGCCGGACAAATTCCCCCAATCCGTCAGCGAACCG
>Ga0070741_10018729_pt1 | contig 11166 bp, 10 predicted proteins | sample Coa_R1_4_FD_66440 | JGI IMG/M metagenome (GOLD analysis project Ga0070741, IMG submission 66440) | Surface soil microbial communities from Centralia Pennsylvania, which are recovering from an underground coalmine fire - Coalmine... | ecosystem: Environmental > Terrestrial > Soil > Unclassified ...
GTGAAGACGAGGACGCTCGCCGCCATGCGCAAGCTGCGGCGAGTCCTGTACCGAGAGGACTGAGGTGTCGAGCCAGGGCGGGAACGGCGAACACGAACGCATCGAGGAGCTCCTGGCCGGCTACGCGCTGCTCGCCGTCTCCGGCGAGGACGCGATCGAGGTCGACCGCCTCCTGTCGGAGCACGTTCCCTCCTGCCCGATGTGCCGAGACACGCTGGCCGGTTTCCAGGCCGTGACGGGAGAGCTCGCGCTCGCTCCGCCCCCGGTTGCCCCCCCGGAGCTGGTGCTCCCCCGCCTGCGGCGCGAGCTCGAGCAGACCTCGGGCCGGCGTCGCCGAGCGGCGCTCGTCGCCGTCGCCGCCGGCGTGATCGCGCTGGTCACCCTCAGCGGGCTCTCGATGTCGCTCGCGAGCCGCGCCTCCAAGGCCGAGCACGCAAACGTGCAGCTCTACGACTTCGTCGGGACGCTCCAGCAGCCGGGTGCGAGCTCGGTGAGCCTCGAATCGATGGACCGCTCGAGCCCCGGCATGGTGGAGGTCTCGGGCCCCGGCTTCGAGCGCATGTACATCGTCGGCCGCGACGTCCCCGAGCCGGCGCCGGGCCACGCCTATCAGCTCTGGCTCGGCAGGGGCGGGACGTTCGTTCCCGTGGGCGACATGTTCCTCCCAGACGACGGGCTCGTGTACATCCGCCTCACGTTCGACCCGAGCCCCTACGACGAGATCCTGATCACGGAGGAGGCAATCGGGTCCCGCACGACCTCCCCCTCCCGGGGCGGGCACGTGTGGCACGCGAGCCTCATGCGCGCCGCATAGGGCCCGCACGTCCGCTCGCGCGCCCAACCCGGATCGCCCGCACCCAACCCGGATCGGCTTCGGAAGCTAGCCCGTCTGCGAGGGGGCCCGGGCCCGGGCGCCCGATGCCTGGAGGAAGCCCCAGAACATGACCGCGACGCCCGCGAGCAGGCCGACCGAGAACACCGGCACGACGTCGAGCCCGGCGCCCACGCCCGATCCGATCGCCACGATGGTTGCACCGACGGCGATCAGCAGGGTCCCGGCGAATCGGGCCCGGAGGTCGGGCCTGCCTCGCATCCGCCACGCCGACCACCCGCACGCGGCGACGAGCATCACGTAGGCGGGGTAGGCGTAGTACTGCGCAAGCCGGTACGGCAGGGAGCCGTCCCCGAAGACGTCCTTGCCGAGCGGCAGGTCCTTGGCGAGCCCGCCGACGATCGCCGCCGTCCGCACCTCCGACACGGCGAACGCCGTGAGGAACAGCAGAACGACCAGGAGCCCGTCGACCACGGCCCGCCGTCTGACGAGGAGGTACAGCTCGCCGAGGAGCAGATACGGGACGTTCAGGATCGCCCCGAAGACCCAGTAGACGCGGTACTCGGCCGTCGACCATCCGTCCAGGACGCCCAGGAAGAGCGCGAGGGAGGCCGCCGCGTACATGAGGAGCGCGACTGCCCAGACGACCTGGTAGGGGCGCCGGCGGGAGATCCACTGCCGCGCGAGCGACCCGGCGAAGGCCAGGGCGATCAGGGCGGCACCGAGCGGGAAGATCCACATCGCGGCACGTCAGCATACGCGTCGGCCCCGGGTTCGTCGGTACAATCGCCCGCGTGGCCGGCGTCCCCTTCCCCGGACCGACCCTTTCGTGCTCGACGGGCGCGTTCTTTGCGCGGCGCCTCCGCGAGGCCTTCGAGCGCATTCGAGGAGCGGGATTCGACGGCGTCGAGGTCATGGTCACCCGGGACCCCGACACGCAGGAGCCGAGGCGTCTGCGGGCGCTCGCCGACGACCACGAGCTCGAGATCCGCGCCATCCACGCTCCGTTCCTCCTGATGACCCGAAGGGTCTGGGGGACGGACCCCGTCGGCAAGATCTACCGATCGATCGAGCTCGCCGAGGAGGTGCGGGCTCCTCTCGTGGTCGTTCATCCCCCCTTCCGCTGGCAGAGCGGCTACCGGCGATGGTTGGACGAACGGCTTCCGGGCCTTGCCGAACAGACCGGGGTGCGGGTCGCGGTCGAGAACATGTTCCCGATCCGGGTCCCGGGTCGGGGGAAGGTCTCGTTCCATGCCGGGCAAACGCTGGAGGAGTTCGAACGGTTCCCGCACGTGGTGCTCGACACGAGCCACGCCGCCGTCGCGGGATTCGAGCTGTCACGAGTCCGGGAACGGCTGGGCGACCGCCTGCTGCACGTCCACCTGTCGGACAATGCCGGGCGGGGCTGGGACTCGCACCTGCCGCTCGGGCACGGTGTCCTGGCAATCGACCAATTCCTGCAAGACCTTGCGGCGGAAAGGTTCGGCGGGTCGATCACCCTCGAGCTCGACCTCCGATCCTATCTCGACGACGAGCGCGCGCTCCGCGACGTGCTGGTCCGCAACCGGGAGCTCTGCGAGGCGCAGCTCCCCCCCCTCACCTGACCTCCCCGTCGACGCTCGGCGTCGGAACGCCACCCGCCCCCGGAGCGTCTCAGGCGTAGGATCTGATCGGCAAGGAGGTGGTCCTGTGGGCAACGCCCTGTTCGCTCCACCCCGTCGAGTCATCCGGAGCTCGCTGCTCGTGCTGCCGCTGCTCGGGATGATGTTGACGACTGCTCCGGCGCCCGCCGCCACAAGCTGCGCGAGCCCGCCGGCCGTCTTCCCGGTAAGTGAGATCCATCCCGGCATGACCGGAACCGGGCTGACGACGATCTCTGGGGACACGCCGGTGCCCTTCGACATCCGCGTGATCGGGGTCGCTGCCAACGCGATCGCGCCGGGGTTCGACCTCGTCTTCTTCGAGATCACAGGGCCGCAGTCCTTCCTGGACGCCTCCCACGGGTTCGCTGCCGGCATGTCGGGGTCTCCGGTGTACATCCAGGGCCGCCTTGCCGGAGCGACCTCCTACAAGTACTTCCCCTCGGGCCCGGCCGTGGGTGCCTTCACGCCCGCCGAGTACATGGTGGACCTCGTCGAAGGGGCGTCGCGAGCGCCGGCCCTGCCCCGATCCGTCCACGTGAACCGCTCGATCCGGGCCTCGGTCGCCCGGGCCGCCGGCGTGCCGACACAAAGCGCGCCGTCGACGGCCCAGCGGCTCGTGATCCCGCTCGGCGTCACCGGGATCACCGCAGCGCGCCTCCAGCGACTGCAGGACCTCCTCGACCACAAGCACCTGCCGTTCGTGGCGTACGCGGCGGGAGCAGCCCCGGACGCCAGCAGCGTCGTGCCGACCCCGCTCGCTCCCGGTCAGCCGATGGTGGCGGCCCTCTCGTACGGCGACGTCAGCTACTTCGGCCTGGCGACCGTCACCTTCGCGTGCGGGAGCCTGGACGTGGGGTGGGGACACCCGTTCTTCTTCAACGGCCCGGTGTCCTTCGGGATGAACAACGCCGACATCGTCACGGTCCTCGACGATCCCAGCGGCCTGTACGGCCCCACGAAGTTCGGCAACATGACCGAGGCCCACGGGACGATCGTCCAGGATCGTCTGGCCGGGATCGTCGGGCAGGCGGGCGACCTGCCCCCCGCGGCTCCGGTGACGACGACCTTCACGAACCTCGACACGGGGCGCTCCCGGAGCGGCGAGACGGACATCCTGTTCCAGAAGGGCTTCTGGGGCGCCGAGATCGCGGGCAGTCACGTCTTCGCAAACCTCCAGCTGGTGTTCGACCAGTACGGCGCGGGCACGCTCAACATCCGCTACACGATCGATGGCGAGACCGCCGACGGGACCCCGTTCACCGTTCAGAACCGCACGATGGCCTACTCGGAGTACGACGCTACCTCGGCCGCCTACAAGCTGGTCGATGCCATGTACCAGCTCGCCTTCAACCGCTTCCAGCCGGTGACGTTCACGAGCGTCCATGCAGACGGGGAGATCTCCGAGCGGAGGCTCGAGGGGACCATCACTCGGGTGCGAACGGCGAGCACCCTGCAACCCAAGCTCGCCGAGCGGCGTGTGCTGCGCGCCAGGCCGGGCACCCGCATCACGATCGAGACCACGATCGCCCCGGTCGACGGCGGCCCGAACGTCGTCGCCACCATGTCCATGCGGATCCCGGCCTTCGCCCGCGGGGTCGAGACCGTCGGCCTGCGGGGCGGCACCGGGCGTTCCAGGTTCCGCGGCCGGGTCCGCTCCTTCGACCAGCTCCTTGCGCTCCTGAACGGCGGCGACCACCCGAACGACCTCGTCGCAACGGGGTTCGGGGGAAGGCTCATCCAGCCTCAGGACGTCATCGTCAAGGGCAAGGGCTCCTTCGAGGTACAGGTCGTGAGGTAAGCCTCCTCCTCGAAGGGCAGGCGGTGGCCGGGGCCCCGGGCCCCGGCCACCGCCTGCTAGCCTCGGGCCGTGCGCCGGGTCACGCTCATCACGCTCGTCTGCCTGTTCCTGCTGCTCGCCGCAGCAGCCGTGTGGCAGATGCTGATCGCCACCCGGGATCGTGGGCCCTATCCCGGGCCGGTCCCGGGGACCCCGTACCCGAGCCTCAGCCGGACTCCCTAGCCTCCGGCGGAGGCGAGGGATCGATCGCCCGCGTCAGCGTGAGGGTGGCCCCCGGCTCGAGGCCCAGGAGCTTGGCCGCGCTCCCGTGGTTCACGACCAGCGCCACGAAGCCCTGCGAGTCGACGATGGCGGCCGGCGCTCCAGCGGGGACGTCGGCGAACGTGGCCGCCCGCGGGATCCTCCACCGCCCCGTCGCGAGCGGGCCGGTGAGTCCCGCCGCAACGAGGTCGTCTGGCGTGACGTTCAGCTGGACGTTTCCGAAGCCGTCGACCGCCACCACCCGGGCGCCGATCGCTCCCGGGGTGACCATCGGTCGGGCGAGGTCCACGCGGCGGAGCGAGTCGATCTCCACCTCCGGGCCCAGACGCTCGAGCGGCATCCCGGCGGAGAGGTGCGCCGCCGCCGGCGCGAACACGTCCCGCCCGTGGAAGGTCCGCGACACGGGATGCAGCACGACCTCCTTGGAGGTGATCACGACCGCACGTGCAGCACCGCCGAGCGCATCCCAGGCCATCGACAGCAGACCGTTGTCGGGTCCCACCAGGACGGCCCCCGAGGCGGCCTCGACGGCCACCGGCCTGCGCTCGGACCCCACCCCGGGATCGACCACCCCGAGGAAGACGGAGTCCTCCGGAGCGAACCGAACGGACCGCCCGAGCGTCACGGCTCCCTGGAGCACGTCGTGGCGCGCAACCGCATGCGTGAGGTCGATCACCTGCGCCCCCGGCGCGATCCTGGCGATCACGGCGTGGCACACGCCGACGAACTCGTCGGCGAGACCGTAGTCGGTAAGGAAGACGATGGGCCGCACTCAGGCCCCCGAGTACTGATCGAGGTAGTTGAAGATCAGCGTCTGAACGATCCCCGCTTGGTTGCCCGAGAGCAGGTCCGTGCCGTGGTCCGAGGAGGTGACGATCTCGACCCGCTTTGGCGGCGGCGACTCCTCGTAGAGCTGCTGGGCGGCCTGTGCCGAGCCCGTCGGGTCGGCGTTGCCCGCAACGAACAGCTTGGCGGCGGAGACGTTCGTGAGCACGTCCTGGTCCGCCGTCAGACCCTCGATCGAGACGGGGGCCGAGAGCGTTACGACCGCCGCCACCTCCATCCCGGGCTTCGACGCGGCGATGAGCGAGGCCGTCCCCCCCATGCTGGCGCCCACGAGCTCGACCCGGCGCGCTCCCTGGCTCCGCAGGAAGCGGATCGCGCCGATCACGTCCTGCCAGATCGCCGCAACGTCCTTGCTCCCTCGGGAGCAGCCGGCCTCGCCCCCGGGACAGTAGCCCCGAAAGTCGTAGGTGAGCACCAGGTACCCGCGGTCGGCGAGCTTCCTCGCGAAGTCCCACCACGAGGTCTGGTCGGCGGGAAGCATGTGCGAGAGCACGACGCCCGTGCTCCCGCTGCCGAACAGACGGCCGGAGAGCCTCACCCCGTCCGCCGATCGGAAGGTGACGGAGCGGGAGGCGGCGAGATCCGCCTCCCGCGAGGCCCGGTCGCTTGGCGAGCAGGACGAGCCGAGGACGGCAACCACGAGGCCGACGAGCGCCCAGATGGGAAGCCGCCTGGTCCGCCGCCCCGTCGTCCTCATTGGTTCGGGGCCGGGTCGGTCAGCGACCCTGCTGACGGCGCTGCCAGCGAGTCTTCTTCAGCAGCTTCTTGTGCTTCTTCTTCCGCATCTTCTTGCGACGCTTCTTGATGAGCGACGGCACGAAGTCCCTTTCCGCTATTCAGACCCAAACAGGTTTCGGAGGTCGACGCGCTTGGCGCGGTAGCTGTCCTCCAGGCGAACGGAGCCCAGTCTAAGCGCCTTGGGCGCTTCTGCCACAGGAGAGATCAGGCGGAGCACCCCCTCCCCGGGTGCGTACTCGAGAAACCCCACCCCGAGATAGGCGCCGGCCCCGTCGGAGAGCCCGACCAGGAGCCGATCCAGCTGGGCAAGGTCGAAGAGCGGGGGCAGCGCCGGCATGAACACCGTCGGCTTGACGCGCCAGCGGTGCAGCTCGCCGGCGAAGTACCTGGCCATGGCGGCCTCACGGTTCTTCGCGCGCTCCTCGACGGTCGTTGGCACGACGTCGGGATGGACGCCGAGGGGAACCACCTCCGTCCGGAAGAACCGCTGGATGACGCCGAGGAGCGGCTGCAGCTCCTCCCCCCGCTGGAGCCCGACGACGAGGTCGGGGCGCAGCATCTCGACCTTGTGGTACTTGAGGATCTGGCCGTAGATCCCGGATACCAGCCCGCTCGTGTCCGCGACGAGGAACTCAGCCCCCGCCTCACGCGCCCGAGCCGCCAGATTGGCCACGCCCGTCACCACCTGGAGCAGGTGGCCCTCGGGCGACGTCGACCCGACGAAGGACAGGCTGTCCGCCCGCGCCAGGGTCTCGGGCTCCAGATCGGCTACCGTCCGGATCAGTCGCATCGTGATGGTCGCCGGGGGGCCGACCGACTTCTGCCCGACATCCGCGTCCACGAACGCGCACCGGCGGCCCTGCTCGACCGCGGTTCGCAACAGGAGCTTCGACAGCGTGGTCTTGCCTGTGTCCAGCCCCCCGATCAGCAACACGGTGTGCTTCTCGCGCACCGCTCGATCGACGAGCGCCTCGTGCTCGTTCACCTTCGCCTCCGTGCGGGCAAGGTCCGATGCCCTCCAGGAGGCCCGTTCCGTGCGTGGTCGGACTCAGTCCGCTGGCGGATCCCCCCGATCCTTGGGTAGATCGACCGACATGGACTCTCCAAGGGGGCCTGCGCCCCCGATCACCCGTACGAACCGTGCCTCGGAGCAGCGTGTGTCGTCCAACGTGGGCCGATTCTACCCGGGGCAACCGATCCGGGGCCGGTCAGGGTAGGCGGGCGCAGATCGCCTGGAAGCAGGGCCAGTAGTCCTCGGGCCGAACGTTGTCGTCCATCACGATGACGGTGCGCGTCCGGCCCTGCGCTCGTGCCACCAGCAGCGCCGGGTCGTTGACGTCGGCGATGGAAAGGGTCTCCACGCCGGCCTGGATCGCGGCACCCGCGAAGCCGTGATCCGCGAAGACGAGGTCGGGTCGGGCCTCGGCGAGCATGCGGAACATCGGCTCCCCGCTGTGCGTGTGGCGCATGGAGGTTCCGTCGGTCAGCATCGCCACGCTCTCGAGGTACCTGATCTCCCAGGGGTGAGACTGCCCGTCCTCCGTCCAGGCGACCCCTTCGTAGGGATGCAGCAGCTCGACCCCCCGCCGCGCGAGCTGGCGACCGATCTCGATGTAGAGGTGCGCGAGCCCAACCGGGTGCCCGGTCGCGAGGACCACCCGTTCGCGCCGGCGACACGCGAGGGCCAGCCGATCCCCCACCTCCTCACAGGACCGGAGCACCCGCTCCGGGTCCACCGGGACCGGGCCCGAGGAAGCGCGCGGGTCCGGCGTGAACCCGCAGGCCTCCGCGACCAGCTCGAGCACCTCGGCGGGCGACATCGCGTCCGAGACCCCGCTCAGGCCGAACTGCTTGTCCGGGTCTCGGTCGCACAGGAGCCTGATGTTCCGAAGCACGTTGTCCATCGGGTGGCTCACCTCCGGCCCGGCGATCCGGCCCTTGGTGAGCCCCTCGATCAGCTCGATTCGGTCGAATGCCCGCGGCTCCCAACGGTCGTCGATCCGCGGGAGCCTGGCCGCATGTGATTCGATAACGTCCATCGAGCCATCGTAGCGAGGTTTCCCATGAACGAGTCCGCCCGGCTTGCGAGGTCGAGCGCGTGCCCTCTCATCTCCCGGAGGGTGTGAGGTGGAGCTCGAGGGCGCCGTGGCGGTCGTCACGGGCGCCTCCTCCGGGTTCGGCGAGCTGACCGCCAAGCGCCTGGCGCGGCGGGGGGCGATCGTCGTGCTCGCTGCCCGCCGGGTCGAGCGGCTGGAAGGCGTGGCCGAGCAGATCGGCTCCCACGGCGGTCGCTCCCTCGTCGTCGGCTGCGACGTGACCAGCCTCGCCGACCTCCAGGAGCTTCGCGACCGGGTCGACGAGGCCTTCGGGCGGTGCGACGTGCTGGTGAACAACGCGGGGGTGCCCGGTGGAGGGACGATCGAGAGCCTGTCGCCGTCGACGATCGAGCGAATCGTCCGCGTGAACGTCCTGGGAGTCATGCTGTGCACCCGCGTCTTCCTGCCGATGATGCTCGAGCGCGGTCGGGGGCACATCGTCAACGTGGGGTCGCTGGCCGGGCGCTTCGCCGCGCCGGGAGCCTCCGTGTACGCAGCGACCAAGCACGCCGTGGTCGCGTTCTCGGAGGCCCTGTACTACGAGCTCCGCCCCAGGGGCATCCTGGTCACGAGCGTGAACCCGGGCTTCGCGCGGACCGAGGGCTTTCCGCAGACCCACGTGCCGAGGCTGCTGGTGATGCGCGCGGATCGCGTGGCGAGGACGATCGTGCGCGTGATCGAGAAGGGCCGGGGGCCCGAGGTGAACGTCCCGCGCGGACTCGGCCCCTTCGAGGCCTTCCGGGTGCTGACGCCGCCGCTGTACCGGTGGGGCGTCCAGACCGTGAGCCGGCGGCTGCCCGGCACCAGGGCGTGAGGTGGCGTGAGGCGGACCCCACCGGGGGGTCAGGCCCGGCGCCCCTCAGGGGGTCCGCTCGCCCACGTGGTGGATCTTCAGCATGTTCGTCTGGGCGGTGCCCGCCGGAAGCGAGCCCGAGAGCACGACGGAGTCGCCCTCCCGGACGACGCCGCTCGAGCGGAGCCCGGCGTCCATGAGCTCGATCATCTGATCGGTGTCCCCGGGGAGCGACGCCGGCAACGCCCGCACGCCCCAGCGGAGGGCGAGCGCGCGACGAACGGCGGGGTCGGGCGAGAAGGCGTAAATCGGTGACTCTGGCCGCTCCGTCGACAGCAGCGCGGCCGTTCGTCCGGTCCGCGTGAAGCAGGCGATCGCGACCACGTCGGGGTCGCCGGCAGCCATCTGCGCGGCGGCATGGGCGATCGCGGCCGCCTCGTCCCGGTGGCCGCACGGCTCGGCGGGGACGCGAAAGCCGGACGCCCGCTCCTCGGCGACCTCCGCGATCCGGGCGGCGGCCAGCGCGGCCTCGACCGGGAACTCGCCGATGGCGGTCTCGGCCGAAAGCATGATCGCGTCGGCGCCGTCCAGGACGGCGTTGGCGACGTCGCTCGCCTCGGCCCGGGTCGGTCGGGGCGCGTGGACCATCGATTCCAGCATCTGCGTGGCCACGATCGTGGGCTTCCCGGCAGCCCGCGAGCGACGCAGGAGCTCCTTCTGCAGCACCGGGATCTCCTCCATCGGGAGCTCGACGCCAAGATCTCCCCTGGCGACCATGATCGCGTCGGCGCGAGCCAGCACCTGGTCGAAGGCCTCGACGGCCGGCCTCGTCTCGACCTTGGCGACGATCGGCACGAGTCGGTCGCCCATGAGCGCCCGGAGGCCCACGAGGTCGTCACCGCTCCGCACGAACGACTGAGCCACCAGATCGACGTCGAGCTCCAGCACGGCGGCCAGACCCCGGCGATCTCGCTCGGTGATGGCGGGGAGGCTCAGGCGCTCGGCGGGGATGTTGACGCCGGCCCGCGACCGCAGGGACCCGGCGCGCACGCACTCGGTCACCACCTCGTCTCCCCGGATCCCCCGCACCACGAGCTCGACGGCACCGTCGGCGAGCAGCACCCGGTCCCCGGGACGAAGATCCCTCGCAAGGCCCGGATAGGTGGTCGGCGCCCCCGCCGCATCGCCCGGCGGCCCGCCCGGACGCAGCACGAAGCCGTCGCCCGTCGCGAGGGCGAGCGGCTCCGCCGAGAGCTCGCCGAGCCGGATCTTGGGACCCGGGAGATCCGCCATCACAGCGAGGTCCCTCCCGAGCTCCTCGGAGACGGACCGGACCGCCCCGATGAGCTCGGCGTGCGTCGAGGAGTCGCCGTGCGAGAGGTTGACGCGGAAGACCTCGCACCCCGCATCGGCGAGGGCGCGGATCCCGGCTCGCGTGCCGGTCGCGGGGCCGAGCGTGCAGACGAGCTTGACGCTTCGATGGCTCATGGCATCAGACCGAAGAACGGGAAGCACGTCCGCTTGACCTGCTCGATCACGTCGCGGGTCCGCACGTCCAGCTCGTCTCCCGGCAGAGGCTCCTCGGAGAACGTCGTCGGAACGGCGCCGCGCAGCTCGAACTCCACGGTCTCGATCCAGGACTCTGGGAGGGCGTCGGGGAGCTCGGCGCCGCACATCTCGGCGAAGTAGACGGTCCAGGCGCGCGGCACCACCCGCGCCCACTGGTAGCCGCCTCCCCCCGTCGCCAGCCACCGGCCGCCGGCGGTCTCGTGCGCGAGGTCGTGGAGGATGCGGCCCGCCTCCCGGTACGCGCGCATCGTGAGGCGCAGGTGCGCGAGCGGGTCGGTGTGGTGCGAGTCGCAGCCCAGCTGGGTGACAAGGACGGCAGGGCGGAACGCGCGAACGATCGGCGGGACGATCTCGCGCAGGGCCGTCAGCCAGCCCTCGTCGGAGGTCCCCGGCTCGAGCGGAACGTTCACCTTCGTCCCCTCGGCGCCGGCCAGGCCTCGCTCCGTGACGAACCCCGTGCCGGGGAACAGGTACTGCCCCGACTCGTGGATCGAGATCGTCACCACCCGCGGATCGTCGTAGAAGATGGCCTGCACTCCGTCGCCGTGGTGGACGTCCACGTCCACGTACGCCACCTTCTCCACACCGTG
>Ga0070741_10018730_pt1 | contig 11165 bp, 12 predicted proteins | sample Coa_R1_4_FD_66440 | JGI IMG/M metagenome (GOLD analysis project Ga0070741, IMG submission 66440) | Surface soil microbial communities from Centralia Pennsylvania, which are recovering from an underground coalmine fire - Coalmine... | ecosystem: Environmental > Terrestrial > Soil > Unclassified ...
GCGGGCGAGATCGGCCTCGCGCTCGTGCTGATCATCGGCTTCGGCCTACACAACGCGACCGAGGGGTTCGGGATCGTCGCGCCGATGTCGGGCGAGCGCGCGAGCTGGCGCTTCCTCGGGCTGCTCGGCCTGATCGGCGGCGGCCCGACGTTCCTCGGCACGATCGTCGGGCAGGCCTGGACGAGCGAGGCGCTGTCGGTGGCCTTCCTTGCGCTCGCCGCCGGCTCGATCCTCTACGTGGTCGTCGAGCTGTTCGCGGTCAATCGCCGGTTCGACGCGAAGGCGCTGACGACCGCCGCGCTCCTCGGCGGTCTCTTCCTCGGCTTCGCGACAGACTTCGTGATCACGGCCGCCGGCGTCTAGGCAGAAGCGGCAATCGCCGCGGCCACGTAGCAGCCGTACATCGCCAGGAGGAACAGCCCGGCCCGCCGGCCGAGGCCGCGACCCCGGTCGATGAGCAGCGCGAGCAGGATCGCGCTCCCCGCGGCGACAGGAAGATGCAGGTACCGCGACGCCCGGTCGAGATCCAGCGGCCGGACGAGCGCGATCACGCCCGCGTTGAACGCGGCGAAGTGCGCAATCGTTCCGACGACGTTCCCCAGGGAGATGTCGCCGCGGCCCTCGCGCGCCGGGACGGCGACGCGGCCGATCTCCTCCGCCTCGACGCTCGCCGCGATCGCCGTATTGCCGAGCAGCGTGTCGGAGATGCCGAGGTGCACGACGACGCGCCGCAGGCCCTCGCCGACGAGCTCGCCCGCGGCCGAAAGGACGGCGAGGCCGACCAGCATCCGCGCGATCGCGAACCGGCGGGGCCGGCGCGGCTCGTCGTCGGCGACGGCGCCGGACCGCGCGATCCCGTACAGGGCGACGGCGAACCAGGCGACGAGGATCCCGCCGTCGAGGCGCGAGAGTCGTCCGTCGAGCCCGAGCGCGAGGAGCGGCATCGGCGCCGCCGCAGCCCAGGCGAGCGTCCTCCTCGGCAGCGGCCGGGTGAGCGGCCGCAGTGCCGCCGCGATGCCGGCGACCCCGAGAGCGAGGAAGGTCGTGCCGCCGAGGAAGGTGCCGGCGGCCGCGTTCGGAAAGCCGCGGATGTCGGTTGCGATCCCGGCGGCGAGGTTCTCGAGCTCGAAGCCGGAGACGACGACGGTCAGGACGAAGGCCGAGACCCCAAGGCGCGAGGCCGTCGCGAGCAGGCCGTCGAAGAAGAGCTCGGCGCCCGCGACGACGAGCACGATCCCGGCCGCCAGCACGAGGAGGGACAGCACGGCCCAACCGTATGCTGGCCCGCGTGCCGTACGCCTCCGTCTATCCGCTCGTGAGCGCGCGCGCCGTCGCGCGGCTCTTCACGTACGAGGTGCCGGACGACGTCGAGAAGGGCGCCGTCGTCGCGGTGTCCTTCGGCGCGACGAGGCGGCGGGGCGTCGTCGTCTCGACGGGCGAGGCGCCCCCGGCGGGGATCGAGCCGGCGCCGATCGGCGGCGTCCTCGACGAGGTGCCGGCACCACTCGTCGACCTCGCGCTCTGGGTGGCCGAGTACTACGGCTCGACCCCGGCGAGGGCGCTCGAGCTCGTCGCGCCGCTCAAGCGGTCGCGCCGGAAGGTCCAGCCGCCGCCCGCCGAGCGCCAGAGCTTCGCGGGCGAGCCCGAGCCTGCCGAGCTGTCGCAGTCGCAGGAGGGGGCTCTGCGCCCGATCGTGGCGGCGCTCGACGCCGGAGGCGGCCATTTCCTCCTCTCGGGCGCCACCGGCAGCGGCAAGACCGAGGTGTACCTGCAGGCGTGCTCCGCGGCGCTCGAGCGCGGCCTCGGCGCGATCGTGCTCGTCCCCGAGATCGCGCTCACGCCGCAGACGGTCGGACGGTTCCGCGCCCGCTTCGGAGAGCGAGTCGCCGTCCTCCACTCGGCGCTGACCGACGCGGAGCGCCGCGACGAGCGGGAGCGCATCGCGACCGGGGAGGCGCGCGTCGTCGTCGGCGCGCGCTCGGCGATCTTCGCTCCGCTGCGCGGGCTCGGGCTCGTCTGCGTCGACGAGGAACACGACCCTTCGTACAAGCAGGAGTCGGATCCGCGGTACGACGCGCGGACGGTCGCGGCGAAACGGGCGGCGCTCGAGGGGGCGGTGGCGGTCTACGGATCCGCCACGCCGCGGCCGGAGAGCTGGGCGCGGCTGGCGCGCCTCGAGCTCGGCGGCCGCCTGCTCGGAGGGCTGCCGCCGGTGCGGATCGTCGACCTGCGGCGGGAGGCCGGCTATCCGCTCTCGTCGCCCTTGCTCGATGCGCTCGACGGGCTCGAGCGGACCGGCGGCAAGGCGATCCTGCTCCTCAACCGGCGCGGCGTCGCGCCGGCGCTCCACTGCCGGGCCTGCGGCGCGACCCGGCGGTGCGTGAACTGCGACGTCGCGCTCGTCCTCCACGCGGACGGGCTGCTGCGCTGTCACCACTGCGGCTTCGCCCAGCCCGCGCCGGAGCTCTGCCCCGAGTGCGGATCCCCCGAGCTCGCGCGCCTCGGCGCGGGGACGCAGCGCCTCGAGCGCGAGTTGCGCGAGCGCCTCCCGGGGCTCGAGCGGATCCGCCTCGACGCGGACGCCGCCGCGCGTCCCGAGGCGCTCGCCGCCGCGCTGACGCGGTTCCGCGACGCCGACCGTGCCGTGCTGCTCGGCACGCAGATGGTCGCCAAGGGACACCACTTCGGCGGCGTCGCCCTGGCTGCCGTCGTCGACGCCGACACCGGGCTCGCGTTGCCCGACTTCCGCGCCGAGGAGCGGACGTTCCAGCTCCTGACGCAGCTCGCGGGCCGGAGCGGTCGCGACGCGCCGGGTCGCGTGATCGTCCAGACGTTCCAGCCGGACGCCCGTCCGATCGCGTTCGCCGCGCGCCACGACGTCGCCGGATTCCTCGCCGGCGAGCTCGAGCGCCGGCGCGAGCTCGGCTACCCGCCCTTCCGGCACCTGGTCCGGATCGTCGTCGCCGGCCCCGAGCCCGAGACGCCGATGCGCGCCTTGACGGAGCTCCGCGACCGGCTGGGCGAGACGGGGCTCTCGGGACCGGCGCCGCTTCTCCGCCTCCGCGGCCGCTACCGGGCGCAGCTGATCGCGAAGACCGAGCAGCCGCGGCGCGTCGCGGGTCGGGCGGCGCAGCTGCTCGCAGCCGCGGCGCCTGCCATGAGGAAGGCCGGACTGACCGCGGTCGTGGACGTCGATCCGCAGAGTCTCTGAGAAGGGACGCACTAGACTGGCCGCGTGGCAGAGGAGCACGGGCAGGTGATCGACGAGGAGCTCGACGCCGAGCGAGAAGCGCGCCGCCGCATCGCGCTCGCCCAGATCCGCCAGTACCCCGATCCGGCGCTCCGGATGGAGGCGCACGAGGTCGAGGCGTTCGACGACGACCTGCACCGGCTCGTCGAGCGGATGTCGGCGCTGATGGAAGACGCGAACGGCGTCGGCCTCGCCGCGACGCAGGTCGGCGTCCTGCGCCGCGTGTTCGTCTTCCGCGACCGGGAGAGCGAGGCTCCGACGAGGGCGGTCGTCAACGGACGGATCGTCGAGCGCGGAGGAGAGCTCGTCGGCGACGAGGAGGGCTGCCTGTCGCTCCAGGGCGTCCTCGTTCCCGTGGAGCGCCACGAGCGGGTGACGGTCGAGGGCCGCGAGGTCGACGGGTCGGCGCTCCGGCTCGAGCTCGAGCAGATGGAAGCCCGGATCGCGCAGCACGAGCTCGACCACCTCGACGGCGTCCTGATCATCGACCGGACGACGCCCGAGGGGCGCAAGGGGGCCCTCGCGATCCTGCGCCCGCAGCCGGTGCTCGGCCTCCGTCCGTAGCTCGTGGCGACGTTAGGCGTCGCGGCGACCGCGCCGCTCGGCGCCGACGTGCTCGAGCGGCTCGCGGCGCGCCACGACGTCTCGTTCCTGCTCACGCGGCCTGACCGCCCGGCCGGACGCGGCCGCCGACCGTCGCCGCCGGCGGCGAAGCTCGTCGCCGAGCGTCTCGGCATCCCCGTGCTCCAGCCGGAGCGTCTCGACGAGAACGTCGAGCTCCCGCCGGAGACGATCGTCGCCGCCGCGTACGGCGCGCTCGTCCCCCCGGCCCTCCTCGATCGTCAACTCTGGCTGAACGTCCACCCGTCGCTTCTCCCGCGCTGGCGCGGCGCCGCGCCCGTCGAGCGCGCCCTCATGGCGGGGGACGAGCAGACCGGCGTCACGATCATCCGTCTCGTCGAAGAGCTCGACGCCGGGCCGATCGCCGCCCAGCGGGCGTTCCCCATCGCTCCGGAGGACGACGCCGGCTCCGTCTACGCGCGCGCAGCAGCGCTCGCCGCCGAGCTCCTGGACGACGTGCTCGAAGGCGACCTGCAGCTCCGTCCCCAGCCCGAGGACGGCCTCACCTACGCCGAGAAGATCCGCCCGGCCGAGCGCGAGCTCGACCTCTCGCACCCGCCGGAGGAGCTCCTGAACCGCATTCGCGCGCTCTCGCCGCACATCGGCGCGCGCGCCAACCTCCATGGGCGCCGGGTGCTCGTCTGGCGGGCTCGCATCGACGGCGGCGAACTCGTCCCCGTCGAGGTGCAGCCGGAGGGCGGCAGGCGGATGGGCTACGAGGAATGGCTCCGCGGGCTGCGGTGAGCCCGGCGCGCCGGACCGCCTACGAGGTCGTCCTGCGCGTGTTCGAGCAGGACGCCTATGCCGACCGGGCCTTCGCGTCCGCGGCGTCCGGTCTCGACCGGCGCGACCGCGCCCTCGCGCAGCAGATCGCCTACGGCACGGTCCAGCGGGTCCGCACGCTCGACTACGCGATCGAGACACTCGCGCGCCGTCGCGTCCGCAAGCTCGATCCGCCCGTGCGCGCGGCGCTCCGGATCGGCGCGTACCAGGTCGGCTTCCTCGGCGGGATCGCTCCGCACGCCGCGGTCAACGAGACGGTCGAGCTCGTCCGCGCGGCACGGCTCGAGCGTGCCGTGCCGTTCACGAACGCGGTGATGCGGCGGCTCTCCCAGGGCCTCGCGCCGCTGCTCGAGGCGCTGCCCGACGCGACTCTGGAGCAGGCCGGTCTTGCGCACTCGTACCCGGACTGGATCGCCGAGACCTTCTGGCACGACTGGGGCCGCGACGAGGCGCTCGCGCTGATGCGGGCGCAGAACGAGGCGCCGGAGACCGTCGTGCGCCTGATCAGCGGCGAGATCGACGGCCAGCCGACGGAGATCCCGGGCGCCTACAGGGTCGAGCGCGTCGACGAGCAGGCGCTCGCCGAGGGCCGGATCTGGCCCCAGAGCCGGGCCTCCCAGCTCGCGGGTCTCGTCGTCGGCTCGAAGCCCGGGGAGCGGACGCTCGACTGCTGCGCGGCGCCGGGCGGCAAGGCGACGATGCTTCACGGCGAGGTCGTCGCCGTCGAGTTGCACGAGGGCCGCGCGCACGAGCTCGAGGAGAACGTCCGGCGACTCGGCGCCGACAACGTGCGGGTCGTGCGTGGCGACGCGCTCGCGCTGCCACCGGAGCTGACCGGTTTCGACCGCGCGCTCGTCGACGCGCCCTGCTCGGGCCTGGGCGTCCTCGCCGGCCGCCCCGACCTGCGCTGGCGCGCGCAACCGCTTCCCGAGCTCCAGCTCGAGCTCCTGCGCGCCGCCGCCGAGCGCGTCCGTCCGGGTGGCGTGGTCGTCTACTCCGTCTGCACGATCAACGCCGACGAGAACGAGGCCGTCGTCGACGCGTCCGGGCTCGAGCCGGAGGATCTCGGTGCCGAATGGCCGGCCTTTCGGCACCCGAAGCGGCCGGAGTTCCTCCTCACGCTGCCGCACGTCCACCGGACCTCCGGGTTCTTCACCGCCCGGCTACGTACCTAAGATCACGTGTCGTGGCCTGGGACGAGTGGATTCGAACGGTCGAGATCGAGCCGGCACTGCACGCCGCGGACGCCGCGCGGATCATCGACCAGGTCGAGATCCTCCTCCGCGCCGGCGCGCGCGTGTTCCACTTCGACGTCGGGGAAGGCGGGGGCCGGTCGGTGCTGCGCGCCGTCGCGCCGGCGATCCACCGCGCAGGCGGAGCGATCGACATCCACCTGACGTTCGACGCTCCGGAGCGCGAGCTCGAGGACGTGCGTACGGCCGGGGGCGACAGCGTGACTCTTCAGTACGAGCTCTGCGCTGACCATTCCCGCCAGGCCGAGCGGGCCCGCGCCTCGGGTTTCCAGGGCGTCGGGCTTGCGGTCGCGCCAGAGACGACGGCGGAAGCCGTCTTGCCCGTCGCCGGCGCGTTCGACGTCGTGAGCCTGGCGACCGCCGATCTGCAGCCGGGCTCGCTCGAGCGGCTGCAGACGCTGCGAAACCTGCTCCCGGAGCGGATCCACCTCCAGGCGGACGGCGGGATCGACCACGACAACGTCCGCTCGGTGTACGACGCCGGCGCGGATCTCTTCGTCGCCGACTCGAGCATCTTCGGCCGCGAGGATCTGCCTCGGAACTACCGGCGGCTCGTGCAGCTGCTCGCGTGAGCTACCTCAGCCGGGCGGTCGAGCTCGCCGAGCGCGGGCGAAGGACGACCTACCCCAATCCGGTCGTCGGCGCCGTCGTCGTCAAGGACGGCGAGGTCGTCGGCGAGGGCTGGCACGAGCGCAAAGGCGGTCCGCACGCCGAGGTCGTCGCGCTCGACGCGGCCGGCGAGCGAGCCCGCGGCGCGGTTCTCTACGTGTCGATGGAGCCGTGCGCCCATCACGGCTCGACGCCTCCGTGCACGGACGCGATCCTGCGGTCAGGCGTCGGCAGGGTCGTCGCCGCCTCCCGCGACCCGAATCCTGAGGCGGCCGGGGGGCTCGAGCTCCTGCGCTCGCGCGGCGCCGAGGTCGAGGAGGTCGACTGCTTCGAGGCGCGCGCCCAGAACGAGGCCTGGCGCACCTGGGTCTCCCTCGGCCGCCCGTTCGTGACGTACAAGGCGGCGGTGACGGTCGAGGGCGGCGTGACGGTGCCCGGGTCCCGCTGGGTGTCGAGCCCCGACAGCCGGCGGCGGGTGCACGAGCTGCGGGCGGCCTCCGACGCGGTGGCGGTCGGGATGGGCACCGCTCGTACCGACGATCCGCGGCTCGACGCGCGTGACGTGTCCGTGACGCGGCAGCCGAGGCGGCTCGCGTTCGGCAGAGGCCCGCTCCCGCCGGCGTCGGAGCTCGAGCTGCGCGCGGGCCCGATCCGCGACGAGCTCGAGGCGCTCGCGGCCGAGGGCGTCCAGTCGCTGCTGCTCGAAGGCGGACCGACGCTCGCGACGGCCTTCGTCGCCGAGGATCTCGTCGACAAGCTGCTCCTGTTCGTCGCGCCGAAGCTTGGCGGCGCCGGCCCCCGGTTCCTGGGTGAGCTCGCAGCACCCGTTGACCTCCGCCGTTTCCACGCCGAGCGCGTCGGAGAGGACGTGCTCCTGAGCGGTTACGTCCATGAGCCCTGAGGATCAGATCGTCAACCTGCTCTCGCGCTGGCTCGCGCGGCACGTCGGGAACGACGACCTCGCCCGAGCGCTGGACGAGATTGGTCGCGATCGCCTCGCTCCCGAGCACGCGGAGGCGGTGGAGGAGCTCCGCACCGAGCTCGAGCGCGCCGGCGCGAGCAGCCGCGGCAGCCTCGAGGTCGCGGTCCGCGAGACGCTCGAGGTACTCGCCTTCGGATGAGGAGACACGGAGGACGCGGCAGAGCCTCGCCCTCTCTCCCCGTCGCGACATCCGCCTCCGCCGTCGCCGCGACCAAGGCAGTAGCCTGAGGCCGTGTTCACGGGCATCGTGCGCGAGCGCGGACGCGTCGCGGCCGTCCAGGGCGGAGCAGACGGCGTACGCCTCGTCGTCGACGCGCCGGCGACGGCCGCCCAAGCGGCGATCGGGGACTCGATCTCGATCGGCGGTGTCTGCCTCACCGTCGTCGCCGTCGACGACGGCAGCGTCGCGTTCGACGCGGTGCCGGAGACGCTCCGCAGTACCTCTCTCGGCGGGCTCGGGCAGGGCGCCGAGGTGAACGTCGAGCCGGCGCTTCGCACGGGCGAGCCGCTCGGCGGCCACTACGTCCAGGGGCACGTCGACGGGGTCGGCCGAGTCCGGTCGTCCAGGGCGGAGGGCGAGGGCGTCCGGCTCTGGGTCGACGCGTCTCCCGACCTCCTGCGCTACTGCGCCCAGAAGGGCTCGGTCGCCGTCGAGGGCGTGTCGCTGACGGTCGCCGGGCTGGATGAGGACGGCTTCGCCGTCGCGCTCGTCCCTCACACGCTCTCGGTGACGACGCTCGGCAGCCTGCGGCCGGGCGACGCGGTGAACCTCGAGGTCGACGTGCTCGCGAAGTACGTCGAGCGTCTTTTGCGACCTGAGAACGGGCTACGATCCGAGCATGGCCACGCTGGCTGAGGTCGTCGCCTCTCCGTTCGCCGCCATCGAGGAGGCGATCGAGGAGATCCGCGCGGGCCGCTTCGTCGTCGTCGTCGACGCGCCCGACCGGGAGAACGAGGGCGACCTGACGATCGCCGCCGAGTACGTGACGCCGCAGGCGATCAACTTCATGATCACGCACGGCCGCGGGGTGATCTGCCTCGCCTTGACCGAGGAACGCTGCGACGCGCTCGGGCTCCGCCCGCTCGCGAGCAGCCGCGAGTCCCGCCTCGGCACGGCCTACACGGCGTCCGTCGACGCGCGCGAGGGGATCGCGACGGGCGTCTCCGCCGCCGACCGCGCCCACACGATCCACGTCGCGATCGATCCGACCGCCGGGCCGCACGATCTGATCGAGGGCGGCCACATCCTGCCGTTGCGCGCGAAGCCGGGCGGCGTCCTCCAGCGCGCGGGCCAGACCGAGGCGTCGATCGATCTCGCGCGGCTCGCCGGGCTGGCGCCGGCCGGGGTGATCTGCGAGGTCGTGCGCGACGACGGCGAGATGGCGCGCGTCCCCGACCTCATCGAGTACTGCCGCAAGCACGGCCTGAAGATGATCACGATCGCCGACCTGATCGAGTACCGGCGCCGCCACGAGAAGCTCGTCGAGCGCGTCGGAACAGTCCGGATGCCGACCGCGTACGGCGAGTTCAAGGCGGTCGCGTTCCGCGAGACGATGAGCGGCAAGCACCACGTCGCGCTCGTCAAGGGCGAGGTCGCCGGGGAGCAGGACGTGCTCGTCCGCGTCCACTCCGAGTGCCTGACCGGCGATGTCTTCCACTCGCTCCGCTGCGACTGCGGCGAGCAGCTCGAGCTGGCGCTGACCCGGATCGGTGCCGAGGAGCACGGCGTGCTCCTCTACCTCTCGCAGGAGGGGCGCGGAATCGGCCTGCTCAACAAGCTGAAGGCGTACGAGCTCCAGGAACAGGGGCTCGACACGGTCGAGGCCAATCTCGAGCTCGGTTTCCCGGCCGACGGGCGCGAGTACGGGATCGGCTACCAGATCCTCGCCGACCTCGGGTTGAGCACGATCCGGATCCTGACCAACAACCCGCGTAAGATCGCCGGTATCGAGGCGTTCGGGCTCTCCGTGGTCGAGCAGGTCCCGATCGAGGTGCCGCCGAACCTCGAGAACCGGCGCTACCTCGTCGCGAAGCGCGACAAGCTCGGCCACCGGCTCCACCATCAGGATCTGCGCTTCGAGGCGGACGACGAGTGACGTTCGACCCGAGAGCCGACGAGCGCGGCTGGCCGCTGCGCGACCCGTCGGCCCGGCTCCGCGGGCCGCGCCAGGCCGAGGCGCTCGAGGAGGAACCGGAGCAGGAGGAAGAGAGGGAGGCCCAGGCGGAGATCGAGGCGGCGCCGGAGGCGTCCGCCGAAGCGCCGCCGGAGGCCTCGGCGGAAGCGCCGCCGGAAACCGAGGCCGAGCCGGAGGTCGAGACCGAGCCGGACGACGAGGACGACGAGGTCGAGCCCGACGCCGAGGACGCGCTCGAGGAGGAGGAGGGCGAGGCCGCGGAGGGCGAGCCGTTACCGGAGCATGCCGCCGGCGAGCTCGATATCCCGGACGGCTACGGCGTGCTCGAGGGGTCACCGACCGGGCGGCGCCGCGCCGTCGGGATCGTCGTCAGCCGCTTCAACGGCGAGATCACGAACGGCCTCCTGCAGAGCGCGCTCGAGGCCCTCGACGAGGCAGGGGTCGTACCGGACGCGGTGACGGTGATGCCGGTGCCGGGAGCGTTCGAGCTCCCGCTCGCCGCGATGGCGCTCGCGAAGACGCGTCGCTACGCCTGCATCGTGGCGCTCGGCTGCGTGATCCGCGGCGAGACGCCGCACTTCGAGTACGTCGCCGGCGAGGCGGCGAGCGGACTCCAGCTCGCCGCGCTCGAGACCGGGGTTCCGATCGCATTCGGCCTCCTCACGACGAACACGGCCGAGCAGGCCGACGCGCGCGTCGAGAAGGGCGCAGAGGCCGTGCGGACGGCGCTCGAGATGGCGGATCTCTTCTCGCAGCTCCGCGCTTCTGCGGCGGCAGCCGTTAGCGGGAGCCGATGAATCGTTTTCCGTGGATGGCATCGGTCTCACCTGAAGTCCGCCCTTCGGGCGGCCTGCGGTCGGCCCGGAATCTCTTTGGCTAGACTGGCTGCGATGTCGAAGATTTGCGCTGTGTGTGGGAAGGGCCCCTCGTTTGGCCATAACCGGAGCCACTCGATGGTGGCGACGAAGCGTCGCTTCGACCCGAATCTCCAGCGCGTGCGCGTGCTCCTCGGCGGAAAGCCGACGCGCGCCTACGTCTGCACGCGCTGCCTCAAGGCCGGCAAGGTCGAGAAGGCCGTCTAGCCACTAAGGTCCCGCCGTGGCGGGATCTCGTGTGGCGGAGCTCGATCGCGTCCGCGAGCTCGCGCGTGCGGCGGCCGCGGCGCTCGAGTCGAGCCGGGCCCGGATCGACGACCTGAACGTCTATCCGGTGCCCGACGGCGACACCGGCACGAACATGGCGCTGACGATCCGCGCGCTCGTCGACGCCCTCGACGCCTCGCGGGCGCCCGACCGTCCGGCGCTCGCACGCGAGGCGACGCGCGCGGCGCTGATGGGCGCGCGTGGGAACTCGGGCGTCATCCTGTCCCAGATCGTCCGCGGCTTCGCGGAGACGTTGGGCGCGGCCGGCGCGGTCGACGCAGCCGCCCTCGCGCGCGCCTTCAGGTCGGCGAGCGACGCCGCCTACGCGAGCGTCCGCGACCCGGTCGAGGGGACGATCCTCACGGTGATGCGCGGGCTCTCCGAGGAGGC
>Ga0070741_10018731_pt1 | contig 11165 bp, 7 predicted proteins | sample Coa_R1_4_FD_66440 | JGI IMG/M metagenome (GOLD analysis project Ga0070741, IMG submission 66440) | Surface soil microbial communities from Centralia Pennsylvania, which are recovering from an underground coalmine fire - Coalmine... | ecosystem: Environmental > Terrestrial > Soil > Unclassified ...
TGGCGCAACGTGGGGCCGGCCAACACGATGGGCCGTGTCTCTGACGTTGTGGGCATTCCGTCGCCGTCCAAGACCTTCTTTGCCGCGGCCGCGGCCGGCGGTATCTGGAAGTCCGTCAACAACGGCGTCACGTGGCGGCCGGTGTTCGACAATCAGAAGGTCATCTCGATGGGGATGCTCGCCATTGCGCCGAGCGACACGATGCAGGTGTGGGCCGGTACGGGCGAGCCCAACTCGCGCAACACGATTTCGCCGGGCGGCGGGGTCTACAAGTCCACCGACGGCGGAATCACGTGGAAACTGATGGGACTTGAAAAGACGCAGGCCATCGGCCGCATCGTCGTGCATCCTACCAACCCGAACATCGTATTCGTGGCCGCGCTCGGCGCTCCGTGGAACGCCAGTCCGGACCGCGGTCTGTACCGCACCACCGACGGCGGCAGCACCTGGAAGTTGGTGAAGTTCGTCTCCGACAAGGCCGGTTTCGTGGACGTCGCCCTCGATCCGTCGGACCCGAACATCGTGTGGGCGGCAAGCTGGCAGCGCGTGCGCGGCCCGTACTTCCTCAACTCGGGCGGTCCGGGTTCCGCGCTCTGGAAGTCCACCGACGGCGGCGATACGTGGACGGAAGTGAAGGGCGGGGGATTCCACGAAACGATTAAAGGCCGCATCGGCATCGCCATCTCGGCGTCGAATCCGAAGGTGATGTACACGATGGTCGAGGCCGACACGCAGCCCAACCCAAAGGGCGATCCCAAAGCGCCACGGGCCAAGTCGCCGAGCGGCCTCTACCGGTCGGCCGACGGCGGCGCGACGTGGACGAAGACCAGCGACAGCAACACGCGGCCGTTCTATTACTCGCAGGTGCGGGTGCATCCGAAGAATCCCGATCGCGTGTACTGGTCGAGCACCCCGGTCCTGGTCTCGAATGACGGCGGCAAGACCCCGCTCAATGCCACGCAAGGCATCCACGTGGACCACCATGCGATGTGGATTGACCCGGTAGACCCGGACCGGATGATCGTCGGCGACGACGGCGGTGTGTCCATCTCGTTCGATCAGGGCGGCACGTACGTGTTTCCGAACACCTTCGCCATCGGGCAGCTCTACAACGTGAGCTACGACTTTCAGGTGCCATACCGCGTGTGCGGAGGCCTGCAGGACAACGGATCGTGGTGCGGGCCGAGCCGGCGACGGCAGGGGCCGATCACCAACGCGATGTGGTTCACCGTGGGTGGCGGAGACGGATTCGTGACGCAGCAGGATCCCGGCAACCCGAACACGATCTACGCCGAGTCGCAGGGTGGCAACATCTCGCGCGTCGACTACGCCACGGGGCAGAGCACGTTCCTCGTGAAGCCCACGTGGAACCAGCGCTATGCGCAATACGAGGATTCGATCCTCGTTGTCCGGGGCGACACGACCGTGCCGCCAACGGCGGACCAGAAGAAGCGCGTGGCCGAACTCCGGGCGCGGCAACGCGCCGACTCGATTGCGCTCGATCTGCGCTACAACTGGAATACGCCGTACTTCATTTCGCCGCACAACCCGTCCACGCTGTACGTGGGCGGTAACCGCGTGCTCAAGTCCACAGACCGTGGCGACCACTTCGTGCTCATATCGCCCGACCTGACGACGGCCGACACGATGAAGATCCGCGTGTCCACGAAGACCACGGGCGGCATCACGAACGACGCCACGGGCGCCGAGACATACTGCACGATCGTATCGCTCAATGAGTCGCCCATCCGGCCCGGGCTGCTGTATGCGGGGACCGACGATGGCCGCGTGTGGGTGAGCCGCAACGACGGCGGCACCTGGGAAGAGCTGACGGGACGGTTTCCAGGCGTGCCCGCGGGCACCTATGTGTCGCGCATCGAGCCGTCGCCGCACGACTCGATGACCTTTTTCGTGACGTTCGACAATCACCGGAACGGCGACTACAAACCCTACGTGTACGCGACGAATGACTTCGGCAGGACGTTCCGCTCGATTGCCGCGAACCTGCCCGCCGACGGCGTGAACTACGTGCATGTCGTGCGGCAGGATCCGGTCAAGGCGAGCATCCTGTACCTGGGGATGGACGTCGGCGTGTTCGTGTCGGTGAACGGCGGCGCGTCGTGGCAGCGATTCATGACCGGCCTGCCGACGGTGCCGGTGCACGACCTGCGCGTGCACCCGCGCGACCACGAACTGATCGCGGCCACGCACGGGCGGGGCATCTGGATCGTGGACGTGTCCGCGCTCGAACAGCTCGACGCGGCGGTGATGGCCGAGGAGGCGCACCTGTTCGCCCCGGGCACGGCGTACCAGTTCGGCGACCCACCCGTGGAAGGGCAGTCGCAGGGCCACCAGGTATTCGAAGGCCAGAGCGTGCCGTACGGCGCGGTGATCACGTATCGCCTCGCCAAACCGGGCGCGGCGCGTATCGTCATCACGGGCGCCGCGGGCGACACGGTGCAGGTGCTCAACGGGCCGGGGAACGCGGGCATCAATCGCGTGGCGTGGCCGTTCAACGGCAAGCCTGCCAACCGCATCGTCCTTGGCCCGGCGCAGAAGCGCGACTCGGCGGAACAGATGCGGCGGATCGAGTTCGTGCTCGATTCGCTCGGCAAGGCCGGTGGCAACCCGATGATGCTCGGCATGGTGCGGAACCTCGTGAACACCGGCGACCTGACGCCGCTGATGGCGATGTTCGGCGGCGGCGGCGGTCGCGGCGCCGGGTTCGGTCCGCCGCCGCCGTGGAACCCGCGCCCGGGCGAGTCTGGTGGACGGGGCGGTGCGGGCGGCGGTGCCCCCGACCCGAACGCGTTCATGTCGCAGCTCGCGCTGTTTGCGGTGCCCGGCAAGCCGGCGCCGACGGGGTTCGGCGGACTAAGCTTCCTGCAGACGCTCGGCTTCGGTCCGATCGGGTTTGGCGGGGGCGGTGGCGCCGGCGTGGCGCCGGGCACCTACCTGGTGTCGGTCACCGTGAACGGCAAGACGATGAAGCAACCGCTTCGCGTGGAGCGTGCCGTGCCGGGAGGGGTCAGCCCCTGAAATAGAGGCCAACGATCGCGAGCATCGTCGTCGCCCAGAGGCCGACAATCCAGCGCGTCTGTTCGGCGAACCGCCGCTCCATGGTCGTCTCGATCCGGGTGACGCGCTGCTCGATAACAGCAAGGCGCTGCTCGAGCTTCAGCTCGAACCCGGCGAGGCGTTGCTCGAGCTTCAGTGCGAACTCGGCGAGGCGCTGCTCGAGCTTCGCGTCAAAGCGCGCGAAGTTCAGCTCGTTCAGCTCACGGAGATCGGCGCGATACGTGGCGTCCACGGCGTTGACCCAGTCTACGAGTTCGTTCGCGACCTACTCGCCCATCCGTTCATAGAACAGCTGTGACAACCTGGCCGTGACCGGCATTCGCGCTCCCGCGTGGATGCGCGAATGATGAATCATATGCCTGCCGGGTGTGCCACCGAAAGTGCGCCCACCCAAACGAAAACGCGGCGGCCACCCGGCGGCGCTGCGGGCGGAGGCCGTTGGGACGCGGACGTGCTACCATTAACCGTCATGCCCACGGCTTCCTCGCTGCCGTACGACGCCCTCTTCCTGGCGTTCCAGTCGGCCCTCGCGGGGCGCTACTCGATCGAGCGCGAGCTCGGCCGAGGAGGCAGTGGGATCGTCTTCCTCGCGCGCGAGGTGCCCCCCGCATTGCGGGCCTTCGTGAAGCGCCACGGGCGCATTGACAGCGGGCTCGCCATCCTCGCGCCGATGGGTATGGTGGTGCTCGCGGCCATCGTCGGCTCGTTCACGAGCTACGCCGGCGGCTGGACTGGCTGACGTTCCTCGGAGGAATGGCTGTGCTGCCTGCGCTGCACTTCGTGCGCTCGGCGCGCGAACTCTCGCTGATGGGGTTCGCGCACGTGGACCTGGGACCGGCGTTCGCCGCGGCAGTCGAGGAGTCGCGCGAGGAGCACTCGACGTCAACGCTGCGCGGTCCGTCCGTGGTCGAGCGGACGTTCGGTCTGGTGGCGTACGTGACAGCGCCCTTCGCCGTCGCCGGTTTCTTCGGTATCGTGTTCGGCGAGTCATTCCGCATGGTCGGAAGCACCTTCTTCCGGTTCGACCTTGCCTTCGTGACCACGGGCCCCGCCTTCATCGGCTCGCTCTTGCTCAAGCTGTCGTTGATGCAGCGCCGCACGGACATTGACACTGGCTTTTGGCAGCGGATGTGGATGGGTCGCGTGGGGAAGTGGGCGTTCAAGATTGCACGCCGGCTGCTCGGCACGCGCGCGCTCGGCGCGGCCATGACGCATCGCGCCACTGAGCTCTCGCTCGGCCTCGCCGCCGAGCAACTGTTCGAGCGTTGCCGCGCGAGACGCGCTCGGCACTGGGCAACCTGCCAGCGCTGCTCCACCGGCTGCAGGATGACGCCCAACGCCTCCGCGCGAGCCATGACGCCATGCAGGAGGCCATCAACGACGCCGGCGAGGCAGCCACTGGCGCCGAGTACGATGAAATCCGCGCGATGCGCGATTCGCTGCACGGCAAGCTTGAGGAAACCGTGGGGTCGCTGGAGACCATCCGGCTCAACCTGCTGCGCCTGCACGCCGGTTCGGGTTCGGTGGAGGGCCTCACCACGCACATTGGCCTCGCCGCCGCGGTGTCGGAGGACGTGCACCGCTTGCTCGAGGCGCGGGGGGAAGTCGAGCGTGCGCTGGCGTTCCCGCGTGAAGCGGCGGCGACGCCGGTGTAGTTTGGAGCAGGTTTCCCCAGCCACACGACACCATGCGAAGCTCTCTCCTTGTCGCCGCCGCCGCCTCCTGCCTCGCTGCGCGCTCGCCGGCACAGTCCATTGCCGATCAGTACCGCGCAACCGCGCAGCGCATTGCGCAGGCCGCCCTTGCCGACTCCGCGGCGTGGAACCGCATCGCCGAGCTGACCGAAAAGTTCGGCAACCGGTTCAGTGGCTCGCCGAGCCTGGAACAGGCCATTGACTGGATCATCGCGCAAATGAAGGCCGACGGCCTCGAGAACGTGCGCGGCGAACCGGTCATGGTGCCGCGCTGGATTCGCGGCGAAGAATCGGCCGAGATGATTGCGCCGCGCGCGCAGAAACTGCCGATGCTCGGGCTCGGCGGCAGCGTTGCCACACCGCCGGGCGGCGTCACGGCCGATGTCATGGTCGTGACGTCGTACGACGATCTGACGCGTCGCGCCGCCGAGGCCACAGGCAGAATCGTGCTCTTCAACGTGCCGTTCACGAGTTATGGCGAGACGGTGCGGTACCGGAGCGGCGGCGCGGTGGCGGCCGCACGGGCGGGGGCGGTGGCATCCATGATCCGCTCCGTGACGCCGTACTCGATGCGCACACCCCACACGGGCGGGATGGCGTACGACTCGACCGTCACGAAGATCCCGCACTTCGCCATCACGCCCGAGGACGCCGACATGATCGCGCGTCTCATCGCCCGGGGCGAGAAGGTGCGCGTGCACGTGACGATGTCCGCGCACTTCCTGCCCGATTCGCCGTCACGGAACGTGATGGGCGAGCTGCGCGGCCGCGAGCTTCCCGACGAGATCGTCGCGATGGGCGGACACATTGATTCGTGGGACGTGGGCCGCGGCGCGATGGACGACGCCGGCGGCGTGGTCGCCGCCTGGCAGGCCGTGCTCATCCTCAAGAAGTTGGGGCTCCAGCCGCGGCGAACGATCCGCGTGGTGGGGTGGACAAACGAGGAGAATGGAACCCGTGGTGGCAACGCGTACCGCGACCAGCACCGCGCCGAGGCCGACAAGCACTCGCTCGTGGTGGAGTCGGACGGCGGTGTGTTTCGCCCCCTTGGGTTCGGCTTCACCGGCAGCGACTCCGCGTTCCGGATCATGCAACAGGTGGGGGCGCTGCTCGACGTGGTGGGGGCGGGGCAGATGACCCGTGGCGGTGGCGGGGCGGACATCGGACCCATCATGGGGCTGGGTGTGCCGGGGGCGGGGCTCAACGTGGACGGGACCCGGTACTTCTGGTTCCACCATACCGACGCCGACACCGTGGACAAGCTCGACCCGCGCGAGGTGGCGCAGTGCGCCGCCGCGATGGCCATCCTGGCGTATGTGATTGCCGACCTGCCGCAGCGGCTGCCGCGCTGACCGGCACGCATGCGACGAGCTTGTAACTTCCAGCCCGCTGACGCGGTAAGAGTCGGGAGTAGCGGTTCCTGGCGGGCGTCCCCCCGCCGGTACCCACGCGTCCCACAACATTCGGAGATCTCGTGACCATTCGTTCCTTGCGCGTTGACCTCGCGTTCGCCGCGGTCGTTTCGATCGTGCCAGCCGTTGCCGTCGCCCAGAGCGGTGCTCAGAGCGGCCCCCCGACGGCGCCCGACTGGTCGGTGCTTGAGCGGAGCCGCGCCAATCCGCCGAAGCCCACGTCGCCCGCCATCACCGCAGAGGACCTGCGCACGCGACTGTTTCTGTTTTCCGACGACTCCATGCGCGGCCGCGTGCTCGGCGACCGCGGCAACGTGAAGGGTACCGACTACATCGCGTCGGAACTGAAGCGCCTGGGACTCGAGCCCGGCGGCGAGAACGGCACGTACTTTCAGCTCGTGCCCGTCGTGGAGCGGTCGCTGGACGAGGCGAAGCACGTGATGGTGGGTGGCAGGATGTTCGAACCGTGGAAGGATTTCGTGCCACGGGACAACGGGAGCGGCCAGCGGTCCATGGACGGCGTGCCGGTGGTGTTTGGCGGCGTCTGGGGCGACCAGGCGAAGCTGCTTCCGCGCGACCAGGCCGCGGGGAAGGTGGTCATCGTCGCGACGAAGGCCAACGAAACCGGCAGCGGAATCCCCGGGCTCCCGAACCGGCAGGTGGTCACGGCGTATTTCCAGGCGGCGAACGCCGTGCTGGTCATTGGGATGGCGAGCTTGCCGCCGCAAGCCATCGCCGCGTACCGCCAGCCGTCCGGTGGCATGCGACAGGACGACGCCCCCGCGCTGCCACAGTACGTCTACATCTCCGACGCCATGGCCCGCGCGTCGCTGGGCGGCGATCCCGCGACGCTGGCCGCGGGCGCGCCGGGGCAGCCCTTCACCGGCAACCCGACATGGAAGGAGACGCCGATCGCCAATCCGGCGCGCAACGTTATCGGCATCCTGCGCGGATCGGATCCCGTGCTCAGGAACGAATACGTGGCCATCGGCGCGCACAACGACCACATCGGCGTAGATCCGGAACCACAACCGCACGATTCCATCTACGTTGTGAATCACCTGTTCCGACTCCAGGGCGCCGATGACGCGCCGCCCCGGCTCGCGACGGCGGATGCGGAGAAGGTGAACGCGCTGCTCGCGGAGATACGGAAAAAGACCAACGGCGCCTCGGCCCGGATGGACTCCGTGTACAACGGCGCCGACGACGACGGCTCGGGCTCAGTGTCGGTGCTCGAGATGGCCGAGTACTTCGCGGGGCAGCGCGCGCGCCCGAAGCGGTCGCTGCTCTTCATCTGGCATGTGGGGGAGGAAGAGGGACTCTTCGGGTCGCAGTGGTTCACGGACCATCCCACCGTGCCGCGCGACGCGATTGTCACCGAACTCAACATGGATATGGTCGGCCGCGGCGACGCGACCGACGTGACCGGCGTGACCAAGGACGGCGCGAAGATCCACGGCAGTCCGAACTACGTGCAACTCATCGGCTCGCGCCGCCTGTCCACCGAACTCGGCGACCTGGTCGAGAAGGTGAACAAGGACAAAGGGCACAACATGACCCTCGACTACTCGCTCGACGCCGACGGGCACCCCCAGAACATTTACTGCCGGTCCGACCACTACGAGTACGCGCGGTACGGCATCCCGATCACGTTCTTCACCACCGGCGGTCACGCCGACTATCACCAGCTCACGGACGAGCCGCAGTACATTGACTATGCGCACATGCAACGCGTGGTGACGTTCGTGAAGGACGTGGCGGTGGCCGTGGCCGACCTGCCGAAGCGGCCGGTGGTGGACAAACCGAAGCCCGACCCCAAGGGGAACTGCCAGCAGTAGCGAAAGAGGCCACGCGTGCGGATGCGAGCACCGCGCGGCGACCGGAGGCGCCCGGCGGCGATGCTTGCCGCCGGCGCCTTCGCCGTTTCGGTGGGTGCATGGCCCGTCGCAGCACTGGCGTCGCTTGGCGCGCCGGCGTTCGCGCAGGCGCCGCCGCCAGGGCAGTCGGCGCCGCCCGGGCAGGATTCGTCCGAGACCGAGCCACGTGCGGAGCAGCGCGAGCGCGCGGGCTGGCGGCGACCCGGAACCGTCCGCGTCGCCACGGACAACGACGCGTACCTGTTCTGGCGCAAGCCGTGGGAGCGCACCGATCATGAGTACACGAGTGGTGCGCGCGGCACCGTCGAGTACGCCGGACCGTCTGACGTCCTGCCGCTTGCGCGGTGGCGCCGGACGTGCGGCGAGCCGCGTCCGTGCGTGTCGCACTCGTTCTCGCTCGGCCAGGAGCTGTACACGGGCGAGCCACCGCCGGCGCCGGGCGTCGAGCCTGCCGCGCATCCGTCGTACCGAACGAACGCCGCGTGGCTCTATGTCGAGGCGGCCGAGCGCGATTCGACCGGCCGGGATGCGCGTGAGGTGAGCGTCCGGGTGGGCGTCGTCGGCCCTCCCGCGCTTGGTGAGCCGATGCAGCAGTTCTTCCACGTGATCGGGCCGAAGTATCCGTTGCCGGTGGACTGGAGCCGGCAGTTGCCATTTGAGCCGGGCGTCGTGGTCACGGTCGCTCGGCGGCGGATCGTTGCCCGGACCGGGGATCCCGATGCGGGCGGCGGCCGCGCCACCGGAAGCGGCGCGGGGGCGGCGCTGTCCGTGTATGGCAACGCGTCGCTCGGCACGATCCTCACGGGCGCGTCCGGCGGACTCACGGCTTTGGGCGTTTTTCCCATCGCGGACGCGGCGCACGGCGCGCGTTGGCCGCGGGTGGCCGTGTCCGTCGAGGCCACAGCGTACGGCGTGCTCCGGGACGAGTTTCTCGACGGCACGTTGTTCCGGTCGAGCCCGCGGGTCGCGAAGCGGCCGCTGTACAACGAAGGTCGTCTGGCGGTCGAGCTCTGGTGGTCGCGGCTGCGCCTGGGGTATCGCGTGGCGCAGACGGGACCGCGGTATCGCCTGCAGGACGCGCCGCTCACGTGGGGAACGCTCGTCGCGGAGTGGCGGCCCCGTTAGCGATCGAGCCGGGCGGGGTGTGCCTCAGGCAGTACGCCGCTCGGCCTCGTTGGCGGATGACGCGGCGTCGAGCGGGATGTTGACGACCTGAACGTGGGCCCCAAACAGCGTGCGGGCAAGGTGCGTCCCCACGGACACGGGACCGAGGCAACGTGCGGGCACCAGCGCCACCAGTCGCGTCACGCCGCGCGCGGCCATCTGCATGACCAGCTCGAGATATCCGCCGGCACACGACGTATGACCGGAGTGCACGAGCGTGTGCTCGCCCAGGTCGGGGTCGCGCGCGACGATCCGCGCGTCGGAGCTGGTGACGAGGGTCGCGGCGCCGCCAGTGCCAGAGGCTGTGGAAGGGCGTGCGTCCGTGCGCGCCGCGGTCCGGACGCGCTCCACCGCACCCGCCCGTAACATGCGCTCGGAGAACATCCACGCATCGTCGCGGCGGCGGACGACGCGGTCGCGGCCGATGTCGCGGGCATCGAGCTCGCGCAGGTGGAACGCCGGCAGGGTGGGCGTGCGGCGGAGGTAGTCGGCCACGAGCGCCGCCGAGAGGCGCTCCCGGGCGCCGCGGTCGGGCAGCGCCGGCTGCACGAACTGGATGTCGTCCACGAGCACCAGCAGGCGCGGTCCGCGCATCGCGCTCACCACGTCGCACGCGGCGGTCCACGACTGCCGCGCGAACTCGATCATTCCCGTGTGGGCCGCCAGGGTGAGCGGCTCGTCGAGGAAATCGGACGCGCGTCCACCGGCGGTGAAGATCGCGAAGTGTCCGGCGAGCACCACGGTGGTGGCGGGGTCGGCGCCCGCGAGGGCGGCCTCGAGGCGGCCACGTATCACGCGACCCCCCGCTGCTCCGGCGGACGGGCGCTGGCCTCACGTTCGCCGGCGACGGCCTCGGCGAGCCGCGCTACCGCGTACGAACAGAGCCAGCGCGTGCGGTCGCGCAGGCCGTCGCGCAGCCGCACGCTGAGCCGGGGGGCTCCGCCCGGGTCGAATCCGTCAACGAAACCTGTGGGCTTGAGATGCGTGCGGGTGTGGCCTTCCGTGTCGCCGGGGCCGCACACGGCCATGCTGGCGGCGAAGCGCCGTGCGAGGGCATCCGCGGTGGCCGGGCCGTCGCCGTTGCGGCCGCGCACGAGCTGCTGGAGTCCCGACAAGGGAAACACGGGCGCTACCACGCCGCCCTCGCGGCCGACGCCCGTCAGCGCGCTCGTCGGGCCGAGAAACACGTTCTCGTCGCGGCGCCGACTCGGCCGCGCGCCCACGCGGAACGTCGGAAGCGCCGTGCGCCGGCCGGCGAGCAGCAGGAGCGCGGTGTTCAGCGCGAGCGCCACGTTCTCCCGCACCGCCGTGGGCCGCGCGCGGAACTCGGTGCCGAGCCGATACCACGCGATGTGGAGGACCAGCGTGACGAGATCGTCGGTGAGGACGGCGCGCAGGACCGCGTCGGATCGCCGTGCCGCGCCCGGAGCCCGGACGGTTCTCGGAGGCGACCAGCCGTGGCGCTCGTAGTCGGAACGCGCGAACGCCGGCCCGCCGCCCAGTCGCTCCAGCAGTTCCCACGCGACGGGATCGTACGGGAAGAACCAGTGGTGGGCGAAGATGAGCTTCACGGCGAGCTGCACGGCGGCGTCACTGGCCGGGGTCTCGAGCAGCGCCTCGAGCGCGCTGCCAGCGAACCCGGCGGCCACGTGCGCCTTGCCGAAGAGGTGTTCGGCGCGAATCTGCAGGATCTCGCCAGCGATGAAAATCGCGTAGTCCACGAGATTGGCGTACTCATGCAGCGTCTTCGGGTCGGGATCCCGGGTGAGCGCGAAGATGGTGCCAAGCACCGGGATGCGTCCCGAGGACACCGCGGCGAATGACTGGACGCTCGGGGCCAGGGCGAGGTGGTGGATGTGGTAGCCTTCCGGCGGACCATCCGGCACGCGGGGCGTGAAGCCGTGCCGTGCCGCCTCGACCGCGATCTGGGCGCGGCGGAC
>Ga0070741_10018732_pt1 | contig 11163 bp, 7 predicted proteins | sample Coa_R1_4_FD_66440 | JGI IMG/M metagenome (GOLD analysis project Ga0070741, IMG submission 66440) | Surface soil microbial communities from Centralia Pennsylvania, which are recovering from an underground coalmine fire - Coalmine... | ecosystem: Environmental > Terrestrial > Soil > Unclassified ...
CCATGTCCATGTCCGGCACGCGCGCCTACATCGGGACCGAGAGCGGGGTGGTGAGCGTCTCCGGCGCTTAACGCCTAGCGCCTCCGCATGCCGATGGCGTCAACCGGCGACGCGACCCCCGCTCGTTAGCGACCTCGCTGGCCGCCCGGTGGCTCAGCGGCAGGCTCGATTCCGTCGGTTAACGTGGCGGATATCCCCATCGTGGCAACGGGACCCCTGCTTACGGGGGTCGATCCACCACAACGAGGTAATCTTCTACGTTGCTGGCGGGACTGCCGGCGCGCCGACATCAGATGGCGTCATCGGCACGTTGGGCAGGGACATGTCACGGAGGATGCACCGAGGTCGTTATGGGATCATGGTTCGATGGTTGATTACCTTGAGTCACCGCCACCGGCGTTCCTGTTCGACCTGGACGGGACGCTGATTGACTCCGTCTATCAGCACGTGATCGCGTGGCGCACGGCGCTGTCGCGGATCGGGATCGACCTGTCGGTCTGGCGCATTCACCGCCGGATCGGGATGAGCGGCGGGATGATGGTGTCGGCGCTGCTGCGCGAGACCGGGCGGGTGCTGTCCAAGGCCGAGATCGACCGGCTCCAGGAGTCGCACCGGGAGGCGTACCAGGCGCAGGTGGGCAGCGTCCAGCCGCTGCCTGGTGCCAGCGAATTGCTGTATGCGCTGACTGCCGCCGGGGTGAAGTGGGCGATCGCGACCAGCGGGTACGCGGCGACCGCGCGGTCCGCGCTGGCGCTGCTCGGGCTGCCGGAGGACACGCCGATGGTGACCCGGGACCTGGTGCGGCACGCCAAACCGGACCCGGATCTGTTCCTCGCCGCGGCCGCGCTGCTCGAGGTCGAGCCGCGGCACGCGATGGTCGTCGGCGACAGCGTGTGGGACCTGCTCGCGGCCCGGCGCGCCGGCGCGCTCGGGGTCGGACTGATGTCCGGCGGGTACGGCCGCGAGGAACTCGAGCGGGCCGGGGCTTACCGGGTCTACGCGGACCCCGCCGAGATGCTGGCGCGCGTCGACGAGCTGGGGGTACGGGTGGACGGCGGGTCGTGACCGTCGCTGCTGTCGGAGCGGTACCGGGCACGGTGCGCCCGGCCGTGCACGGTCGGGTACGCCACTGGCACGCCTATCGCATCAGTGGCATCACTCTTCTCAACGTCACCGCATACATCTCGTAACGGGACTTCGTGGGTTTGCGCTTCCGGCTGTATCGTGGGGTTATATGGATGCGTAAGCGACAGGTACGTATCTGTTACAGGAGATGATTGGCCGTGCCCGCGGTGCGTCGGATATTCGTTGGCGTCCATGGGTCACTAGGGAGCATGCAGGCGCTGCGATACGCGGCGGACGAGGCACGGCGGCGGGATGTCCCGCTGATCCCGGTTCTCGCCTGGCTCCCGCCGGGCGGCGACCTCGCGGAACGCCGGAGCCCGTCGCCGTATCTTCGCCGCGTCTGGCTTGACGCTGCCTGGCAGCGGCTGTGGACCGCCTTCGACGCCGGCCTTGGCGGGGTGCCCGCCGACGTCGCGGTCGAACCGCGGGTGATGCGCGGCGATCCCGGGCCGGTGCTGGTGGACCTGGCCGAGTCGGCCGACGACCTGCTGATCATCGGGACCGGGCGGCGTTCGGTCCTGAGCGGGCGCTGCCTGCGCAAGTCCGTGGGACGCTACTGCCTGGCACACGCACGGTGCCCGGTGCTCGCGGTACCGCCTTCGGCGCTGATGGACGAGATGTCGCATCGGCTGCGGTCCTGGCAGATACGGCGGCACGTGCGGGTGCCCGAGGTGCCGGAGTTCGCGCCGCCGGACAGCTGAGCCCGCTGGGTACCGCCGCGTTGACACGGTCTAGTTGACACGGTCTAGTGGGCTCAACTGCGCGATTGACACGTTTGGGAGTGGGGCGGGCGGGGCTAGAAGTCGCAGGGGAGGCGTTTGATGCCGTTGACGAAGCTGGACAGCAGGCGATCGGGCTCCCCAGCCCGGATGCGCGGCACTCGGGTGAGGAGTTCGCGCAGCATCACGGTGATCTCCCGGCGTGCCAGGTGCGCGCCCAGGCAGAAGTGCGGGCCCGCGCCGCCGAAGCCGACGTGCGGGTTCGGCGAGCGGGTGATGTCGAAGCGGTCCGGGTCCGCGAAGACGCGCTCGTCGCGGTTGGCCGAGTAGTAGAACAGCACGGCCTTGTCGCCCTCGCGGTAGGCGTGCCCGTTCATCGTGTGGTCCTGGGTCAGTGTGCGGCGCATGTAGATGACCGGCGAGGAGTACCGGACGATCTCCTCCACCGTGCCCTCGATCCGGTTCTCGAAGTCGGCGAGCAGGAGGGCGCGCTGGTCTTCGTGCTCGGTGAGCAGCACGAGCGCGTGCGAGAGAGCGGTGCGGGTGGTCTCGTTCCCGGCAACCACCAGCAGGATGAAGAACGACGCCAGCTCCGCGGGGGTCAGCCGCTCGCCGTCGATATTCGCGGTTACCAGAGAGGTAACAAGAGTGTCGTTCTGATAATGCTCTGATAGATCGGTGACCAGCTCGGCCAGCTGCTGCCCGGCGGTCAGCAGCCGGGTGACGGCCTCGTCGAGATCCTCGGTGAGGAACTCCGGGTCGGCGCCGGACAGGATCGTGTTGCTGTGGGCGAGGACCGTCTCGAACTGGTCGTCCGGGATGCCCATCATGTCGCAGATGATCTTGAGCGGCAGGCGGGCCGCGACGTGCCGCACGAAGTCACACGGGCCGGTCTTGAGCAGGTCGTCGACGATCTCGCCGGCCACCTGCCGCACGCTGTCCTCGAAGCCGGCGATCATCCGCGGCGTGAAGGCGCGCGACACGATCCGCCGCAGCCGCGCGTGCCGCGGGTCATCCATGTTGATCATCGAGCCGAAGTACTCGTTGAACTCGACCGGCAGGTCGGGGATGCTCGTCGCGCCGTTGCCGGAGCAGAAGACGGCGGGATTCTTGCTCGCCTCGACCACATCCGCGTAGCGGGCGAGCGCGTAATAGCCGGGGCCCTTCTCGGCGAACGGGGTCTCCGGTTCGGCGAAGAACGCCGGGTGGTCGAGGGCGCGCAGCTCAGCGAAGGCCTGCGCGCGGTCGGCGAGGGGCAGGGCCCAGAAATCCGTGGCTGACAGGTCGATCGTCATGACCCATTAACACACACGGCGGCGAGCTTGGCGAGAAGCCTATGCGTCGTCCCTGTCCAGCGGCTGGGCGCCGTCGCCGGGCCACCAGCCGGTCAGCTTGCGGGTGCCCTCCGCGGCCGCGCGATCGACGGCGGCCTTGACCACGGCGAAGATCGCTCCTTGCAGGGCGGCCGCGAGCAGGATTTCCCGCCAGCCACGCCGCGCATCGGTGGCCTTGGGCGCCTCGTCCTCGTCGGCGGCGAGCTGCCACGTCTTCTTGAAGATCGCGCCGGCCAGCATCCCACTGAATACGCCGACCACCATGCCAACAGGCTTGTACAGGAGCTTGATCACCGTTTCCTCCACCGCCGGATCGCCACAAGCGCCGCGGACAGCACGCCCGCGGCGGCCGATACCGCGGCCGGAAACAGCGGATGCCGCCAGGTCGCGTGCGTTGCGCGAGCGGCCTGATGGCGGCCGGCCGGCGGTTTGATACCGGTCAAGGCGGCCAGCTGTTCGGCGGTCTCGGCGAGCCGACGACGGGTCCGCTCGATGTCTTGTCGCAACATGTCGGCCTTCAGCTGTGCGGCCTCGTCGGGGTGCACGGGCCGGGGTCCCGCCTCACCGGTACGATCCATCGCGTCATCCTTCTTCAGCCGTTCACGTCCGACTACCCGCCCCGCCGCGCGCCTAACGTCCCTCTTTAGCCAGGTAGCTCTGCGAAGATGGACGGATGCGCGGATCGATCCTGGTGCGACGGCTTACGCTCGTTGCATTCGTCGTACTCGTGTCCGCGGCCGGCACTTTAGTCCTGCGTCGGCTGATCCTGAGCAAGGGCCTCACCTGGGCGACCGACGCGGCGACGATCGGCGCCTTCGTCGTCGCGGTCTTCGCGCTGTTTACCGGGCTCTTCAGGAAATGGTGGACCGGTACCCTTCCCGCGTCACAGCTGAGCGTCGACGAGGCGGTGCAGCGCATTGCGCCGCTGCTGCACGCGCAATGGTCGGAGCGTAACGTCGAGCGTCAGGTCCACGATCCGGGCGCGATGCACGTGCAGTTCAAGGTCACCGCGTTCGCCCGGTCGCTGATGACGACTGTCCCGCCGCGCGACCTGGCCGGGGACTTCGAATCCATCTCGGACGTATTCCGCGAGGCGCGGCGGCTGGTCATCACCGGCCCGGCTGGATCGGGAAAGAGCGTGCTGGCCCTGAAGCTGGCCTGCGATCTCGCCGAGAGCGACCTGGCGGACGGGCTGCTGCCCGTCGTCCTCCGGGCCTCGACCTGGCGGCCCGGTCAGACGCTCGGCGCGTGGATAGCCGATGAGCTGATCAGCGTCGACCATGAACTAGCGCTGCGGCCGCGAGACGCCGCGGACAAGAAGACGACACTGGCGCGAGCGATGGCGGACCGCCAGGTGCTGGCGATCATCGACGGCATCGACGAGCTGCCCGCCGAGCGGCGGGCCGAGGCGATCACGAGGATCAACGAGGCAGGCTCCGACCGGCCGCTGGTCGTGACCAGCAGGCCCGCCGAGTATGCCGGCGCGGTCGCGGAGGCCGGCCGTGAGATCTCCAGAGGCGCCGTGGTGGAGATGCTCCCGCTCAGCCTGACCACGGTGGAGCGCTACCTCACAGAGGCGGCCGAGCCCCGGTCGCTCTCGCGCTGGCAGACGGTATTCGCCAAGCTGTCGAGCGAGCCTTACGGGCCGCTCGCTTCGGTCCTGACGAACCCGCTTATGCTGTGGCTTTGCCGGCGGATCTATGGTCCTGGCGGACCCGATCCAGGTCAGCTCGCCCAACGGCCAGACCTGCATGGCAGGCGGGCGATCGAGAATCACCTCCTCGACGGCTTCCTGCCGGCGATCTACCGCGACGCCGGGCACCGCCGCGGGTGGACGGCAGAGCAGGCGACGCAGTGGTTCGGCTTCCTTGCGCGGTTCATGGAGCAGACCAGGGCGTCCGAACTCGGGTGGTGGCAGTTCCGCCGGGCCGTCGCGGGCTGGCGGGCCCTGCGCGCCGCGGTGCAGGGAGCCCTGCTGGCCGGGCTCGTCTGGTGGCTTGCGGTCTGGGTACTGCGCCGGGCCGGCGACTGGCGGGGTGGTCACTATACGGGCAAGGCTGGCCTGGACAAGTTGCTGCTCAGCGGGCCGCTCGGACCGGTGATCCGTCCCGGTATTGACCGCCTTGTCGCCGTCGTCGGGAAGGATCATCTGCGCGGTGTTTGTCATGACGTCCACCAGGGCCTATCTGTCCTCCCCTGGTCACCGGCCACCGTGATTGTCATCGTCGCGACCGTTTTCGCGCTCGGTTCTCTTGACGACGACTACGCCGAAGACCTGCGACCGGTTTCGATCCGGCTGGTCCGCGGCGTCAGGCCGGCTATCCGCCTGGTGGCAGGGCTCGCGTTCCGCTCGTATCTCGCCTACGCCATCATCGAAACGCTGATCGACGCGGTGCGCACCCCGGCCGCGGATGTCCGGCCGCTGACCCGGGGACTGGCCGTGCTGGCCCTTGTGGTGATAGCCGTCTACGACATACCTAGCCCGTTCCGGGTGGTACCCGCCGAGGTCTACGCGCCGAGGAGCACGGCCAGCCTGCTGCGCAGAGACCGGCTGGCGGGCGCTGTCACCATGGTGTCCTCAGACGCGGCGACCATCGCCGCGATCTGGCTCTGCTGCGGCACCACCATCGGCGTGGCCCTGTGCGTGCTCACCGCCGCGCATCTCGCGGTCAGGCTTCTCACCGGCGGAAACGATGCCGCGACCAGCCTTGTGGATACCCGGGTCTGGCTCGCTGCGACGCACCGGATGCCGCTGCGGACGCTGGCGTTCCTTGAGGACGCCCACCGACGCGGCGCGCTGGCCCGCACTGGCTCCGCGTACCAGTTCCGGCACATCCAGCTCCAGCGGAGGCTAGCCCAGGGACATGAGACGCTGCTGGACCGGATGACGAGGACACCGCTCGGCTCACTGGTCATCGACCTGTTCCCCGTTCCGCTGTCGTCGGCCGAGGCGTGGACTCGTCCGGTATGGGCGCGCGTGTTCGAGGACCAGGTGCTCGCCGTGGCCGGCCTGATCGGTCCCTGCGAGCCGATAGGACGGGTATACCGGAGTCCGCCCGGCGTGGTCCAGCGGTTCGGCACGGCGGACGGACGGGACTGGCTGATGTGCGCGATACCAGGTGAGCACCCGGTTCTGGTGCCGGAATCCTTGTGGAACGTACTCGACGATCTGGGCGCGAACATGACCGGCGTGGACCCGCTGACCAGGCTGGGCTTCCCCGTGGTCGAGGGGTCCGCGCCGGCGGACCGCGTCATCGCGCCCGATGCGTGCCGGATCGAGCTGAACGGCGGGACGCTGGGACGCGCCGCGCTCGAGCGTGACCACGCGGACGGCACCTGGCGCTGGCGACCGCAGCCCGGGTTCGGCATCAACGAGCGGATGTGGCGCCGGCTGGCGTACCAGCACCTGGCAGGCTGGGCCGAGGTGGCGGTGGTGCTGCCGTGCAAGAACTTGCCAAAGGGGTTTAAGACCGAGCTGCGCGACAAAATCCGGAGTCAGCTGGCCGGCAGCGAGCTTTCCCAGGTGCTGGGCGCCATGGGGGCGAGCGAGCCACGACGCAAGCCGCGACTCAGCACGAGAGAGTTCTCGGACGGCTGGCACGTTCCCGCCGCCGACGGCAGGCCCGCGGTGGACTGCGTCGTCAGCGCCTCGCTGGGCCAGGAGCGGCTGACGGTCCGGGTGAAGGCCGTGATTCGCGCGGACCGTCAGCCGGCAGGCGGGGAGGGCCGTCTCGGCTTGCCGCTTGCGGACGCGGTGGCCGTGCTGGTCGCAGGCTGGCAGGCCGCGGCCGACGTGGTACCCGCGGCGGTCACCTACGATCCGTTCCGCGCGCTCACGGCCACGCCCACGGTGAGCTTCACCACGCAGGTACCGAGCACCCCGGGGGAATACGCCATGCTTCGCGGGTACTGGAGCAAGGACCGGGCTGAGGCGAAGACAGACCTGTTTGACAGGTTCACCGAGCGAGAAGTGGCGATCACCGGGCCAGTGCTGAGCATTCCCGCCGACGAGCGCGCGACTCAGGTACGAGAGGCGCTGGCCGGAATGTACATGGAGAGCTAGTCGGAAGGCAGAAGGTGGACACGAGCCAAGTCGACGCACTGGTGATCTTCGGGGCCACGGGTGACCTCGCGAAGGACTACGCGACCGCCTCGCTGAAGTTGAACAACATCGACACAAGCACCCCAGCCGTTATGAAAATGCTCGACCTGCTGCGGTACGTGGACGGCGACCAAAACCGGCGCGATCAAGGACGTGATCCAGAATCACATGCTCCAGGTGCTCGCCACCGTGCTGGCCGAACCTACGCCGCGGTGCGGCTCGCCGCCGACTCATGGCGCTGGGACGGGGTGCCGATCCTGATCCGGGCTGGCAAGTGCTTGCCGGTCACGGCGACCGAGGTCAGCGTGCTGTTCAAGCGCCCGCCGTACGAGGCGTTCGGCGAAGCGGCCCAGAACAGCCTGCGGTTCCGCATCAACCCGGACAAGGTGACGTTGACGTTGGCGGGCAAAAAGCCGGGCGCCGACATGCGTCCCTACGACCGGCTGATCGGCGCGGCGCTCAACGGCGAGCGCTGGCTGTTCGCCGCCCAGGAAACCGTCGAGGCGGCGTGGCGCGTGGTCGAGTCTGCCGGGGAAACCTGGCATAACCCGTCTTCATAACGACCGAGGTACGCCCTCCGAGACAAGTGCGTGTTTCGGCAAGTTGGCCGCCCGCCCGCCGGCGCTGGCTAGCGGGGGGTGGAGCCAGCGCCGGGGAAGGCGGCCAGCGCCAGGGAGTACGTAACGGCTGCCGCGCCCCACGTTCCTACAGCAATAGCGGCAGCCAACCGTGCTCCCCGGTGTGGCCATTTCGTGAGTAACTCCTCGCACGACCCGGTAGTCATGAGGGCGATAATGGAAGGGCGAGTGCTACCACCGCTAGTCTGGTCCGGAGGCGTGACATACCGGTGACAACCGCGTGACAGCCCTATTCGGGTGACGCCATGTTAGTGACAGTGCTGGGGCCGTTGCAGGTGATGGCCGGGGACGGAGACGAACCGGTCTCGGTGTCGGCCGCGCGCCTGCGGGTGCTGCTGGCGGTGCTGTTGTGGCGGGTGAACCAGCCAGTGGCGGTTGACCGGCTGGCCGAAATGGTCTGGGACGGGGCGCCGCCGGACGGCGTGGCGGTCGCGGTGCGCGGGCTGGTGAAACGGCTGCGGCGAGTGCTCGGTGAGCAGGCCGGCGCGCGGGTCGTGACGCGGTCCCCCGGTTACCTGATCGAGTTGTCCGGGGATGAGCTTGATGTGTCCCGGTTCGAGGCGCTGTGCCGGAATGCCGGCGACGCGGCCCGAGCTGGGCAGTGGGCAGTGGCGGGGCAGGCGGCCGCCGCGGCGCTGGAGCTGTGGCGTGGAACGCCGCTGGCGGATGTTCCCTCCCAGCTGCTGCGAGATCAATGGGTGCCGCACCTGGAGCAGGCGCGGATGCAGGTGCTGGAGTGGCGAATCGAGGCTGACCTGCATGAGGGACGCCACGAGCAACTGATCGGTGAGCTGCGCGAGGTGGTCGCGCGCCATCCCCTGCGCGAGCACTTTCACGCGCAGCTGATGCTCGCGCTGGCTCGCGCTGGCCGGCAGGCAGAGGCGCTGACCGCCTACAAACAGGCGCGCGCCGCGCTTGTCAGCGAACTCGGCATCGAGCCCGGACCTGAGCTGCGCCGGGTGCACGAACGCATCCTGGCCGGGGACGCTCTGCTCGTCACGCCGTCAGGGTCTGCCGCGCCAGTGGTGCCGCAGGAGCTGCCGGGCGCGGTGCGTCACTTCACCGGCCGGGAAACCGAACTGACAGCGCTGACCGCGCTGACCGGGCAGGACGCGGATCAGGTGCCGGGGACGGTGGTGATCAGCGCGATCGGCGGTAGCGCGGGCGTGGGGAAGACCGCTCTGGCGGTGCACTGGGCGCATCGGGTCGCCGACCGGTTCCCGGACGGGCAGCTGTACGTAAACCTGCGCGGCTACGACCCGGGCGAGCCGATGCCAGCTGCCGACGCGCTGGCCGGCTTCTTGCGTGCCCTCGGTGTACCCGGCCAGGACATTCCGGCCGATGCCGATCAACGCGCCGCGCGGTACCGCAGCCTGCTGGCCGGACGGCGGGTGCTGGTGGTGCTGGATAACGCCGGCTCGCCGGAGCAGGTCAGGCCGCTGCTGCCCGGCACCCCGAGCTGTGTCACGCTCGTGACCAGCCGCGATTCGCTGCCTGGCCTGGCCGCCAGGGACGGGGCGGTTCGCTTGGACCTGGACGTGCTGTCTCCGGCGGACGCGCTCAGTCTGCTGCGGGCGCTGCTCGGCGCACGGGTGGACAACGAGCCGGATGTTGCCGCAGCGCTCGCCGAGCAGTGCTGTCGGCTGCCGCTTGCGCTGCGGGTAGCAGCCGAACTCGCCATCGCGCGGCCCGCAACGTCCCTGGCGCACCTGGCCGCCGAACTGGACGATCAGCAACAGCGGCTGGATCAGCTGGAGGCCGGCGCAGACCCGCGCACCGCGGTGCGAACCGTGTTTTCCTGGTCCTATCAGCGGCTGGACGCCGCTGTCGCCCGCGCGTTCCGGCTGCTGGGCCTGCACCCTGGACCTGACTTCGACCCCTACGTGGCGACCGCCCTCACCGGCACCCCACTGAGCCACGCCGAGCGGCTACTCGGCCTTCTTGCCCGCGCCTACCTGATCCAGCCCACACGAGCAGGCCGCCACGGCATGCACGACCTGCTGCGCGCCTACGCCCGCGAACTCGCGGCGCGGGACGACGAAGGGCCACGCGCCGCGGTCGGCCGCCTGTTCGACCACTACCTTCGCAACGCCGGGACCGCGGCCGACATACTGTTTCCCGCCGACCGGCACCTGCGGCCCCGCATCCCCGCCACGTCCACCCCGTCCCCGCCGATGGCCGATGCCGACGCGGCGCGGGACTGGCTGGAGCAGGAGCTGGCGAACCTTGTCGCGGTGACTGGGCACGCCACCGGGTACGGCTGGCCCGATCATGCCATCCGGCTGTCCGCCGTCTTGTTCCGGTACCTGAACGATGCCGGTCACATTCCCGAGGCGCTCATCGTCCATGGTCACGCGCTCGACGCAGCTCGGCGCCTTGGCGACAGGTCCGCCGAGGCGAACGCACTGCGGAATCTTGGCGACGCCGAACTGGCGCAGGGCCGTCACCAGGAAGCCTTCGGCCACATGACCCGGGCCCTGACACTTTCCCGGGAAGCCGGCGACCAGGTCGCCGAAGCCCGCACACTGTGCAATATCGGCCTGATCCATCTCAACGAAGGCAGGTACGGGCAAGCCGCCGTCATCCTCGAAGAATGCCTGATCCTGTTCCAGGAAACCGGGGACAGGTTCGGCCAGTCTCGCGCGCTGGGCAACCTCGGCGCGGCCAAGCGTCGCCTGGGTCATGTTCAGGAAGCGGCCGGCCACTACCAGCAAGCCCTGGCGCTGGCTCGCCAGATCGGAGACCAGAGCGGCCAGGCCGAGACCCTGTCCCGGCTCGGCATGCTGAACCTTAGGCAGGACCGTCACGAGCAGGCCGCCGGCCAACTCCAGGAGGCCCTGGCCCTGTTCCGCCAGATCCACGAACCACCGGGCGTGGCAAGGGCCTTGCTGCGCCTCGGCGAGCTCAGCACTCGACAGCAGCGCTACACCGAGGCCGCCGACCAGCTCCAGCAGTCACTCCAGCTGTTCCGCGAGGACGGCGACAAGCCGAGCGAAGCCACCGCGCTCAACCGCCTCGGCGAAGCATCTCGGCTAGCTGGCCAGCCCGACCACGCGCGCGCCTGGTACGCCGCGGCGCTGGAACTAGCCACCCAGACCGGCATGAGATACGAGCAGGCCCACGCCCACGACGGCCTCGCCCGCGGCTTTTCCGCAGCGGGCGACGTAAGGCTGGCTCGCCGGCACTGGCAAGAAGCGCTCACGATCTTCACCGACATCGGCGCGCCCGAGGCTGACCAGGTCCGC
>Ga0070741_10018733_pt1 | contig 11163 bp, 14 predicted proteins | sample Coa_R1_4_FD_66440 | JGI IMG/M metagenome (GOLD analysis project Ga0070741, IMG submission 66440) | Surface soil microbial communities from Centralia Pennsylvania, which are recovering from an underground coalmine fire - Coalmine... | ecosystem: Environmental > Terrestrial > Soil > Unclassified ...
GATTGCGGAGAGGGCAAGGCGGTTGATACACTGAAGATTCCCTTGGCCAGGTAGCTCAGTTGGTAGAGCGCAGCCCTGAAAAGGCTGGCGTCGGCGGTTCGATTCCGTCCCTGGCCACCACATTAACCTCTTTGAAATCAGCACTTGCTGATCCGTTCTTCCGCCTGTGCCAGATTCGTGCCGTGAACTAACCGAATTGCCTGGTCCTGACGGGCCTGGATTTCGGGAGTCCACTTTGCATAGTGACGCCGGATAGTGGCGGGACTATCCGCGAGTATGCCAGCGACTTCGTCGACGGTCGCCCTTTTTCCTAGAAGCTCGCTTGCAAGAGTGTGTCGAAACCTGTGCGGATGAGCGCCGGGCACCCTCGCACGTTCGAACACTGCGGCAAGTGTCCGCTGCGCGCCCTTTACCAGACTGCGCAGGCTTGCCGTCTCGCTTGAAAAATACAATTTGCAGTTTCGCGATGCCGCCTTCGGGTGGGGCAGCATTTCCAACGCCCTCAACACTTCCGGGGGAAGCTCGACGCGGATCATTCGATGGTTTTTTACCGCCCGTTTCTCCAGGCGGTTTCCGTTGATGTGGTCGCGGGATAGAGTAACCACGTCGCTGACCCGCAGGCCAGCGTACCGCATGAGCAGTATCATGGCTCGCGCGCGGAGGCGTTCGTATTTGGCGCGGCCGATCTCATCACAGGCGACGATGATTCGGACGATCTGATCGAGAGTGTACGGCACCACATCGTTTGCCTCGAGCAACCTCGGGCGCTTCAGCGCCTTCGCCGGATTCATTCGGATCCACTCGCGGTCCTTGCAGAACTCAAAAAACTGGCGAAGGATCTCGATTTCCTTGATCCACGTCCAGTTGGTTTTGTCCCGCCAAAGCGCGTAGGCGTCGATCGTTTCAAAGCTGTTTTGGTCGACGTATTGGATGTGCGCGCCTTCGCAGTGTTCGGCCAAGAACGAGAGCACTCGCTTGTATTTTCGCTGAGTCTCTGCGGCATTCCCTTTATGCTGAGCGTGGAACGCCGCAATGGCGTCAGCAAGTCTCTTGCGGGAACGTCCGAGGGCCTCATCTTCCATCATTTCTGCGAGGCGCCTGGCCGCACGCTGGAGGTCCCGTGTCCTGAGGGATTTTCTAACCCGCCGATCGTTTTGCATGCCGCAAATGCGTAACGCGCAGTGGCCGCGGCACTTCAGGAAATTGGGTCCCTTATTCTTGTCTGGGCACTTGGAAGAGTGCCTTCGTTGCAGTGTGAGCATGGCCCTCATTCTAAACCTCCGCGCGTGCGCTGGCGGTAGACGCGCATTGCCAAGGAAAAGGGAATCCGCAATTCGATGCGAGTCCGCTTGCCGTTTTTTGATGGCTCGTTGAGCTTCAGCACCCCCTCAAGGTCTTGAAACCATCGCAACACGGTAGAAACGCTGATCCCCCACAGCTCCGAATAGAACTGCGGCGAGTAGTGCGGGTCTACCAGGATTGGCTCCGGCTGCAACATGCCGTTCCTTGTGTTTTCGGTGGCTGGTCGCCGCACGCCTTGTGAGGAACCGCCTCTGGCGGTTGATTCGTCCGCGATGGACTCCCCTGGAGGGCACGCCACTCCAGCGAATTCGCCACATCTCGCAGACGCGGGGAACCCTCTGCGCCGCAGTTCAGAACAGTGCCGACATTCTTCCTTTGCCTCTCAATTGACTTCACCTTCGACCTTTGGCGGAGGGGTCGAGCCCGTCGATGATCATATGAACGGATCTGGCGACCTCGATCGCGCCCAACGCAAGTCTGGGTAATCGATTCGCAGCGGGCGCGCATCCCTTCAACGATTTTGTGAGCAAGTGCGCCAAAGATGCCCAATTTGCTGAAGGACCCGACCACAGGGAAGCCTACGATGTCTCTGAGAGGGTAAAGCCTGGGACGGGGCATCAGTGCGTTCGGCATGTGTCCACGCTCGTGATCGTGCAGGTGCTGAGCTTCCGTCACCATCGGGTTTACACGGTGGAGGATATCGCTGCCTTGAAAATCGTCATCTCTTATCCAGTCGTCGTCGATAGGCCTTGGCTTTGCACGCCCCACTGCAAAATACCTTGTCAGCTCGGGCGGCCTTGGGAGATAGCTCAAACCACGACTCACACTGCGGGCATTTTCGTAGTGGTTTGCTGGATTCCGCAGCTTGACCGAACTGGAGCCACATCGCCTCAAGAAGGTTCGTAGGCACAAGCCTTAGCCTCAAGCAGTTTCTTAGAGGATGGCTTCCAAACACCGGGCGGACATGTTCGATGTTCTGATTGATGTTGGCTGCCAGGACTTGGGGAATGTAATGATACTTTACGTTAAACGCGGTGAACGGCGATGTGTTGGTCAAACGCAGAGAGCGGTCGACGCCGCTTTCGACCGGCTCGGAAGCGCGGAGTGTGCGCGTAAGACGCGTTAGGAGTTCGACTCTGACATTCGAATCGACGGCGCCGAACCATTCGACCCATGCAGCTTCCACACTTCCGCTTGCAACCGGGTCGTCGCTAGTTTTCGGCGGCGTGCTGGTCCGGTTTTCTTCCCACAGGAGTACGGCTGGTCGCATCGTGGCAATGGCGGTTTCCCACGTTGCAATCGGCTCCCCACGTTCCGCATCCTTCAACAGCCCAAATCTGTTAGCGAAATTGACGATTGATTCCGAGCTGCAATCGAGATCGATGAACGTGCGAAACAGGGCAGTATGGTCTCGTAGCGGAGCGTAGGTCCTCCAATCGAGGAATGCTTTCTTAGGTGACATTGCGGGCCCGATCCAAGGCCCCTCTTCAGCCTTGCACTGATCCCCAAACAAGGTGCTCGCCTCTTCTGGTCCAAAGATGCCATAACCCTCTTTACGGACCATCCAGATAAACGGGTCGGCCGTGCCGATAAATTGCATGTATCACGAATACTTTGTATCAAGCCGTGACGAGATTCAAGAGGTTCGTGCTTTTGCGGGCTTCCGACGTACTCTTTCGAACCGCGCGCAGAACAGGATTTCGCGGTCACTACGAAAAGCGTTCCGGGGCGAAGGTGAACACGATTCCGAGCTAAAGGCAAACAGTTGACTGACTCCGGGCGGGAAGAGGCGTTGTGAGAGCCCCGGCAGTGCGATCGCGGCCAATTCCGAGGCGGCACCTACTGTCACATATTCAGCAAGTTGGCGGTATCGGTCGATCGTCTTCGGCTGGCAACGATCAGGCGCATAGGTATCAAGCCACTCGGTCAGCCACTGGCCGAGAGTCCGTGGCGCCTCCTGCACCTCGGCCGTGCGCACCTGAATCTCATCCATGTGAGTCTTCATGGCGTTGCGATCTTCGCCCTCTTTCGCGAAACCGCCGTGGCCTTCTTGGATCCGGCTGCCCTGTTCGTCCTTGCCAGCATCAATGCGATAGCGCCAACGAGGCCGACCGGAACCTTTACAATGTATTTGGTGACGGAACCTTTCCATGTCTTTCCTCCCTCGAGGAGTAGCTACAACTCGCGCCAAGTGTCTCATGAGAGCGCTGACGTGCACGTGGATGTTCTCCGGCTGCTCCCGCGCCTGGCCCGACCGCTCGCAAATCACTCCCTTGCTTTCTTGACCTTTTTCCTGCGTACTTCAGCCGATTTTGCAGCTGCCTTTTTCGCCCTGGTTGTGCGCTCCTGGGGCGTCATCGTTTCTAGACTGCGTTTGCCGCCGATTCTGCCCCCTTTCGCTCCTTGTCGCCTGAAAAACTCTAGAACGGCTGGTGGTAGTTTTCGGCTCACAACTATAGCTTAAGCCCGTTTAGCGCATGTGCAAAGGGGATTTCCCTTTACAGCTAATGGGGGTTTAGCTTATTATCAAGTCGAGGTGCGAGAGATGAATGCGAAGCGCGCGGTCATCTACGTTCGGGTTAGTACTTCCAACAGGGCCAGCACTGGCAACGGCTTTGAGCAGAATCCCCAGGTGCAGGAAGTTCCATTGCGCCAAATGATTACGCAGCGCGGCTGGACACTGATCCGTGTCTACTCCGATCGTATGAGTGGGGCCAAAGAGAGTCGCCCCGGACTGAACGGTCTCATGCAGGCGGCGAGACGCGGCGAATTCGACGCAGTGGTCGTTTGGCGATTCGATCGATTCGCTCGTTCCATCGAGCAACTGGTTCTCGCACTGGCGGAGTTTCGGGCACTCGGCATTGATTTCGTTTCATGCCAGGAGGCCCTGGATACGTCAACACCTATGGGCAAGGCCATGTTCACGATCATCGGCGCGATGGCAGAACTGGAACGCAACGTCATCCGCGAGCGTGTCCTGGCCGGAATGGAATATGCCCGCCACCATGGGACGAAGAGTGGGAACGCTATCGGGCGCCCAAAACGAATCTTTGACCGTGGCGAAGTCTTCCGACTACGGTCGTGCGGGTTATCAATTGAAAGGATAGCTCACCAAATGAAGCTCGGCGTGGGGACAGTGGTTCGGGTCATCCAAGCGCACGAGAACGAACCAGCCGTCTTCCAAAACCCCTTAGTGTAGACTCGCTGGATGCCGACCAATCTAAAAGGATCTTTCAGCGGCACTCAATCCCTCCAGAACCATCTGGTTTTGGAAGGCAAAGACCGGCTATGTAGCTCCTTTATATTCGGCTCACGTCAGTCGGGCTTCGTCCGGACCTTTTTGGAAGGGGCCGTCTCGCCGGAGTTGGCTGTCCTGACTGGCGGACTTCTGACCTCACAATGACTTGAGGGCGGCCTTCAATCCTCTTCGAACAGGGTTCCCACCCGCACCCCCAACGCCCGTGCGATCCGGATGATGTTCCGTAAGGATGGGTTCCGTCGCGCCACCTCGATTCCGCCCAGATAGGTGCGATGCATCCCCGCTTCTTCGGCGAGCCGCTCCTGGGACCAGCCCTTCCCCGCCCGCAGCGCGCGGATGTGAAGGGCGAAATTGCGGACGATCTTGTCCTCGGACTTCAAACTTCAGGATCAGGGCTTGCATCTTATTGGTCTACAGAATATGAGTAACAAAGTGTGCTACGTGTAGTGAGTATTAGGGCGATCGGAATGGCTGCTGAACCAGCGGATCGAGTTTTCGTTTGGTTGTACAGCTACACCGACGCGTGCACTCTCGAGAGCTACGACTGGTGCGCGCGCGATTCGTTTCACCACCACCACTTTTGGGTGAGTCAGTTCATTGAAGATCAGTTGGACATGTTCTACGCGGACTTTACGGAGTGGTTCAATTCCGGGGAGTTTCCTGATATAGAAGAGCAATTGTTGCCTTCCGAGGCAGCGGTGTTTCGGGCGGGGGCGCGGGCGCCTGCCGATGCAGATCTCGATTCGATCGAGAAACACCGTCTTTTTCGGGGTCTACGCGCAGTCATTCGGCACCGCCTTGACAGACGGTCTCTGGAGCAGGTACAGCTGGCCGCCGCATTGTTCAACTGGACTATCGAGTTTGGGTTGTTTAACTGCCACACTGAATCGTGTGCCGTGGTCAGGGTTGGCACCGCTGAGGAGGTCGCACCGTCCTTGACCGAACGGATTCTGGATCGAGTTCGAGATGATTCCGATCGTGGTTACCCTCACTCCCAAGTCCGATCCACACTTGTCGAGAAGCGGTTCCTTCCATTCAGGCCACTGCTGACAATGCTCAAAGAAACCATGGAATCCGAGAACTGGGCCGAGAATCAACTCGCCGTCCGGATCTTCTTTTGGATCGCCGAGATGTACAAGTCCATGATCAAAGAGGACGTTGTCTGATAGCGCCAGAATTGGCTCCGCCGCAGCGCGCGGTTGCGAAGCCGTCCGAAGAACTTCTGAAGGACGATTCGCCAGATTATGCAGGATATGATGCAACAATTATTATCCGCGAGGACGCGGCCACTATGAGCCGCACGCTTTCTGAATCGGCGGTCGTCCGCGCACTGGCAGAGCACGTCTGTCAGCGGCTCACTCGGAGGCTGATCGCGACTCTTCAAAAGATGAGCCGCGTATTGCTTTCCGGCGAGGATTCTGGCCTGAGGAACAGTTGGGACGAAATCTGCGTGGAGGTTCAATTTGAAGCCTCATTTTCCTGGGACGCTTACGATGAAACGGTCAGGCGGTTTGCAAAAGCTCACGTCGTGAAGTTGCTGCCCCACGAGCGTGAGGCAATTTGGCTGCAAACGCCTGCTTCGGAAAATTGGGACGGTGAAGTGGAATCCCAGCGCGAGCCTTACCCGGTTCTGGACGACGATATCGTCGAATACCTGGTCAGCGAGTATCTCTATAGCGAGGCCGGTAATTGGAGCAATTCCCGTATTCGACAGTATCTAGAGCACGGCGGCCTCGGCTACTGACCTCCACGCAAGAGCTAGCAATCACATGCATACTGTCGCTGAGTTCTACACACTATGAGTGTGATAATAGAGCTTGGACGCGTGGCGTGTCCGGCAACTTGCCTGCTGGGGAGGCGCAACGGCTCCCGAATCTAACCTGCATCGGAGGGGAGTTCCGCAAGACCGCCGCGACGCGTCGTTCAAGGCGTTGGCGGGGAAGAGGCAACGGGAATGATCAAACGGGATATCGAGCACCGCTTCGACTGCGGTCCTTATATAGCCTGAATTTCCTCTATATTACGCAAGATTCAGTAAGTCAGAGATCAGAGTTCGCGACCGGCCTATTGCAGCGGGCCGATTATGGGCCCATTGCCGATCACGAAGTATCCCATATTATTACTGGAGCTAGCTTTACAGAAAGCCACCGCTGATGCGGCAAGTCCCTCTACACTTGAAAGCGAGGCCGGTTGGTGGGCGAGTGGCACTACTACAGATTGGCAGCTCATGCCAACATTACCGGCGAAGTCGGTGGCAGTAACGGCAATCAGGTATACCCGTCCGTTGCCGGTCCCTTTTCGCTCCGCGCGCAGCCGGAGGGTTTCTGTGGCAATCCCCGAGGCATCCGGCGAGAAGTTGCCGTCACCTGTTGGGTCCGTTTCACTCTCGTTGCTAAGAGCACGGACGCTAACCGGTCTCGAGCCATCGCAATTGTCGACCGCGGTCGCTGTAAGCCCCACGTTCACCATCGTGTGATCCGGTGGCCACAGGAGCGGCAAAGCAACCGAAGAGCTCAGGACCGGCGGAGTCTGATCCACTGCAGTAATGGTTACAGTGGATGTGCTCGTGCCATTCGGAAGACCGTCGCTGACGGTCAGCGTGATTGTGGTGACGCCACGAGGCAAGGTGATTAGGCCCTGTTCTCTGGTCAATATTCGATCACAACATTCACTCGCGTGAGGGATCGTCACCGGACGGCCGAGACGACAGGCTCGATGAATCCCGCGCAGCGGGATGAGTAGAGCCCGACCGCCGGAACGGCGGGCACGCCCTGAAAAGGCCGCCCCCCGCCGCGCAGGCGGCAAACTCTTTTAGGCCGCGGCCTCGGCTTTCGCCTCCGGCAGGAGGCGGTGCAGGTAATCGACGGCGCGCTGTGCGTGTGCGGCTGCCGTGAAGATCGCGCGGTTGTCCTGCTTCGTGACGTTCAGCCAGTGACCGATGTACGAAGCGTGATCCTCGCGGACCTCCGGCGTCAGCTCCAGATCGGCGCACAGGAACCTGTCACCGCAGGGGAACGGCCACACGGGGAAGCCAACGGAGCGCAGCGAGGGCGGCGAAAGGAGCGGGCCAGCCGTTGACAGGGACCGCCGCCGGCGCATGATCCGCGTTACGGTTACGAGAGAACCGGCGAATAGGAACGGACAGGATTTGCAGAAAACGGCAGGGATCAGAACAGCAGAACGGCCATTCTCGCACTGTCCAGTTCGGGATCGACCCGGCTTCCCCAAGGGCCACGCTCCCATAAGTTATATGCCATATGCCGTTCGATGTGAGGGGCATTCTCGAGGATGTCGCCCTCGATATGAATCAAGTCAGCGAGGAGTTCAATGTCACGGTCGCTGAGTTCCATCGCGACACGCATCATTTCTTCGACCTCGTCCGGATCTGTCGGCCTTGATTGTATCAGTGCATTTGCCAGAATCAACCCGATACGCCGCACGCGGCTTTCAGATCGCGTCGCCTCAGCTTTTCGGGCTGCGTCGAGGAGTAGTTGCTTCGCGCTCATCACGCGCCTTCCCGCCAAGACCTATCTGAAACACTAGGCCGCAGTCGAGAAATATGATGGCGCCTGCACGGCGCTCCTTCAAGGCTGTATGGTCCGAGCTGGCGAACTCGACGACGCGACGCTGCAGATCCAGCCCAAGGCGCAAGCTGTCAGGGTGAGATAATCGTTACAGTCATTCCTGCGAAGGGACCTCGCTTCGGGAGCGAGTCGAAATTCGCAAAATGGCGACACGTAGAAGATCATCGATACCGCGGTGGGCGCCTCCGATAGTTCAGCAGTGCGCGCGCCTGCTCAAAAAGGCTGCTGGATCCGCTTTCCAGAATAACCCCGAACTGAAACATGCCATAGGCCGACTGCTGGTAGCCGTGCTCCCGCCGCATCCAGCACGCCAAGGTCGGCCCTGTGAGCCCCACATTACGCGCGGGGCGATGCTCGAAAACCGATATCGGAAACTCCGCCCGGCCGAGTCGGCCGAGCTCCGGTGGAATCGCATCTGCCAGATTCTGACTCCGGGGTTCAAAGACCTTCCCATTCGTGAGCAAGCGAGCCATAAAGCCAAGCTGAAGGCTTCCGTGCGCAGCCGCCGTAACGCCCGGCGCCGGCGGCGGAGAAACAACCGCCCAGGAGATGTTTCTCCCCCGAAACAATAGCCAGGGCCTTTTCTTTCTCCCCGCCCGAGCCTCAAGGTTAAGACGTGAGGGCTCTCACCCGAGACCAGGTCGAAGGCCGCAAGGAAAAGGCCGAGCGCTTCGTGCGCAACGTAGTCGGCGATGACGAGCGGGCCGACGAGATCGCCGCGGAGAGCCCCGAAGACTACGCCGAACGACGGCACTTCGAAATCATCAATCCGAAAAGGAGCAACACCGTGGCCCAGCCCACCAACAAAGAACTCAAGGACCGTATTGCGGAACTGGAGAACGAGAACCAAGCACTCTGTGACCAACTCGACGCCATCGCCGATATCGTCGGTTCCGATGACGACGACTCGGATGACGACCAGGACTGACCGTGACCGCGCGCTCGGAAGCTCCGCGGACACATCGTCTCGGGGAGCTTCCGGCGATTCGGCTTGCGTTGTGGGCGTAGATTCGACGGATTGGAAGGTTTACGTGCACGTTCTCGAGGTGCCGCCCCTCGGAAGAGGCCGGTCACTTTTGGACCATGGAGTCACGGGTACGAAAGCGCTCCGCGCCGATTGCAGCACATCCTGAGACTCCCAGAAAAAGGCCATACATGATGCATCTTACCGCCACCATAACGCTGCGATCGCACCCGCCACGATTCCCGCATCCGCGACGTTGAATACAGGCCACCAGCGCAAGTCCAGGAAGTCGATTACAAAACGGCGCCGCACGCGATCGTGGAGGTTGCTGGCAGACCCGCCGACCGCCGCACCAAGCCCGATCTGTGCCGCCGCCGTTTGAAAAATGGCGCCGGATTGCAGACCTGCGATGATTGCAGCGACCGCAGTGGACCATAACAGCACAAGCGCGATTGCCCCCGACGTAACACCGCCGTTCGCAAATTGCCTTCGCCGGCAGACCAGAATTCCCTTGCGCACTGCAGGCGCACGGGTGGCGCACTTCTTCGTCCACCGGTCAACCGAAGCGAGTAGGACGCCCGATACTATGGGAAGCCAAGTCAGCGGCTTGCTCCTACTTAGGGGGGCGGCGTGTATCGTCCTGGGGTGGCGGCCCCAGCGGCTTCGGCGCTTCGCACGGCGCGTATTGACAGGGCGCCGGGGGAACCTCTGGCGGGCAACACTTCTCTATCTGAGCGCGCAGCGCCTGCTCTCGTTCCAGCGTCAATGCAACCTCCGCATGGATTAACGCGTACATCGCACTCAACGCGGCGACGCTCTTGTTCATGTTCGTCTGGAGAACCGTCTGCAAATGCGCTTCGTTCAAAATCTCGCACGTATTCCTTGAGATCTTCTCCAGATCACAGATTATCGTATCGTTCTGCAGCGCATTCTGATACAGCGCCTGGTCGGCATATTGCAACAGCTTAATCAATTGCGCGAATCCCGACTGAAGTGTGGCGTTCACCTGGTCCACCGCTGATTTCACCGCGTCGGTGGAGGCTTTTATCCCATCCAGTTTGCTGTTTGCCTGATCCAGTTTATTGTTCACCTGGTCCAGTTTGGTGTTCGTGGCACCGATCTGGGTATTTACAGAATTGTTAACGTTGTTTATTGCGTTGAAAATATCAGACGCGTTCGGCATTTATCTCACTCCTGTCTGCTATTCGGTAAAAGCAGCGTTCCCATGCGCGATAAGCTGGTCCGAGGTTAAAACCTTGTCGTAGATCGCTACTTCGGCAATTCGTCCGTTGAACGGATAGAGAAACCCCGACAAGCCGGGATCCGGACCTGGAAAAGGCGGGCGCAGCGCCCTCCGCGGGCCAGTGATTCCAATGTACAGATCCTGAATTCCACCGGGCACATAGTTGACGTGTTTCAGTTCATACTTCAGGAAATCGAAGTCCCTCTTCGCAAAATAGATATGCAGGAAGGCATTGCTATTGGAGAAGGTTAATGCCAGATACGTGGGCGCGGCTGTAACCGCGAGCCCCGGATCGCCCGGCGCCAGAGCAGAATTCTTAAGCTCCAATCGCTGGAATCCGGTGCCGTCACCTACCCAAACCTGCCACGTCATTTTGGAAGCGGGATCATCGGGGTTGTCGGGACCCGCATAAATTGCGAATCCCTGCTTCTTTTGCGCACCGGGACCCGTCGTCCCCGGGGCGGACGATTCCAGCACACAATGAAAACTACCGTCCGGAGGAAAAATCTGGAATTCCGGAAAAACCAGCACGTCCACGCTGAACTCCGGTGGGTTCGCTATGGGAACACGGACGTATCCTCCATTCAATCGACAGGAGGTAATGGAAGTATCGGTGGCCTCGATCGGCGGCGGATCCGTCACGCCGACGGTTAAGACGGTTGCGTTCACGGCCGACGAATGCCAGTTCGGATCGCCCGCGGGAAGAGGTGAACTAACTTCGAACAAGTCGCCGTCCTTGGCTCCTGCGATCTCGTTCTTGGCTTTTAGGGTGGTGGCATGCGGTTGGAACGCGGCTATGGCGCACGCGATC
>Ga0070741_10018734_pt1 | contig 11163 bp, 7 predicted proteins | sample Coa_R1_4_FD_66440 | JGI IMG/M metagenome (GOLD analysis project Ga0070741, IMG submission 66440) | Surface soil microbial communities from Centralia Pennsylvania, which are recovering from an underground coalmine fire - Coalmine... | ecosystem: Environmental > Terrestrial > Soil > Unclassified ...
TGGTCAGCTACACGCGGGCGCGCGGCGAGTCGCTGGGCGTCGGCGACCTGAACATCGGCGCCATGCAGCGGCCGGAGCGGCTGTTCTACCTCGGCCTGGTGAGCGCGCTGGCGCCGATCCCCGAGGTGCTGTTCGGCCACGGCCGTCTGCCGCCGTTCCCGCCGACCGTCGCCGCGCTGCTGCTCTTGACCGTCTCGGGCAACCTGACCGCCATCCGCCGCATCCTGCACACCATGCGTCGCCTCGACGCGCAGGCGGAAGTGGCGCGCGCCATCCCGGCGACCACGCCGGTGCTCTCGCTGCGCAAGGCCCGCGAGTCGGGCGCCCGCTCCGCGGTCTAGCGACGACGTGAGCCCGCTCGCGGCCGCGCTGCTCGGGCTCATCGAGGGCCTCACCGAATACCTTCCCGTCTCGTCGACGGGCCACCTGATCCTCGCCGGCCACTATCTCGGCGTCGAGAGCGAGACCTCCAAGTCGTTCGAGATCGTCATCCAGCTCGGCGCGATCCTCGCGGTCGTGGTGCACTACCGGCGGCTGCTCGGCGACCGGCTGCTCGGCCTCGCGCGGCAGCAGCCGGAGGCGCTGCGCCTGTTCGGCGCGCTGGCGGTGGCGTTCGCGCCGGCGGCGATCCTCGGCCTGGCCGCGCGCCACGCGATCAAGGAGCACCTGTTCGGCCTCAAGCCCGTCGCCGAGGCGCTGGTCGTCGGCGGCGTGCTGATGATCGTCGTCGAGGCGGTGCGCGCGCGCCGGCACATCACCGGCCTCGACGGGCTCGAGCACGTCACGCTCGGCCGCGCGTTCGCCATCGGGCTCGGCCAATGTTTTTCGCTGTGGCCCGGCGCCTCGCGCTCGATGTGCACCATCGTCGCCGGTCAGCTCAGCGGCCTCTCGACGGCGACCGCCGCCGAGTTTTCGTTCCTGCTGGCGCTGCCGACGCTCGGCGCGGCGACGATCTACGAAGGTTGGAAGGCGCGCCACGCGCTGCTCGCCGGCTCGGGCGGCGTCGAGCTGGCGATCGGCCTCGGCGTTTCGTTCGTCGTCGCGTGGGCGGTGATCGCCGGCTTCTTGCGCTACTTGAAGTCGCGCGGCCTGGCGCCGTTCGGCTGGTACCGCGTGATCGTCGGCGGCATCGTCCTCTGGACGATTTTGCGTTAGCTGCGGCGGCGGGCGAGGGCGGCCTCGACCTCGTCGAGCAGCGTCTTGCGGCGCAGCGGCTTGGGGACGAACCCGTCGGCGCCGGCGTCGCGCACGCGCGCGCGCATCGAGTCGGCGGTGCGCGACGACACGACGACGACCGGCAGCGCGCCGAGATCGGGTGAGCGGCGCACCTTGGCGATCAGCTCGTGCCCGTCGAGCCGCGGCATCTCGAGGTCGGTGATCAGCACATCGAACGGCCGATCCTGGAGCAGCTCCCACGCGTCCCATCCGTCGGGCACCGTCTCCGCCGCGTAACCGCCCTGCGCCAGGATCAGCTGCGCCGTCTCGCGGATCGCGCGCGAATCGTCGACGACCAGCACGCGCCGCGGCCCGAGCGCGCGCGTCGGCCGCGGCGCCCGCACGCCGTGCCGCGCGTGCTCCGCCAGCTGCGTCACGTCGAGGATCAGCTGCACCTTGCCCGCGCCCGAGATGGTCGCGCCGGCGTAGAGCGGCAGCGCCTGCAAGAGCGGCCCGAGCCCGCGCACCACGATCTCGCGCGGCCCGATCACCTTGTCGCACGTCATCGCGAACGTCTGGTCGCCCGCCGTCAGCACCAGCGCCGATCGCCGCGCCGCGCCCGGCGGCGCCGGCACGCCGAGGAGCGCGCCCAGCCGCACCAGCGGCAGCTCGCGCGGCGCCGGCCCCGGCAGCACCACGCGCTCCGATCCCGGATCGAGCCGCAGATCGTCGGCGGTCACCGTCACCGCCTCCTGCACGCGCGCCGCCGGCACCGCGTAGACCTGCCCGCCGACCTTGAACAGCAGCGCCTGCTGCACCGCGGTCGTGAGCGGCAGGTGCACGGTGAAGCACGCGCCGCGCCCCGGCGTCGAGGTCACGCGCACCGTGCCGCCGAGCCGCGCGATCGCCTCCTTGACCGCGTCCAGCCCGACGCCGCGCCCGGCGAGATCGTCGGCGCCCGCGCGCGTCGACAGCCCCGGCTCGAACAGCGTTGCAAAAAGCGAAACCTCGTCGAGCTGCGCCGCCTCCTCCTCGCTCACCCGCCGCGCGGTCACCAGCGCGCGCCGCACCGCCTGAAGGTCGATCCCCTGCCCGTCGTCGCTCACCTGGATCTGGATGGCGTCGCCTTCGTGGCGCGCGGTCAGCTCGATGGTGCCCGCCGCCGGCTTGCCAAGCGCGCGCCGCACCTCCGGCGGCTCGATCCCGTGCGCTATTGCATTTCGCAAGAGGTGGAGCAGCGGCTCCGCCACCCGCTCGACCACCGCCTTGTCGATCTCGGTCTCCTCGCCGGCGGTGGCGATGCGCACCTGCTTGCCCTCCTTGCGCGCCAGCTCGCGCACCGGCTGATCGAGCCGCGCGAACAGCCGCCCGACCGCCATCATGCGCACGCGGCGAATCCCCTCCTGCAGCGTCGCCGACGTGCGCTGCAAGCCCTCGGCGTCCTCGGCCGCGCCCGCGACCGCGCGCCCGAGCGAGGCCAGCGCGCTCTCCAGCTCCGTCGAGATCTCGACGAAGCGCGCCGACACCTCGGGCGCCGCGCGCAACAGCGACTCCAGCTCGGCCAGCGCGCCGTTGAGCGCGCCGCGGACTTTTCCCACGTCGCGCACGCAGCCGTCGAGCTCCTGCAGCCGGCGCACGATGCGCGTGCGATCGAACACCAGCTCCGAGGCCGCGTCCATCAGCTCGTCGATGCGCTCGACCTCGACGCGCACCGTCTGCGTATCGGCGTCGACGCGGCGATCGAGCAGCCGGCGATCGGAGTGCGACGGCTGCGGCGGCGGCTCGGCCGGCGGGCGTCCCGAGGCGCGCACCTCGCGCTCGACGGCGGTGACGCCGTTCGCCAGCCCCTCGACGCCCGCCTCCAGCTCGGCGAGCGCGCGCGGCTCGACGGGGCGCCCGCCGTCGCGCAGCGCGATCAGCCGATCCTCGAGCGCGTGCGCCGCGTGCGACAGCGCCGGCAGCTCGACCGATCCGGCCGAGCCCTTGAACGTGTGCAGCTTGCGCAGCATCGACGCCAACGCCGCGCGATCGCCCGGCTCGCCGCGCAGTTGGCGGATGCCCTGCTCGAGTGACTCCAGGTGCTCGCGCGCCTCGTCGAGAAAAAACGCGCGCAGCCCGCGCAGCTCGTCGGGATCCCACTCCGAGCCGCGCGGATCCGACGGCGGACCGGCCAGCGCGTCCAGGGCTGCGGCAATTTGCCGCAGGGCGGCGTCGATCGGCCGGCCGGCGCGCACCGCCTCCTCGAGCGCCCGCGCGTCGCCCGCCAGCGCGCCGAGCCCGACCATCGAGCACGCGCCCTTGAGCCCGTGCGCCGCGCGCGCCCGCGCGTCCGCGTCGCCGCTCGCCTCGAGCGTCGCCAGGTAGCCGCGCGCCTCGGGCAGAAAGACCGCCAGCAGCTCCGGATCGAGCGCGCTCATGACTTCGGTTTCGGTGCCAGCGTCGCCTGCACGCGATCGAGCGACGCCAGCACCTTCTCCGCCGCCTCGCGCGAGCCGTTCGCCGCCGGCCCGTCGCACAGCGCGTCCAGCTCGCGCAAAAGCTCCGCCTTGCGCGCGCGCAACAGCTCGACCAGCCGCGCCGCCTCGAGCGGCTCGGCCTGCGCGCGCACCTTGAAGCGCGCGATCGCCTCGCCGAGCGCGCGCGCCGACGACACCATCGCCTCCGCCACCTGCGTCTGGTCCTTCGCCTCCTCGGCGGTCGCGCGCGTCACCTCGCGGATCTCCTCCATCGCGCGCCCCGCCTCGTCGGTCGCCTCCTGGATGGTCTCGATGAACGCGCCGATGTCTTTCGTCGCCACGCCCGAGCGCTCGGCCAGCTTGCGCACCTCGTCCGCGACGGTGGCAAAACCTTTTCCGCCTTCGCCGGCGCGCGACGCCTCGATGGCCGCGTTGAGCGCGAGCAGGTTGGTCTGCGCGCCGATGTCGTCGACCAGCTCGACGATGCGCGTGATCTCCAGCGAGCGCAGCCCGAGCGCCTTGATCTTGCGCGACACGCCGTCGAGCGCGATCGACTGCAGCGCGGCGCCCTTGGCCATGCGCTCCGACGCGCGCAGGATGGCGTCGGCCGCGCGCGAGACGTCGTCGCCGCCGACGCGCACCTCGCCCACCAGCCGACCGATCGACTCCAGCATGTGGTTGAACGCGTCGACGACCGAGCCGAGCTCGTCGGGCGTCACCTCGCCGCGCGACGTGAGATCGCCCTCGGACGCGCGCGACACCGCCTCGAGCAGCCGCATGATGTTGCGCTCGAGCCGCTGCTTCTGCTCCTCGCCCGCGATCAGCCGCGACAGCCGATCGAGCATGGCGTTGATCGATCCGCCGAGCGCCTCCAGCTCGTCGCCGGTCGTCACGTGCGCGCGCCGCTCCAGCTCGCCCGCGCCGATGCGCTCGGCCACCTGCGTGAGGTGGCGGATCGGCGCCACGATGCGGCGGCGAAAGCGCGACACCACCGCGAACATGAGCAGCCCGCCGACGCCGAGCACCAGGCCGAGCGCCCACGACAGCCGCCGCACCACGCGCTCGTCGGCGATGGTGATGTCGTCGAGCACGCCGTCGAGCGTCGCCTGCGCCTGCGCCAGCGCGGCGGCGTTGCGCCCGTCGAGCTCGCCGTGCGACGCCAGCGTCAGGCGCCCGCCCGCGACCGGCGTGGCGACCCAGAACTCGCGCTCGTCGAGCGCGGTCTCCGCCTGCCCGTTGTCGCGCAAGAATCCGCCGGCGCTCTCGAGCGCCGCCTGATGGCGCCAGCGCGCCTTGTCGAGGATGCCGCCGAGCGGCGGATAGATCTTGCGCGCCGCCTTGCCGACCGCGTCGTCGTCGAGGTCCCACGCGATCTTCTCGTCGGCGTCGATCACCACCACGCCGCCGGCGCGGCCGACGCGCGCGCGTTCGAGCAGCGCCTGCAGCGCGGGCACGTCGGCGATCGGCGTGGCCGCGCGCCACATCAGATCGAATTGATCGGCGATCGCGAGCGTGGCGTCGAGCTGCGACGACTTGACGACTTCGGCCGACGCCCAGCGCGCCTCGTCGAGGGCCACGCGCAGCCGCTCGCGCCGCGCTTCGCGCCGGTTCAGCTCGTTCAGCGTCAGGTAGCCGAGCACCGCGATGGCGCACAGCGGCCCGACGAGCAGGAGCCCGAGCGCGCGCCTGAGCCAGCCCGACAACGTGCGCACGCGCGGCGGCGGGATCGGATGCTCGCCCGACGTGTTGCCGACGCTCACGGGTTGACTCGCTTGCGCAGGTCATCGAACAGCGCGCCCACGTCGAGCGGCTCGACGCCCGCCGGATCGCTCTCGACGCCGAGCACGCGCTCGACCCACAGCGCCGCGCGCACCGGCCCCAGCTCGACGACGACGAGCGCGTCGCCCGGCCGCGGCGCCCGCGCGTCTTCACCGCCGCCGTCGGGCGCGAGATCGAGCACCGGCACGATCTGCCCGCGCAGCTGCGTGAGCCCGACGACCGGCGGCGGCGCCGTCGGCACCGGTGTGAGCGCCGAGAGCTGCGCCACCTCGCGCACGCGCGCCGTCGGCAGCGCCCACCGCTTGCCCCCTGCCACCACGACCACGACTTCGCTCATGCGTCGAGTCGACTGCGGACTTTCTCGACGAGGCGGTCGGCGTCGACCGGTTTGCACAGGTACTCGTCCGCGCCCTGCTTGAGCCCCCAAAAGCGATCGGCCTCGCGATCCATCGACGTCACCAGGAACACCGGGATGCGCGCCGTGCGCGGATCGGACTTGAGCGAGCGGCACAGCTCGAAGCCGTTCTTCTCCGGCATCACCACGTCGAGGATCACCAGGTCGGGCGGCGCGTCGGCGATCGCGCGCGCCGCCTCGGCGCCGTCGGCGGCCTGCACGATGTGATGCCCGAGCGGCGAAAGAATGCGCGCGAGCAGCAGCAGCGCGCTCGGCGAATCATCGGCGATGAGGATCGTCGCCATCGTAAAACCTCAGACCGCGACCGGCGCCACCCGTCGGCGGATCAGCTTGATGCTGAGCAGGCGGAACAGCATCTTGGACACTTCGAACGACCCCATGCGCGACTGCCGCACGATGTCTTTGACCGAATTTTTGCCGTTTACCAGCTCGAGGATCGCCAGCTCCTCGCGCGTCAGGCGCGCCTTGCCGACGTTCTGCACCGCCTCTTCGTTGCGCAGGAACACCGCGTCGAAGTCGTCCACCTCGCGCTCGATCAGGTGCCACTCGTCGACGCGGCGGAAGCCCTCCATCAAGATCCCGTCGACGTCGAGCGCGAGCCCCGCCTCGAGCGCCAGCGGCGGCAGCTCGCGCGTCGCCACGAAGCGGAACTTGCCCGCCGGCCAGCGCAGGATCTCGTAGACGCGCTCGGCCGCCTGGCGAGCGAGCGCCCGCTTGAGCTCGGCCTCCGTCACATAGCTGAGCTTGACCAGCTGCTCGCCGATCGGCTTCGAGGGCGTGCCGCGGCTCTTCAAGAACAGCTCGAGATCCTGCCGCGACAGCGCGCCCAGCTCGACGAGGTAGCGGCCGACGTAGAACTCCTCGCCGAGCCCGTCGGCGAGCGCCAGCTCCACCTTGCCCGACTTGAAGCACAGCTCGATGCGCTGATCGCCCGGCTGCGTCTCCGACGGGCGCTGCACGGTGAGCACGCCCCATTGACGCTGCTGCTGCAAGAGGCCGAGCACCTGCGCGACCGGCACCTGCTGCACGTGGCCCTGCAGCGCGGCGTCGTCAGCGGGCGCGGCCAGCGCGCGCGCCACCGGCTCGACGATGCGCTCGAGCGTCGCGTCGTCGAGCTTGCGGCGCACCGAATCGGCCAGCTCGCCCACCAGCTCGTCGCCGGCGAGCACGTCCACCATCGCCTCGCGCAACCCGGCGAGCGCGTCGAGCCGCCGCTCCGAGCTCGACGACGCGCGCGCGCGCCGCGGCGCGGTCGGCTCCTTGTTGTCGTCGGGCGAGACCTCCTCCACCGAGTCGGGATCGCCCTCGCCGTCGTGGCCGTTCTTCTTTCCGTACTTGACGATGGTGTGCTGCACCACCGCGGTGATGCCCTCGGGCGAAAACGGCTTGGTGATGTAGTCGACGATCCCCATCACCTTCACGAACCGCTCGCCGACCTGGTCGCCCTTGGCGCTCATCAGCACCACCGGCACGTCTTTCAGATCGAGCGAGTCGGCCAGCGCGCGGCAGACCTGGTAGCCGTTCATCTTCGGCATCACGAAGTCGAGCAGGATCAGGCTCGGCCGCGACTCGCGCGCTTTGGCGATCCCCTCTTCGCCGTCGGCGGCGGTGTGCACCGTGAAGCCCGCCTTGGTCAGCACCAGCTGAACGACCTTTAAGATCGTCGGGCTGTCGTCGATGACCAGAACGGTATCGGCCGGCACCGCGTGAGGGTATCAGAAGTTTGCGCCCTCGTGCTAGCCTACTCGCCGTGCCGGCTGAGTCCTTCCCCCGCGCGTTCGGCCGCTACACCCTGCTCGCGAACCTCGCGCAGGGAGGCATGGGCGCGCTGTACCTCGCCTGCCAGGGCGAGCCGGGGATGGAGAAGCTGTGCGTCATCAAGACCGTGCTGCCGCACCTGGCGGACAAGGAGTACGTGGCGCGCTTTCGCGACGAGGCGAAGGTGGTCGTGCGTCTGTCGCACGGGAATCTCGTGCCGGTGTTCGACGCCGGGACCGCGCGCGTCGACGGGGCGGACGAGCTGTACCTGGCGATGGAGCACGTCGACGGCAAGGATCTGCGCGCGGTGTGGAACCGCTGCGCCAAGAAGGGCATCGCCTTTCCCGTCGACGTGGCGGTGTACATCGCTCGTGAGCTCGCGCGCGGGCTGCACCACGCGCACTCGTCGTCGGCGATCTCGCTGGTGCACCGCGACGTCTCGCCGCCGAACGTCCTCCTGTCGTTCTTCGGCGAGGTGAAGCTGACCGACTTCGGCCTCGCCGCGTCGACGATGAAGACCGAGAAGACCGCGCCCGGCGTCATCTACGGCAAGGTCAGCTACATGAGCCCGGAGCAGGCGCGCGGCGAGCCGCTCGACGGGCGCACCGATCTCTACGCGGTGGCGGTCATCCTGTGGGAGCTGCTCACCGGCAAGCAGCTCTTCCCGCAGTCGGAGCCGAACCTGATCGCGCGCGTGCGCGATCCCAAGCTCGACGCGCCGTCGCAGCACGCGCACCGTGTGGTGCCGGCGCTGGACGCGATCGTGATGAAGGCGCTCGAGCGCGACCGCGACGCGCGCTACGCCGACTGCGAGGCCTTCCGCGCGGCGCTGGCCGAGCACCTGGCGCAGACCGCGCCGACCACCGACAACGCGCGCGTGGCCGCGTTTTTGGCGCAGCTCTTCGGCGACGAGATCGCCGACGAGCGCGCCGCGCGGCAGAAGCTGGTCGAGGGCATGCACGCCCTGCGGCAAATTGCCGCAAACGAAAAGGCGGCGCAGAAGAACGTGCCCACGCAGCAGAAGACCGCCGAGCTGGCCGACCGCACGCCGCCGTCGGGCGGCATCATCGGCGCGTACCTCGACGGGCGCTACCTGGTGAAGCGGCTGATCGGCGAAGGCGGCATGGGCCTGGTCTACGAGGCCGAGCACGTCGAGATCGGCCGCCGCGTGGCGGTCAAGATCCTGCACGCCATCTACACGCGCCAGGGCGAAGTGGTGGCGCGCTTCCGCTCCGAGGCGCGCGCCGCCACGCGCATCGGCCACCCGCACATCATCGACGTCTTCGACTCCGGCACCACCGTCGACGGCGCGGTGTACTTCGTGATGGAGTACCTCGACGGCAGCGATCTGGCCGAGCTGATCGGCAAGACCGGGCCGCTCACCGTGCAGCGCACCATCGCCATCGCGCGCGAGATCTGCCAGGCGCTCGCCGCCGCGCACAAGGCCGGCATCGTCCACCGCGACATGAAGCCGGAGAACGTCTTCCTGGTCACGCGCGACGGGCGGCAGGACTTCGTCAAGGTGCTCGACTTCGGCATCGCCAAGACGATGGAGTCGAGCGACAAGGTCGGGCGGCTGACCAACCCCGGCATGGCGATGGGCACGCCCGAGTACATGGCGCCCGAGCAGGCGGCGCACGGCGTGGCCGACGAGCGCGTCGACATCTACGCCGTCGGCGCGATCCTGTACGAGATGCTGACGGGGCGGCCGCCGCACGAGGGCTCGAACATCCTCGAGATCCTTACGCGCAAGGCGACCGAGAAGCCGAAGGAGCCGTCGGCGCTCCGGCCCGACGTGCCGCCCGAGCTCGAGCGGCTGGTGCTGCGGGCGCTGGCGATGGATCCCGCGCTTCGCCCGCAGTCGATGGACGCGCTGGCGCAGGAGCTGGGGCGGCTCGGCGGGCCGGCGCCGTCGTCGGTGAGCGTGCCGATCGTCGTCGAGTCGCCGCGCGCGCGGCGCCGCTACGTGGTGGCGGGGCTCGGCTCGGGCGTCGGGCTGATCGCGATCACCGCGTTCATCGTGCTGCGCTTGAACGCGACCGCGCGTCCGCCCGCAGCGCCGCCCGCGCCGCCGCCCGTCGCCGCGCTGCCGTCGGCGAACAGCGAGCCGCCGGTGGCCCTGCCGGCGCCCGCGCCCGCGCCGGTGCCCGCGCCCGTCGAGCCGCCGCAAAAATCTTCGCCGGCCGCCGTCGCGCCGCCGTCGCACCATCACGCGAGCGCCGCGCCGTCGAGCGCAGTGCCCAAGCCGTCGAAGCCGAGCGCGCCCGACGACGACAAGGCCGCGCGCCTGGCCGACGCGCGCCGCTCGGTGGCCGAAGGCCGCGCCGCGCTCGGCGCCAGCCGCTTCGGCGACGCCGAGCTGGCGTTCAGCCACGCCGACGCCACCGGCTTCGAGCGCGGGCCGGCGCTCACCGGGCTCGCCGAGGTGAAGTTCCAGCGGCGCCAGTTCGGCGACGCGGTCACCATCGCCCGCCGCGCCGTCGACGCCGGCGGCGGCGTGCAGGCGCGCATGGTGCTCGGCAACAGCTACTTCAAGCTCAACCGCTACGACGAGGCGATCGCCGAGTACCGCAAGGTGCTCGAGATCGACAAAGGCCACGTCGAAGCCGCCTCCAGCCTCGCCGCCGCCGAAAAGCGCCGCAACGGCGGCTGACGCGCCGACGGAGATTTGAAACGCCAAGACGCCAAGACGCCAGCTCCGATATTAAATATTTAAATATTTTTATCTCTCTATTGGCGTCTTGGCGTCTTGGCGTTTAATCCCTCTCCGCTTTTTTGAAGACGCGGTAGAGCCAGGCCAGCGACGGGAAGAGGAGGAGGGCGCCGATGGCGAGGGCGCCGAGCAGGAGCGCGAGCGTGCGCGGCGGAGCGGCGGCCGAGGCGATGGTGAGATCGGGGGCGACGAGGAACGGGTGCTGGCCGAGGCCCCAGGTGGCGACCATCAGCGCGGTTTGCAGCGCGGCGAGCGGGCGGGCGGCGCGAAAGCGGCGGCGGTAGAGCAGCGCGCACGCGGCGAGCGCGACCGAGGCGAGCGAGAGGTGCAGCGGCCACGACCACCACGCGTGGTGCAGCGCCGAGGTGAAGTGCGACGCGCTCGCCGGCGCGGTGAGCGCGCCGAGGGCCGCCGACGCGACGACGCCCGCCTCGGCCGCCAGTGCGCGCCGACGGAAATCGTCGCGCAGCGCCTCGTCGTCGGTCTCGACCGTCAGGTACGCGGCGGCGAGGAACGCGAACAGCGACAGCACCAGCAGCCCGACCGCGAACGGAAAGACGCCCAGCCACGGCTCGACGAACGCCGCCGCGAACGTGTCCGCGCGCGGCGCGCCGTCGGTGACGCGAATTCCGCCGGCGGTGACCGCGCCCAGCGCCACGCCGAGGAACACCGGCGTCACCGTCGACGACACGGCGAACACGCGCCCCCAGCGCCGCTGCACGTCGCCCGAGTACGTCGAATATTGCCGGAACACGAACGCCGAGCCGCGCAGCACGATGCCGAGCAGCATCAGCGTGAGCGGGATGTGCAGCGCCGTGGTCGCCGCCGAGTACGCGACGGGAAAGCCGGTGAACAGCAGCACCACGATCAAGATCAGCCAGACGTGG
>Ga0070741_10018735_pt1 | contig 11163 bp, 11 predicted proteins | sample Coa_R1_4_FD_66440 | JGI IMG/M metagenome (GOLD analysis project Ga0070741, IMG submission 66440) | Surface soil microbial communities from Centralia Pennsylvania, which are recovering from an underground coalmine fire - Coalmine... | ecosystem: Environmental > Terrestrial > Soil > Unclassified ...
GCGAGTCGCGATCGCCCACGACCGCAGCACGTGCTCCATCGGCTGGCCCAGGCCGAGGTCCGACGCGAGCGAGAAGGCGGCGACCAGGTCCGCGAGCCGCACGCCCGACGTGCCGTCGGGGGAGCGCCGCGAGGGCGCGCGGCCCGGCTCGGCCGACGCCTCGGTCATGGCGACGTCAGGCCGCGCCTCGACTCGACGGGTCGCGGGCGAGGCGCCACTCCGGCCAGCCGCCGCTGAGCCGTCGGGCCCGCCGTCCGTGCCGGTGGAGGATCCGGACTGCGTCATGCGCGAAGACACAGTACGGGCCCCGGCAGTACGCGACGATCTCGACGTCGGTGGGCAGTTCGTCGAGACGGTGCTCGAGGTCGTCGACCGGGACCGAGACGGCGCCGCGGATGTGCCCCGCGTGGTACTCGACGGCCGGCCGCACGTCGACGACGAGCACGTCACCCGCGGCGACGCGCCGGCGCAGCTCCGCGCGATCGATCGCCTCGACGTCGCCGTCGTCACCCAGGTAGTCGCGCGCCGCAGCCTCGACGTCGCCGAGCCGGCGAGCGGCGAAGTCGCGCAAGGAGGCCGCGAGCCGGAGCACGTCGTCGCCGGCGAGCCGGTAGTAGACGTGCGTGCCCTCGCGCCGCGTCGCCACGAGGTTCGCACGCCGGAGCTCCTGGAGCTGCGCCGATACGGTCGTGACGCCCGCGCCGGTGGCGGCCGCGAGCGCCTCGACGCTCCGCTCGCCCTGCGCGAGCAGGTCGACGAGCTCGAGACGGGCCGGGTGCGCGAGCGCCTTCGGGACCCGGGCGAGCTGCTCGAACAGCGCCCGTTTCTCGGCCGAAGGTGCCACGTGCGAACTCCTCGCGTTCCGACTGTTCCAATGATCCGTGGAATAATGTAGCATCGTCCGACGGCGGGGACGTGACGGCGGGGACGTGACGGCGGGGACGTGACGGCGGGGACGTGGAGGCGCGGTGCGGCTCGAGATCGAGAGCGTCGTCGACGAGGGGCTCGGGCACTCGGCCCACCTCGTGGCGGTGGACGGAGAGGTGCTCGTCGTCGACCCCCTCCGCGTGGTGGATCGCTACCTCCGGCTCGTCGAGCAACGGGGCTGGCGACTCGCCTGGACGGCCGACACCCACACCCACGCCGACTACGTCTCAGGTGGTCCGGAGCTCGCGCGCCGGGGCGCGACGTTCCTCGCGTCGCGAGGCGCCGGGCTCGAGTTCACGCACCACGCTCTCGACGGCGGCGACGAGCTCGACCTCGCCGGCCTGACGCTCCGCGCGCTCCCGACGCCCGGCCACACACCCGACCATCTCGCGTACCTGCTCCTCGACGGCACCCGGCCCGTCGCGGTGTTCACCGGCGGATCCTTGATGGTCGGTACCGTCGGCCGGCCCGACCTGCTGGGCGCCGACCGGGCCGAGCCGCTCGCCCGCGCGATGTGGCGTTCGCTGCACGAGCAGCTCCTCGTGCTGCCCGACGATCTGCCCGTGTACCCCACGCACGGGGCGGGCTCGTTCTGCTCCGCGCCCGGCACGAGTCGCCGCGTCACGACCATCGGGCAGGAGAAGGCGACGAACCCGCTCCTCGCCGCGGCCGACGAGGACGCCTTCGTCGCGCAGCTCCTCGGCGGGCTCGGCTCGCTCCCCGCCTACTTCTCCCGCCTCCCCGAGCGGAACCGGCGGGGCCCCGACCCGGCGCCGGTTGCGAGGCTGAGACAGCTCGGGGTCCCGCAGGTCCGCCACCTCCTCGCCGCCGGAGCCGAGGTGATCGACGTGCGACCCGTGGCCGACTTCGCGCGCGCCCACGTCCCGGGATCGCTGTCGATCGCGCTGCGGCCGGTCTTCGCGAGCTGGCTCGGCTGGCTCGTGCCGGAGGATCGGCCACTCGTCTTCGTGTGCGACGCGGGCACCGACCGCGAGGAGCTGCTCCGGCAGTGCGCCAACGTCGGCTACGACCGGATCGCCGGCGAGCTCGCCGGCGGTCTCGACGCGTGGGTCGGCGCGCACCTGCCTACCGGCGCGCTCGAGACCGTCGCCGCCGCCGACGTCGGTGCCGACGACGTCGTCGTCGACGTCCGCCAGGCGAACGAGTTCGTGCAGGGCCACGTGCCGGGGGCGCGCAACGTCGAGCTCGGATCGATCGGCGGCTTCGCCGACCGGCTCGCCGGGCCGGTCACGGTCATGTGCGGTCACGGCGAACGGGCTGCGACCGCGGCGAGCGTTCTCGCCCGCGACCCGGCGACGCGCGTCCGCGTCGTCCTGGGCGGTCCCGACGACTGGGCCGAGGCGTCGCGACGTCCGTTGGCGGTCGACGCGTGACCAACGACCGCGACCCGTCGCACGTCCGGCTCGGACTCCGCGAGAACCTCGCCCAGTTCTGCCTGCTCGTCGGCGTCAACGCGCTCGTCGGCGGGATGATCGGGCAGGAACGCACCGTCCTCCCGCTGCTCGCCGATCGCGTCTTCGGGCTGACGGCGTTCACGTCGGCGCTGACGTTCATCGTCGCGTTCGGCGCGGTCAAGGCGGCCACGAACTTCTTCGCCGGCACGCTCTCCGACCGCGTCGGGCGCAAACCGGTGCTCGTCGCGGGCTGGGTGATCGGGCTGCCGGTGCCGTTCATCCTGATGTTCGGGCCGAGCTGGGCGTGGATCGTCTTCGCCAACGTGCTGCTCGGCGTCAACCAGGGGCTCACCTGGTCGACGACGGTCATCATGAAGATCGATCTCGTCGGACCGGCGCGGCGGGGGTTCGCCATGGGCCTCAATGAGGCCGCCGGCTACGGTGCGGTCGCGGTCACCGCGCTCGCGACCGGGTACGTCGCCGAGCACTACGGCCTGCGACCCGAGCCCTTCTTCCTCGGTGTCGCGTTCGCCGGACTCGGCCTCGGGCTGTCGACGTTGCTCGTGCGCGAGACCCACCATCACGCGCGCCACGAGGCGGCCATGCACGCCGGGCCCGACGCGCTCCACCACGGGCTCACGACGGGCGAGGTCTTCGTCCTCACCAGCTTCCGGGAGCCGGCGCTCTCGGCGTGCAGCCAGGCCGGTCTGGTCAACAACCTGAACGACGGGCTCGCCTGGGGGATCTTTCCGCTCTACTTCGCCGCGGCCGGGCTCTCGGTCGCACGGATCGGCGTCCTCGCCGCGATCTATCCGGCGGTCTGGGGCGCCGGCCAGCTCGTGACCGGGGGCCTGTCCGATCGCGTCGGGCGCAAGTGGCTGATCGTGGGCGGCATGCTGACGCAGGCCGTCGCCATCGCCGTCATCGCGGCGACGACGGGCTTCGCGGTCTGGGCACTCGGCGCCGTGCTGCTCGGCGTGGGAACCGCGATGGTCTACCCGACGCTCCTCGCCGCGATCGGCGACGTCGCGCACCCGGGGTGGCGCGCCCGATCGGTGGGGGTCTACCGCCTCTGGCGCGACAGCGGCTTCGCCGTCGGGGCGCTCCTCGCCGGCATCGTGGCCGACGCCGTGGGAGTCGCGGCCGCGATCTGGACGGTCGCCGCCCTCACCGCGGCCTCCGGCCTCGTGGTCGCCGTCAGGATGTACGAGACGCATCCACGATCCCGGTCACCGGGAGGCCCGAGGCGCGCCGAACCGGCCGTCGGGGCGCGCCCGCCCAAGCCCGTCGAACAATCCCGGCGGTAGACGGCGCGTCGCCTATTGGCGCGGCGTGCCGTCGAGCGCGTCGACGACGTCCGGTCGCAGCTCCTCGAGGGTGCGCAGCACGCGGTCGGCCCTCGCCACGACGTCCCCGTCGGGTGGGAAGTCGCGGTTGGGGACGGCGACGACGCGCATGCCGGCCGCGAGCGCGCTCCGGATGCCGTTCGTCGAGTCCTCGACGGCGACGCACCCGCCCGGGACGACACCGAGCAGTCGGGCCGCTTCGAGGTACACGTCCGGAGCCGGCTTGCCGCGGGCAACCTCTTCCGACGACACGGTCGTGCGGAAGCACGGCGCGAGCCCCGTCTCGTGCAGCACGAGGTCGATGAGCACGCGGTTGGCGGACGATGCCAGGGCGAGCGGCCAGCGGGCCGCGAGCGCGGTCACGGCCTCGACCGCGCCCGGGAGCAACGGGATCGCCTCGCGGTAGCGAGCGGCGACTTCGTCCGCGACCTCGTGCGCGATCCGTGTCGGCGGCCGCGCGACTCCGAGCTCGTCGCGCAGGTAGCGCGACCACTCCGGCGAGCTCATGCCCATCATGTCGCGCTGGGCACGGTCCGACCATCGGCCACCGTGGTCCTCGACGTACTGCCGCCGCACCGCCGACCACGTCGCCTCGGAGTCGACGAGCACGCCGTCGAGGTCGAAGACGACGGCGTCGATCATCCGGCGGTCTGACCGCTGCCCATGAGCTCGCGGGCCTGCTGGATCATGAGCTTGACCGCGTCGTTGCGCGGGATCGCGCCGAGTTGCTGCGCGCCCGCGCGCAGTTGCTCGCCGACGAACCGCGTGGGTCCGTCGCGCAGGTTCGCGATCGCGTCCGCGACGACCTCCTCCGGCGTCGCCGCGCCTGGGATCGGCGCCGGGTCGTCGGGCGACGCGAGGATGCCCCGGCGGGCGAGCAGGGCGCGGAGCGCGGGTGTGTCCGTCGCGCCGAGCACCAGCCCCAGGACGTCGACCCCGCGGTCGTGGAGCTCGGCCCACAGCGCCTCGGCCATCACCATGTCGAACGCCTTGCTGGCGCCGTAGGCGACCATGTTCGGGCTGCCGACGAGCGCGGCGCCCGACGACACGAGGACGATGCCGCCCCGCCCGCGCGCCGTCATCGGGCCGGCGAAGTAGTGGCACACCTGGACCGGGACGACGCAGTTCCGGTGCACCATCGCGAGCGCGACCTCGACCGGGTTGGCGAGGAACGGCTCGTAGTTCGGGTCGGCGCCCGCGCAGTACATGACCATGCCGACGTCGAGCCCGGCGGTTGCGTCGACGATCCGGTCCATGGCGTCGGTCTGTGCGAGGTCGACGGCGACCGCGCGCGTCTCGACCCCGGTGTCGGCCCCGATGGCCGCCGCGACCTCGTCGAGGACCGGCTGGCGCCGGGCGAGGAGCACGACGTTGAGGCCGCGCTCGGCCATCGCCCGGGCGTACGCCGCGCCCACGCCGTCGGAGGCGCCGGCGACCAGGGCCCACGGCCCGTACCGCTCGGCGAAGCCGGTGTCGTCCACGTCGGTCCCTCCTCGTGACGGCGCGCTCGGGTCGCCGACCCGGGGGCGAGCATGGCACCCCGGCGCTCAGCGGCGCCCGAGGACCAGCCCACGGAACCGGTCGGCGGCGGGGGAGAGCGGGCCGGTGCGGTGCACGAGCCCGACCGCGCGGCGGACCGTCGGGCTGCACGGCACCACGGTCGCGCCCAGCCGCCGGGCGGTGTCGCCGACCGCGGCGGGGACGAGCGCGGCGCCGGCGCCCGCGAGCAGGAGCGGCAGGACCGCCTCGCGTTGGGCCGTCTCGACCGCGACGGTGGGCACCCGCCCGCTGCGGGCGAGCGCCTCGTCGAGGAGGCGGCGGCTCGACGTGCCCCGTGGGGTCGCGATCAGCGGGTGCTCGGCGAGGCGGGAAAGGGGAAGCCGGTCGCCCCGCACGGCGGTCCCCGGCGGCAGCACGGCGACGAGCTCCTGGTCGCCGAGTGGGTGGACGGTCAGGCCGGGCACGGCGCCCGGTGCCTCGGTGATGGCGAGCTCGACGTCGCCGGCGCGGACCATCGCGAGGAGGTCGTCGGGAGCGTCGGGATCCGCGAGCTCGACCCCGACGGCCGGGTGCGCGGCCCGGAACGCCCCGACCAGTGGCGCGGTCGGGTCGGCCGCCATCGTGCGCAGGCAGCCGAGGGCCAGCCACCCGGCCTCGAGGCCGCGCACCGCCCGGACCGCCGCCTCGGCCGTCTGCACGTCGCGCAGGGCCTGGCGGGCCGGCTCGAGCAGCGCCTCACCCGCCGCGGTGAGGCGCACCCCGCGGCCGACCCGGTCGAACAGGGCGGTGCCGACCTCGGCCTCGAGCGCCCGGATGGCCTGCGACAAGGCGGGCTGCGAGACGTGGACGGCCGCCGCGGCCGGGGTCATGCCGCCGCGGTCGACGACGGCCACGAACATCTCGAGCCGCCGCAGATCCATACGGAAAGCTTATGTGAATCCGAAGAGATTGCTCTTGGACTTCTCGGTTCGGGGGCCGGACCCTGGACGGGTGAGTGAGTTGCTCGTGCTCGTGACCGGTCTCGGGGTCGGGCTCGTGTTCGGGATGTTCGGCGCCGGCGGCTCCGCGTTCGCCACCCCGCTCCTCGCCCTCGTCGGCGTCCCGCCGGTGGTCGCCGTCGCCTCGCCCCTGCCCGCCATGTTGCCCGCGTCGGCCGCGGGGGCGCGCTACTACCTCCGCTCCGGCAACCTCGACGCACGCGTGGCTCGCCTCGTCGTGGTCGGCGGTGTGCCGGGCACGCTGCTCGGCGCTCTCGCCTCCAACGTCGTGAGCGGCCAGTTCCTGCTCGTGCTCTCCGGCGTGATGCTGTTCGCCGTCGGCGCGCGCGTGCTCATGCCCGACACCCTCGCCGGCGCCGCGAACGCGCACGAACGCATCCACGACCGCAATCTCATCGTCGGCAGCGCCTTCGCAATCGGGTTCCTCACCGGCCTGCTCGCGAACGGCGGCGGGTTCCTGCTCGTTCCGCTCTTCGTGATCGCGCTCGGCATGACGACGGCCAGGGCGGCCGGCACGAGCATGGTCGCGGTGGGCGCGCTCACGATCCCGACCGTCGCCGCGCACATCGCGCTGGGTCACGTCGACTGGGTGGTCGCCGTCGCGTTCGCCGCCGGGCTCGTCCCCGGTTCGATGTTCAGCGCGCGCTTCGCGCAACGGATCCCGACCGCGCTCGCCCGGCGCGCGTTCGGCGCGCTGCTCGTCGCGTTCTCCGTCTGGTTCTTGTTCCACCTCGCGTTCTGAAGGAGAGACCCGGGATGACGACCACACTCGAGGGCGCTCCGGTGGCGCCGCCGGCCGACGACGGCCGCACCCGACGGGACGGCTGGTTGGCGAGGATCGCCGCGTTCTCGGCGCGGCGGCGGCGAGCCGTCATCGTCGTGTGGGTCCTCCTCACCGTCGCGGCGGCACCACTCGCGGTCACGCTCGCGGGGGCGCTGTCGGGTGCGGGTTGGGAGGCCCAGGGCACGACGTCGCAGCAGGTGCGCGACGAGATCCGCCGCGACTTCCGGGCGCTCGGAGCCGAGGCGGCCTACGTCGTCTACCGCCAGCCCGGTTCGATCTCACACGATCGGTCGGCCCTGCAGCACCTCGTCGGCGAGCTGCGGCACGCTCCCGGCTCGGCATCGGTCGTCGACCCGCTCGCGATGCCGGCCGGCGCGGGCCTCCTCGCGCGCGACGGCCGCACGGCGCTGATCCCCGTCGCGCTCCGCGCGTCCGTCGACGCCGACCTTCCGGTCTCCGCCGGGAAGCTCGGCGACTACGTGCGCGGGCTGACGTTCGGGCGCGGTACGACCGCCAACGTCACGGGCGAATGGCCCGTGTGGGCGGACTTCAACCGGACCAACGAGCAGGCGCTCCACAAGGCCGAGCTCCTCTCGGGGATCCCCAGCGTGATCCTGCTGCTCATCGCGTTCGGGAGCCTGGCCGCCGCCGGGCTGCCCCTGCTGCTCGCGGTCGCCGGCATCGCGGTCGGCTTCGCCGCACTGCACGTGATCGGCCTGCAGCTCCCGCTCTCGGTGTGGGCGATGAACTTCTCGATGATGATCGGGCTCGCGGTCGGCATCGACTACAGCCTGTTCATCGTCAGCCGCTACCGCGAGGAACGCGAGAGCGGAGCCGGACCGGTCGACGCGGTCGCCAACACGGCGAGCACGGCCGGCAAGGCGGTGTTCCTCTCCGCGCTCACGGTCGTGTTCTCGCTGGCGGCGGTCTTCCTCGTGCCGGTGATGGTCTTCCGCTCGATGGCCCTCGGCATGATCCTGTCGCTGGTCGCGGTCGCCGCCGCGTCCCTCACGCTGCTGCCGGCCGTGCTCGTGGCGCTGGGCGACCGCGTGCTCGTCCGTCGCGGCCGGGAGGACCGTGACGTCACCGCGGAGGGCCACTGGGCCCGGATCACGGGCGTGGCGCTCCGCCGGCCCGCGCTGACCCTCGCGACCGGGGTCGTCGTGCTCGCCGTCCTCGCCGCGCCGGCGCTCGGGATGCGACTCGGGATGCCGGGCGCCCGCGTCGTCGACCCCGGCAACACGAGCCGTGACGGCTACGACACGCTCGTCGCCGCGTTCGGACCGGGCGCGGCCGCGCCGGTCTTCGTCACGACGCACGCGTCCGACGCGGCACGCGTCGTCAGCGTCGCGCGCAGCGAGCCGGGTGTGGTCGACGCCCGTGTCGTGACGCAACCGGCGGCGACCGGGCGGGTCGTCGTGCGCGTCGTCGCCTCGAAGCCGGTGGACAGCCCCGCGACGTCGGCGCTCGTCGGCCGGCTGCGCAGCGACCTCGCCCGCAGCGTCCCGTCGGCCCGCGTCGGCGGCCCGGCCGCCCAGAACCACGACCTCACCGACGTGCTGACCGGCCGCGCGCCCGTGGCCATCGCGATCATCCTCGTGGTCGCGTTCGTACTCCTCCTCGTGGTGTTCCGCAGCCTCGTGATCGCGGCGTTCTCCATCGGGATGAACCTGCTCACCGTCGGCGCCGCGTTCGGCTTCGCCACGCTCGTCTTCCAGCACGGCGTCGGTGCGGGCATCCTCGGCATCGACCCCCAGGGATTCGTCGACGCGTGGGCGCCGTTGTTCTTCTTCGCGCTGCTGTTCGGTCTCTCGATGGACTACCAACTGTTCCTGCTCGCCGCCATACGCGAACGCTTCGAGTCCACGGGCGACACACGGCGCGCGGTTCGCGAGGGAATCGCCCGCACCGGGCGGCCGATCACGAACGCGGCGTTGATCATGATCGTCGTCTTCATCGCCTTCGGTGTCACCGGACCGATCCCGCCGACCGAGCTCGGGATCACGCTCGCGCTCGCCGTGCTGCTCGACGCGACCGTCGTGCGGGTTCTCGTCGTCCCCGCGACGATGGCGCTGCTCGGGGAGCGCAACTGGTACCTGCCGCGGTGGCTCGCCCGGGCGCTCCCCGTCGTCCGCTTCAGCCACTGACGCCCGACCGGCCGAACGGGCGCCGACGGCTAGAGTCCTTCTCCTCTGGCCTGCGCCCGCCGTGCCACACGAGATTGGTCACGATGCTCACCCGACTGCTCAAGTTCCTGAGCGACCTCGATGCCGCGTTCATGCGCGCGCTCGGTGGGCGCCGGCACGTGCACGACGACGTCTGGCGTTCGTAGCGGGCCCGTCGACGCTCGCAGCGTCCGCGGCGCGTGCCGCGAAGAGGCTTTCGGCCCTGGTCGCCTGACCCGCGCCCGTCCAGATTGAAGGGTGGGCGGGGGGAGGTGATCGGCGTGGCAAGAGTCCTTGCTGCCATCGACGCATCGGCCGTCGCCGGCCCCGTCCTCGACGAAACGCAACTCCTCGCCGACGCCCTCGGTGCGACGCCCGATGCGATCCACGTCGGACGCGGCGACCCCGCAGAGTGCATCGGCGCCCGCGCCGGCGTCCCGGTTCGCACGTTGCACGGAGACGTCGTGTCGACGATCGTGCGCGAGGCGTCTGCGGACGACGTCGAAGCCGTCGTCGTCGGTGCGCGGGGTCTGCCCGGCGCACGCCATTCGGTCGGCCATGTCACCGGGCGGCTCCTCCGCCGGCTCCCGAAGCTCGTCGCCGTCGTGCCGCCGGACCATCGGCCCGCGAAGCTGCAGCACGTCCTGGTGCCGCTCGACGGGTCGATCGCGACCGGGAGCGCGGTCACCGGTCTCGTCGACACGTTCACGCGCCACGGCGCCGAGCTGGTCGTGGTGCACGTGTTCACGCCCGAGACGATCCCCTCCACGCTCGATCACACGGGTGCACTCGAGCTCTGGGAGGAGGAGTTCGTCCGGCGGACCTGTCCCCGGTTGGCCGACGCCCGCGTCGCCGTGTGCATCGGGCCGCCGGGAACGAAGATCGCCGAAGCAGCGCGCGCCGAGGCGACGGACCTCGTCGTGCTCGCGTGGCGGCGCCGGTTCACCGGCCGTCACGGCCAGGTCGTGCTGGACGCGCTCGCGCATGCGGGCGCGCCGGTCCTGCTCGTTCCGATCGACACGTGCCCGGCACGTCCGCTCGAGGTCGTTGCCGCCGCGAACGGATTCGGCGGGATGTAGGGCACGCCGTCGCCGGTCACCGGCCCGCTGCGCGGGCGAAGCGCGCGGCCTCGCTGAAGACCTCGACGATCTTCTCGTCGAACGCCGGCAGGTCGCCGGGCTTGCGGCTGCTGACGAGGACGTTCGCGACGCCGCCCGGCAGGACGAGCCCGTCGAACTCCTCGACCGTCGCGTCGTGCGTCGCGATCGTGGCGCGGAACGTGTCAGCCCGCTCGCCAGCGCAGCAGTGCGCCGACGCCCTCGGCGGGTCCACCGCTCCTGGGCACGACGCGCACGCCGGCACGCGTGCCGAGCGCGGCGCGCATCATCACGTCGGCGACGCGGCTCGACCTCGGGCCGGTGACGCCGAGGTCGAGCAGCGTCTGAGGTTCGGTGGCCACCGGCACCACGTCCCGCCCGAACCACGCCCGCCGGTCGTCGGTCGGGTCGTCGTGCACGAGCAGGACGTCGACTCGGGCCTCGCTCAGCGCCGTCAGCGTCGCGGCGACTCCCTCGACGGCCCGGTCGTGCTGGCCGATCTCCTCCCGGAACTTCTCGATCGTCGCGACCGTGGCGTTCGCGGCCGCGGTCGCGACCCAGCGGTGCGTGTCGGCGGCGATCGCGGACTGCGAGACACCCGCGGCGCGCCCACCGGCGATGGCTTCGACGCGCGCCAACACGCGGTCGGGAAGGTGCTTCTCGAGCAGCTGGACGGCGCGTTCCTCGCCCGCGACGACCACCACCTCGGCGGCGACGCTGTCGGCTGCCCGCTCGACCGCCGCCGCGACGAGGCGCGCGTTGGCCTCCAAGCCCTCCTCCGCGTGTTGCTGGTACTGCCGTTGCGACCACCCGCCCGGATTGACCTTCGGCAGCGGCTCGGCGCCGTCGACCGAGCGCTGCTCCGGGTCGCTCTGGTGCCAACCCGCGACGGTGATGTCGGCGCCCTGGCGGTCCGCGACCACGAGGACGT
>Ga0070741_10018736_pt1 | contig 11161 bp, 11 predicted proteins | sample Coa_R1_4_FD_66440 | JGI IMG/M metagenome (GOLD analysis project Ga0070741, IMG submission 66440) | Surface soil microbial communities from Centralia Pennsylvania, which are recovering from an underground coalmine fire - Coalmine... | ecosystem: Environmental > Terrestrial > Soil > Unclassified ...
CGGCGGAGCGCGTCCCAGCGCAGGTGGATGCCGACCAGCCGCCGCAGCTCGCGGATCGGCTCCGGGTGGTCGTCCACGCGCAGGTCGCAGACGCGGTCGATCCCCTCGCGACTCTCCGCGGCCGCGCCCGGGCGCTCGACGACCACCGCGGCCGACTGCTGCCCGCGCACGTCGCCGCCCGCCGCCTGGCCGGCCTCGAGCGCCGCCACGAGGCGCTCGGCGAGGGAGCCCTCGCCCGCGAGGAAGGCGCGCTCCATCTCCAGCACGACCTCCTCCCCCGCGAGGATGTTGCCCTGCACCGCGTAGCCCGGTCCGGTGCGATGCCCTGCCCAGGCGATGCAGCTCGAGCCGGTGTGCGCGGCGGCGGCGCCGTCCGCTCGCACGACGCCGAGCTGCCGCGTCTCCCGACCCTCGTCGCCCTCGAGCACGCGCTCGATCGCCTCGGCGGGCGCGAGCCGCTCCGACTCGAGCAGCCCGAGCACGAGCGGCCCGAACGCGGCGACCCCCGCCGCCTGCGTGGCCACGGCGCCGACGCCCGCCTTCACCCACGGAACCACGTTGCCGACCGCGAAGTACTTCGACTGCACCGCGCAGCCGATCTCGCCGGTGACGTGGTCGAGCGCGACGATCGAGAACGTCGACTTCACGGGCCGCGCGAGCACGCGCGAAGCCTACGCGGGGGAGCGACCGCGGGCGCCGGATGCTGTTCAATGCGGCAGTGGCGACGCTGGCCGACGTCGAGGAGCTCGCGCTCTCCCTGCCGGAGGCGGCGAAGCGCGTAGCGGACGACGGCCGCCCGGCGTTCGACGTCCGCGGCAAGTGGTTCTGCTTCCACCGCCGCCCGCGCCGCGACGCGCTCGACCCGTCCAGCGGCGAGCGGCTCGGCGACGTGCTCGTGTTCCGGGTGCCGGACCTGGACGTGAAGGAGCTCCTGCTCGCCGACCCGCGCGGGATCTTCTTCACGACGCCGCACTGGGACGGCTACCCCGGTGTGCTCGTCCGCATCCCCGACCTGCGGCGGCTCGAGCGCGACGAGCTGCGCGAGCTGGTCGTGGACGCCTGGCTGGCCCGTGCGCCGAAGCGGCTCGCGCGGGCGTGGCTCGCCGCCGGGGAGGAGCGATAGCCGGTGCTGCGCGCGCTCGCGCTCGCGGCCGTCGCGACCGCGTTCTCTGCGTCGTCGCAGCCCCTCTCGCCCGCGCTGCGCGCGCGGCTGGACGGACGCTTCTGGCACCAGGGGTGCCCGGTGTCGCTCGGACAGCTCCGCGAGCTCACGGTGCGCCACTGGGGTTCGACGGCCGCGTGCACGCGCGGCGGCTCGTCGTCAACTCCCGCGCCGCTGCGCCGCTGGCGCGGGTGTTCGGGCGCCTCTACGAGCTCCGCTTCCCGATCCGCCACCTGCGCCTCGCCGACATGTACGGGACGCCGCGGTCGCGTCCGCCCGACGGCGACGTCACCGGCGCCTTCCGCTGCCGTGAGGCCGTCCCCTCGCCCTGCGTCGGCGGAACGGCGAGCGGGCACTGGTCGATGCACGCGTACGGGCTGGCGATCGACCTCGACCCGCGCGAGAACCCCCACGCGGGGTGCGGCCGCACCCGCGACCGGGACGGCCGGCCCTACCTCGACCGCTCGCGCCTGCGCCGCGGCATGGTCACGCCCGCAGTCGTGCGCGCGTTCCGCTCGATCGGCTGGGGCTGGGGCGGCGACTGGCGACTGGAGCGGCGCGACCAAGGACTACATGCACTTCTCGGCCACCGGCCACTGACCCCGCGGCGAGCCGGTGCGGCGCCGCTAGCCTGCGGCGCATGGACGCGATCGTCGTCGACGGGCTGGAGAAGACGTACGGGCGCGATGTGCGGGCGCTCGACGGGATGACGTTCGCGGTGCCGGAGGGGCAGGTGTTCGGCCTGCTGGGGCCGAACGGCGCGGGCAAGTCGACGACGGTGCGCATCCTCGTCACGCTCACGCGCCCCGACGCCGGCCGCGCCGAGGTGGCGGGGCGCGACGTCGTGCAGGAGCCCGCCGCGGTGCGGCGCGCGATCGGCTACGTGCCCCAGGCCTCCGGCGTCGACCGCGAGGCGACCGGCCGCGAGAACCTGCTCCTGCAGGGCCGCCTGCAGGGCGTGCCGCGCCGCGAGGTCGAGCGGCGGACCGACGAGCTGCTCGAGCTGTTCGGCCTGGCCGAGAAGGCGAACGCGCTCGTGCGCACCTACTCCGGCGGCCAGAAGCGGCGCCTGGACGTGGCGATGGGGCTCGTACACCGGCCGCAGGTGCTCTTCCTCGACGAGCCGACGACCGGCCTCGACCCGGAGGCGCGCGCCGCGATGTGGGAAGAGCTCGCCCGGCTCGCGTCCGTCGAGAAGCTGACGATCCTGCTCACGACCCACTACTTGGAGGAGGCCGACCGGCTGGCCGAGCGCGTCGCCATCGTCAGCCGCGGCGAGGTCGTCGTGGCCGGGGCCCCCGAGGCGCTCAAGCGAGAGCTGCGCGGCGACGCGGTCACCGTCGAGCTGGCCGACGCCGACGGAGCCGCGCCCGGGATCGTGGAGCGGCTGCCGGGCGTGCTCGAGACGATCGCCGAGGGTCGCCGCCTGCACGTCCGCGTCGACCGCGGCGCCGAGGCAGTGCCCACCATCCTCGCCGCGCTCGACGGCGGCGGCGTGCCCGTCGCGGCGGTCACGGTCTCGCGCCCCTCCCTCGACGACGTCTACCTCCACTACACGGGGCGCGACTTCCGCTCCGACGACGAGGGAGGCTCGCGCTGACCGCGCTGCAACAGGCGCTCTGGCTGTTCGCGCGCCTGATGCGCAACCTCGCGCGCCAGCCGATCTGGATCTCGATCATGCTCGTGCAGCCGATGTTCTGGCTCTTGCTCTACAGCCAGCTCTTCCGGCGTATCACCGACCTGCCCGGCTTCGGCACGCGCTCCTACATCGACTACCTGACACCCGGGATCGCCGTGATGACGGCGTTCTTCTCCGGCACCTGGGCCGGCATGGGCACGATCGAGGACCTCGACCGAGGGGTCGTGGAGCGCTTCCTGGCGACGCCGGTGCGGCGCTCGGCGCTGATCGCGGCCCGAGTCCTGCAGTCGGCGGTGACGGCGATGTTGCAGGCGCTGATCATCCTGCTCGTCGGCCTCGCGCTCGGCGCGACGAACGGTGGCGTCGACGGCTGGGTGGTGATCCTGCTCGCCGCGGGCCTCGTCGCCGCCGCCTTCTCGGGCATCTCGAACGGCATCGCGCTGCTGACGCGACAGGAGGCGACCATGATCGCCGTCGCCAACTTCATCGGCCTGCCACTCCTGTTCTTCTCGTCCATCCTGATCGCCCGACGCCTGATCCCGGAGTGGATGCGCATCCTCTCCGGCGGCAACCCGGTCGAGTGGGCGGTGCGCGCGGCGCGCGGCCAGGCGCTCGTCGCCGCCGGCGCCAGCCACGTCGCGCTCTACCTGGCGCTGCTCGTCGCCTTCTCCGTCGCCACCGGCGGCTTCGCCACGTGGGCGTTTCGCGCCTACCAGCGGACGCTGTAGCGAACGGACGGAACGGCGTCCTTGCCGCAGCTCTCCACGAGCGGCGGCCCCGCCTCGGCCTCGACCCGCACGGCCAGCTCGCCGGCCGGCGTGTCCAGGCGGACGACGCCGTCGCGCTCGCCGAGGAGGCGCACGTCGTCGATTCCGCGCGCGTCGAGGCGGCGCCGTACGGCGGCGTCCGCCGCCTGCACCGGCGGCGCGTGGACCGTGCGGCCGCGGTAGTGCTCGAGCGGGATGCGGCCGGCGGCGAGCTCGGCGGCGACCTGCGGCGCCACGCCGGCGGTGACGCGCCCGAGCAGGATCCCGGCCGGCAGCGCGAGCAGGTTGGCGGCGAAGCGGTGGCCGCCCAGGTGCGAGGACTGCCAGAGGCGCTCCGCCGGCACGCTGCGCGAGAGTGCCTCGTAGACGGGGATCCCGGCGCGGGCGCAGCAGGGATCGCGGCGCCCGTGGCAGCAGACGAGCAGCAGCAGGCCGGAGACCGGCCTGCCCTCGGCGTCGGCAGTCGGATGGCTCGTCGGCGAAGGCAGCCGCACGAGGCGCGTGCCGTCGTCGCCGGCCTCCGCGAGGAAGGCGGCGCCCGCCTCCTCGCCGCGCCGGTCCGTGCGCCGGATCAGCTGCACGCGGCCGTCGAACGCGTCGACGGCGGCGCGCACGCCCTCCGGCAGCACCGTCTCGGCCACGTCCCGCTCCCACCGGCCGGCATGCTCGACGAGCAGCCAGCAGCGGGCGACCGTGGCCGTCCCGGCGAGCGGTTCTGCCGCCGCGCGCGAGAGCTCCGAGCAGGCGGCCTCGCTCACGGCGAGGCCGAGGCGCGGCCACCGGTCAGCGCGCCGCGCGGCCGGTCGGGCAGCAGGTCGGCGAGCAGGCGCTCGAGCGCCGGCTCGATGCGGAGCGCGTCGGCGAACGCGCGGTAGCGGGAGTACGCGGCAGCTCGGTCGCGTCGCGGCCGGCGCAGGGCGCGCAGCAGCAGGTTCTTGGGCGTGTGCTCGAGCTCCACGAACTCGACCACCTGCACGTCGTACCCGACCGCCTCGAGCAGCTGCGCCCGCGCGGCGTCGGTGACGTCGGCCGCGAAACGCTCGCGCAGCAGCCCGCGCGAGAGCAGCGGCGCGAGCTCGGCGTTCTCGATCTGTCCAGCGAGCTCGTGCTGGCAGCACGGTACTGCGAGGATCGCCTCCGCCCCCAGCCGGACGGCCCGGTCGAGCGCCGCGTCGGTGGCGGTGTCGCAGGCGTGCAGCGAGACCACGAGGTCGGCGCGGTCGCCGGCGTAGCCCGCGATGTCGCCGACCTCGAAGCGAAGCCCGCGCGCGTCGAGGCGGCGGGCGAGCGCCTCGCACGCCGTCACGACGTCCTCCTTCAGGTCGAGGCCGACGATCTCCGCCTCGCGCCCCTGCACCGCCGTCAGGAGGTGGTGGAGCGCGAACGTCAGGTACGAGCGACCCGAGCCGAAGTCGAGCACGCGCAGCGGTCCCGCGGGGAGCGCGGGAAGCACGTCGTCGACGAGCTCGAGGAAGCGGTTCACCTGGCGGAACTTGTCGTAGCGCCGCGCGCGCACGCGGCCGTCGCGGGTCGTCACGCCGAGCTCGACGAGGAAGGGCACGGGCTCTCCCTCGGCGAGCAGGCGCCGCTTGCGCCGGTCGTGCACGAGCAGCGCGCGGGGTCGGGACGCTGGCCGGCGCAGGATCGCGGGCGTGCGGCCGCCTGCGAGCACCTGGTAGTCGGCCTCGCGCGAGCGCAGGAGCGCCTGACGGAAAGCGCCGCCGACGAGGTGCGCGAGCCGGCGCGCCGTCTCCTCCGGCGTCAGGTTCTCGTCCACCGTCCGCGTGCGGTGGTGGTGCCGCCAGCGGTAGCGAAGCCCCGCGGCGAGCAGCACGGGGTCGATCGTGATCCGGCTCGACCGTCCCGCGTCGGTACGGCGCGGCCTGCTCAGCGTCGCACCCGTGAGCGCCTCGCGCGCGACGAGGCCGTGGACGAGCTTCGCGACCGGCTCGGCGCCGGCGTCGGCGGCAGCGTCGCCCGTGCTCGCGTCCGCGGCGGGCACGGCTGGGCTACGCGTCCTCGACGCGGCAGACGAGCTGCCCGCTCGTTACCGCGTCCCCGGGCGCCACGGCGAGCCCGTGCACGACGCCGTCGCGGTGGGCCAGGATCTCGTTCTCCATCTTCATCGCCTCCACGACGCAGATCACCTGCCCGGCGCTGACCGTGTCGCCGTCCGCCACCTCGACCGTCAGCACCGTCCCCTGCATCGGGCTCGCGACCGCGCTCGCGGCGGCGCCGTGCAGGCCGCTGCCTCGCCGCCGGCGGCGGCGAGCGAGCTCCGCCCAGGGCGGCTCGCTGGCAACGAGGCGGACGCCGAACGCCCGTCCGTCCACCTCGACCGAGACGAGCTGGGAGCGAGTCGCGGCGGGTGCGAGGGCTCCGTCCGATCCGGCTGCCAAGCTTGTTGTCCGATGCGAGAACAGCTCTTTCAGCTCCTGCGCGCGCTGCGCCAGCTCCGGCGACTCGACGACGCCGTGGCACGTCGCTCCAGCGGCGAAGCAGGGATGCTCGAGGAGCGCCCGGTGGAAGCCGAGCAGAGTCGGCGGCCCCTCGATCACGAACTCCTCGAGCGCGCGCAGCATGCGCCGCCGAGCCGCCTCCCGGTCGGTGTCGTGGACGACGAGCTTCGCGATCATGGGGTCGTAGAGGCCGGAGATCTCGTCGCCCGCGCGCACGCCCGAGTCGACCCGCACGCCGGGCCCCGCCGGCTCGCGGTACGCGGTGATCCGCCCCGGCGCCGGCAGGAACCCCCGCCCCACGTCCTCGGCGTTGATGCGGCATTCGATCGCGTGGCCGCGCAGGGCGACATCGCGCTGCCGCAGCGAGAGCGGCTCGCCGGCGGCGATCAGGATCTGCTCCCGCACGATGTCGAGACCGGTCGCCATCTCGGTCACCGTGTGCTCGACCTGGATGCGAGTGTTCATCTCCAGGAAGTAGTAGTCGCCCCCGGGCGTGAGCAGCCCCTCGATGGTCCCGGCAGAGCGGTACCCGACCGCCCGCGCCGCCTCGACCGCGATGGCCCCGATGCGCGCCCGCAGCTCGTCGTCGACAGCCGGGGACGGCGTCTCCTCGACGAGCTTCTGGTGGCGGCGCTGGATCGTGCAGTCGCGTTCCCCCAGGTGGATCACGTTGCCGTGCGCGTCTGCGAGCACCTGCACCTCGACGTGGCGCGGGTCCTCCAGGTAGCGCTCGACGAAGACGGCGGCGTCCGCGAAGTACGCCTCGCCCTCGCGCCGCGCGGACTCGAGCGCGCGCTCGACCTCCTGCTCGGACGCAACCACCTTCAGGCCCTTGCCACCGCCGCCGGCGGCTGCCTTGATCGCGAGCGGGTAGCCGAGCTCGCGTCCCAGCCGGCGCACCTCGTCTGCGCTCTCGACGCGTTCCGTCGACCCCGGAACGACGGGAACGCCGGCGGCGCGCATGCGCTCCCGCGCTGCGATCTTCGATCCCATCGCCTCGATCGCCTCCGGCGGCGGGCCTATCCAGACGAGCCCCGACTCCTCGACCAGCCGCGCGAACGCCGCGTTCTCGGCCAGGAAGCCGTAGCCCGGGTGCACCGCGACCGCACCGGCTCTGAGCGCGGTCTCGACGAGGACGTCGCCCCGGAGGTAGCTCTCGGCGGGCGGCCCGGGGCCGATCAGGTATGCCTCGTCGGCCATGAGCGCGTGCAACCGGCCGCGGTCCGGCTCGGAGAAGACCGCCACGCTGGCGATCCCGAGCTCGCGCAGCGTGCGGACGACGCGGACGGCGATCTCGCCGCGGTTCGCGACCAGGACCTTGGGGAACGGCGGCCTACGCTGCGCCACAGGGGACGTATTCTCCCCGAACGTGACCCTGCCGGATCAGCTCACGGTGGCGCGCGCGCTGGCCGTGCCCGTCGTCGTCGTGCTCTTCGCGTGGGACTTCGGCCACCACGAGTACTGGGCGACGGCCGTCTTCGCGCTCGCGATGGCCACCGACCAGGTGGACGGGTGGCTCGCGCGCCGCCGCAACGAGACGTCGGCGCTGGGATCGCTGCTCGACCCGATCGCGGACAAGGTGCTCGTCACGGCGGCGCTCGTGATGCTCGTCGGCGAGGGGGTCGCCCCGGCGTGGATGATCGCCGCGATCGTCTCGCGCGAGCTGTTCGTCTCGGGGCTCCGTCTCGCGGCGCTCGAGCGACACGTCGTGATGGCGGCACGGGACCTCGGCAAGCTGAAGACGTGGGCGCAGGCGGTCGCCGTGGCGGTGGGCGGACTCGCGGCGGCCGGAGCGTGGCGCGACGAGATCGCGTGGTGGACGTTGCTCGCCGCCGTCGTGCTGACGTGGTTGTCCGGCCTCGACTACGCCCGGCTCGCGCCGGGCGTGCTGCGCGGCGAGGGCGTGCGGCCGTAGCCACCGGGTGGACCGAGACCCGCCGCCTCGCACAGCCCCGCCAGCCGCCAGGCGCTGTGGTACGCGCCGGGGACGGCCTCCAGCTCGAGACCCGCCTGCCGGAGCGCCAGGGCGACCGCCGACGCCGTCACGGGATCCGGAGCCGGCAGGAGCACCACGTCCACGCGAGGAGGTTACGACAGCGGCAGCAGGCGCGACGCGGTCGCCTTGAACGACGCGACCACCACCTCGCCCTCGCGCACGCCGAGCCGCTCCGCCGATGCGGCCGTGATCTCGGCGACGAGCCCGCCGACGCGGACGCGTACCCGGTTGCCGACCGCGACCGCCGAGGCGACCGGGGCACGCACGTGGTTCGCGGCCGAGTCGTCCGGCACCTGCCGGGCCAGGCTCACCTCCCAGGGGTAGACGGCGAGGGCGACGCGGCCGGCACCTGCGTCGGAGCTGTACGCCACGGCGCCGCTGTCCAGGACGATCTCCGTGAGACCGTCCGGGCCCGCGCGCGCGACGCCCGCGAGCAGGTTCGCGCCCGTGAGGCCGGCGACGAACGCGTCGGCGGGCGCCGCGAGCAGGTCGCCGGGGGGAGCGAGCTGCAGCAACCGCCCTTCGCGCAGCACGCCCACACGCGCCGCGAGCGCGGCGGCGTCCTCGAACTCGTGCGTGACGAGCAGCGTCGGCAGCCCCGTCTCCCGCAGGAACTCGTGCAGCTCCGCGCGGACGAGAGCGCGCGTGTGCGGATCGAGCGCGGCGAGCGGCTCGTCGAGCAGGAGCACGCGCGGCGCCCGCGCCAGCGCCCGCGCGAGCGCGACCCGCTGCCGCTCCCCGCCGGAGAGCTGGCCCGGATAGGCGGAGGCGAGATGACCGATGCGCAGGCGCTCGAGCAGCTCGTCGGCCCGGTCGCGCCCGCCGAAGCGGACGTTCGCCCGCACCGTCATGTGCGGGAACAGGGCGTACTCCTGGAAGACGATGCCCACCGAGCGGCGCTCGGGCGGCAGGTCGACGCCGGCAGCGCTGTCGAGCCACCGCTCCGCGCCGAGCGCGATCCGGCCGCGCGCCCGCACGAGGCCGGCAATCGAGCGCAGCGCCGTCGACTTGCCGGCCCCGGACGGCCCGACGAGCGCGACCGTCTCCGACGCCGCGACCTCGAACGCTAGGTCGAGGTCGAAGGCGCGAAGGCGGTGGCGGAGGTCGAGCGAGAGCGTGTCCATACGGGAATCGCCTTGGCGGCGAGCAGCACCGCGAGCGAGAGCACGACGAGCAGCGCCCCGAGCGCGAGCGCCACGTCGAAGTCGACGTCGAACTGCTCGTAGATCGCCAGCGAGACGGTCTGCGTGACGCCCTGCAGGCTGCCCGCGAACATGATCGTGGCGCCGAACTCCCCGATCCCGCGGGCGAACGAGAGCGCGGCGCCCGCCCCCAGCCCGCCGGCGGCGAGCGGCAGCCAGACGCGGAAGAACGTCCGGGCAGGGCCCGCGCCCAGCGTCCTCGCCGCAGCCGGCAGATCGGGGTCGACCGACTCGAACGCCGCGATCGCCGTGCGCAAGAAGAACGGGCCGGCGACGAACGCGACGGCGAGGACGACCGCGGCCTGCGTCAGCGCCACCCGGATCCCGAGCGCGTCCAGCGTCGAGCCGAGCAGGCCGAGCCGGCCGAACGCCGCGAACAGGCCCAGCCCCGCAACGGCTGGCGGGAGCACGAGCGGCAGCTCGACGAGGCTGATCACGACCGCCCTGCCCCGGAAGCGGCGCGTGGCGAGCGCGTACGCCGCCGGCGTGCCCAGCAGCAAGGTGAGCGCCTGCGCGACCGCCGAGGTCTTGGCGGTGACGACGAGCGCATCGAGCGCGGCCCGGTTGCCGAGCTGAGCGACGAGCTGCCCGGGCGGCACGCGCAGGAAGAGGGCGAGCACGGGGAGCGTCAGGAACCCGAGCGTGACGGCCAGCGCGAGCCAGACCGCCGCGGCGAAGGCCCGGCTCATGGCACGCCGAAGCCGGAGGCACGCAGCTCGCGGCGCCCGGCCGCGGAGAGCAGCTCGATCAGGAAGGCCTGGGCCGCGTCCACGTGCCGCGAGCCGGCGACGACGGCGGCCTCGTAGAGGACGCGCGGCTGGGCGCGCGCCGGGATCGCCACCGTGCGCACGCGCGAGGCCGCCGCCCGCGCGTCGGTGGCGTAGACGAAGCCCGCGTCCGCCTCGCCGAGCGCGACCTTCGCCACCACGCCCTTCACGTCCTGCTCCTGACTGACGGCTCTGCGCAGGATGGAGAGCAGCCCCAGCCGCTGCAGCACCTTGCGCGTGTAGAGCCCGACCGGCACCTGTGGCCCGGCGACGACGAGCCGCAGGCCCGGGCGACGGGCGAGGTCGGCGATCGTGCGGATGCCGGCCGGGTTCGAGCGCGGCACGATCACCACGAGGGTGTTCGTCGCGAACGGCACGGGCTTGCGCACGAGGCCTTCCCGGTAGAGCCCTTGCGTGTACTTCGGACTGGCCGAGAGGAACACGTCCGCGGGCGCCCCCTGCCTGATCTGCTGGGCGAGTTGGTTCGACCCGCCGAACGAGTAGCGGGCGGTTGCGTCGATGCGCGGCAGCACCTCTGTCAGCGACGCGGCGGCGAACACCACCGGCGTGTCGTCGCCGCGCGCCGCCCTCCCTGGCGCAGTCAGCATGGTCGCCGAGATCGCGACGCACAGGAGCCCAGCCAGGGCAGCGGCGGCCCGTCTCATCGCTCCACCATCACGCTCGTCGCCTTGACGACGCCGGCGGCGGCTACGCCCGGCCGCAGACGAAGCTCCTCCACGGACTCGCGCGTGACGATTGCGACCATGCGAGCCGGCTCGGTGACGTCGATCTCGACGCGGGCGAGCAGACCCTCCACCTCGACGGCGCGCACGACCCCGCGCAGGTGGTTCCGCGCCGAGAGCGCGTCCGCGCGCTCGCGCCCGCGCAGGCGCTCGACCTCGGACGCCGGCACCACGCGCCTGTTGGCGTCGTCGCGCTCGACGGCGATCTTGCCGGCGCGGTCCCAGCGGCGCAGGGTGTCGAGGCTGATCCCGAGGGCCCGGGCCGCCTCCGCGGCCGTGTAGGGCCGCTCCCGCGCGGACGCCTTTCGCATAGGCATTGCCTATTCATATCAGTCGCACGGCGGTCGGCAAAGCGCTGTGCCTACGATCCGCGCATGACCCCGGTCGAGACGCTCGCCGACGCGGAGCGCTTCCTCGCGGCCGCCG
>Ga0070741_10018737_pt1 | contig 11161 bp, 20 predicted proteins | sample Coa_R1_4_FD_66440 | JGI IMG/M metagenome (GOLD analysis project Ga0070741, IMG submission 66440) | Surface soil microbial communities from Centralia Pennsylvania, which are recovering from an underground coalmine fire - Coalmine... | ecosystem: Environmental > Terrestrial > Soil > Unclassified ...
GCCGGCACGTAGCCCCGGCCGCGGCCGATCGTCATCGTCAGCTCGAGCTTGCCCCGATCCGAGAGGTGGGCGACCTCGAGCTCCGGGTTGAGGATCTCGAGCTCCGCGGGTGCCTGGATGTCGGCCGCCGTCACCAGCCCCGGCCCCCTCTTCTGCAGCCGCACCTCGATCTCCGGCGACTCCCCGTGCAGCCGGCAGGTCAGGTTCTTGAGGTTGAGCAGGATGTCGGTGACGTCCTCGCGCACCCCCGGCAGGGTCGTGAACTCGTGCGCGACGCCCTCGATCTTCACGGACGTCACCGCCGCGCCCTCGAGCGAGGAGAGCAGCACACGGCGCAGCGAGTTGCCGAACGTGTAGCCGAAGCCCCGATCGAGCGGCTCGATCACGAACACACCCCGGTTCTCGTTCACCTCCTCGTGGACGATCTTCGGGATCTGAAACTCCATCAGGCTGGTGCGAGTTGCCAACTGACGTTCCTTTCCTTGGGTCTTTCCCGGCGAGCAGCGCGCAGCGGCGCGGCTACTTGCTGTACAGCTCGACGATGAGCGACTCCTGCACGGGCGTGTCGATCTCCGCCCGCTCCGGCCACTTGAGGATCTTGCCGGTCAGGCCGTCGTGATCCGCCTGGAGCCAGGGTGCCACCGAGGCCGTCAGGTCGGTCGCGTCGCGGACGACCTGCTCCGCCGGGCTGCCCGGCCTGAGGGTGATCACGTCGTTCGGGCGCACCTGGTAGCTCGGGATGTTGACGCGGCGGCCGTTGACCTGGAAATGGCCGTGACGCACGAGCTGCCGCGCCTGCGCGCGCGAGGCGGCGAAGCCGAGGCGGTAGACGACGTTGTCGATCCGCGATTCGAGCATGCGCAGCAGGTTGTCGCCGGTCACGCCGGTGCCGCGCGCCGCCTTCTCGTAGTAGGCGCGGAACTGCTTCTCGAGCAGCCCGTAGTAGCGGCGCGCCTTCTGCTTCTCGCGCAGCTGGAGCAGGTACTCCGACTGCTTGATACGGCCACGGCCGTGCTCGCCCGGCGGGTAGCTGCGGCGCTCGATCGCGCACTTCTCGGTCAGGCAGCGCTCGCCCTTGAGGAAGAGCTTCATGCCTTCGCGACGGCAGAGCTTGCAGGCTGGTCCCCGGTAGCGAGCCACTCAGCTGTCCCCTCCGGCGGGCATCAGACGCGCCTGCGCTTGCGCGGCCGGACACCGTTGTGCGCCTGCGGCGTGACGTCCCTGACGCCGAGAATCTCGAGACCCGCCGCCTGCAGCGAGCGGATCGCCGTCTCCCGCCCGGAGCCGGGCCCCTTGACGAACACCTCCACTTTCTGCAGGCCGTGGTCCATGCCCTTGCGCGCAGCCGCGTCGGCGGTCACCTGGGCGGCGAACGGAGTCGACTTCCGAGAGCCCTTGAACCCGGCCGACCCGGCCGACTCCCAGACGATCACGTTCCCTTCCTTGTCGGTCAGGGTGACGATCGTGTTGTTGAACGAGGTCTTGATGTGCGCCTGGCCGATCGCGATGTTCTTCTTCACGCGGCGGCGCCCGCGGCCACGGGCCGCTTGCCTGCGGGGAGGTGCCATTTACTTGCCCTTCTTCCCGCGTCCGACGGTCTTCTTCGGGCCCTTGCGCGTGCGCGCGTTCGTCTTCGTTCGCTGACCGTTGACGGGCAGCCCACGCCGGTGGCGCAGCCCCCGGTAGGCGCCGATCTCCATCAGCCGCTTCACCGCCTGCGAACGCTCTCGCCGGAGATCGCCCTCGACCTGCAGGTTGCCGTCGATGTAGCGCTGGAGCCTCGTCGTCTCCTCGTCGGTAAGGTCGCGCACCTTCGTGTCGGGCGACAGCCCGAGCTCGGCGCACACCTTGTGCGCGGTCGCCGGCCCGATGCCGTAGATGTAGGTCAGGCCGATCTCGAGCCGCTTCTGGTTGGGGAGGTTGACACCTGCGATTCGCGCCATTCGCCTGCTACCCCTGCCGCTGCTTGTGCCGTGGGTTCGTGCAGATCACCATCGTCGTGCCGTGCCGCTTGATCACGCGGCAGCGCTCGCACATCGGCTTGACTGAAGGACGGACTTTCATCGGTATCGGTAGGTGATGCGGCCGCGGGACAGGTCGTACGCCGACAGCTCGACCCTGACACGATCGCCAGGCAGGATCCGGATGTAGTTCTTGCGCATCTTCCCGGAGATGGTGGCGAGCACGGAGTGGCCGCCGTCCAGGTTGACGCGGAACATCGTGCTCGGGAGCGCTTCGGCGACTTCGCCTTCGACCTCGATCTTCTCTTCCTTGACCGCCATTTCCTCGCTGGGCGCCGGCTGCGGCAGCCGGCCTGGACATCAAAAAGCGCGGCGCAGCAGGCTGCGCCGCCACCTCGGCTATCGTAGCAGAACAGGCGCCGCCGTCAGGATCTGCGGGCCCGCCTCGGTGACGGCGACGGTGTGCTCGAAGTGCGCCGCGAGCGACCCGTCCCGGGTCGAGATCGACCACTCGTCGTCGTGGATGACGACGTCCGGTCCGCCCGCGGTGATCATGGGCTCGATCGCGAACGTCATGCCCTCCGCGAGCAGCGGCCCGCGGCCCGGCGCCCCGAAGTTCGGGATCTGCGGGTCCTCGTGCATGGCGCGGCCGACACCGTGCCCCACCAGGCTGCGGACGACGGAGAAGCCGGCCTCCTCGGTGACCGTCTGCACCGCGTGCGAGATGTCGGACAGCCGCCGGCCGGGCCAGCACTGCTCGACCCCTGCCTCGAGCGCTGCCCGGCAGACCTCGAGCAGCCGCTCGGCCTCCGGCGAGATGTCTCCGACCGGGAAGGTGAACGCCGAGTCGGCGACGAAACCGCCGAGCGTGACACCCACGTCCACCGAGAGGATGTCTCCTTCCACGAGCGCGTACGGCCCCGGGATACCGTGCACCACCATGCCGTTCGGCGAGGCGCAGATCGAGGCGGGATAGCCGCGGTAGCCCTTGAACGTGGGCGCGCCGCCGTGCGAGCGGATGAAGTCCTCGGCCAGCTCGTCGAGCTCCGCCGTCGTCACGCCGGGGCGCACGTGCTCGCCGATGAGCGCAAGAGTCTCGGCGACGACGCGGCCGGCGCGGCGCATCTGCGCGATCTCCTGCGGCGACTTACGCACGATCACACCGGCACCGCCTGCTCGAGCGCCTGCTGGATCTCGGCCCAGACCTGCTCGATCGTCCCCTCCGCATGGATGCCGACGAGCTTCCCGGTCGCGCGGTAGTGCTCGGCCAGGGGCTCGGTGTCGCGGTGGTAGATGGCGAGCCGGCGCGCGATCGCCTCGGGCGTGTCGTCGGGACGGCCCTCCTCCTCGGCCCGCTTGAGCATGCGCGCGGTCGCCACCGCGTCGGAGACGAGAAACTCGAGGATCAGGTCGAGCGGCCGGCCCAGCTCCCGCAACAGCTCGTCGAGCGCCTCCGCCTGCTTGAGGGTGCGCGGGTATCCGTCCAGCACGAAGCCGGCGCGTGCGTCGTCCTCGGCGAGACGCTCGCGGATGAGACCGATCGTCAGCTCGTCGGGGACGAGGGCGCCGCTCGCGAGGATGGGCTCCACCTCGAGCCCGAGCGGCGTCCGGCGCTCGATCGCGGCGCGGAACATGTCCCCGCTCGAGACGTGGGGGATCCCGTACTCCGCCGCGATCCGCTTCGCCTGCGTCCCCTTGCCTGAGCCCTGCGGGCCGAACAGCAGGACGTTCAGCACTACTTCCGGTCCAGGAAGCCCTCGTAGGAGCGCATCATCATCTGCGACTCCATCTGCCTCATCGTGTCGAGCGCGACGCCGACCATGATCAGGAGCGAGGTGCCGCCGAGGAACGTCCGCGAGGTCGTGGACAGGTCGAAGTAGCCGCCCAGGTAGGTTGGGAAGACCGCGATGAAGGCGAGGAAGAAGGCGCCGGGCAGGGTCAGCCGGGAGAGCACGCGGTCGAGGTACTGCGCCGTCGGGGGCCCAGGGCGGATCCCGGGGATGTAGCCACCGTACTTGCGCAGGTTGTCGGCCTGGTCGACCGGGTTGAACTGCACCGCGGTGTAGAAGTAGGTGAAGACGATGATCAGCACCGCCTCGGTGAGCAGGTACTGCCACTGGTGCGGCTGGAAGTTCCGGTTGATCCACGGCTGCGTCTTCGGGAAGAACTGGCCGATCGTCGGCGGGAAGGCGAGCAGCGCCGCGGCGAAGATGATCGGGATCACGCCGGCCATGTTCACGCGCAGCGGCATGTAGGTCGAGCCGCCCGAGGTCATCCGCCGCCCGATCATGCGGCGCGCGTACTGGACCGGAATCCGGCGCTGGCCCTCCTGCACGAACACGACCGCGACGACGACGGCGAGGAAGAGGATCGGGTAGAAGAGCTTCGTCGTCGGGCCGCCGTTCGCCCACGAGGTCACCGTCGTCGGCGCGTCGGCGATGATCGAGGCGAAGATGAGGATGGAGATGCCGTTGCCGACGCCGCGCTTCGTGATCAGCTCGCCCATCCACATGAGCAGCGCCGTCCCGGCCGTGAGCGTGATCACGATCAGCACGATGCGGCCGGCGTTCGCCTGCAGCGCTCCCTCGCGCTTGAACAGGTACGCGTAGCCGAGCGACTGCACCGCCGCGAGCCCGACGGTGAGGTAGCGCGTGTACTGGTTGATCTTCGCGTAGCCGGCCTCGCCCTCCTTCTGCAGCTGCTCCAGCCGCGGCACGACGACGGCGAGGAGCTGCAGGATGATCGACGCCGTCACGTACGGCATGATCCCGAGCGCGAAGATCGAGAAGCGCGAGAGCGCCGAGCCGGAGAAGAGGTTGAGCAGTCCGAGCACGCTCTGCCCGACACCGCCCTGGTTGAAGTAGTTCTTGATCTGCGCCGAGTCGACGCCCGGCGCGGGCATCCACGACCCGAAGCGGTAGATGGCGAGCACCACGGCCGTGAACAGGACACGGCGGCGGAGCTCGGGGACGCGCCAGGCGTTCGTCAGCCACGAGAGCACCGGCTAGCCCTCCTCGGGCTCCCGGCTCGCCTCGACCCCGGCCGGCCTCCCGGTCGGCTCGGGCTCCGGCCGCGGCTCGCCCGCCGGCGGCGCCTGCCGGGCGCGCGTCCGCTTGCCGGCGCGCGGGCCGGGCTCGCCGCGCAGCCACACGGCCCGGCCGCCCGCCGCCTCGATCTTCTCGCGGGCGGAGACGGAGAAGGCGTGCGCGTAGACGACGAGCGCCTTCGCGAGGTCGCCGCAGCCGAGGATCTTGACGTCGACCCGGGTCGAGCGGATCAGCCGCTTCGCCTTCAGCGCCTCCGGCGTCACCTCCGCGCCGGCGTCGAACACCCGCTCGAGCTCGGCGACGTTGACGCCCTGCGAACGCGTCCGGTGCGGCCCGATCGGCATCGCGTCCTTCGACGTGGGCCCCCGCTGCTTTCCGAGCCGCATGGAGATCGGCATCTGGCCGCCCTCGAAGCCGGCGCGCATGGTGTGCGAGCCCGAGCGTGCCTTCTGCCCCTTGATCCCCCGGCCCGAGTACCGTCCCTTGCCGGAGCCGAGGCCGCGCCCGACGCGCTTGCGTCCGCGCCGTTTCTGGGCAGGCTGCAGCGTCGACAGGTTCAACTCGGCAGGCATCTCACGGCTCCTCGACCCGGACGAGGTGACGGACCTTGCGCAGCATACCGGCGAGCTGCGGGCTGTCGGGCCTCGCGACCGTCCGGCCGATCTTGCCCAGACCGAGCGCGCGCAGCGTGCCGCGGTGCTTACGGCTCGCGCCGATCTGGCTGCGAACCTGGGTGATCTTCAGCGTCTTCACGAGGCCGTCTCCTCGGCCGGGGCGGCCTCGGCGGAGGATGCGCCGGTCGCAGCGGGCGCGGATGCCTCCGGCGTCTGGCGCGGCAGAGGCAGCACCTCGCCCACCGTCTTGCCGCGCGTCCGCGCCACCTCCTCGGGCCGGCGTAGGCTCTTCAGCCCCGCCACCGTCGCCTTGAGCATGTTGATCGGGTTCGTCGTGCCCAGGCTCTTGGCGAGGATGTCCTTGACGCCGCCGAGCTCGAGCACGGCGCGGACCCCCCCACCCGCGATCACGCCGGTCCCCTCGCTCGCGGGGCGCAGGAGCACTCGGGCTGCGTCGAACTCGCCGATCACCTCGTGCGTGATCGTCGTCCCGTGCTTCGGCACCGTGAACAGGTTCTTCTTCGCGTCGTCGACCGCCTTCGAGATCGCGAGCGGCACCTCGCGCGCCTTCCCGTAGCCGACGCCCACCCGGTCGACCTCGTCGCCGATGACGACGAGCGCGGAGAACGAGAACCGCCGGCCGCCCTTGACCACCTTGGCGACACGGTTGATCTCGACCACCCGCTCCTTCAGCTCCCTCGTCTCCGAAAACTCGCTGGCGCTCACGAGAACTCCAGACCTCCTTCGCGCGCGCCGTCGGCGAGCGCCTTGACGCGTCCGTGGAACAGGTAGCCGGCACGGTCGAACACGCAGCGCTCGACGCCGGCCTTGCGGGCTCGTTCGGCGAGCAGCTTGCCCACCTCGCGCGCCTGGTCGGTCTTCGTGCCCGCGAACGCGGCGGGAAGGTTCTGCCAGCCGGCCGCCGCCAGCGTCCTTCCCTGGCCGTCGTCGACGAGCTGGGCGTAGATGCCGGCGTTCGAGCGGAAGACGACGAGCCGCGGCCGCTCGGCCGTCCCGGACACCTTCCCGCGCACCCGCCGGTGGCGGCGCGCTCGTGCCTGCCGTGTCGAGAGCTTCATCCTAGGCCCGCTTCCCGACCTTGCGGCGGACGTGCTCTCCCTCGTAGCGAATCCCCTTGCCCTTGTAGGGCTCGGGCGGCCGCACGCGCCTGATCTCGGCCGCAGTCTGACCGACCGCCTGCTTGTCGATCCCCTTGACGACGATCTGCGTCGGCGCGGGCACCTCGAAGGAGATGCCGGCGCGCGGCGCGATCACGACCGGGTGCGAGAAGCCGACGGCGAGCTCGAGGTCGGCGCCCCGCAGCGACGCGCGGTAGCCGACGCCCTGAATCTCGAGCCGCTTCTCGAAGCCCTTCGTGACGCCATCGACCATGTTCGCGATCAGCGTCCGCGTGAGCCCGTGCAGCGAGCGGTCCTCGCCGCGCTCGGTCGGCCGCGTGACGACGATGGCGCCGTCCGCCTGCTCGACGCGGATGCGCCTCGGCACCGCCTGGCTGAGCTCGCCGAGCGGCCCGTTGACCTGCACACGGCCGGGGGAGAGCGAGACGGTCACGCCCGCCGGCACAGGGATCGGCTGTCTTCCGATGCGGCTCATGCGCCCCTCTCCGTCACCAGACGAAGCAGATGACCTCGCCGCCGACGCCCTTCTCCTCGGCGCTGCGGCTGGTCATCACGCCGCTCGACGTGGACATGATCGCGACCCCCATGCCGCCGAGCACGCGCGGCAGCCGGTCCTTGCGCGCGTAGATCCGCCGCCCGGGCTTGGACACGCGCTTCAGCCCCGAGATGACGCGCTCGCGGTTGCGGCCGTACTTGAGCTCGATCACGAGCGTGTCGAAGCTCCCGGTGCGCTCGACGCGGTAGTCGCGGATGTAGCCCTCCTCCTTGAGCAGGCGGGCGATCTCGACCTTCGTGCGGGAGCTCGGCATCTCGACGGTGTCGTGCAGGGCCTTGTTCGCGTTGCGGATCCTGGTCAGCATGTCCGCGATCGGATCGGTCAGCATCGCCTGCTCCTCACCACGACGACTTGGTCATGCCGGGGATGACGCCGAGATGCGCCAGCTCGCGCAGGCAGATCCGGCACAGGCCGAACTTCTTGTACACCGCGCGCGGGCGGCCGCAGCGGTTGCAGCGGCTGTACTTCCGCGTCGTGAAGCGCTGCGGCCGGGCGGCCTTCGCGATCATGGACTTCTTGGCCACTCGCTACTGCTCCCTTCTCTCTTCGGCGAACGGCAGGCCGAGCCCGCGCAGCAGCGCGTAGGCGGCCTCGTCCGTCTCGGCCGACGTCGTGATCGTGACGTCGAGGCCGCGGATCGTGCTCACGTCGTCGTAGTTGATCTCGGGGAAGATGATCTGCTCGCGGATGCCGATCGAGTAGTTGCCGCGGCCGTCGAACGAGCGCGGGTTGAGGCCGCGGAAGTCGCGGATCCGCGGCAGCGCGATCGAGACGAGCCGGTCGAGGAACTCGTACATGCGGGCACCGCGCAGCGTCACCCGCGCGCCGACCGGCATGCCCTCGCGCACCTTGAAGCCGGCGATCGACTTGCGGGCGCGGCGCACCTGCGCCCGTTGCCCGGCGATCGTCGTCAGCTCCTCGATGGCACTGTCGAGCGCCTTCGCGTCCGTCTTCGCCTCGCCCACGCCCATGTTCAGCGTGATCTTCGTCACGCGCGGCACCTGCATCACCGACGCGAAGCCGAGCTCTTCCTTCAGCCTCCGGCGGAGCTCCTGCTCGTAGGCTGCCTTCAGGCGTGGCGTGTAGGTCTCGGTCGCGGCCACCCGGCTCACCCCCTGTCGATCTCCTCGCCGCAGTCGGCCCGCCGGCAGACGCGGACCTTGACCCGCTCGCCCTTGACCTCCTTGAACCTGACGCCGACCCGCGTCGGGCGCCCGCAGGCGGGGCAGACGACCATCACGTTCGAGACGTCGATCGGGGCGGGCTTCTCGATCACGCCGCCCGGCTGGATCTGCGGCGCGCCCATGCGGCCGGAGTCCCTGATCGGGCGCGGCTTCGTGTGCCGCTTGACGATGTTCAGGTTCTCGACGACCACGCGCCGCTCGCGCGGCCTTGCCTCGAGCACCTTGCCCTGCTTACCCCGGTCCTTGCCGCTCAGGATCTGGACGAGGTCGCCCTTCTTCACTTTCAGCGTCGTCGGCATGTCCTCACAGCACCTCCGGCGCGAGCGACACGATCTTCATGAAGTTCTTCTCCCTGAGCTCGCGGGCGACGGGGCCGAAGATGCGCGTCCCGCGCGGGTTCCGCTGGTTGTCGATGATCACGGCGGCGTTCTCGTCGAAGGCGATCGAGGTTCCGTCCTCGCGGTTCTGCGGCTTCTTCGTGCGCACGACCACCGCGCGCACGACCTCGCCCTTCTTGACCGCCCCCTGCGGACTGGCCGACTTGACCGTGCCGACGATGATGTCGCCGACACGCGCGTAGCGCCGGTGCGACCCGCCCATGACGCGGATGCAGAGCAGCGTACGCGCGCCCGTGTTGTCGGCGACGCGGACTCGGGTCTCCTGCTGGATCACCCGCGCACGCTCCGGGCCGTCACTTCGCCACCTCGATGATCTCGGCGAGCCGCCAGTGCTTCGTCCTCGACAAAGGACGCGTCTCGACGATGCGCACGGTGTCGCCGACCTTCGCCTCGTTGCGCTCGTCGTGGACGTGGAACTTCGTCGAGCGCCGGACGATCTTCTTGTACCGCGGATGCGACTTGAGCGTGTCCACGCGGACGACAATCGTCTTGTTCATCGCGCTCGAGACGACGACGCCGCGCCGCTCCTGGCGCCGGCCGCGCTCGCTCTCCGGCTTGGGCAGGCGCACGATCGGGCTGCGGTCGCCGCCCGAGGAGCGCCTCGGCTTCGCCCGCTGCCGGCGCTCGGCGCGCGGCAGGCGCTTGCGCTTCGTGCGCGGCTCGGCGGCAGGCTCGCCGGCGGCGGCCTCGGCCGGCGGCTCGGGCACCTCTGCGGCCTGCGCCACGGCCTCGGCAGCGGGCTCGGGCTCAGCGTCTGCGGCGGGCTCGGCCTCGGCGACCGACTCCGGCTCCAGCTCGGCCGCCTCGCTCGCCGCACGCGGCTTCGCGGCGCGCGTGGGCGCGGGCTCCTCCGCGGGCTCCCCTGCCTGCGCGTGTGCCTCGGCAGCCGGCTCCACCGTCTCCTCCTGCGCCTCCGGCTGCGCGTTCTTCGTCTCTGCCATCCCTACCTCTCCAGGCTCGCTTGTCGCTCGTGGCGGATCGTCAGGATGCGCGCGATCTCGCGCTTCGCCAGCCGCAGGCGCGCGGAGTTCTCCAGCGCACCCGTCGACGCCTGGAAGCGCAGGTTGAACAGCTCGCGGCGCGTCTCGGCCATGCGCCGTTCGAGCTCCTCGTCGGACAGGTCGCGAAGCTGCCTCGCTTTCATCGATCGATCCTCCAGGTGCGACTAGTCAAAGATGTCCGCCTCCCGTCCGACGACCTTCGTGCGGACCGGGAGCTTGTTGCCGGCCAGGCGCAGCGCCTCGCGCGCGAGCGGCTCGGGCACCCCGGCCAGCTCGAACATGACGCGTCCCGGCTTGATCACCGCGACCCAGCCCTCCGGGGAGCCCTTGCCCGAGCCCATGCGCGTCTCGGCCGGCTTCTTCGTGTACGGCTTGTCCGGGAAGACGTTGATCCACACCTTTCCGCCGCGCTTGATCTTGCGCGTCATGGCGATACGTGCGGCCTCGATCTGCCGGTTCGTGATCCAGCCGCTCTCGAGCGCCTTCAGCCCGAAGTCGCCGAACTGCACGGTCACCTGACCCTTGGCCGTGCCACGTCGGCGCCCCCGGTGCTGCTTGCGGAACTTCGTCCGGCGGGGGAGGAGCATCAGTCGCTTGCCTCGCCCGTCGTCTCGGCCGCCGGCGCCTCGGTCTCGGGCGCGATCTCGGCCGGAGCCTGCGTCTGCTCGGGCGCCTCGACGGGGCTCTCCGGCGCACGGGCGCGGCCGCGCCCTGAGCCGCGGCCGGGACGGCGCCGTCGCACCGGGCCGAGCCCTTCGCGGTCGGGCGCCCGACGCGAGTCGCGCTGGCCGAGCCCCTCTGCGGAGCGGCCGGATCGCCGTCGCCGCGCCTGGTCCTGGTCGCCGAGCCGCAGCTCGCGCCCGCCGGCCATGCCCTCGTAGCCCTCCGGCATGATCTCGCCCTTGTTGATCCACACCTTGACGCCGATCCGGCCGAACGTCGTCTTCGCCTCGGCGAAGCCGTAGTCGATGTCCGCGCGGATCGTGTGCAGGGGCACCCGACCCTCCGAGTAGCTCTCCGAGCGGCTCATCTCGGCGCCGCCGAGCCTGCCGGCGCACATCACCTTGACGCCGTGCGCGCCCGAGCGCATCGCCGAGGCGAGCGAGCGCTTCATCGCGCGGCGGAAGCTGACCCGGTTCTGGAGCTGCTCCGCGATCGACTGCGCGACGAGCTTCGCGTCGAGCTCGGGCCGCTTGATCTCGTTGATGTTGATCTGCACGTTCTTGTGCGTCATGGCGTGGATCTCGCGGCGCAGCGCGTC
>Ga0070741_10018738_pt1 | contig 11160 bp, 10 predicted proteins | sample Coa_R1_4_FD_66440 | JGI IMG/M metagenome (GOLD analysis project Ga0070741, IMG submission 66440) | Surface soil microbial communities from Centralia Pennsylvania, which are recovering from an underground coalmine fire - Coalmine... | ecosystem: Environmental > Terrestrial > Soil > Unclassified ...
TGGCCGAAGGTGACGCGCTGGCGAGCGTAGTCGATCGTCATGTCCAATGCGCGCTGCGCGACGCCGAGCGACCAGGCGCCGTGGCCGAGCACGCGGCCGTGGGTCAGCCACTTCTGGCCGAGCGCGAAGCCCTGCCCCTCCTCGCCGATGCGGTTCTCGACGGGCACGCGCACGTTGTCGAAGGCGATCTCCCACGGCCGGTCGCCCATCATCGTCGGCCACTGGCGCACGAGCTGGACGCCCGGCGCCTTCATGTCCACCATCAGGCAGCTAATGCCGCCGCGGGCGCGCTTCTCGGGGTCCGTCACGCAGATCACCTGCGCGTAGTCCGCCTCGCCCGCCTCGGTGATGAACCGCTTCGAGCCATTCAGGATGTAGTGGTCGCCGTCGCGCACGGCGCGGGTGCGCATGCCCGCCGGGTCGGCGCCGGAGTCCGGCTCCGTCTGCGCGAAGCACACCAGCATCTCGCCGCGCAGGACCGGGTACAGGAAGCGCTCCTTCTGCTCGTCGTTGCCCTCGTACAGGATCGGGCCGACGGCCGGGCCGAACAGCGTGTTGTGACGGAACGGCAGCGCCTTCGTCTTCGAGATCTCCTCCTGCACGACGCAGCGCGCGAGCAGCCCCAGCCCCAGCCCGCCGTACTCCTTGGGCACTTCGAGGTGCCACAGGCCGAGCTTCTTCGCCTTCTCCTGCAAGCTGGCGAGCAGGTCCGGGTCGATCTCCTCGTCGTCGCGGAGCGACTCCATCTCGATGGGGATCAGCTCCTGCTCCACGAACTTGCGGACCAGGCTCTGGAGCATCTTCACGTCGCGGGGAAGCTCGAAGTCCATCAGCCCCTCTCCTCCGAACCGCTCGGCCGCGCGCGCCTGGCCCGACGCCCCGCGCCCTCGGTCGCTCTATCCAGGGCATGCGCGGCGCGACGCCGCCGACGCACCCGCGGCCGTTCCTGGGGTATACCCCCGGCCCCCGCGCCTGTCAATCTTCGCCGCGGCCTCCGCGTCACGGCGGCGCTCGGGCCTGAGTGCGATGCGCCTGCAATGGCGGTGAATTAGCGATTTCACCGCCATTGCAGCGCGAACGCAGGCTCCGTTCACCCCGCGGTTCTACGCTGCGGACGGTGGTCCGGACCGGGGGGCAGGCCCATCCCCAGAACGGCCGGGTGCGCCAGTAGTCGGATGCCAGCGACCGGATCGTGTCTCACCTTCTCCGATGGAGGCGGAAGGGTCCATGAGGTTGGCGATTCCCAGCGCCACGTTAGTGAGCCTCGCCGTGGCCGGAACGGCCCTGCTTGCAGGGCTCGCCCCAGCGGTAGGCGCGCAGGGCGGCGACGAGCCGCCGCCCTGCACCACGGCCACGGCCTACCCCGATGCGTTCAACATCACCCCGCCCGCCACCGGGCTCCCGCGCGAGCTTAGCGCCTTCTCCGGGGTGTGGGAGGGCACATGGTCCACGCCATCGGGCCCGCTGCCCGCGCGCCTCATCGTCGAGGCCATTGATGGCGCCACGGCGCGCTTGATCTACGCGAACGGCGCCGGGGCTGGTACCTCTCCGGGAGTCTTCCGCACCACCGCGCGGGTCTTGCCCGACAACCGCCTGCGCTGGGACTCGGGGATCGGGCCGTTCACCTTCACCATGAGCAGCGATCTCAGCACGATACAGGGCTCGCTCGACAACCGAACCGGCTTAAGCACGGTCGTTCTGACCCGCTGTTCCTGGCAGTAACCTGTCGCCACGAGCCATGGGGCGAACGGCGCCGCGACCGCGCTAGAGTGGCCATCGCCTACATTCAGTTCACTCGTTTGCAGGAGGTGATGACAAGAACAGCGAGTCTCATGCCACTGACCCCACAATGATTCGAGGGAGGAGTAACATGCGTCGCATCGTCCTGGGTTTCGCAGCGTTTGGCGTTATAGCGGGCGCGTCCTTCGGTACTGCTGGGGTACCGTTCGGGGCGCCCTCGGCTGCCGCGGAGGAGATCGTCGTCACAACGGTCCCTCCGGCGTTCCGCAGCGGCGCCCCCGCGCTCGCTCCGTTCTATCTGCAAGCGCCCGTGGGCACCACGACGGTGGATGGCGTGCGGCTACAGGCGACCGACGGGGGGGCTCAGCCGTCGTACTATAATGCGTTCGGCAACCAACCGCTCAGCGTTGGCCAGCAGGATCTCACCAACGGCTACTCCCAGGCGTGGGAGTGCGCCAGCTTCGGCCACGGGTGCTGACTTCCATGGGAGGGCTGACCTGGTCAGCCCTCCCATTTCTCCTGTAGTCCAACGACGACGTGTCCGATGCGAGCGCTCGTGACTCTTTGGGGGGCGGCGCTGGCCGCGCTGCTTTGTTGGCACGCGGCCAGCGCCCAGTCGCCCGGCGAGGCGGCTCGGCGCGCCCTGGTGCTTGGACCGGGTGGCTCCACCGGGAGGGCCTGGCAGATCGGTCTGCTCAAAGGGCTGCGGGATGCCGGCATCGATCTGACACAGGCCGATCTGGTGGTTGGCACATCGGCGGGCGCCATCGTGGGCACGCAGCTTCGCTCGGGGCGAGCGCTCGACGAGCTGTACGAGGAAGCGCTCTCGCCTCCAAGGCTCGGGCCGCCGATTCCCATTGACCAGGAATACTACCGCGAGACGAGCCGGCTGCTGGGCTCGGCCGAGAATACCCCGGCGCTGCGGGCACAGGTGGGGCAGCGCGCCCTGGCCGCGAGCCAGGTGATCCCGGAGGGCCCGGCCCTCCGGCGGCTGGACATCACGCTGGGCCCGGTGCAGGACTGGCCCGACGCCGCGCTGAAGATCACCGCGGTTGATGCCCTCGACGGCACCGTTCGCGTGTTCGACAAGACGCAAGAGGTGCCGATTCGCCTCGCTGTCGCGGCGAGTATCGCCATCCCCGGCTGGTATGCGCCGATCACCATCGGCGAGCGGCGCTACATGGACGGCGGTGTCGCGGGTACCCATGTGGATCAAGCCGCGGATTACGACATGGTCGTGGCGATTCTGCCGCTGCCATCGCGCTTGACGTCGAGAGAAACCAGCACGGTGCAGGCGCGGGGCGGCCAGGTGCTAGAGTTCGTGCCCGAGCCGGGCGCTCTGGGGAGCAACGTCATGGACCGCACCCTCATGGGAGCAGCAGCGCAAGCCGGGCTGCGGCAAGCTGCCGCGGTCGCCGCCCAATTGCAGGGGCGCTGGTAAAGAATCGCCTCTGCTATAGCATTCCCAACTCGAGTCGGCTAGAATGCGAAGGACCGGGTCGGGCGAGCCGATTGGCAGACCCATGCTTTCACTGCTCGGTTGACTGAATCGGTTCTATCTGTAGTGGGGGCAGATACTCGCCGTGCTACGCGTTTATCTGTTTGGCGGCCTGCGCGTCCAAGTTGAAGACCACCTCATCCCGCCCGAGCGCTGGGCCCGATCCCGCCTGGCACGCAAGCTCTTCTGCCGGCTCGCGCTCGCGCCGCGGCAGCGGCTGCACCGGGACGAGCTGGTTGATGCCCTCTGGGGCGAGCGTGTGCCCGCGGACCCGGATAACCGCCTCTCCCAGGAAGTGGGCAACATCCAGCGCATCCTGACGGGCGCCCCTCGGACCGAGCCGCGGTACGTGCAGCGCGAGGGCCAGCTCATCGTGCTGTCGCCGGACGAGCCAATCGAGACCGACGTAGAGACGTTCACCCGGCTAGCCAGCGAGGCCCTCAGCACCCGTGACCGGGCGGCCCTCGAGACGGCGGCCGCGCACTATGGCAGCGCGGACCACGGGAACGTGCTTCTACCCGAGTACCGTGATGAGCCGTGGGTGATGCGCCGGCAACTGGACCTCCGCGACACTTACGGGACGCTGCTGCTTCAAATTGCGCGGCTCCGGGCGATAGACAACGAGCTCCAAGACGCCGAGCAGGCCCTCAAGCGGCTGCTGGCGGAGTTTCCCGCGCACGAAGAGGCGCATCGCGGCCTGATGTGCCTCTACGCGCGGTCAGGGCAGCACGATCGCGCGGTGCTCCAGTTTGCGCGACTGCGGGAGGAGATTCGCCGAGAATTTGGCACCGACGTGAGCCCGAAAAGCGCGGAGCTATACCGGCGCATTGCCGCGAACGGCTTCCCCAGGGCCGCGCCCGCTTCTGGACGCGGCGCGGTGGCTGCCGCCTCGACCGATGGCCACAGTAGCAGCGGCGTCGCCGCGGCGGTCCGCGCGGGCAGCGGCGCGCTGCCGCCGCCCGCACTGCCGAAGCGTGTGAGCAGCGGAAGCGGCTGGCGCCGGCTGACGATGCGGCCGGCCGTCAGCATGCTGGGGCTGCTCGTGGTGACAAGCCTGTTGGCGGCAGCGTTCGGCTATGCGCTGGCGGGCGCACAGCGCCCCACGGCCACCTCGGTCTCGTCCGGAGCGGGTGTGGCGCCTCCCTCCGTGTCGCCATCCGCCGCGCCGGCCATAGTAACTGTGGGACCAGAGCGCGAAGAGGATGACATCCTGCTCCGCGACGACCTATCGGATGCGCCCACACAATGGGAGCTCCTGCCCCGTATACTGCGTGATCCGGAATTGGGGCTCGCCGGCTTTGATGGCAAGGAGTTCTACATAGTCAAGCCAGCGGCCTATCGGCTGCGGGCCATAGCGAACCATCCCGGCATGTTCACCGATTTCTTTGTCGAGTTCGATGCGCGGCTCATAGCGTCCGACCCAGACGGGTATATCGCTCTCGATTTTCGTCGCCAACTGCCGCCCCGGGAAGACGATTACTATTCATTCCAGGTCTTTCCTGGCGATCAGACTTATAGTCTCATGCTATATCGTCGCGCGCCGGATGGAGATGAATTCACCTCTAGCGCGAAGCCTGGCGTGGACCGCGTCTCGCTGCTTACCCGGACTTCACAGGCGATCAATCGCGCGGAGGGGGGGCGTAATCATCTTGGCGTGATGGCCGACGGGACGGCGATTGCCCTGTGGATCAACGGTCAGATGGTAGCTAACGTTACCGACCGCACGTACAGGGGTGGTCATTTCGTCCTCGGCGTGGGCGGCAGACCGAGCAGCCGGGTCGAGGCGCGGTTCGCCAACTTCGTCGTCAGAGCCGTGAACTGACGTACAGTGGGCCCGGGTAGATCCACGACCCCGGCGCGCGCTGGCTCACAAGATGGTCGGCTGCCCGGTCGGCTGGCGGCCGGCGTCGATGAGGAGGCTGCGCCACTTGCGGTCAATGCGGTCGGCGCGGCCGAGGTCGGCGCCCAGCTCGGCGATCTCGGCATCGTCGAAGTAGCTGATGGCCCCGTCGTCGTGCGTCGCCAGGCGGATCACCAGCGCGCGGTACTGGAGCCGCGCCGCCTCCTCCAGGAACACCGCCCGCACCACCGCCTCGGGCACGCTGCGCCCGACCACCGCGCAACCGTTGCCGCGCAGGATCAGCGCGTTGTGCGCGCCCAGCGCCGCGACGAACGCCGCGCCGCGCTCCGGCGTCGTCACCAGCCGCGGCTCGGGGTGGATCGGCGTCGCGCCCATCAGGATGGCGCCGAAGTCGTGCGTCGGCCGCACCGGCACGCCCGCCACGCCGAACGCCTCGACGTACTCGCCCTGGTTGCGCGCCACGGCCTGCACCTCCGGCCGCGCGCGGTATGTGCAGGCGTGAATGAACAGCTCGTTCGGCGCGCGGTAGGCCGAGTTCGTGGTGAGCTTGCGCCCGTCGAAGTCCACCACCTCGATCTCGTCGGGCGCGATGTCGGTGAAGTTCTTGCGCGGGGTGATCAGGAATAGCTCGCGGCCCGGCACCCGCGCGCTCAGGTGCCCAAAGCCCTGGTTCAGCCCCGCGCGCCCCAGGATGGCCGCGCCGTCGCTGAGCTGTTGGCGTAGCGGCCCGAGCGCCGCGCGCTCGGCCGCCGTCAGTTGCTCACAGTGCCACGTCTCCGCCACCGTGCGTCCCCTCCCTGCTGCCCGCGGCGCGCCCCGCCGCTCATAGCTGCCTCCAACAGTGCGCCGCGCGGCCCGCGGCTGTCAAGCCGCGCCCGCGCCCGCGAAGTTGGCGGGCCGCGGCGCCCAGGCTGGCCCCAGCATCCGAGGGGTGGGGCCATTTTCGAGCATAGGGGGCCCCCGGGGCGGGCCGTCTCCTCCCTCTCCCCTGGGAGAGGGTCGGGGTGAGGGCGCTCCTCCCCCTCTCCCCCTGGGAGAGGGTCGGGGTGAGGGCGCGTCCTCTCCCCCTTCCCGCATCAGGAGGGGGGCCGGGGGGTAGGTCCCCCGGCACGCCAGCCCGGAGCCGCCTCACAGCCGCACGAAGACGTCCTTCTGGGGCTTGGCCGGGGCGATGCCCAGCTCGACCGAGCGGTCTACGATCTCCTCGACGGAGCGCACTAGCGCCGGGTCCTGTTCGGGTAGGTAGATGTCGGCCATGCGCTGCTTTACCAGCGCCAGGTGCGCGGCGCTCTGGATGCCCAGCGCCTCCCGCTCCTCCTCGAACACGTCCGGGTGCTCGCGGATGTAGCGCGTGGCATCGAGGATCGTCGCCTTCACGGCGCGCGCCGTGTCGGGGTTCTGGTCGATCCAGCGCTGGCGGGCGGCCAGCCCGACCAGGAACATCGCGCTGCCAGTGAGCTGGCGCCAGGCCTCGTTCGGGTTCAGCAGCTCGCGGTACTTGCCCGTCGAGAGCAGCAGGCTGCTGTTCGGCTCGAACGGCACCGCCGCCTCCACGTCGCCCCGCTCCAGCGCCGCCGCAACCGCCGGGGCCGGCCCCGAGACCAACTGGAAGTCCTTCTCCCAGTCCAGGCCCATCTCGCGCATCAAGACCTGCATGCTCGTGTAGAGGCCCGAGATCTGGCCGAGCGTGGCGATCTTCTTGCCGCGCAGGTCGGCCATCTGCTGATAGGGCGCGTCCGTGCGTACCAGCACGGCGCCGTGGTTGCGGTAAATCGGCGCCAGGAAGCTGATGTCCTGCCCCTCGTGGTTCACGATCGCCCACGACACGGGGACGAAGATGCCCACCTCCAGCGTGCCGATGACCACCGCCTTCTCGCCATCCGCGGGATCGAACGGCTTGAGGTCGAGGTCTACGCCATGCCGCAGATCGAGGCCGTGGCGCTTGACGACGCTCGTCACCAGCCCCATCGCGCTCCCCCCCGCGTTCGTCCCAAAGACGACCGTGCGCGGCCGGGCGGTCGGCGCCTGGGCAACCGGGGTGGCGGGTGGCGCCGCGGCCGGTGGGGCAGTCGGGGGGGACGCCGGGGTGGCGGCGCGGGCGCAGGCCGCCACGATCGGTAGCGCGCCGAGGCCCGCCCCGAGACGCAGCGCGCCGCCGAGGAAGGCTCGCCGGCTCGACAGGTTTCGCCGCTCGCTCGTCCCTGGCATGGGACCTCCTCACCTCCGCTAGCTGCACCCTGCTCGTCGCTGCGAGCGCCGGGTGAGCCATGCGCGCCCCGGCGGACAGGGCGGCGCTACGGCCCCGGGCTTGGCTCCACGCTCGTCACCACCAGGTTGGCGAAGCGGGCCTCGGCAGCGCCGTCGCTCAGGCTCCCTACGCCAAAGCCAAAGCCGCCCTCGGGTAGCTCGTCGGCGCGCGCGCGCCCCACCTCCTCGCCATTCACCAGCAACGTCACCTCGCCGCCCCGCGCGCGCACGCCCAGACGGTTCGTCGCCGTGCCGCCCTGGATAGCTGCCGAGCGCGTCCAATCCAGCACTGTGACGCCGTCGCGGTCGGTGTTGCGCCGCACGATGAAGGCGCCCTCGTCCGGCGCGACGACGAACGAGTAGTGCTCGCCACTCTCCTGCCGCCGGAAGTCCACGAAGACGTAGGCGTCGGCGGTCGGCTCCAACAGCCGCGCGTCCACTTCCAGCAAGAAGTCGCCGAAGCGCTCCTCGCGCATCACGTAGGGGGAGCCGCCGCTGCCCGGCAGCCGCGCGACAGCATACTCGCCGTTCACGTAGCCCACGCGGCGCGTCGTCGGGTCGCTCGACTGCACCGGCCAGCCGCTCGCCGCATTCGCGAAACCGTCCGCATAGAGCACGCGGCCCGCCCCGGCCACCGCCTCCGGCCGCGCGCCCGGCTCGGCCGAGGCGTTGGGGGGAGCAACCGCGGGAGCCGCGCTCGCCGGTCCGGCCGGCGCGACCGCCGCGGCATCCGTGCCGGCGCTCCCCGCCGCAGAGCCCTCATTGGGCGCGCTGTCGCCCGGGGCGCTCGGGGCCACCGTGCCGCCGAGAGCGCTTGTCCCAGCGTCCGGCGTGGCGCCCGCGCTCGCGGCCGCGCCCTCGGCACTGGCCGGCGGCGCGTTGCCCGGAGCGCCCGCCCCGCTGCTGGCCGCGGTGTCGCCTGCCGCGCCACTCGCCGTCGGGGCGGGCGGCGCACCTCCGGCCGGCTCGCTCCCCGCTCCGGTCGGCGGGGCCACGGCCGGCGCGCTGGACGGCAGCGCCCGCGGCGTGGCGGTGGCGGCCGGCGCTGCCGTCGGCCCAGCCTGCGCCCACACGCGCCCCGCGTCAGCCAGGCCCAAGCCCGTGAGGGCCGCCAGCATTCCGCCCGCACACAGCAGGCCCCAGGGCGCGCGCGCCGCCAACCACCCGCGCCATCGCCATCGCATCTGCGCTCCCTCGGCCTGCCGCAACTCGAAACCAGCCTAGCCGCTGTCCATATGTTATCAATCTGACAATTATTCTGCAATCCGTGACGCCGCTGCCCGATCTGACGGAGCGTCGCTCGTCCCGGCCCGAGCGGCGCTGCCGGCACTCCGCCGGGGTCCGTCCCCTACACGGTGCGACGGGGCAAACGGTGAGTATCGCCAGGGATGGGGTGGGGGAAAGGGGCCGCGGACCCGAGCTACTGGCGCGCGCTGCGGCTCCCCTGGCTATCGGTGTCGGGTGTTGCCCGACGCCCGGCGGCCTCCTGGCGCGCCCGTCGCTTGAGCGCGTCCATCTCGACCACCTGCTCGTAGCCGCCCTGGCCCTGCACGTGGATGGTATCCGGCAGCACGGTGAGGATGAAGAAGCCGACGCCCTTCTGGTCAAGATCGCCGCCCAGCACCCGCAGGCACGCGCTCAGCCGGTCCGCGCGCTGGTGCTCGTAACGCGGCTGGGAGCGGGCGCGCGCTTGGCGGGCGGCCTCGTCCCGCAGCATGTCCGGCGTCCAGTCGCGTGGCCAGCGCCAGCCCGGCGCGGCCGCCTCCGCTCCCTGCGGCGACAGCCGCAGAACCGCGCGGCCCTCCTGACACTGCTCCAACAGCGTGGCCAGGACGCGGAGCGCCTCCTGGTAAGTGAGTGCAGTGGGCATAGACGCTCTCCCGGCTCGGCGTGCCCCCGCGGGTAAAGCGACTGCATCGAGCATAGACGCCAGCGGCGCTGGGGACCACACGCGCCGACGCTCGCGGCCGCGCGCTGGACCAGCGCCGCCGCGCCCAGGCTCCGCCGGTTAGCCCGAGCGCCCGCGAAACTGCATCCGCGTGAGCGGGCCGGCTGGCGTATTATAGCGCCGGCCTTCGCGCCGCACCCCGCCAGCGCGGGCGGGCCAGCGTCCTGGCCGCGCCCCCGGCAGCGCTCGGCTGAAAAGGCTCCCGCCCACGGCCCCGCCCCTTGGGCCGGCCTACAGGCGCTGCCGCACCGCAGCCAGCGTGCCGGGGAGCCGCCCGTCTGCCGCTACGGCACCAGGATGCCGGCGAGGACCAGCAGCTCGATCCCTGCCGCCGCCGACACGGTCACCGCGATGGCGGCCGACCCCTTGCTCCCTCCCTGGGCCGGCAGGCCGAGCACCAGCAACATCGCGCACGCGATCGCCGCCCAGGTGCGCGCCCCGAACACGCCGAACGGGGGGATCACGCCCAGGACCCAGAGGGCCTGGGCCAGCGCCAGGCTGAACAGCGCCCCGCCGATCGGCAGCGGCATCTGGCCCCAGGTGCGCGCCGCCACGAACACCGCGGCGACCAGCAGCACCAGCGCCAGCATCTCCGTCACGTCGAGCCGCATGCACCGTCCTCCAGCAGCACGAGCGCTGTGAACGCTCCGCCGCCTCAGCATACTGCGCGGCCCCGCGGCTGACTACAGCCCGGGTGTTCCAAGCCTGCTACAGTGCCGGCCCGCTCTTGGCGGCCCCAGCCCAGCAGCAAGGCGAGGCTGAGGCCGCACTCCAGCGCCGCCAGCGCGCGCGGGTAGGCGCCGCCCGCCTCCGCGCGCCCGATCCAGCGCCCCCAGAACCGCGCCCACGACGCGGGCGCCACCGCCAGCCAGACGCTGTCGGCCACGCCCCACGCCCCCGCCAGCCGCAAGATGATTCCCATACGTTCCTCCAATAGCGCTGCGCGCCCGGCCACAGCCTCGGCACCCCTCGCCAACAACTAAGATGGCGGAGAATGCGCCTGCCATAACCAGCACTATCAGAATTATGGCTCCCTCACCCATGTCACGAGTGCCGCGGTGCTCATATCCAGTCCGGCCCCGGCATTCGCCCTTCTCGCTCCACCAGCATTGGGGGGCTGGAGGGCCAAAGAAGCGAGCGGCAGCCAACCCGGTGGCGCGCCCACTTGTGTCCGGCTGCTACACTCCGGGTAGAGGCAGCTAGCGCGAGGAGGCAGGGCGCGGTGGCCAGCGAGCCAGTCGAGTTCATCGTCCGATCGGTCGTCGTCGGGCTGTTCCAGGAGAATTGTTACGTCATCGGCTCGCGACGGACGCGCGAGGCGGTGGTCGTGGACCCGGGCGACGAGCCGGCCGAGATTCTGGCGCTCGCCCGCGACATGGGCGTGCGCATCACGCGCATCGTCTGCAGCCACGCCCACCTCGACCACCTGATGGCCGTCGGCGCTATTCAGGAAGCCACCGGCGCGCCGTTCCTGCTGCACCCCGCCGACCTGGGCATCGCCGCGAAGGTGCCGCAGCAGGCCGCGTTCTTCCTCGGCCGCAACGTGCCGCCCCCGCCGCCGCCCGACGCGCTGCTCGCCGACGGCGACGACGTGGAGGTCGCCGGCCTGCAGCTCCGCGTGCTGCACACGCCCGGCCACACGCAGGGCAGCGTCTCGCTGTATACCGCCGGTATGCTCTTTAGCGGCGACACGCTGTTCCGCGGCTCGGTCGGCCGCACCGACCTGGAGGGCGGCAACACCGCGCAGCTCATGCAGACGCTCGTCGGCCGCCTCATGCAGCTTCCCGACGAGACGATCGTGCTGCCGGGCCACATGGCCGAGACGACCATCGGCCGCGAGCGCCAGAGCAACCCGTTCATCCTGCA
>Ga0070741_10018739_pt1 | contig 11160 bp, 13 predicted proteins | sample Coa_R1_4_FD_66440 | JGI IMG/M metagenome (GOLD analysis project Ga0070741, IMG submission 66440) | Surface soil microbial communities from Centralia Pennsylvania, which are recovering from an underground coalmine fire - Coalmine... | ecosystem: Environmental > Terrestrial > Soil > Unclassified ...
ATCTCGTCCGGCGGATTGCAAATCCCCTGAAACAGAACCATGGTCTCGGAAGCCGCCGTTTGGTTCCGTAGATCATAGAAAAGAAATCCGGCCGTCAGACGCGCGCCCTTCCATCCGATGGCGTGTTCGATCTCCGAGAAATGAGAGTCGGCGTTCGCGAGAAGAATCGAAATGCGGGGGCTTCCGTCCACCCCCTGATCCGATGCCGTTTGTATTTCGAATGAGCTGTGTTCGAGAACCCGCGCCTGGTACACCGTTCCCGAGACCGTGATCCCATGGGTACACCAGTGCTCCGTCTGCCCGTCCGCGAGGGTGCAGTCGAACACCAGAACCGGCGTATCGGTGAGCGCTTGTTCCTTCAGCTCATAGACGGTTTGCATTGATATTCACTGTGGCGGAGTGCCGGTTCACGTCGGTCGCGGTGACGGCCAGGAAATCGTCACGAAACCACGCGTTCGAATAGACACCGCCCGTCGTGCTGGGCCTGTAGGTCGAAGCCCCCGCCTGTGGCTCCGCCTGCATGCCGTAGAGATCCAGAGATCCGCCGGGCGGGACCTCGATGCCGAAGTCGATTGTTTCGGCCTGCGCGTCTCCGCTCCCCGAAAACGTAATCCGGCTCCACTCCGTTTCCAAGGTTCGATCCAGTCTCGCCGAACCGCACAACAGCGTGATCTTTAGCCCTGCCGCGAATGCTTTCGCGTAGACACTCAGGCAATAGACATACCCGCCCGGCGCTTCTAGCGTTTGTGAAAGACTCTGTACCCCCGCTCCGGAGTTCGACAAGTTCCACCCGTTCATCCCTCCGACGGGATCCGGCACATTCCCGGTTAGCGCGAGCAATGGCCCTTTCGTCCATTCCCGGTGGTCGAGTTGGCCGCTCCAGCTGAAGAGGTTCGCCGTCGGATCAAGAAACGTGAAGACGCCCAAGCTTCCTTCCACCGATTCGAAGAACTGTTCCAGCGCGAGTGCTTCCTGATCGGAAAGGCCGGCGTATTGCAACTGCCATTCCGTCAGCTCGCCCGGCGGATCGGCCAGCTTGATCGAACTCCCATCCCCGAGCGCATTCACCACCGTCCGCAACTTGCGCCGCTTCTGCGCCGGAAACTGACTCACCGCGCCAGTCGTCAGTTGTGGATAGACCAGCATCTTAACTCCGGTTCTCCCTCACCGTGAACGAAGTCCGCCCGTTCATTTCGGCCACGGAAACGAGCCCGAGCGCGTCGCTTGCAAAACTACAGGTCGGATACACTTGGCCATCCCACGGATCCATGAATTCGAAGTTTCCGAAGCGCCCTTGATTCTCGGCAAAGAACCCTTCGATGGCTGCTAGTTCGCGTTCGTCAAGCTGGTCCAGCCGAATGTCCCATTGACGAAGCGGCCCGATTGAGTCCCGGTATCGCTGCGCCGCACCGTCCACAAACCGCAGCACCTGGTTCCGAAACAGAACCTTGCGGGTTGCGGGATACTGCGCAACGGCATTCGTGCTGAGTTTGGGAAAAATTCCAGCCATCTCACAAGTCGCTGACCACGTCATTGATCGAGCTCAAGTTCAGCATCGCCTGCCGCACGGCCTGCGCGATCTCGGAGCTGTGATCCAGAAACGAGCGCGAATCCATCGCCTGCACATTGACGTTAATTTGCGGTGTCGCCCTCGACGACGCTGCGTTGGTCGTCTCGCTCGAAGATGGCTGATCCGCGGCGTATACTCGCGGCATCCCCATTTGGTCATAGTCGGCCGCGGTGATACCGTTCCCGGTATTCGCGCCCTGAAAATACAATCGCTCCGGCATCGAGTATTTCACCAGAGGGGGCGGTTCTTCGGAACCGCCCCCGAATAGCCCGAACAGGCCGCTGAACAGTGGAACCAGCCCCAGTCCGCTCGTAAACACTTTCGCGACGTCCGAGAGCACCGATCCTCCGCCGCCCTGTGAACCTCCCGTGACGGCCTGAATCACGCTCCCCTGCACTCCCGATACAGCCGCAAGCCCCCCCGCGACTGCCCTGAAACTGTCATAAAGCGTCTCTTGAGTGTTGCTGGGCATCTCTGATCTCCCCCGCGACCGCTTCCTCCAGAATCAAAAACGCGTCCACCTGCCGGCCGCTGAGCTTCCCCAATTCCAATCCGCCCAGTCGGCGCCGAGCGAAAAATTCCTCCACTAGCGTTCGGCTCTCGGCCGTGATGTATGCTTTTGGGCACGTCGTCAAAAAAACATTCCCGCGTGCCCACACCGGCGCCGCTCTCGGCTCATCCCCAAGCCCGAGCCACCCGCAACACCGCTTCTGCTCCAGTCCGGATTTCCGGCAAACGTCGCACCTCCAACCGTCCTGGTTTGAAAATTGAAAGTGGAAGGCGACGATTAATTTTTTCTTTCCGCCTCGCTCAATCCGGCGTGTGCCTGCACCGCTTCCAGCGCTTCTCGAAAAAGAGCCTCCGGGCCGCTCTCCACCAAGAGTTCGGGTGTCGCTTCGGACCCGTCCACGACCAGCCCCGAAATAGCCCGGAGGCCCCAGCCCACGTACAGCCGGCTAATCTCCGCTTCGAGAAGCGCCGCATCCATCTTGTCGCCAGGCTCCTGCCCGGCCTGCAGAAATTCCATGTGCCGCGCGAGCTCGCGGATCCGCCGCATCAACTCCGTCCGCCGTGCATACGACATCTTCGCGACCGTGAACGTCACCCCCGGCGCCGCCCGCGACTCCACCACCGCCACGCTTTTGTAGGTCATCGTCATCCGAACGCTACTGCAACTTCATCGTCCACCGTCCCTTGCGCCCGCGAGGCACGGAAACGCCACTGCAGCCGGTTCTGGCTATCATCGAATTCCGGCACCTCGGGAATCACGCTTTTCAGGTGGACCCCCATCACTTGCCCCTCGATCTCGCCCAGCTGGAACATCACCGTGATCGGCGATTGCTGCCGAGCCGCCTGATACAGCGCCTTAGTATCGTCATCATCTAACCCGTAAAGGTCGAACGACGCAGTCACTGTACGCTGCCCCGGTGAAATCGCTCGCGGCAGACTGGACCCGAACTCTCGGCTCCGCGTGTCCAGCGCATTCTTCACCACAACGGAAGCGTTCGTAATCGTGAAGAACTGTGCCGGCGACGTGCCCAGCCACGCCTGTCCCATATTGCCCGGAACGATCGAATAGTCGAACGCGTCCAGCGCCGGCTCGGCGGGAAAACTCTGAAGTTGACCGGCGCCTACCGAGAAACTGCTGGTATCCATAACATCCTGAGCCTGCCCTTTGAAGTGGATCTCGTGATAATCACCATTCACCAGGATCTCCATCTGGTCCACCGCGGCCCCGGAAAGCACACGTTGTACCGCTGTCGCCGGGCTCCAATAATCGAAAAGGCTCACACTCGGTATTTCCGTCGCCGCGACATAAGTAACAGCGGCGCCAATCGGCGTGCCTGCAGCCGGAGTCACGACGTACGGCGCATTCAATTGGACGGTATTACCATCCACAATCGCCGAAACGAATCGGACCTCTCCCGATGAGGCTACCGCCTGGCCCGCCTGCAATCCGTGCGGAGCCGCGAACGTGATCCTGCCGCCGGTAGCCGAAGAGACCGTGCCCCCCTGAAACCGCTGTGGCCCGCTGCCCAGCGCCGCCTGGAACAGCGGGCCATAGCCGGGGCCGCTCTCCGCCTTCGGCCAACTCGTTAAGTACGTCTGCAGCTCGAAATCCGTCCGCCGCCGCCCGCCTCCCGGTAACCCCACAAAAGTCCGGCTCCCCGTCTTATCCTTTCGATTGACCACTTCGCGGTGGTGCCGAATACTCAACTTCAATGCTGGGATCCGGCTGCCGGACGTGATCGCCCCCACATTTCCGTAGGCGCTCTCCAGCGCCGTATAGAACCGGTTCGCGTTCGAAGAAATATACGTGGCCATCTCAGTTCCTGCTCACTCCGATCTGGAAAGTGATCTTTGCCGCCTGAATAAAATTCTTGCCGCCGTGCTTCACAGGCCCAAGCGCTACCTCGTATCCGCCGCTGTAAAACATACCGTCTCCCCAGTCGCCGCGCTCCGCGTCCAGCATTTGCGTGATCGAATCCGCGTAGAGCTCCACCGTGTTCTGCAGCCCGTTGAGGTTGTCTTGCGAATGCCGAAGTTCCACCGTCATCTGCGCCCGGCCCGAAAAGCTCCGGAACTTTTCACTTAAATCGTTGACGATCTTTTCGCAGTAGACATGAACTACCGGATACCGAATCGCGGTGCTCCGGTCCACGAGATCTGCCGCCATGTTTTGCGCGCGCACCTGTGCAGCGTCGATGGGACTCGCGAGCGAATTGTCCCCCTGCGTCAACGCTGCCAGGCCGGCATTCACTCCGCTCGGCGCATTGATTCTCTGGATCACCTTTGTGGCGACCGCGCTGCCGATTCTTGCCGCCATCATCCCCTCTGGATCATCCTCGGAATGGGTTTCAGATACGTGGGCAACTGACCGGTCCCCGGAGTCCGTCCCGCCATCGCCAATGCCATGGTCTGCTGCCACATTGTTCCCGCGCCGATCGGCGACTGATTTTGCAAAACCATCGACTCCGCATCACTGCCGATGTACACGTTCCATCCGACAGCATTTTCCGGAGGATCGCCGGGTTGAACTTGCAAGGTGCTGGATGCAATCGTGATTACCGCCGGCGTCGCACTTCCACCCTCTTCGTTGCCGGCATTCACCCACGCCATGCTCACGTAGTACGTTCCGTCCGGCAGCCCGCCCGAAATAGCCGTCACCTGGGGCGTCGCGGCCTTCGCCAAGGGCTGGGCCGCGATTCCCACACCCGTTTGAATCAGCTTTTCACAAGCCCATTCGGCCAGCTGGTGAAATTGGTCGCGTTTCCCCGAATACCGGTCGTTCAACTGGCTGTTGTACGCGTCGCGGTACGCCATTTCGAGTGAACGATATGTGTGCCATAGCTTTAGCGGGGCCGTCACAACGACACTGCCCAGGCCCGGCACGGCGGCCGCCCAAAATGCCTGATCGGCGAAGCGGACCTTGTTGAGCAGCACCGTCAGTTCTACATTAAGATCGTCCTGCGCCGCCGCCAGCTTGCGGGTCAAGTCGATCCCCTCGGTGCTGGCCACGTCCAGCAGTTGCGAGTCCAGCGCCGTCAGATCCTCGATGCCGGACACAGGACCGTCCGTAAACAATGCCATACCGCTCGTCCTAGTCCTGCGCGGGATGTGCCGCGTCCCTCAGGCGGTTCAATTCGCTGGTTGGCAATACCGTGAGTTGAACCCGGCTCGCCAGTGCGGCCTGCTCCATAACGCGCTGCGCCTCGGCTTGAGCCTCCCGCAAGCGCTGTGCCTCTTCCTTGGACGCCAGGCGTGCGACCCCATCCACCACCATCTTTGCCGCAACTCGGGGCGCCACCTCCGTCAACGTTCCCGCTTTACCGCCGTCGGCCGTTTCCACACTCACCACCACGGCAAAGGCTTCCTCGATGGTAGATTCCAGTTCACGAATCTTCTCGTAATAGCGTTTCAAATCCATTTTTGTCCTCCTGCGCGTTCAGCGGGGGCGAATCGTTCCGCCCCCGCCTGGCTGTGGTCTCGCCTTACGTATTGACTTGTACTCCTGCGGTGTTGCGCAGCACGCCGCAACCGTATAACACGTCAACAGTGAACTGTTGGGCAAGCGTATTGGGTTGGTAGCTCATCACCACCCGCATCCCGAAGTTGCCGAGTTCGGCGTATTCAGCGATCGCCCCCGTGCCGGGAAGCGGTTGAGGCAGCCGCCGGATCACCAGCCCAATGGCGCTCTTCGTGAAGGCGACATTGTGGGTCGTAACCGGGCTGCTGCCGGTCTTCGGAACAAACTGTGAGCGGAAGACAAAGAAGTCTTTGACCTTCCCCACAGTTCCTGAGATAAGCGCCCCCAAGCCGGCATCTCCGGCCGTCTGGAATTCGCTGAATCGCGGAATTTGCCGCCACGCCGAATAGGTCGAAGCGTCCACAACGAAAAATTTGGCCTCGGTCGGCGGAACCTTCGCAAGAAACAGTGCCGTTTCTGCTGCGTCGATCACCGCTTCGGTAATCGGCGTGCCCGGCGTCCCGACAGGGGCATTCGCCGTAAAGCTGCCGTACAGGTTCAGCAGATCGCTTTCGATTCTTTGCGCGATTGCGGCCACTGCCGGTTCCATGTAGATTTTCAGCAGATCCGGGACCGCCAGAACCTTGGTCACATCCGGAATCTGGAACGTCGCCTCCGCGTGCGTGTTCAGCACAATCTGCGCGTTCCCCAAACTCGGATTCTGCGTCTGTACCGTTCCGCCTTCCACGATGTTGTTTGCCACCATGGTCGGCGGAATCGGTATGTTGACCGTATCTCCGGCGTTTGCCAGCACCGGCTCGTAATCGCGATTCACCAGGTTCCCCATGATGAGGTTCCCTACCAGCACCGGCAATGCGTCTACCGCCACCAGCTTGACAATCGCGTTTGCGACGTTAGTTGAGGTAATTGCTGCCATTCTTTTCCTTACTCCTTCGTCTTGCCGGCCGCTGGGCCGGATCTTTCGTTCACATTCCTCTTAGGGTTTGCGATGCCACGCGCACGATCTCTTCCCGCACTCGCTGCATCTCTTCCGCGCTCATCCCAGGGCGGATTCTTTCGACGTCAATCGTCTCGCGTCCGCCTGGCGCCTTCAACGTCGCCGTCATCCCGGTGCCGCCGCTGATCCGGGCCGGCAGGAACTCCGGGTTCTCATTGACGAACGCCGTGAGATAGTCCTTGACGGAGACCTCGCCCGAATCGCCGCGCGCCACCAGCCGCCCGTCCTCCGTCCGCATGATCCCGTCCTGCACGGCCTTGAATGCCAGGTCGATTTTCGCGACCCCTAGCCGCTGCAGTTCGGCGCGCACGGCCGCACCCCGTTCCGCCTCCTCGGCCACCTTCCTGCTGCGCTTGTTCTCTTCCACCAGCTCGTTCAAGCGGCGCTCGAGTTGCTCGCGCCGCTTGCGCTCCTCCTGGAGTTCCGCCTTCGCCGCCGGCTCGCTTTTCGCTTGTTCCTGATTAACGAATTCCTGGATCGCGCTGCGCACGATCGCTTGCACATCGGGTTCTTCCATATGTCTCCTATACCGGATACTTCATCCGGTCGATCTCGTCGGCCACTTGGTTCTTCAGTTCCTGACGCGCGTCGCAAAGATACTTGAACGCCAGCTTTTTGAACACCTGCCGAACCAGAGTTTCCGAACCGATACCCAGGTCCAACAGCTTCTTTGCATCGTCCAGCTCGTTGCTGAAATCACCGATGTCGAATTCATCGAACCCGGAAACATCGATCGTCACGCCATCCTGCCGCGCCGCCGCAATGACCCGCAGAACTTGCTTCATAAGGTCCTTTACAGCGTCGCCGTATGCGCGCAGCACTTCCTGGGTGATGCTGAAATCCCGCTGCTTGCTTATCCCGGAGATCCGCGGGTCGCCGGAACTGCCGGTGGCCGCGTGACTAATCAGGTAACAGACGCGATAGATTTCATCTTTTAGTCGCACCAGGTTATCGGCGGCTATCTGGTAAACCTTGCCTTCAGGTTCGGTCCATCCGAACCGGTCCTGGGGGCCGAGTTGGATGTAATACGATTCACCGACAATCTGATTCCATTCCCGGTCGGAATACACCACCGGGGTCGCGAACAAACTCATCGTCAGCGCCCACGAGAGCGCGTTCGATTTGTTGAAGTGCTCCAGTTGCAGCAGTGCAGCCTTATTCATCAGCCACAACCCTTCGCTCACCTGAAGCCGGAAAAGTGGAACACGCCGCAGAGCGGCCAATCCGTGGTGCCCCTCGTCGATCAGCTCCACGGGACTTCCTTCACCTGCCTTGCGATACATCTGGAAATTTTCGCGATCGTAATAGATCCATCGCGTCTCACGTTCCCACTTGATGTCCGTGACTTTGGACTGCTGCAGGCAAGACGTGCGGATCACCGCCCACTCAAGGCACCCGCTCTGGTCGTAATTCCAGTTGATAACCTCATCGGCGTTGTAGTCGACTAGATAGGCGCGCGATCTCCCCGACGCGTCCTCCTCGGCCCGCGTGAATACCGGCCCATTGGATCGCGGAAAATCGATCACTAAATAACTTGCGCCGCAGACTAAGGCCTGAATGAACCGCTGCCGGAAGAACTCGCTGAAATTCGTGCCCTTCAGGTCGCAATCGTCCGCGAGCAGGTTGTAGAACGCCTTGGCCGTGCTGTCGTTGCCGTCGAACAGTAGCACGGGCTCGCGCCGGAGTAATGTAGCGGCGTACCAATCCACAATCGAGCCAACGTAGTTTTCATAGAAGACCCGGTTCAGCCGCTCGGCGTAAACCTCCCCGGGCTCTTTGTGCCGCCGCACCAGGTATTCGGAAGCGTTTCCGCGGAGCCGTTCGCCGCCTGAGTACAAGTCCCTGTACTGCCTCCACATCGCCTTCCGAGCCGTGTACTCGGGGTGCTCGCGGTTAATATTTGGCGTGTTCAAACGATTCTCCCCTGGCGTTCGCCGATACTCGGGCCCTGCTTGCATTCCTGCCATAGCAGATAGCCGAGTGCATCCGACAAGTGTGTGCGCTGCCGGTCTCTGTCTTTATCGATTTGGTAACTGTCCTGCTTGAAGCTGACCTGTTCGAAGTCCTTGATCAGTTCTTTGCAGCTGGGATCCACCAGCAGCCCGGTCTCCCCCGACGCCGACCGCAGCTTCGCATTCGTCAGGTTGATTCGTTCCCGCACGCTCGGGTTCATCTTCGGCACCCGGTACTGCACCGGCGCGCTCATGTGGATCGAAAAATAGTCGCGGATCATGTCGTAATCCGAACTACCCGTCGTCTGCTCTTTATTTCCCGAAGCGTCTCCGTACACCACAACTCCAGACCGGTGTTCCGGAAACCGCTTCAAAAATTCATCACAAGCCTGCATCGTCGTTGCGTGGCGGATCACAATCTCTCCGAGAACCCGCACTTCCCCGCGCACAACCTGTACGATTAACGAACTCATCGGGTCCACGTTGAAATCCAACGCCCAGAGCAGCGGCAACCACGGGTCTGGCTTCAATTCCCTGACGTGTTCCTCGCGTGAAAACGAGCTGTACACCAGCCCGCCGGTGATATTCAGGTATGCGCCCAGTACTTCCTGTTTGTAGAATGTCTCGTCATAACTCTGCGCCAGGCGCTTATAAAACTCCGGAATCTTCCCCAGCAGGAACCGATTTTCAAAGGGCCGGGCGATCACCAAGTGATAATCGTCCGACTTCTGCGCCACGAACCGACGGTATACCCAGTCGAAGCCCTTCGGGGTCCACACACCGAAACCGCACAACCGTTTCGCTTGCGGATCCCGCAACCGCCCTTCTAGCCGCAGCCACGCCGCCTCCTGTGTGTACGTAAGCTCATCCAGCCCGAACCATGCCAGGTTTGTTCCACGCAGCCTTTCGAATTCGTCCACCGGCCGGAACAGAATCCGCGACCTCGTGTCCTTCAGCGTTAAGGTGTTTTCCGCCTTGTTGTGCTCGAACGGAATTGCATTCTCATCGAGAATCTCCAACAAAGTCGCCTGCGTGGCGTCGCGCAGCATCGGATATGTCGGCGCCCCCAGCAACCCGAGCCTACCCGCGTTTAAATAGGCCAGCCGGATCGCTTCCTGGCACAGCGCCTGGCTTTTGCCGCACCCGATCGGCCCTGAAAAGCCCTTGTACCGCTTGTTCGAGGCATGAAATTCTTTTTGCGACGGCAGCGGGTCATAGGCTATTTCTCGATAGCGGGTGATGACTCCGGTTCGACCCACGTCACCTTGATCTCCGTCGGCGCCTCCTCTTCCATCTCCTTCTCCAACTGAAGTAGCTTGAGGTAATCCCCCAGCGTCACTTTGAATTCCGAGGACTTCAGCCGCTCCTCGATCCCCTGGATCGCCGACGCCAGCAGTTCCGAAATCCGGAGTTGTTGCTTGATCTCCTGCCAATGTTCACATTCCCTGCACGATTTTGGCGCCGTGATTTGTTTCTCTGTTTCTTTCGGCATACGTGCAATCCAAAAATGAAAACGGCCTCACGCTGCCGTGAAGCCGCAACCCTCTTCCTGATTTGAAAGTATCACCAGAGTTTCTACGTATCGGATATACAGTCCTTAAAATACTGAAAATAGACAGACGAAAAATCTTTTCGATTGGTGAACGCCCGCGGTAGCGTCGCTTGGATTACTGGTTGGTGAACAAGTACTTCCCGCCGCTTTCGGCTACTCGATGCAGCGCATATTTACCCACAACTTGTTCAAGATGCTGGACTGCCGGCCCTTCCGCCAGCAGATAATATCGCTGGGCCTGCGGCCACATCCGCGCCAGGTCCCCATCGTTGATGAAAACGTCCTTCGGCGCATCAGGAGCATAGGAACCGTACTCGAGGTTATTGACTCTACCATTGAGCAATTGCGCGCGTTGGCCGGTATAGAAGAAGACCGACGAAAACGTGTAATACTGATCGCCCATAATCAGCCGGCCTTTCGGCTGCCGGAGAAGCACCTCGGCCAGCGGCCGAGATGAGAGATACGGATCGAACACCACCATCGCCAATCGCGCCGCATTCAAGAACAACACCATCATCGTAGCCAGAGCGGCTAGAGGAACCGGACGCCTCGTCCGGAACGCCCCAACTGCGCCCACCAGAAATGCGACTCCCGCGATTGCGAGCGGCAGCCGGAGATAGGCGAAGGCGCGCAGCGTTAAATCCGCCATGTGCCCCAGCGACAGCGTGTAGAGTTCGGGATTCGAGCTGAGCGCCACCGCAATATCACCGGGCGTCGGCAGATCGCGTACCGACCACAAAATCACCGTGATCGTGGCCCCCGCCAGCCCGGCAATGACTCCAACGGCCTTGGTCCCAAACCTCAGAATTCCACTGCCACCTGCAATGGCTGATCCCAATAACAAGGCCAACGCCGGATAAACAGGCATCGAATAATATTCCTGCGTGGTCGAAAACGTAAAGAAGACCAGGATGAACCCGGTCCAGCACAATGCCAGCAGACGCGCGCGACTGGCCCGGTCCGGCCCGCGGTAACTGAGCTTCCATGCGGCTGGAAAATACACGCTCCAGGGAAACAGCCATAACAAATGAAACAACCAGAAATACAACCGCGGCACCGTATTGTAGTCGCGCGGGTAGCGCAGGTTGAGAAACCGCAGCA
>Ga0070741_10018740_pt1 | contig 11159 bp, 16 predicted proteins | sample Coa_R1_4_FD_66440 | JGI IMG/M metagenome (GOLD analysis project Ga0070741, IMG submission 66440) | Surface soil microbial communities from Centralia Pennsylvania, which are recovering from an underground coalmine fire - Coalmine... | ecosystem: Environmental > Terrestrial > Soil > Unclassified ...
TGGCCGACGCGCAGCAGGAGCAGCGTGAGCTGCGGCCCGAGATCGACGCCGGGATCGGCGGCTCGACGCGCGACGGCAGCCTCAAGTGCCTGCATGCACACGCAGCCTTCGCGCTTGCCCGGCCGGGGTACGAGCTCGGCGACCGGATCCTCGACGAGCTGCCGTCGCTCTGGCCCGACAGCTGCTGTACTCCGGGCTGATGGACGTCGAGCTCGCGCGCCGCCAGTGGGAAGACGGGACCCGCCGCATCGAGGCGGTGCGAAACGACCGGCGCCGGTACCGCGAGCTGATCGAGCAGGTCGAGATCGTCGTCGGCGAGCTGCGCAAGCGCGTCGGCCAGACGTTCACGCTCGGCGAGCTCGCCGACGCATACGACGGCGCCGACGACTGGGCGCGGGACGCCGTCGACGTCGCCGACCCCGAGAGCCCGCCGCCCGCGGAGCTCCCGGCGGTGGCCGGGGCGGCGTTCCACCAGTACGCGCGCGGCGCGACGGACTACCGCCCATGAAGATCGCCCTGGTCGTCGCCGGGCTCGTCGTGGCATTCGTCGTCGGCGTCGCCCTGGGCGAGGCGCTGCACGACAACCCGTCCGGCTCCGGCACCCAGACGGTCGTCCGCCGGCTCCGTCCGCTCCCGTTGGCGCCCGCCGCGCGGACAACCGTGACGGTTACCACTTCTGCGCGGTAAGCGGTTTAGACTCGCGCAGCTTTGGACACTTTCGGCGCGTGAGCTACACGGGACAACGCCGCGCGCCCACCGGTGAGCCGGACTGGCTGACCCTGGGCCAGGCCGCCAAATTCCTCGGTGTCGCCCAGTCGACGATCCGCAAGTGGTCGGATCAGGGCCGGGTTCCGGCCTTCTACACGCCCGGCGGCCACCGCCGGTACCGGCGCCGCGACCTCGAGACGTTCCTCGACCGCTCCGGCCCCGGCGGCCGCGCCAGCGGGCCGCTCGTGCTGGTCGTCGACGACGACGCCCGCCTGCGGGAGTTCGTGCGGATCAACCTCGAGGTCGAGGGCTACTCCGTACGTGAGGCCTCCGGCGCCGAGGAGGCGCTGTCCGCGATCGAGGATCAGGCGCCCGAGCTCGTTCTGCTGGACGTCGTCATGCCCGGCGTCGACGGGTGGCAGATGCTGCAGCGGATGCAGGAGCGCCACGGCTCGATCCCGGTGATCATGTTCAGCGGCCAGGTCGAAGAGACCGAGCCCGGCGACGCGGAACGCCGCGGCGCCAGCGGCTTCATCGGCAAGCCGTTCGACCCGCACCAGCTGGTCGAGCAAGCCAAGCAGCTCGTGCCGGTATAGGCGCCGACCGGCATCTCGAGCGGTGGATCGTCGGCCACCGCGTCTCCTGGCTGAACTGGCCGTTCGAAGAGCTGTCCCGGATCGGGCAGGTCGGGGCCGTCTTCCTCGCGATCGCGGCAGTGCTCGCCGTGATCCGCCGCCGGCCGTCGATCTTCGTCGTCACGCTCGCGGCCGACGTCGTCGCCGACCTGCTCGCGAGCGGGATCAAGGACGCGGTCCCGCGCGCGCGGCCCCACGTGAGCCATCTGATCCCGGTGCCGGCGTCGCACTCGTTCCCGTCCGGCCACTCGGCGACCGCCTTCGCCTGCGCGACCGTGCTCGCCGCGGCAGAACCGCGGTGGCGGGTCGCGTTCTTCGTCCTCGCGGCGGCGATCGCGTATTCGCGCCTCTACAACGGCGTCCACTACCCGCTCGACGTGCTCGGCGGGGCCGTGCTCGGGGTGCTCGTCGCGCTTACAGCTCTTCGGCTGCTCGCAGCACGCCGCCGAGGATCACGGCGAGGCTGGCGAACAGGCTGATCCAGATGCCGATGCCGCGGCCGTCGGCCGGCAGCATCGAGTCGGGGATCGAGATCAGGCGGATCAGCACGAAGATCGCCGCGAGCGCGCCGAGCGCCACGACGAGCAGGCTCTCGGGGATCGCCGGCGGCAGCTCGAAGCCGACCTCACGCGCGACGACGAGGAGCAGCACGACGAGGCCGACGAAGAACACGAGCTTGCCGAGGACGCCGGTGTGCCAGCCGATCACCGCGAGCTTCACGCCCACGCCGGAGCCGGCGTACCAGTCCATGAACGAGGAGAGCGCGAGGACGAGGCCGGCCACCCACGTGACCCGCTCGCCCGCCGCCCAGATGCCGCCCGGCGCGGGGCGGGGCGAGCCGGCCGGCGGCGCAGGCTCGGCCCCGGGCAGCTCGACGTCGAAGAACTCGGGAGTTTCCACAGGTGGAAGTATGGGGATCATCCCGGTCGACAGTGGTCGGATCGGGCGAAAAGGGGGTCGTGATGGTGGACGAGCAGGCAGGGTCGACAAGCCCGGATTACGTCGAGTTCGCCCGCGCCGGCGCGACCGCCGAGGGCGAGTACCACTGCTCGGCGTGCGGCTACGGCATCTTCGTCCGCAGCAACCTCCCGACCTGCCCGATGTGCGCCGGCACCACCTGGGAGCCGGTCGAGTGGACGTTCGCCCGCCAGCAGTACCAGGCCTGAGCCGGCGCTCTAGACGCCGAACATCGTCTGCACGCGGTGCCACGAGGCGACCACGAGCAGCGCGGTGACGAAGACGAGGATCAGCATCGTCACCCAGAAGCGCACGTGCGACCGGCGTGCCGCACTGCGCCGCTCGCTGCGTGCGCGGCGCCGCAGACGCTCGCGGACGTACGCGCGCTCGATCGCGAGCGGGTCGAGCGAAGGCGCGTCTTCCTCCTGGGGCAAAACCGGCGCTCTGCGGGCAGTTTCGGCCATCGAAGGGTCACAGTGTAGGCGATACTCCATCGGATGACGGTCGTCGGGACCCGTCGGGAGACGCTCGAGGCGTTGGCGCATGCGTCCGTGCGGGTCGCGGCCAGCACGACGCTCGAGGACGCGCTTGCCGCCGTCGCCGAGGCGGCGATCGAGGCGACTGACGCCGACCTCGCTGTCGTCCGCATCGCCGACCGCGACGGTTACGCCGCGCGTGCGGTCGCGCCGGCCGCGTCGGCGCTCGCGGCGGAGGTCGCGGGCAGCCGTGCCACACCGGCGGAGATCGACGCGGGCGAGTTGCCGGCGCCCACGCGCCGGGCGGCCGAGCGGCTGCGCGCCGCCGGCATGCACGTCGAGCTTGCCCGTGTCGACGGCCGTGTCGCGGCCTCGCTCGAGCTCGTGCGCGTCGCCGCGCCGTTCGAGACGCGGGACCGGATCGCCGCGTCGCTGCTGGCGGCGCAGGCGGCCCTCGCGGTGCGGTCGTTCGTCGAAGCCGGCGCGGCGCAGCGGCACGGCCGGGCGCGTTGGCTCGAGCTCGTCGGTGAGGCGCTGGCGAGCGGGGCGGACCCCAAGCGCGCCTCGCAGCAGGCGCTGCGCACCGCCGTCGAGGCCACGGGCGCCGAGGGGGGAGCCGCCTGGCGCCTCTGCGCCGACGGCTCGTTCGAGCTCGTCGTCTCGCACGGCGAGGTCGCAGAAGCGCTCGCCGGCGCGGAGCGCCACGTCGCCGACGCGGCGGCCGCCTGGCGGCCGCTCGCCGTCGACCACGACGAGTCGCTGCCCGACGAGCTGGCCGACATCGTCACCATGCCGCTCGGCCAGCCGACGTTCGCCGTCCTGCAGCTGTTCTATCCGGGCGGGACCGGCCCGCGCGACGCCGAGCTCGCCGCGCTCACCGGGTTCGCCACCCGCGCCGCCTACGCGATGCGCGCGGGCGAGCGCGCCGAAGAGGTCGGCCTCGAGCTCGAACGGACGCGCTCGCTGGTGGAGGTCGTCGGCGAGGCGATCGCCAGTCTCTCGCTCGCGCACACGCTCGAGACGGCGGTCGAGCGGACGGCTGAGCTGCTGCGCATCGACCAGCTCGGCGTCTATCTGCTCGACCGCGGCCGCCTGTTCGCGGCCGCCGGCCGCGGCCTCGCGTTCGGGCACGAAGAGGTTGCCGACCGGCTGCTCGAGCTCTTCCTCGGGCCGCTGCGCGCGCGCACCACCCTGCTCGTCGAGTCCGGCGGCGAGGACCCCGCGCTCGTCCGCGTGCGCGACGCGCTCGCCACCGCGGAGCAGCAGTCCGCGCTCGCCGTCCCGCTGCACCACTCCGAGGAGACGATCGGCCTGCTCGTCGCGTATCCGGGCTCGGCGACGCTGCCGGAGGGCGATGTCGCATTGCTCGCCGCGCTCGCGGCGCAGCTCGCGGTCGCGGTGCAGAACGCGCGGCTGCACGAGCAGGCGAAGCAGCTGGGGGAGACGCTGTCGGACGTGCTCGCGTCGGAGCGGCAGTCCACGCGTCAGCTCACCGCGCTCTACGAGATCTCGCGCTCCTTCGCCCAGAGCCTTTCGCTCGACACCACGCTCGACGCGGTGACGTCGACGATCATCGAGGTGCTGAACGTCGACGCCGCCGTCATCCGCGTTCCCGACGAGCGTGGCGACCAGTTCGTGCCGCGCGCGGTGCACGTCGCCGAGTCGCGCCTGGTCGAGCCGGTGCGCACGATCCTCGAGCGCGCGCAGCCGCGCCCGCCGCGGACGTTCGAGCCGGTGCTCCTCGACGCCGACAGCGCTCGCCGGCTCGGCGGCGCGCACGCGCTGCTCGTGCCGTTCCTCGAGAAGGGCTCGACCGCCGCGTTGCTCCCGATCGCGACCCAGACGGAGCTGCTCGCGCAGCTGACGATCCTCTCGCTCGACCCGGCGTCGCCGATCGACGAGGACACGCTCGCCACCGCCCGCACCATCTCGCAGCAAGCCGCGCTGGCGATCGACAACGCGCGCCTGTACCAGCAGCAGAAGGAGTTCGCGGAGACGATGCAGCGGTCGCTGCTGCCGAGCGAGCGGCCGCAGGTCCCGGGCCTCGACGTCGGCACGGTCTACGAGTCCGCGGCGCAGGTCGACGTGGGCGGCGACGTCTACGACTTCTACGAGCAGGACGCAGGCGTCGCCGTCGTGCTCGGCGACGTCACCGGCCACGGCATCGAGGCGACCGCCGACATGGCGATGGCGAAGTTCCTGTTCCGGTCGCTGGCCGCCGACCACCGCGACCCCGGCGAGTTCCTCGCGCACGCGAACGAGGTCGTCGTCCGCGAGATCGCGCCCGGCAAGTTCATCACGATGGCGGCCCTGTTCGCGTCGTCGGACGGCGCGGTGCACGTTGCGAGCGCGGGGCACCCGGAGCCGCGGCTCGTGCACGCCGACGGCACGGTGGAGGGGCTCTCGTGCGGCGGGCTCGCACTGGGCATCGCCGAGGAGCAGCAGTACGACACCGTGCGCGCGCAGCTCGACCCGGGCGCGTCGGTCGTCCTGTACACCGACGGTGCGATCGAGGCGCGGGCCGGGCGCGACCTGTTCGGGCTCGAGCGGCTCGACGAGGTGCTCGCCGCGAACGCGGGCAAGCCCGCCCAGGCGCTCGCCGACGCGGTGCTCGACGCGTGCCGCGCGTTCTCCGGCGGCGGTCTCGCCGACGACTGCGCCGTCGTCGTGATCAGGCGCGCGTGAACCTGCGGCGAGAGCACGGCCGGCCGCCGCTCGTCGTCGGCCACCGCGGCGCGCGGACGGCTGCGCCGGAGAACTCCGCCGCCGCGCTCGAGGCGGCTGTCGCCGCCGGCGCCGACGTCGTCGAGTTCGACGTGTCGCCGGGCCTCGTCGTCGCGCACTCGCCCGCCGAACGGGCGCCGGGCGCGCTCTCGCTGGACGATGCGCTCGAGCTGCTCGCCCCGCACGGGATCGGCCTGCACGTCGACGTGAAGGACCAGGGCTACGAGGCGGAGGTCGTCGCCGCGGTGCGCCGGCACGGCGTGGGGGAGCGGGCGTACTTCTCGACCGCCTGGCCGTCGTCCGTGCGGCGGCTCGCGCAGGTCGGCCCGGAGATCCAGCGTGCGGTCGGCTATCCGAACGACCGCTACAACCTCTCGCGCTTTCCGTGGCCCGCGCCGCTCACGGCCGCCGGCGGCGTGGCGGCCAGGGCGCTGATGCCGGCCCGCGTGCCGCTGCTGCTGCGCCGATCCGGCGCGACGGCGCTGTCGCTGCACCATTCCTTCTGCTCGGCCGGGGCGGTCGCGGCCGCGCACCGGCTGGGCGCCCCGGTGGTCGTCTGGACGGTGAACGACCCCCGCGAGATCATCCGATTCGCCCGGATGGGCGTAGACGGGATCGTGAGCGACGACCCCGAAACAGCCCTGGCTACACTTTCCGCGCCGTGAAGCGCGTGCTTGCAGTCGGCCTGTTCGTCGCCGGCTTCGCCGCCGCGGGGGTCTTCACCGGCGCCGTCATCGCCGACACCGGCACGACGACGTCGACTGACACCACCGCGACTGCGACGACGGAGACGACGACCACCACCACGACGACGACCACGACCGCCCCGGTCGGGACGTTGCCAGCCGGCGTGACCGTGTCCGGCGTCCGCGTGGGCGGACTGACGCGCCCCGACGCCGCGGCCGCGGTCGAGTCCGCGTTCCGCAAGCCGCTGACCGTCGTCGTTGACACCACGAAGCTGAAGCTCGACCCGACGAAGTTCGCGAGCGCGTACGTCGGCACGGCGATCGCCCGCGCGCGGCTCGCGGCGCCCAACTCGAGCGTGTCGCTCGTCGTGTCGGTGCGCGGCCCTGAGCTCCGCAGCTGGGTCGCCGGCGTCGCCAAGCGCTTCGCGCACCCCGCGAAGGACGCGTCGCTCGCGCTGAAGCACGGCCGCCCGACGATCACGCCGCAGCGGCCCGGCGTCGTCCTCGACAGCAAGACGCTGTACGCGCGCCTCGTCGCCGCGCTGCGCACGACGTCGCGCACGGCGGTGCGCGTGCGCGCGAAGGTGCTGCCGGCGCAGGTGAGCGCGAAGAGCTTCGGCCCCGCGATCTTGATCAACCGCGCGCTCAACAGGCTCTACCTCTACAAGAACACCGGCAAGGCGCTCGTGCCGTGGCGCACGTTCGCGGTCGCGACCGGGCAGGCGATCTACCCGACGCCGAAGGGCACCTTCCACATCGTCGTGAAGTGGGTGAACCCGACCTGGTACCCGCCGACGCAGGACGCGTGGGCGAAGGGGCTGCTGCCGGTGCCGCCGGGGCCCAACAACCCGCTCGGCACACGCTGGATGGGCCTTTCCGCGCCGGGCATCGGCATCCACGGCACCGACGAGCCCGGGTCGATCGGCTACAGCGAGTCCCACGGCTGCATCCGCATGCAGGTGCCGGACGCCGAGTGGCTCTTCGACAGGGTGCAGGTAGGGACTACAGTCTTCATCGTCTGATGCGCGCCCTTCGCGTCATCGCCGCCGGTGTCGTTTGCGCCCTCCTGGCGCTGCTGGTGTGGGACGTCGCGCACAATTCCGGCGGCAAGGTCGCCAGCGACGTCGACAAGGGCCGGATCGTGAAGGCGCCGGCGTTCAACCTGCCGCGCGTCACCGGCAACGGAAAGCTCTCGCTGGCCTCCCTGCGCGGCAAGGTCGTCGTCGTCAACTTCTGGGCGTCCGACTGCGTGCCGTGCAAGGACGAGCAGGCGGAGCTGAACAAGACGGCGGCGAAGTGGGCGGACAAGGGCGTCGTGTTCCTCGGCATCGACGAGGTCGAGGTGCGGTCCTTTGCGCAGAAGTACCTGCAGCACTACAAGGTCCCGTATCTGAGCGTCGCCGACGCCGACGCGGCGATCGCCGGCAAGTTCGGCGTCACCGGGACGCCCGAGACGTTCTTCATCGACCGGCGCGGCCGCGTCGTGCCGCCCCACATCGTGAGCATCGCGAAGCCGGCGGACCTCGAAGCCGGCATCCGCCGCGCGCTCAGCGCGTGAGGCTTCTTCTCGCCGCCGCGGCGGCGCTCGCGCTCCTCTGCGCGGCGCCTGCGCTCGCGAGCGAGCAGCACCCGACGCAGGACGAGCTCGAGGCGATGCTCGTCTGCCCGAGCTGCCACGTGCCGCTCGACGAGTCGAACTCGCCGGTCGCGCAGCAGATGAAGGACTTCATCGCGAAGCGGATCGCGCAGGGCGCGACGCGGAGCGAGATCGTCGACGAGCTGGTCGGCCCGCCGAACAACTTCGGCCCGAGCGTCCTCGGCGTGCCGCGCACGCACGGCTTCGACCTGATCGCCTGGGTGATCCCCTTCGCCGCGATCGCCGTCGGTGCGATCGGCATCGGCGCCGGCGCCTGGTACTGGTCGCGCAGTCGAGGCTCGCCGCCGGCCGATCCCGGCGTCGCTCCGCTCGACCCGGCGATGGAACGTCGCCTCGACGAGGAGCTCGCGCACTTCGATGGTTGAGAAGCTTCCCGTCGCGTTCGCGGCCGGCCTGATCTCGGTGCTCACACCGTGCGTGCTGCCGCTCGTGCCCGGCTACCTCGCGGCGGTGTCGGCCGTCGACGTGACGGCTCTCGGCTCGCGCGGCACGATTCGCCGCGTCGTCACGTCGAGCCTGCCGTTCATCGCCGGCTTCACCGCGGTGTTCGTCGCGCTCGGCGCGGCTGCCGCGGCGATCGCCAGCGTCCTGCCGAAGACGTCGCAGAACGAGATCGCGGGGTTCGTCCTCGTCGTGATCGGGCTCGCGTTCATGGGCCTGCTGCCGTTGCCGAAGGCGGTCGTGGCGCCCTCGCTGATCCAGAGTGCGCGCCGCAGCGGTTCGAGCGCGCTGCTCGGCGCCGCGTTCGCGGTGTGCGCAGCGCCGTGCATCGGCACGGTGCTCGGGTCGATCCTCGTCCTGGCGAGCTCGAGCGGGACGATCGTGCGCGGCGTCGTGCTGCTGATCGCGTACTCGTTCGGGCTCGGCGCGGCGTTCCTGATCGCGGGCGTCGCCTTCGCGCGCGCGATGCGGGCGTTCCGCTTCGTTCGCGACCACTTCGCGATCCTCCAGGCGATCTCAGGCGCGGTGCTCGTCGCGTTCGGGCTGCTGCTGTTCTTCCACCGGGACTTCTGGCTCCGCGACGGCCTGAACCAGCTGCTCTCGCACGTCGGGCTCGGCACGCTCTAGTCGCAACAGCAGGCCCGCGACGTCGAGCCCCCGATGCGACGGCGCGAACGCCGCGAGCCGCCGCAGCGCCTTCGCCCGCTGCCGCTCCTCGGCGACGGGCTTGCCGCGGCCGCGCTGATACGCCGACACCACGACGTGCACGAGCCCCTGGAAGAAGTCGCGCTCCTCGGGGGCGCACGCCCGCCATGCGTTCTCGAACGCCTCGTGCGCCGCGAAGAACTCACCCGCGCCGGCGAGCCGCAACCCCCGTTGGTACTCCGCTTCGACGGTGCTAGTGTCGCGCTCAGGCATGGCGACGATCCTGCTGTGTGGGGTCGACCTCTTCGTCCGGGGGAAGCTCGAGGCGGTGCTTCCAGGGCATCGGTTCGTCACGACCGACGGCGTCGATCCGCCCGAGCTCGTCATCTGCGACATCGCCCGCATCGACCCGGACGACGTCGCCGACACGTTCCCGGACGTCCCGATCCTCGGCTACACGAACCACACGGACACCGAAGGGCTGCGCCGCGGACACGCTGCGGGGTTCGACCAAGTGGTGGCGAAGTCGGCGTTGTTCGAGCGCACGGAGGAACTGATTAGCAGTCTGCTTGCGTCGGTAGAGTAGGCCGCCGTGACCTACATCATCAGCGAACCCTGCATCGACATCAAAGACCGCTCCTGCGTCGACGTCTGCCCCGTCGACTGCATCCACGAAGCCGGCCGCATCCTCGTGATCGACCCCGAGGAGTGCATCGACTGCGGCGCCTGCGAACCGGAATGCCCGGTCGAGGCGATCTTCCCCGAAGACGCGCTTCCCGAGAAGTGGAACGCGTTCGTGCGCATCAACTATGCGTACGGCGAAGGCATCGCCGTCGTCGACAAGCTCACCGACGAGTACGCGACCGAGCACAACGTTCAGAACGAACCCCTCGACTGAGTGACGCGCGCGCATCGCGCGTGAAGGTGTACGGCGATGCGCTTCGAAAGTAGTGCGCGTGCCTCGTTTGCCTTTTTAGCAACGTGCGCACAATGCATGCTGTCCGCATTGCACGTTACAAAGCAAACGTGGTAGGGAATCGTGCCACGCAACTCAGACCCAGGAGGTCGTAGATGACCCAGGAGGATTGGAGCGGGACCGGCCAGACGGAAACGTCGGTCGACTCCTCCACCGAATGGTCTACCGGGGGTCCGGAAGGGTTGGGTCAGACGGAGCAGGAGCAGTCGTCTCGGACCGTCCCGGCCCGCACGCGCTCCTCGTCCCGGTCGTCCCGTAGCTCGTCGGGCGCGAAGAAGAAGTCGACGGCAAAGAAGAAGTCGACTGCGAAGAAGCGCTCGACGGCGAAGAAGTCGACCGCGAAGAAGTCGACCGCGAAGCGGAAGACTGCCGCGAAGAAGTCGACCGCCAAGCGGAAGTCCACCGCGAAGCGCTCGACGGCCAAGCGGAAGTCGACCGCGAAGCGCTCGACGGCGAAGCGCTCGACGGCCAAGCGGAAGACCACCGCGAAGAAGAAGTCGACCGCGAAGCGGAAGTCCACCGCGAAGCGCTCGACGGCGAAGCGGAAGACCACCGCGAAGAAGAAGTCGACCGCGAAGCGGAAGTCCACCGCGAAGCGCTCGACGGCCAAGCGGAAGACCACGGCGAAGCGCTCGACGGCGAAGCGGAAGACCACCGCCAAGAAGAGCACCGCCAAGCGGTCGACCGCGAAGCGGAAGACGACGGCGCGCAAGAGCAGCACGCGCTCGCGCTCGGCGTCCCGCCGCAAGCGGTAGCCCAGATCGTCCGACGGGGGTGCGGAACGCAAGCCGCACCCCCGTCGTTACTCTCCTGACATGGGCCCGAAGACTCTCGACCATGTCGCCTACTGGATCGACGGACGGGATGCGATCGCCGCATTCCTCGAGCAGCACGTCGGCATGCACGTCATCGACCGGCAGGACAACTTCACGCTCATGGGCAGCAATGCCCGCCGCGGGAAGCTGACGCTGTTCGACCCGAAGCAGGACGCGCCGCCCGGCTCGCCGGCCCTACGCCACGTGGGCCTGCGCGTGGCCGATCTCGCGGCCGCGCGGGCGCTGCTGCCGGAGGGGACGCCGGAGGTGTTCGACGCCGGCAGCGGGCTGAAGCTCACGCTCGTCGAGGGCGAGACCGACGTCGACTACGACCTCGACCATGTGGCGCTGTGGTCGCAGGCACCCGAAGCGACCGCCGAGGAGTACGAGCGCTACGGCTTTCGGCGCGTCGGCCCGACGAGGGTCGAGGTCGGCGGTG
>Ga0070741_10018741_pt1 | contig 11158 bp, 7 predicted proteins | sample Coa_R1_4_FD_66440 | JGI IMG/M metagenome (GOLD analysis project Ga0070741, IMG submission 66440) | Surface soil microbial communities from Centralia Pennsylvania, which are recovering from an underground coalmine fire - Coalmine... | ecosystem: Environmental > Terrestrial > Soil > Unclassified ...
ATCTCCGGTTTCCAGGCCGCCACGCGGTATGTGAAATCGGCAGCAGCGAGTTTATCGGTCCCGCTGTCGATCCGCAGCTTGCCCGCGCCCATCGTCAGATTCACTCGCACCCGTTCGGCATCGTCGCGATCAATGGTTTGGAACTCATGCCGTGCGGGCCCCTCATAGTGAGCGACCATACATCCGGTGCTGCACACCACAACCACCGCGAGGATCCATGCGCCCTTCATCTCATCTCCTCTTCGGAAGCATACGGCGGGACCGGGCGGCTTGTTCCCGAAAAGTGGAGCTTAATGCAGTTGGTCGTGGACCACGCGTCCATCCACCACGGTGAGTACTGATTTCAAACGCTTAATTCCGTCATCAGACACTTTTCTCGGGTCGAAGTAGTCATCGCTTAGCACCACCAAGTCGCCGAGTTTGCCCGGCTCAATCGACCCCAGCCGGTCTTCTTCGCGGAAGAACCAGCCGTTCTGCGCCGTGTACAGCCGCAGCGCTTCCATCCGGCTGATTTGTTGTTTGTCGTTGATCAGCGCCCCTGCGGCGTTCTTTCCTGTCACCATGTAGTAGATCAGCAGCCACGGATCCAACGTCGAGATCTGCGCTGAATCGGACCCCGCTCCCGCGTGAATGCCGCTATCCAGAATCATCTTCACCCGTGGACCCGACCCTGGAGCGCCGGCGAGATATTCAAAAGGATGGATGGCAATCCCCGCCCCCATCGCCTTGAACCGGTTCAGAGTGGCTTGGTCGATCCGCGGTGCGTGGGCTATCGACCAGCGCAGACCGGAAATCGGTGTCGTGGCGTTCACCGTCTCGAACGTGCTGGCCGTGAGCTGGTCCTCGGCCGGCGACAGACTGTGCTGCTGAAACGCCCACCCCTGCTTTGCGATGAGCTGCAGCGCGGCCAGGTAATTCGGCGGCGGCGTCACTTGTCCGAATAGCGGCCACTGCGTCGCGAACTCTCCGATCCCGGAGATCCGCATCAGGTCGTCCCCGAAATCGGGGAAACTGTTCAGCAGCCTCTCCTTCAAGAGCGGCAGGCTCGTCTGCGTATCCATGCTGAGCATGAAGAGCCGCAAGCGCGTTGACATCTTGTGCTCGCGGTGGAGCGCCAGGAACGCATCGTACATGTGGAAGGGATCGGCGCTCGCGAGCGTATCGAACGCGAACGAATCCTGTGTGTCGGGAGTGCCGGGAATGACGAACGCACCCATGTCCACATTCGTGGTCACGCCGACGCTGGCCGAGTAAGCCATTGCGTCCAGCGTTCCCCGCTTCCGATCCTCCAATGTCTGTACGGCGCGAAGCGCGTTCAGTGCTGCAAGCGATGGCGCATTCGCGGCGATCGTGCCCGTGTCGCTAACCGCGATCCCTTTGCCGGTGAAGAACGCTTTAGCCGCGCTGTTGGTCGCTGCCGGACCGGTGAAAGCTTGGAACAGCAGCACCGGATGATCGGACGAAGCGGCGTCCAACTCAGCCGACGTCGGCAGCCGCTTCTCCATGAACTGCGCCGTGTTCCAGCCGCCCATCGCTGTGATGAACCCGCCTGGCGGCACGGTTTTGGCTCGCGCGCGGATGAGTTCCTGGACATCGGCAATGGAGCCGGCGGTTTCGAGCCGCGTGTCATAACCGGGCCGGATCCCGAGCAACACAATGTGATTGTGATTGTCGATCAGCCCGGGCGCCGCCGTCCGCCCACCCAAATTGATGACCTTCGTGCACGGGCTGAGCTTTTGTCCCTCGGGTACAAACCGGCCGTCCTGGATAGTGACCGAGGAGAGCACCGAGTTTCGCGCGTCCATCGTGTGGATTTTGCCGTTGATCAGCCTCAAGTCGCGGGCCGTATCGCAGCGGTCGGCAGCGGAGGCCAATGCGGCTCCCGCGAGCAAAAGGAGTACCTGGCGTGTCATCAGTTTCCCAGATATACCACGCCTGTCCCGCGCCAAACCAGGCGCCCGCCGGACTATACTACGTCCATGGTGAGCCACATTCTGCGATATGCCGCGCTTCTCGTGATCGCGGGCCTGGGCCTGTTCGGCGCAACCAGCGTCTACGATTTCACTCTGAACTCCATCGAGGGCGCTCCGGCCCCGCTCGCTGCGTACCGCGGCAAGGTCTTGCTGCTCGTGAATGTCGCCAGCTACTGCGGGTACACGCCGCAATATCAGGGCCTCGAAGCCCTATACGAAAAATACAAGGATCGCGGCCTGGTGGTCCTCGGGTTTCCGGCAAACAACTTCGGCGCGCAGGAGCCCGGCTCCAACGCCGAGATCAAGGACTTCTGCGAGCGCACCTATCACGTGAAGTTTCCGATGTATGCCAAAGTCTCGGTGAACGGCGCGGACAAGACTCCGCTGTATCAGTTCCTCACCTCGACGATGGGCGGAGACATTCAATGGAATTTCACCAAGTTCCTGGTGGCGCGTGACGGCAAACTCCTCCGCCGCTTCGAGCCGGAAGTCACGCCCGACTCGGCCGACGTGACGGCGGCCCTTGAGAAGGCGCTCGGATCCCCAAAATGACCCGCCTTTCGCCTTGACATCGGATAAACGGATAGCATAAACTCCCGTACCAGATAATCTCGATTTTTCAGGGGGAGTTATGGCGCGTCAATTACTGGCTACCTGTGTATTCTTGTTTGCCGCCGGGCTGTCTTTTGCGCAGACCGATCGTGGCACGATTACCGGCACGATTTCCGATCCGGCGGGCGCCGTGGTTGCCAATGCCGCGATTGAAGCGCGGCATATTGAAACCGGCACCGCCTATCCGACAGTCAGCACCGCTACCGGAAACTACACCATCGCGCAATTGCCGGTTGGCGCCTATGACGTTACGGTGACGGTTCCGGGTTTCAAAAAATATGTGCGGTCGGGTTTTACGGTTCAGGTCGCGGCCACTTTGCGCATCGATATCACGCTCGAAGTGGGCGCTGCTACCGAATCGGTGACGGTACAGGCGGAAGCTGCGCTCCTCAAAACCGAAAGCGGCGAGTTGAGCCACAACGTTTCGACCGACACGGTCGACAACCTTCCGATCCTCGGGATTGGTTCTTCGATGGCCGGCAGTTCTGCTATTCGCAATCCGCAGGCTGTCGCCTATCTCCTGCCCGGCGCCTATGTCGCACCCAATGCGCAGATGCGCGTGAATGGCGCTCCCGGCAACACAGCCTCTTATCGCCTCGAAGGGCAGGACGCCAGCAACGGCCAGGTGCCCGCGACGCAAGCCCAGGTGCAGCCGAGCGTGGACGCTATCCAGGAAGTCACGGTCCAGACCAGCAATTTTGCGGCGGAGTACGGGCTGGTCGGGGGCGGCTTCTTCAACTACACGATGAAATCGGGCACCAACCAGCTTCACGGCAGCGTCTACGATTATTTCGTGAATGAGGCTTTCAACTCCAACACGCCCTGGGTAAACGCGAAACCGACGGCCCGTCGCAATGACTACGGCTTTACTGTGGGCGGCCCGGTTTATTTACCGAAAATCTATAACGGCAAGGATAAAACCTTCTTCTTCTTCAATTGGGAGCAATACCGCGAAACCGAGACCATCAACAACATTCTGGACACGGTTCCGACGGCGCTGTATCGTGCGGGTGACTTTTCGCAAGCCTTGACCGGAAAGATTTTGGGCAGTGACCCGCTACAGCGCCCCATTCCCGAGGGTGGTATCTACGACCCAAACACGCAGCGCACCGTCGGCGGCCAGGTCATCCGCGACCAGTTCCCCAATAACCAGATTCCCGGTTTTCGCTTCGACCCGGTTGCGCTCCGGATTCAGGCTCTCATTCCGAACCCGAACCAGGGCACAGGCGTCATCAACAATGCGATTTTTCCGTTTCCCAGCACGCGCATCACTTCGATTCCTGCATTTAAAATCGATCACTCCGTCGGGTCCCGTATGAAGTTCTCCTACTACTGGTCGGAGACCAAGACGGACAGCCAGTATTCGCCCACGCTTGGCGGCGCTGACGGTCTGCCCGAACCAATCTCCGGAGAGATCGGTACGTTCATCAAGGGCCGGGTACAGCGCGGGAATTTCGACTATACCGTCACGCCCACGGTGCTGTTTCACTTCGGCATTGGCTACCAGACAGACCACTTCACCGACGATGCGGTCACGACCAACTTCAATCCGGCCCAGGCGCTCGGATTGAATGGGATTCCGGTCAACCGCTTGTTCCCGTTCATGACCGGCTTGTGCCCGCCGGGCACCAGTAACGGCACGGTGACCGCGACGTGTGGCGGGCAAGGCGGAATGAAGGTCATGGGCCCGACCACCAACCGTCATCCGCTTCTCTACGAGAAGCCCACCGCCAATACCAGCGTTACCTGGGTCCATGGCAATCACACGTACAAGGCGGGCGGGGAACTGCGTATCGAAAGCAACTCCTCGACTTTGTATGCTTCGACCGATGGCCAGTTCACCTTCAGCCCGAATGAGACCGGCCTTCCCTATCTGCAGTCCTCCAGTCTCGCCGGCGGAACCGTCGGATTCGCGTATGCGAGCTTCTTGCTAGGCATGGTCGATGCGGTAAAGATTGCCCCTGTCGACAACATGAAGATGGGTAAGCACGCGGTCGGCATGTTCTTGCAGGATACCTGGAAAATCACACGCAAGCTGACCCTGGATTATGGCATTCGCTACGACTATCAGACTTACTTAAAGGAAGGCCAAGGCCGCTTCGCGCAGTTTGCGCCCAACATTCCGAATCCATCAGCCGGCGGCCTGCCGGGTGCGGTGGAATTTGAAGGCTACGGACCGGGCCGCTGCAACTGCAATTTCGCCAATAACTATCCGTACGCAATCGGGCCTCGTCTTGGCGTCGCGTATCAAATCACGCCCAAAACGGTCTTTCGCGGCGGCTGGGGTGTTGTATACGGCGGAACCGGAGATTCCAACGGTTCAACCGCGGGCGGCTTGTCCATCCCCAACGCGGTCCTCGCGCCCTCGTTCGGCCAGCCGGCTATGACCTTGGCGGGCGGCGTCCCGTTCGCGCCCCTTCCGTTCCCGAACTACGACGTGGGACAGTTCCCGCAGGCCGGGTATGCCACCACGCAAGCGCCTAATGTTTGGTATGACCAGAACGCGGGCCGGCCAGCCCGGCAGATGCAGTGGAGCCTGGGCTTGCAACGCGAGCTTGCCAGGGATCTGGTTGCCGAAGCCAATTACGTCGCGAATCGTGGCGTGTGGTGGAACGCGCCCGGCCTGGTGGACGTGAATGCCCTTTCGCCGCAGCGGATCGCCGCGGCCGGCCTCAATCTCAATAATGCAGCAGACGTCGCGCTGCTCAGTTCGCGGCTGAATTCCTCGACGGCGGCCGCGCGCGGTTTCTCGAACCCGCCGTTTGCAGGCTTCCCATTAACAGCGACCGTCGCACAGTCCCTCCGCCCCTTCCCGCAGTTCAGCAGCATCACCGCATTGTGGGCGCCGGACGGGAACACTTGGTACGACTCGCTTCAGGCCAAAGCGACCAAGCGGTTCTCGCACGGGCTCCAGTTCTCGGCCGTGTTCACATGGTCCAAGCAACTCTCCACGGCGGCGCCGAGCAACGTGACGATTCCCGGGACGGGCGGTCAGGCTATCAGCGACGTGTTCAACCGTTCGCTGAACAGGTATCTCTCACCCTTTGACCAGCCTTTGCTGTTCACCATTGCGGCGAGCTACACCGTGCCCACGCTTCACACCAATAAGCTGCTCTCGTGGGTCGCCCGCGACTGGCAACTCAACACCCTGCTCGGTTACGGAAGCGGGTTACCGATCCTGGCGCCAATCGCGCAGAACAACCTGAACACTGTCCTGCTGCGCAACGTCACGCCGGCATCGAGCCAGATCGGCTATGCCAACCGCGTGCCGGGCGTCTCGCCTTACCTCGAGGACCTCAATTGCCACTGCTTCGACCCCAATAAGGTATTCGTGCTGAATCCGGCGGCCTGGTCGCAGCCCGCTCCCGGTCAATGGGGGACCGGCGCAGCGTATTACAGCGACTATCGCAACCAGCGCCGGCCTAATGAGAACCTGGGCTTCGGCCGCCTGTTCCGAATCAAAGAACGCTACGAACTGAATCTCCGCGCCGAGTTCAACAACATCTTCAACCGTGCGGAGATGCCCATACCGACTTCCACCAATGCTGCCCAGACGCAAGTGACGAAGAACGGCGTGCCGACCGCGGGCTTTGGTTTTATCGCCACGGCGAATACGGGGATTGTGACGAACACGCAGACTCCGAGTTCGCGCCAGGGTACAGTCGTCGCGCGGTTCCGGTTCTGAAACAATCGAGGCTGATATAATCCTCAAGAGCGCGCGGCCCGCACGGGCCGCCGGAAACAGGTGTCGAATGCGTTTTACCGGACTACTTGTAATGTTGACTGCGTTGTCTTGGGCGCTGCAGCCCGCGGCTGCTCAAGCCCCAGCGGGCGGTCCGCCAGCCAATCTGCCGCCACCCGGAGGCAGCGTCCGCACCGAGGGCCGGGGCGGACTCCAGCCCCGCAAGGTGACCGGACCGGCGCCGCGCCTCGCCGACGGCAAACCGGATTTTTCCGGCATCTGGCGCCCCGATAATGTTTTCGTCGGCGATATTTCGCGCGGTCTCAAACCGGGCGACAAGATCATCATGCATCCGGAAGCCGAGAAGCAGATGAAGTCGCGCAGGGCCGGCGACGATCCCGAGGCCAACTGCCTGCCCACCGGTGTTCCGCGCCACGCCCCCTATCCGTGGACCATCGCGCAAGCTCCGGGGCGGCTCTATTTTGTCTTCGAGGGCAATATTCACAGCTACCGGCAGATTTTCATGGACGGGCGCAAGCATCCTGACGATCCCGATCCAACCTGGTACGGGCACTCGATCGGACATTGGGAAGGCGACACGCTGGTAGTCGATACGGTCGGTTACAACGACAAGTTCTGGTTCGACTTTGCCGGGCATCCGCACACCGAGAAGCTTCACACCGTCGAGCGCTACACGCGGCCCGACCTCGGCACGCTCGTCGAGGAAGTCACGATCGACGATCCGGGCGCTTATGAGAAGCCGTTTACGATCATCGGCCGCAACCGTCTCGATCCCGACGGCGACATCATGGAGTACATCTGCCAGGAGAATAACCAGGACCCAGCTCACATCGTCGGTCCGGCTCGATCTGTGAACTAAGTGGTGGCGCGTTCTTTCTGCCGCTTGGCCCGATTGGCCCAGTAGACCTTCATGCGCTTGGAAACTTCCGCGCGTTCCTTGGGGCCCATGAATTTGCGGCCGCGGCGTTTCAAGGGCTGAGGGTTGGGATTGACCTGGAGTTCCTCCAGTTGTGCGATGATGCGCGCCAGTTGATCTCTCCGGGCGCGTAACTCGCCAATCGTCTTATACAGGTCCATGGGCACTGGCTCCGAAGCGCTTCAAAACTCATTCTAATTCTACTCGAACTCTAAGGGGCGGCGGCCGGAGGCACGCGACGCTTGGTCGCCTGCTCGAAGGCATAGGCCAGCGCGAGCAGACGGGGCTCGCTGCAGGCCATTCCGGTGAAGCTCACGCCGAACGGCGCGGGCTTGGCATTGAAGCCGGCAGGGAATGGCGGAGTCGGCGCATTCGGCACTGTGCCGAAGGGTACAATGACCGTCGGATATCCGGGTTTCGCCGCGAGGGCAGCGCCGTTGGCGCCTGGAAACAGCAGCGCGTCGAGATTGTTCGCACGCATCACCTCGTCGATGCCGTGGGTCGCCGCCAGTTCGATGTCCTTGGCGCGGTCCGCTTCATAGCGCGCCCGGTCGGCCTCGACATCCATTTCATCGGAGATGTCGAGGTTCGATTGCCCAAAGCGGATGGCGCTGGACTTGGTGTGGGACACATTCCATTGGCGCAGCTCGGTCAGCGTCTTTACGGGAGACGAAGCGCCCAGCGACGCCAGCCACTTGTTGAAATCGCGTTTCATGCCATATTTCAAGACCACGGAACAATCGGCATCTTTGCCTTTCGCGTCGTTGGAACCGGAGCATGTATTCCAGAGCAGCAGATTTTTCGCGGGGTCTGTATTCAGCACGCTCGGGATGTCCGCCGGATCGACCAGGATGGCGCCTTGCTGCTTGAGGATCCCGATTGCTTCGGCCATCACTTCAGCTTGCGCGGGACTGAGGCCGCCGCGTGCGTCCGTTGTTCCAGGCGGAGTTGCGCGGTCGTAGAAGAACGCGCGCGGGATGCCGATGCGCGCGCCCTTGAGAGCGTCGGGGTTCAGGAAACGCGTGTAGTCGCGGCCGGAAGGCGGCATACACTTGGTGGTCGCCGGATCATTCGGGTCGGGCGCGGGGCTTTCGAGAATGCCGAACAGAATGGCCGCATCGGTTACTGTCTTGGCGAGCGGGCCTGCGGTGTCCTGATCGGCGGTGATCGGGATTACGCCATAGCGGCTGATGCGGCCCACCGTCGGCTTGATCCCGACCAGCATATTTTGATTCGAGGGGCTCAGGATAGAGCCGGAGGTTTCGGTGCCGACGTTGGCCGTCCAGAAATTCGCCGCCGTGCCGATGCCGGAACTCGAGCCGCCAGTCTGCAGCGCGGGCCGGCCGTCGGCTGTGCCCTCACGCGGGTCGCGCCGTGGGTCGTAAGGATTAAATCCGAATCCACCGACCGCATTGTAGTTGGCGGGCATCGGTGTGGGCCCGCCCGCAACCCAATTGGCCAGCTCGGTCATGCCGGTCTTGGCGATGATGATCGCACCGGCATCGCGCAGATTCTTCACCAGGGTCGCTTCATACGGCGGTACGAATCCTTCGAATACCAGCGCGCCTCCGGTGGTGGGCAGGTCGGCGGTGTGGATGTTGTCCTTGAGCGCGATGGGAATTCCGTGGAGCGGGCCGCGCACGCGCCCTTGCGCGCGTTCCTGATCCCGCGCATCGGCCTCGGCCAGCGCGCGCGGATTCACGGTAAGCGCAGCGTGTAGCTTGTCCTCATAGAACGCGATGCGCGTCAGGTATTGAGTGACCAACTCCCGCGAGGTTACGTGATGCTGCTCCATGGCCGCGCGCATCTGCGGGATCGTGGCTTGCACCACGCTGAAATGGGCCTGCCCGATCGCGGCGCACGCGAGCGAGAGGAACAGAAGCAATCGTCTGTGCATTGTTACTTGCCTCCGATCGAGGCCGGAAACGTCGGGGGCCGGCGCGTCTTGGTTGCTTGTTCGAAATTGTAAGCCAGCTTGAGAAGGGTCGGCTCGCTCCAGGCTGGACCGAAGAACGAGATTCCAACAGGAAGGCCCTGAACGAATCCCGCGGGAACCGTTATGTGCGGATATCCGGCGACCGCCGGCGGCGTGGTGCAACCCGGCCAGTTCGGATCGCCGAGGACCAGGTCGGCGAGCGGCGCCGGGCCGGCAGTCGGCGCGACAATCGCGTGCAGCTTGAATTTCTGAATGACGGCATCGATGCCTTCGACGCGCGAAAGCTGCACGCACCGGGCGCGCGCATCCAGGTAGGCCTTATCGGTGAGTGGGCCCTTCGCCTGCGCGCGTTCGAACAGCTCCTGCTGGAAGTACGGCATCTCCTGCGCGCGGTGCTTGCGGTTGAAGGCGATCAAGTCGGCAAGGGAACGCACCGGCAGGCCCGGCCGCTGCGCGAGGTACGCGTTGAGATCGGTCTTGAACTCATAAAGCAGCACCTCCAGTTCGTCGTCATCGTATTTGCCATGCGAGGGAAGATCGGCGGGATCCACGAGTTCCGCTCCCTGGCGCTTCATTTCGGCGAGGCAGCCTTCCAGGACCTGATCCATGGCCGCGTTGGCGCCGAAATACTTGCGCTCGACGCCGAGACGCGCGCCCTTCAGACCACGCGGATCGAGAGAGTTGGTGTAATCCGGCGCGGGTGTTTTCTCGGATAGCGCGTTCAGCAGCAGAGCCGCGTCGTGAACAGTACGCGCCATGGGGCCGGCCGTGTCCTGGCTATGGGAAATCGGGATGATCCCGGCGCGGCTGACGAGCCCCACCGTCGGCTTGATGCCAACGATGCCGTTGACGGAAGCGGGCGCGGTGACCGAGCCATCGGTTTCGGTGCCGATCGCCACGGCACAGAAGTTGGCTGCGACGGCAACCGCAGAACCGGAGCTCGATCCGCAGGCGTTGCGATCGAGTGCATACGGATTGCGCGTGAGGCGGCCGCGACCGCTCCAGCCGCTGGTTGAATGAGTGGAGCGGAAGTTGGCCCACTCACTCAAATTCGTTTTTCCAAGGATGATGGAGCCCGCCGCGCGCAGTCGCTCGACGACGGCGGCATCGCGCGCGGGCTTGGCGCCGAGCAACGCGAGCGAGCCGGCGGTCGTGTTCATGCGATCGGCCGTGTCGAGATTATCTTTGATCAGCACCGGCACACCGTGGAGCGGACCGCGCACGTGACCGGCGCGGCGTTCGCGATCGAGCGAGTCGGCGATGGCCAGCGCTTCGGGGTTGATCTCGATGACCGCGTTCACTGCCGGGCCTTTCTTATCGAGCGAATCGATGCGCGCGAGATACCACTCAACAACGGATCGAGCCGTAAACCGATTTTCGCGGAAGCCGCGTTCGAGATCGGAGAGTGTGGCTTCTTCGAGATTCGGGGTAGCTGCGCGGAGGGAGCGCGCGGCCGGAATCGCGAGAAGAGCGTCGCGAAGAAGGCGGCGGCGGTTCATGAAGCCGATTATAAGAGTTTCCAGAAACGTACGATGACTTTGTCGGGATATCGTTCGGCCGCGGCGATGAAGATCGCGTTGGTGAGCCATTGGCATTCGGGCGCGCCGGTCTCGAAGACCGCGACCGTTCGGAAGTAATAGGAACCGGGTTCGACGGTTTGGCCGGCGTTGATCTTCGCCAGCACCTCCGCCGGGCCGTGGCGCAGGCCGCGATTGGAGACGTAGATCAACGCACCGCGGTCGGTTTCGAGCGTGTAGCGGGCATCGAGCTCGGCCGTGCCGTCGGCTCGCACGACCTGCCAGTCGGCGCCGCCGGGCAGAATCCGGCCGCGGATCCTGGGACCTTCGAAGCGGCCTCCGAGCACGGAAACGATGCGACGCCGACCGTGCGGCGTCATTCCGAGATCCTGCGGGGCAGCGACTTCAGCAATGGCTTCGAAGGCAAATTCGAGTTGGGGGGGAGCCGGGGCGCTCACGACAGCCAGTACCCGTTCGCTTCCATTACTTGCCGTCCACTGT
>Ga0070741_10018742_pt1 | contig 11157 bp, 15 predicted proteins | sample Coa_R1_4_FD_66440 | JGI IMG/M metagenome (GOLD analysis project Ga0070741, IMG submission 66440) | Surface soil microbial communities from Centralia Pennsylvania, which are recovering from an underground coalmine fire - Coalmine... | ecosystem: Environmental > Terrestrial > Soil > Unclassified ...
ACAAGGTACAAGGAAGAAACCCAAAAGTATGTTATTCCAATAGCGTCAGCAACCGACGACAAGCTGGCGTTCAAGCTATCAGTCGCGCTCTATGAGCTGAAATAACTAGCGGAGCTCGCACCTGCCGTCCGGGTGGACCCTGTGCTTTGCCCAGTGCTTGCCGCAGCCAATGAGCATGTGTTCTGTGCACCTGCAAATAGGACAACGCTTTATCTTTTCCTTTTCTTCCATGCAATAATGGAATGACAGCCGGTATTTGAGGTTACAAGACGTACATCATGCCGCCGGACACGAGCGTCACAAATTCTACGCTTGCCATCTCTTTTATCCTTGCCACTATTGCGTTGAGCCATAGGCTGTCGATCCCCTGGCTCCATATCGTGACCTTTTTGTAGTGCCGTTGGGTGCCGTGGAAAAACCCGATGCAGTCTTCGACCGTGCTATGAGAATATTTCTGGCTCACTTCGTCAACCACTGCGGCAGCCTCGACTGGCAGGTACAAAATCGTGAGCGTCGGAAAGGGGATAGTTGCGTTTGGCTCTACAGGCGATGTGTCCTCGGACATTTTACTTCAGCTAACGGGCCGGCGCTTATATCTTGATTTCGAAAACCTGATTTATGTAACATGACTTCCGGATCGTCTTAGCTAAGTTGCTTTCGAAGAGATGTTCTTCAAAATATCTTACAACTCGTTATATCTCTTTTAATGGCACACTGTTTGAGTAGAAGTGTTTAAAGAACGAAAAACGAAATTGACATTGCTGTCGCTCTTATCAGCTGTGGTTGTTATATCGACTGCCTTCGTGGGCATTTCGATATACTCAGCACAAGCTGCTAATGACAACAGCCAAATGACCACATTTGAAGAAGAAGCTCAGAAAGGTGCCGAGGACAATACAGCTTCCTCAAATGCAACTAGCACCAGCTCTGCCGGCGCGACAAACGCAAGCAGCACCACAATAGCCTCTGTAGCGAGCCTACTTGACGGCATGATCATCTGCAATATTGGCACCCTAAACGTCAGCAACCAGACAAGCACGGCGTCTGTTAACAATGCCACAGGCACGCCAACGATCTCTGTAAAGGTAATGACTGAAACAGAGATTGCCGCACAGGCTGCCAATGAAACAAGCACAGCATCGTCAAACCAGACCGGCACCGCATCATCCAATAACTGCATAGAGCTAGGCGCAGTCAGCACATCGACTAGCAGCAACACTACGAGCTCTTCAAACAACAATACGAGCACTTCAAATGCCACATCAACCGCAAGCAATAGCACTAGCAGCATGAGCTCGGCAAACACAACGTCATCCTCCAACGCCACAAGTGCCAGCAACAGCACTAGCACCAACAGCAACGCTACATCAACAGCATCTGCAGGTTCCAACGCTACAACAGGATCTGACAAGAAGGTCCTTGCGATAGACGGGCAGGACTTTGAACCCGGGCAGGCGGTCGTGATATTCTCTGGCCACAACTTGGTTGGAGTAGATGATGTCGATAGCGGCGGACACATCTCAATAAAGATCGCAATGCCAAGTAACGGCACCACCAGCACTGCAAGCGCAAACTCTACAAACAGCATCGAGCTTCGGTTCGTGGAAAGTGGCACGCTGAGGAGCGGAACTTTCACCTTCAACGGCGATACACTGACATCAGCCGGGCAAGGTCAGATAGAAGCTGCGGGCCAGTCAGGAGCAACTGCTACCAGCAGCACTTCTGGCAACACCACAACATCCTCGACTGCTCCAGCGATGAACAATACCAACAGTACTAGCACCAGCACGAACAACACCAGGTACTAACGCAGCAATAACTAACTGTTATTGCATCTCTTCTTTTTTATGTTGCCAAAAAGTTAATTTCCATCATGCATTATTGCTCAGAACATGGCTAGCAAGATAAAATGCTCCCACATTCTTGTGCAAAAGCAGAGCGAAGCTCTGGCAGTGCTAGAACGGCTGAAAAAGGGCGAAAGCTTCTCCAACCTTGCAAAAGAGCTGTCTATCGACAAGGGAAGCGGGAAAAGGGGAGGCGATCTCGGGTATTTTGGTCGAGGTATGATGGTCAAGCCGTTTGAAGACGCTGCATTCAAGCTGGAAAAAGGCCAGATGTCGGAACCTGTCAAGACAGAGTTTGGATACCACATCATCAAGAGGCTGGACTGATTGGACGCGTACCTGGAAGAAGAGCTTTACGACCTGCTCACTTATTGCTTACAGAACCCGCAAGCCGCGGATTTTGCCGCCAAAAAGAAGCGTGTGCAGGAAATAGGCCGGGACCTCTATTCTGATGGCGGGGCGGATGCGCTGGAAAACATGTTCTTTTCAATCGAGCATCGAATAAAGGAGGAGATCGGCAGGGACGCCAAGCCCTACCGGGCGTGGTGGAACGGCATTGCAGGCGAATGGAAGTACTGATCACTTTCTTGCCTTGAACATCACAAACACCGCTATCGCGCTCATCATCCCGGCGAATATGAGCAGCACCTGGAACTGGAACCCAATTTCTGGTGGGCCCCGTGAATTGGGGGATACCATCGCAAACTCGGCGCCGTTACTTTCATCGATCCGGGAGTAGCCTGCTATCGTTATCTGGCCGCTTGGGGGCGGGGTGCTGGCGTGGATCTTGACCTCCGTTCCATCAATGCTTGCAGTCGCGTCCTTTTCAACAGGCAGGTAGGTGCCTTCCCTGAAGCTGCTCTCGCCTATAGAATGTATGGACACGGTCCCGCCTTCCCCGGGCTTGAATACGCTGTACCTTTCAAGCTGCTTGCCTGTCACGTCAAACAGGTAATGCCACGACTTCATCGACAGGCCGAACCTGTCGAAATTCATTATCGGGTCTTCCATTATCGCCTTTGCGTCAGAGCTGAGCAGCTTTTGTGCAAGCTCGGGGTAAAGCAGCTGCAACAACCCAATCGGATAATTGACATTCAAGGTCCCGTACCTCTCGGTGTTTATCAACAGTGGTTCATTGATGGCAAAGTCGCGCCATTCAAGATCAACCATTGCCGTCTGGTTGTTTTCTCCAGTTTTTTGCAATACGTACCCTGCAATAGTCGGGTTAAACTCAACCCTGTAGGCAAGCTGCGCCCTGTCTGGGTAGCCCTTGACCGTTGCAAAGTACTTTAGCGTCGCGTTTTCGACCACCACAGGGCTCTTGTTCTCTTTCAGGAGCGCATTGTTTACCATCTGTATAACTTTTCCAATCCCGCTTCCCTGCGTGCTATCAAACGTGCCATTTACCGTAAACTCTATTCGATCGTTCTTGCCGTCAAAGAGCTGCGCCAGCTGGCTTCCCTGCGGGTACCTGAGCTCGATGAACTTGACGCCTGCAAACTCGGCATTGGACCTGTTCTTATCTGGCAGCAAGAGCGCGTCTAGCTCGTTTGCATATGCTTGGGTGGAAAATCCTGACACAAGCAGCACTGCTATCGCGGAGGACAGAGCCATTGCTTGGTTGCTTTTCTTTATCTGCACGTTTTATCATATAGTTAAGCCTTGCCTTATCGCTTGTTTTCTGGCATTTTACAGCACTCTCTCACGCGCTTGTTCACCTGTAGGATTCACTTTCAGGGCTCCCTTTTGGAGAGTATGCAACCCATAATAGATCAATTGGCATAACAATTGTACGACCGAGCACGATCCTTTCTCTGATTGGGCAGCATTGATGAACCGACCAGTGTATTCGTCTGACCGGAAAAAGATTGGCTTTCTGCGCAAGACCCTGCCAGAGTACATTATTGTAAAGAAAGGTTTGGTGAGCCTTTCAAACTACCTGATACCAAAGTCGCTCGCCGAGTCTGTTGACAAAAAAGGGATCCGGCTCAGGATAACCGCCTATGAAGCCCGGCACAAATATTCATATTCAAAGATGAGGCATCTTGCGCTCTACGGGCAGGTGCCAAAATCTGCCGTCCGTGAGCGAATGATATATGACCGGCTGCAGACGGTGCGCCACGGCACCACGAGGAACAGACTGGCTGCCGGGATCGCGTTTGTCTCCGGCGTCCTGTTCCTGCTGTCCGGCTACAAGTCAAACATCGAGATCTACAACCTGATAAGGGACCAGCTGGTGGTGCATACAGTCAGGGACTTTTGGGTCTATGCAGTTATTCCTGTCGGGTTTCTTGCGTTGTTGAGCCAGCTTGGCGGCTTTACCGTCCTGATGGGGGCCGGCCTGTTTGCGGCAAACCGCGTCAACATCGGCAAGTTCCTCATAATGATAGGCACCGGGCAGGGGCTGTTTACTATATTTCTCCGCGTGCTGCAGGAAATCTGGGCCGGCAGGGGGACGCTTGACAATAACTATGTTACGTGGCTCACGTCGACTGCCGCAGGAGTCGGGATATTGTTTGCCATAATCGCTTCGTACCTTACAATGGGAAAGGGCGAGAACCTTTACGTCAGGATAGCCCGGGTTATCCTGCGCAGAAGGAAAAGGAATTAGACGTCGGCGTACATCGAGAACTCGTGCGGGTGCGGCCTTACTGCAAGCTCGACATGCTCCTTTGCCTCGTGCTCTATTATCATGTCAACTGTTTCGCTGTCAAACACCGGCTTTAGGAACGCACTGTCGCTTTCCAGCTCCTCGTAGGCTTCTCTCAGGCTGGCCGGCAGCTGCTTTATGCCCAGCTCCCGCCTCCTCTTTGGAGTCATCTTGAAAATGTCTTCATTAACAGGATCACCGATCTCTTTCTTTTTCTTGATGCCGTCAAGCCCGGCAGCCAATACAGCAGAGAACGCAAGGTATGGGTTGCACGACGGGTCAGGCGCCCTGAACTCGATGCGCTTGAGGCTTGCAAACCTCTGACCCTTGTAGTGGGCGGGAATCCTGATTATCGCAGATCTGTTGCCGGTGCTCCATGCCACGTAGACAGGCGCTTCGTATCCTGGCACTAGCCTCCTGTATGAGTTGGTAGTGGGTGCTACGATCGAGGCAAGGGCAGGGGCGTGCTCCATTATGCCGCCTCCAAAGTAGCGCGCAGTCTGCGACATCTCGGCGTATTCATCGGCAGAATCGTAAAAGAGGTTCTTGCCCTTGTTCCAGAGGCTGACGTTGACGTGCATCCCCGAGCCATTGTCAAGGGCGATTGGCTTTGGCATCATTGTCGCTATCATGTTGTGCTTTTTCGCGATGTTCTTGACTATGTACTTGTAACTTTGAACAGAATCGGCGGCGTTGACCATCGTGTCAAAGCGTATGTCGATTTCGCACTGGCCGGCAGTAGCCACTTCGTGGTGGTGAGCGTCGCAAACAATCCCAAAATTGTTGCTCAGCACGTCGACACATTCGTTGCGGTATTCCATCAGCGTGTCGCCGGGCGCGCTTGGCAGGTACCCTTCCTTCAGCCTGAGTGCATAGCCGACGCTGTCAGTGGACCACGGCGCTTCTCTAGAAGTGATGTGGTAGCTCTGGCCCTGGTACGGAGTCATGGTGTTTACCTCAAGCTTGTCAAGCACAAAGAATTCGACTTCAGGTCCCCAGTACGAAGTGTCAAAGCCCTGATCGTGCGTGTACTTTTCGGCGCGCTTGGCAATTCCTCTTGGGTCACGCGGGAACGTGTCACGCTTGCTGCCTCCGCTTAAAATGTCGCATATCAGCCTTGCAGTCGGAGTAGCTATCCAAGGTATCGTGGCGTAGGTTGCCGGGTCCGGCCTTATGATAAGGTCGGATTCATGAATTTCGGTGAAGCCCCGTATCGAAGAGCCGTCAAGCTTTGGCAGGCCGTCCGTGAAATCTTCAAGCCGGAACATCTTTGAGTCCATCGTGGTGTGGTGGAACCTGCCAAAGAGACCGGTGAACTGCAGGTCAAGGAACTTGATGCCGTCTTCCTTCAGCCTCCGCATCACTTCTTCGGCTGTAAATGTTAATGGTTCAATCTTGCCGTCAATTAATTTATAAGGCAACTGGCCTACCCCAACAGTAGGCACTAGAGCCTATAATTTAAGGTTATGAATGATGTCGTCTGGTCAGCAAAATCACAGCGAAATGGAAGCCGGAGACAGCGACAATCTTGCTCTCAAGGATGTCTACAAGTTGCTGAAAAAAGAAATCGAAAGCCCTTCGCTTCTGTCAATAGAACCGGACACCTTCCAGAAAATAGCGGCAGCCCTTGGCAACCTGAAGGGTCAGGGCTACGAAGGCGTTGAAGCGAAAATAAGGGATCGCATGGCGGATCTCTTGGCAAATTCTGCGCGTCTCTTGATAGAAACAAGGCAACACAAGATCAAATCAGGCTACGAGCCGCTTGACTATTCAAAGCTCACAGACGAAGAAAAATACGTACTTGACGGCAAGAGGGAATCCGACCGCAGGATAGGCGAAGTGGTGGCGGCTACGATCAAGGGAAGGCCAAAGGTGCTCGAGTCGATATCTGCGCGGGTGCGATCAAAGCAAATAGTCGTCAGGTTCCTAAAGCCGATGGAGCAGTTTGTCGGAGTCGACATGGGCAAGTACGGGCCGTTCCAGCCGGAAGACGTGGCGACGCTCCCGTTTGAGAACGCCCGGTCGATGGTAGAGAGCGGCCTGGCAGTCGAAGTGCACATCCCGCTCTGAAGCAAATAAATACCTATTATGCGATCTTTTTCATATTGCCTCACCTGGGCATTGACATAGACCAGTATATCCTGCTGACCATCTATCCCGCCGCGGCGTTCTTTGCAATCGGGTACATCGCCAAGAAGACCAAGATGCGCCAGTCTATTTCGTACTCGCTTCAGGCGGTGCAGTGCATCGCGTTTTCAATAGCATACCTTATTGCGGTGCCAAATGGCGGCGCCGACGGGCTTGCGATAGTGCTTGGAATGTTTGGCGTTCTTTTGCTTTTCATGGCAAAGAAGCAGAGGACGCAGCAGCAAGAGCAGCAGAACAATGTCGGCAGCAATCAATGATAGTTTGAATTTAACATCTTGTTTGCGCGCTCGATCCTGCTGTCCATGAGCCCCTCGATCCAGCTGTGAAATTCGCGCTCCGCCACTTCGTAGCTGCAGTTGTTTTTGCCCATGTATTTCTGGATAAACTTGACCTTTGTCCACAGATAGCTTAGCTCGTCGCTGTCATCTAGGCTCATCGGCGCACACTCCAATAGAGGAGACATAATACTTAAGCTTTGGGACAGCAAAAACATATTATTACAACGGCAGGAATTCTGGAACGTAATGATAAAGGGCAAAGTGGCAATAGTTACGGGGGCTAGCAGCGGGATAGGCTACGCTACCGCCATGGCATTGTCAAGGGCAGGAACCAAGGTGGCGGCAGGCGCAAGGCGCACAGACAGGCTCGAGTCGCTACAAAACGAGATAGCCAAGAGCGGCGGCGAAGCCATGATCCAAAAACTGGACGTCACGAAAAAGGCCGACTGCGACTCGTTCGTGGACGCAGTCGTCAAAAAGTGGGGCACCGTGGACATTCTGGTCAACAACGCCGGGCTGATGCCGCTGAGCTTCTTCAAGAGCTTGAAGATAGACGAGTGGGACAGGATGATAGACGTGAACATCAAGGGGGTCCTGTACTGCACCGCGGCGACAATCCCACACATGATTAATAAGAAATCCGGCCACATCGTCAACATCTCTTCTGTAGCCGGGAGAATAGTTTTCCCTGCAGGGAGCGTCTACTGCGCGACAAAGCACGCTGTCACCGCGCTGAGCGAGGGATTGAGGCAGGAATTCAGCCAGAGGGCAAACATACGGGTCACCTGCATCGAGCCGGGCGTCGTGGACACAGAACTTAACAACACGATAACTGACAAGGCACTTGAAAAGTTTGTCGAAACCGTAAAGCAGATGGAGGCGCTGCACGCAGAGGACATTGCAAACGCGATAGTGTTTGCGGTAGAATCGCCCAGCCACATGAACGTAAACGAGATACTAGTGCGGCCAACTTCGCAGGAGCGATAGCTGCATCCCCTTTGGGAGTCTCTAGAGGGACTCGCTTGGAGTGAGCAAGCGATAAAACAAATGGCGCCGCAGATTTTGCCGTGCCACCTCGTCTGTTCTTTGCCCTTGTCTGCACCGGCCTTGTGATCGCGCCTTTCCTGTTTGAATCGTACACCTTCTATCTATATGAAATACACGAGCCGGCATTCTTTGTGTTTTCTGGCGCCCGGCTCTGGTTCTTCCTTTCGTCAGAGCTGACCATCGGGTTCGTCCTTGGCAGGATCTCCAGGCTGCCCACTTTTGCAGCCGCAGGTTGCATTGCAATCGCAATCTCTGTGCTGGTCTTGCTTCTGTACCAGTTCTGCGATGCAAGCCAGTGCTACTACTCAGGTCCCGACGGGATGGGCTGGCTCAGGCTTGGGATGCTGCTCTTTTCTGCCGCATCAACGGGGCTGCTTACTGGCGGCAAGTCAAGAAAAGATCCAGAGAAAAAAAGCAGCATCGACGCAGTATTGTTCGGGGCGATAACAGTGGTGTTTCTGGGCTACTATCCAGCGGCGCTCCTGCTTGGCATCTTCATGACCTATGGAACGGGTCTTGCCATTCTGGTCTTTGCCTCGGCCGCGCCCTTCCTGCTGGCCGGGGTAGTAAGCTCGATGTTTTCTGAAAAGAAAAGCCACGCCGCCTATTCCGCAGTTCTGGGCTGGGCGCTGCTCTTTTTACTTTTTGCCACCCTGCGGCCTTCAGGCGCGCCGCTCTTGGCAGCCATGCTGTCTGGAGTTGCCGCCTCGCTACTTGGATGGAAGATTGCCAAGCGCCTGCCAAGGGCAAAGGAGGTAGCGCGCGCAGCAGTGTTCGTGCTAATCTTTTTGCTCTTTGCCCTCGCAGGCGCGCATCTCTACATGGACTCCCCGATGAACCTCTCGACAGATGCTCCTTCAAATGCCATGATCCAGCCAACCTACTACGCGGGGGCGTACCACAATGAAAAGTACTTTGCTACAAAAAGGGTCGAAGTGGAAATCGATCTTGCCAACCTTGACGGCAGTATGATGAAAAATAACGACTTTGCGCTGGCAGGAATCGGCGCGCAGTCCCCGAATTGCTGCAAAGACGGGCTTGACTACGGATACCGGGCGGACGTGCTATTTACAGGAGGCGGGCGGTACCTGGTAGCAAGGGCGTGGGAAACCTGTGACCAGAATATCGCTTGCTCCGGCCTTCCTTGGATCTCTCCCATGCACAAGTCGGTGGTTCACATGCCAGCCAGCTATTCGTCAGTAATGCTTGCAATGGAGTGGGACGGCAGGACAGTGAACTGGTACTACAAGGCAGGCGGCAACTGGTCGATATACAGCTCGTTTGAGCCGCCAGCCATAGAAAACCCATCTTTCTGGGGGTCATATGGGTTGGCAATCCCTACACGAACCCTGATTCAAGCGCGGCCTTCTTTTACCCGGCCGGCATCTCGACGTCTAGCCCGGCGGGAAGCTACGGCCAGATCACGTTCCACTGCCCCGCATACTATGACAAGCAGGGAGCAAAACAGTGCATCCCGGCAGTCGCAATTGACGGCGGCAACTCTCACTAGAAGGTGCTGTGGAAGTGGGGCCTGCCAAACGACAATGCAAGGGTTTCAGTGGATGGGACAAGCGTGACAGTCGCGCTAGGGTGAGTCGGCCTCTTCGAGAATATCGACATGCCTTCGCATCCCATGGGTCTTGATGTATTTCAGCAGCTCGTCGTGGCTCTTGAGCCGGAAATAGCGCCGCATCCGCTCAAGCGTTGCGTCGTCATACAATGGGTAATCTTTCCTTTCTTCCGGCGCCATGCTTTTACAACGCAGTCATCGCTAAAAAGTTTTTACATGGTATTCAAGATCTTTTCAATGATGGGCAAGCGAATTTTGATCCTTGGGGCAGGGTTTGGCGGTCTTACGGCCGCCAATGTGCTAAGAAAAAGCCTGAGCCAGGACCACAAGATCATAGTAATTGACAGGAAAAGGTCTTTCATGATGGGACTCGTGAAATTGTGGATACTCGAAGGGAGCCGCAAGCTGGAGGAGTCGCAGACCCCGCTTGATGGGCTCAATGCAAGAGGCATCGAATACCTGAATGACGAAGTGATCAAGATTGACACCGCGTCAAGCAGGGTGCAGGCCAGTGGCCACGGCTGGATAGAATACGACTACCTGATAGTCTCCCTCGGGGCAGAGCTGGCGCCTGAAAAGATAGCTGGCTTTACAGGAAATGGCTACAACCTCTACAACGCACAAGAGGTCCCAAAGCTAAGGGAAAGGCTGCTCTCGCTAAAATCCGGCAGTGTTGCAATTTCTATAATGGGTATGCCGTACAAGTGCCCACCGGCGCCATACGAAGCGGCGATGATAATTAGCAGCCTGCTGACAAGGCAAGGAACCAGAAACTCGATAGAACTGGATCTTTATGCGCCGGCTCCGATAGCTCTACCTGTCGCCGGGCCCAAGATTAGCAGCAACGTCGTGGAGATAATTTCAGAGCAGGGCATACGCTTCCACCCATCGCACAAGATCAAGTCGGTTTCAGACAGACAGCTAGAATTTGAGAATGGTGCAATGCAGGGCTACGACGTGCTAGTCGGCATCCCGCCCCACAAGGTGCCGGAGGTAGTCAGGAGCTCCGGCCTGACAGGCGGTGGCGACTGGGTGGCAGTCGACAGGCACACAATGAAGACGTCGGTAAAGAACGTCTTTGCCATCGGCGATGTCACCGAGATAAAGGTGGGCGCGATAGCAGTGCCAAAGGCAGGAATATTTGCCGAGGAAGAGGCAAAGGTGGCTGCCAGGCAAATAATGGACGAAATCGCGGGCAAGCCCGCCACGGCAGCATTCAGCGGCCAGGGCTATTGCTTCATGGAAGTAGGCAACAGGCGCGCCGGCTCTGTTGAAGCCGATTTTTACAATCCTGCCGGCCCGTCGATAAAGCTAGAGCCACCGTCTGAGCAGAACTATGAGAAAAAGCAGGACTTTGAGAGGACAAGGGTAAAGGAGTGGCTACTCTAGCTTCTTTTCCGGCTTTGACATCGTGTAAAAGCCATGCGCCGAGATCAGGAACGCGGCAAGCGACATCTTGGTCGCAAACACCAGGTTCCACGGGGTCTTGGGGTTTGGATACGGCACGTTCTTGTCGTCAAAGTTCATCACTCCCTTTATCGCGTCAGCAGTAATGAGCGAGTTCCAAATTATGAAATTATAGACAAACTCGTACAGCGCCACAATTGCAATTGCCAGCAC